>WNFQ01004343.1_pt1 | contig 12529 bp, 10 predicted proteins | sample 5400171 | NCBI WGS metagenome assembly WNFQ01 (sample SAMN13153356, study PRJNA577476) | soil metagenome | isolation source: 20 cm soil under Madrone tree | place: USA:California | collected 2016-06-14
GCTTTCAATTGCGTTTCGTTCAGCTCTTTCTCGTAGTCGATCCCGCGAGAGCGCGACGCGAGAGTGACGCGCTTCAAGATCAACTTGCTCTTACCAGGGACCGGCAATGCTTTACCGAGTTCGAGATCGCGTTTGAGGACCTTAAGCTCCGTCGCCAACTCGTTCACGGTTTGATAGCGATCCTTCGGCGTTTTCGCCAAGGCCTTGGCCAGAATCCGTTGAATATCGGCGGGCAGTTCAGCTTTGCTGGACGCCGGAAGCCTCGGCTCTTCGTGGAGGATGGCGTGCATTGTGTCGATGCGGTTTTTGTTTACGAAAGGACACGTGCCAGTCAACATCTCACAAAGAACGACCCCGAAAGAGAAGATGTCGCAGCGGAGGTCAACCCGCTGGCCCAGCAACTGCTCCGGCGACATATAGTTGACCGTCCCCAAAAGCGTTCCAGACTCGGTCTCAACCCGTAAAAGCGTTTTCTCCGCGCTATCGGCTGCGAGTGTTCGCTCTCGCCGTGCAACGAGTTTCGCCAGACCGAAGTCCAGAATCTTCGCGTAGCCATCCCGTCTGATCATTAGATTTTCCGGTTTCAGATCCCGATGAATGATGCCCGCTTCATGAGCCTTAGCTAGACCTTCGGCGATCTGTATCGCGATATCTAGAGTTTCCTTGAGCTGGAATGCACGAGACTTGATTTTCTGACGCAGAGTCTCCCCTTCTACATATTCCATCGCTATGTAGGGCTTGCCGTCGTCCTCACCGACTTCGTAAACAGTAAGAATGTGCGGATGATTCAAGGCCGACGCGGCACGCGCTTCCTGGAGAAAGCGGCGGCGACGGTCTTGCTGAGAGATGTATTCCGTTGGCAAGAGCTTGAGCGCAACAACGCGATCAAGCTTTTTGTCATAAGCCTTATAGACCGCGCCCATGCCGCCCGCCCCCAGCAGCTCAATGATTCGATAGTGTGCGATCGTCTGTTCGGGAATCGGTTTCATGATTGGACAGACAGTCTAATCCAACGAGAGTGTACGAAGAAGTTTACACCGAAGATTTTCGGTATGCGTCTTTTTTGCCTTAGTATTATGCAAATCATGACCTCAATTGCATATCAACGAATTCATAACCAGCATTTGTCTTCAACGGAGTTCAAGAAACCAGCTGATTTAGTGAAGTGGATGGGCGCTGTCCAAGCCCAGGATTACTACGGCGCGAAATGGGCCCTCGCGCAGCGCATGAAGGACGCAATTGACGAGACAATCGAAAAGGCGTTTGCAAATGGAGACATACTGCGAACACACGTTATGCGGCCCACGTGGCACTTTGTCACTCCTGCTGATATTCGCTGGCTACTTAAACTTACAGCTCCGCGCGTGAATGCCGCCTGCAGTCACAACTATCGCAAGTTCGAACTCGATGCTTCTGTTTTCAAACGCACCAACAAGGTACTGGCGGGCGCACTACGAAACGGCAGGCAGCTAACTCGCCAGACTCTACGAACAGCCGTCGAACGAGCCGGCATCGCCGCTGATAATTTAATACGCTTCATCCATATACTGATACGCGCCGAACTCGATGAAGTCATCTGTAGCGGCGCAAGGAAAGGTAAACAATTCACTTACGCGCTACTTGATGAGCGGGCGCCTCAGACCAAAACCTTTACGCGCGACGAAGCGTTAGCCGAGCTGGCGCGGCGCTATTTCACGAGCCATGGACCGGCAACGTTGCAGGATTTCACCTGGTGGTCTGGACTGACTGTCTCTGATGCCAGGAGCGGACTTGACCTGGTCCAGCGCCAGCTCGCAAAAGAAGTGATCGATAACAAAACCTATTGGCTTCCCTCGGCTGCGCCCGTCATAAAACCCGCTTCGCGAACCTTGTTACCGACTTTTAGCTTGTCGTTGACTCTTGAAGAAGCCTCCTTTGGGGCGATGACGACAAGTTACAGCATTATCGGACATGCTCAATCAAGAACATTGAGGATATAATTCTCGTACCCTTCAGAAGACTATGACAGGAGTACCTTATGTTCTGCCCGAAATGTGGCTCTACTCAAAGCGACGAGCTGAGATTCTGCAAAGTGTGCGGCGCTAATCTATTCGCCGTACGTCAAGTAGTAGATACTCGAGAGGCAGCCGAGAAGTCCGATGGGGGCAAGGACTGGATCGCCCAGGTGGTTCACACTCAGGAGGAGAGCAAAAGACACAAAGAAGAGATTGACCGGCAACGTGGCCTAACACCGGAGGTGAAGCTACGTTACGACGAAATCAAAGCCGGCGTAATCACGGGCACTGTCGGCATCGGTATTGCCATCTTTCTCTACGTCTTTATGCAGGGGATCATTCTAAGCGGCAACGTGACACCAAACACTGCGGAGATACTGAGTCGTCTATGGATAGCCGGTGTGCTACCACTGTTCGTCGGAATATCCCTCACAATAAACGGCCTGTTCGTGAGCAAGAAACGCGTGGAAATTGCCCGGAAGGCTTCGGAGACCGCGCCGAACACACTGGAAGGAGATCTGAACCCTCCATACCTGCACGCCGCTGATACTAACGAGTTCCTTCCTTCCGGCTTCAGCGTCACGGAACAGACAACGAAGAACCTCACAAGTTCCGGCCAGAAGCAATAAACTCGTATGATTTTCGTATCCTGAAGCTAACCCCTGATAGGAGCGTCTTATGTTCTGCCCGAAATGTGGTTCGAGTCAAAACGACGAGCTGAAATTCTGTAAGTTGTGCGGCGCAAATCTATTTGCCGTACGCCAGGTAGTCGATAATCGGGAGGCAGTCGAGAAGTTCGATTGGACCAGGACCTGGGTCGCCGAGATGTTCATGTCCCCAGGGGAGATCAAAAGACGTAAAGAAGAGATGGAGCGGCAGCGTGGCATCACTCCAGAGATGAAACGTTACAACGAAATCAAAGCCGGCGTGATCACGAGCTGCGTGGGTATCGGGCTAGCGATCTTTCTTTACATCTTTATGCAGGGGGTCATTCTAAACGGCAACGCCTCCTCAGCGGAGGTCCTCAGTCGTCTATGGATAGCCGGTGTGCTACCACTGTTTGTCGGAATAGCCCTCATAATCAACGGTCTTTTCGTGAGTAAGAAACTGGTAGGAATTGCCGGAGAGGCTTCGCAGACCGCGCCGAACAACCTGGAGGGAGATCTAAACCCTCAAGCCCTGCCGCCAGCGGACACAAACGAGTTCATCCCTTCCAGTTTCAGCGTCACGGAAGACACGACAAAGAACCTAAGAAGTTCCGGCCAGAAGCACTAGGTCAAATCAAGATAGTTCATCCCTCAGGAGCCATTGGATCATGATGCTGCGCACCCGACACATTGCTCGCGCTGTAATCGGTCTCTTAATAGCCCACCTCGCCAGCGGCCAGATCTTGGTTGTTTTAAGTGCCAATCGGCAGTTAGGGGAGACATACGCGGCGCAAGCAAAGACCACTCTCTTTGCGGATGCCCCACTTTCTCGCACGCGACAGGGACGAACACAAGGAGCACCACCACTCTTATCCTTTGCCGATCTCAATAGGCTGTATGAGGATGAAAATCCGCCAGACGAACTTCAGCGCCGGCTGACGCAACTGCTCAATACTCCTTTCGTTGCTAACGCGGCTTCCGCACGCGGAATCAAGCCACTCAAACCAAACTCGCAAACTATGGGAAGGTTCATCAGAGTTGCGACGTGGAATATCGAACGCGGGCTGGAGTTCGATGCGGTTAGAGCGGCATTCACACACGACCAGAAATTCTTTCGACGAATCGATCAGAGTGGCCTGTCTTCAAAGGGAAGTCAGCTCGCAAATGTCCTGAGCCAGTCCCAGGACTTGAGACAAGCCGACATTGTAGTGCTCAACGAGGTGGACTGGGGCCTGAAGCGCACGGTCTACCGTAACGTTGCTAAAGAACTGGCAGACGCAATGGGAATGAACTATGCCTACGGCGTCGAATTCGTCGAAGTTGATCCGCTGACCCTTGAAAGGCATTAAGTATGCAACCGGAGTCGGACTGCTATACGACCTTACATTGGGTGTGTTTACGAAAGGACGAACGCTGATCGATCCGACAGTTAAGAGCGTTAGGTTTGTCTCCGAGAACCCGGAAGAAAAATTCTTCACTACACTGAAAGACTACCGTTTTGCAGATGGCAATGCGGTCGACTTTCGCGGCGCGTCGGAATTCTCAGTCGGCGGGCGTGCGGCAACTCTGTCCGACTCCAACGAACGGGCTGCGAAAGGTTTTGCTAGTACGCTGGAGTTGGTAGGGAAGATTACGGTCCCATTCAAGCTCGACTGGATCTTTGTTAAGCCTGCGAGTTTGACCGATCCGGAGGACCTCCGACAGTCGTACCTGTTTGCACCACACTTCGGGCGCACGCTGAAGGCTTTGAACTATAGTCTTAAGGATCGTATCTCGGATCATAACCCGCTGATTGCCGACCTACCGCTAACGGAAAAGGCTACGCCGACACCCTGAATGTCTCTCAAGTCTTGTAAGAATACACTCTTCTCAAGTTGCGCTCGAAAGGTCTGGCCGGAAGAAGACTCGTCACCAGCCGGCGTCCGGCAATGACGATGCGATTCTCCCACTGCCCGATCTCTCCCATCAGCCTCGACCTCTTTTGAATGTGTCGTGTGCGGTGACGTCGCAGAGATTCATAGCGGCGCAATGCGAGCTCCAGCCTGGACTCCAGTTCAATGCATTTGGCCAACACAGCCGCGTCTTCAAGCGCCATGCATCCACCCTGGCCGAGATTTGGTGTGCACGCGTGCGCCGCATCTCCCAGCAATGTCACCCGGCCTTCGCTCCAGCGAGCCAGGGGTGCGCGATCATATGCTCCGTTCTTCATGATCATTTCCTCGTCGGTAGCCTCGATTAAGTCTGAGATAGGCTCGTGCCAGCTGAGGAAGGCCTGTTGCAGTTCGCGCTTTCGACCGCAAAGCGCGTCAAGGTGCTCTGGAGGTACATTAGCAGTCGCATACCATGTGAACTTACCCTGTCCGGTGTCGATAATGCCGAACCGCTTTCCAACTCCCCACGTCTCGCTGTTGGTGCCAGGGAAAACGTTGCCGCCATTGTACTGAGCCACACCTCGCCAAACTACGTACCCTCGATAAATAGGATTTGAAGGACCAAACAACTCCGAGCGAACACATGAGCGAATGCCGTCAGCACCAATAACTGCATCGTGCTCTTTCACCATACCGCCCGCAAAGCTGATTCTTACCTTGCCTCCCGACTGTTCCAAATGGTCTAACTTGTGCCCCAACTGAATACACTTCGGCGGTAGTTCGGCAAGCATCACATCCAGGAGATCAGATCTGCGTATGCAGATCGCAGGAACGTCGAACTCGCCAAGCGCAATATTCATCAGCACCGTGCCATCGCTTGCTCGCACCAGAAAGCGAGTGCTCGAGCCGCTGCGTTCCCGGACCTTTTCGAGTAATCCCATGCCGCGCAACACACGCGTAGCATTTGGCCACAGCATCATTCCTGCGCCGACTTCGCGTAGCTGAGCAGCCCTTTCATAGACGACAGCTTCGATGCCAACTTGACGCAGGGCCACAGCCGCGGCGACTCCACCGATTCCTCCTCCGACAATTCCGATGTTTGTTTTACGCACTTTCTCTAATGCAGAACAACGCTGGCTCCGCATTTCGCTGGGGCATGGGGTTCTGGATTGGACGTTAATGTTTTTACTGGCGTTCCCGAGGCGTGAGAACGCGATGACATGAAAACTACCTGCTTGTTCTCCTAACTTGCCAATGATTCAAATCGAGTATCTCTGATGGTCAGATGTTCCTGAGGGTTGCTGGAATGATCGAGAGCCTCATGAGAGAACTTGAGTCAAGCCAACCTTGACCCCCGGCAAGACTTCGGAAAGAATCCAATTCGCTAGCCGACGCAGTTTCGGTTGCCAGGAGTAGTGCATAACGAGGTTATGATCCGTCTGGAGCCTTAAGAATTGCACTTGCGACACCGGAATATGTGATGATTCCCAAAACAATTCATTACTGTTGGTTCGGGAAGGCTCCCATGAGCGACCTCAATAAGCGATGCCTGGATAGTTGGCGCAGAGTGATGCCTGACTATCAAATAAAAGAATGGAATGAAACCAATAGTCCCCTGGATAACGCGTATTCCGAAAGGGCCTATGGCAAAGAATTGTGGTCCAAGTTATCAAACCTCGTAAGATTGCAGGCTCTTTATACTGAAGGTGGAATCTACTTTGATACTGATGTCGAAGTAATAAAGAGTTTTGCCCCACTGTCGCATCACAACTGTTTTGTGGGTTTTCAGGTGGAGGAAGAACAAGTTGACTGGGTCACCAATGGGGTTTTAGGCGCGCGGCCGGGACATCCGTTCTTAAGACGGTGTATTGAGTTGACTCGAGAATTATTCGCTGAGACTGGTAAATTCTATCGTTCCCCAACGATAACAACAATGATACTAAAGGAGATGGGTTTAAAAGAGTATGGACTACAAGAGATAGACGAGGTGACAATCTACCCGCTAGAATATTTTTACCCTTACCCTTGGACCAGCAAGTTCTCGCCAGATTGCGTCAAAGAGAACACCTACTCCATTCACTATTGGGAAGGAACCTGGCTAAAGAAGGAGCACTCTAAAGTTCTGTCACCTCTTCGAATGGTGAGGAGGATGATGCGCACTCTTATTTCTAAGGTTGACTAGCTGAAGCCATTATTCGAGTATGAGTATTGATGATCGCGCAACAATCCTATCCGCGCGCCCTGGCCGGCAACGACTATTCTAATCGCCATTCGTAGGGTCTCCCGTCTTTTACTCGCACGCTGGCAAGAAGATCGCGGGCACGGATCGAGGAACGCAGAAAAACTCTCAGAGTAGACGGGCTGATATGACCCCAAATTGCTGAAGCCAGAATCATCAATGTCTTGAGATTCCACTTCAAAGACTTTTTCTCGAGCATGGGCTCGAGCAACATTGGCGGATCACCCGCCCAAAGTCGCATCGCGCCAAGCATGTAGAATGCAGCTAACGCATCGCCATTTTGAGAATGGTTCTCGCCGACCGCACGCGTGCCATTAATGAGCGTTACGTTGCTTGAGTGATAACGGTAGCTGTAAAGAACGTCCGGAAGCGTCAACACGCGACCGCGAGCTGCCATTCTCGAGAACAGATCCTGGTCCTCGCCGCCATCGGAAGCTTCATTGTAACCACCGACCTGGTCAAACACTTCGCGGCGAAACATCGCCGAGCCATGAGGAAAGGGAACGTAGACGGAACGACGTACCAGCCTCCAGCGATCACGAGGACGCACTTCTCGGCCCCTGGCGTCAATTCCGTTGCAGAGGGTTCCAATAACAGCGACATCCGGACGGCGCTGTATAATGTTCCACTGCCGTCTAAGCCGCTCGGGATGCGCGATGTCGTCGGCATCCATGCGTGCCACTATCGGAGCACGCGCCTTTGAAGTTACCGCGTTCGAACTGCCGGAGAGTCCGAGCCGCTCTTTGCTTTCGTAAAGATGTATTCGCTTGTCCCGGAGCGACCATTGCCGTAATAGTTCGACGGAACCGTCCGTGGAAGCATCGTCGAGAATTACAAACTCAAAGTCGCTCAGAGTTTGCTCGAGAATGCTGTTTATGCTCTCGTCAAGGAAAGGAAGCGCGTTGTGCACGGGCATAACAACGCTGATAAGAGGATTCGCCGTCAAGTTCATACGAGGTTAATAAGAAGAGCTCCTTAAAGCAAGAGTCTAGCGGCTACGTCACCTTTTTGGCCAATTCGAAGATAGGAAAGTTTGAGAAAAGACTTGTGAAAACTCCGCCCTTCAACCTTGGAAACACAGGCAAAATCATTTACCCGTTGTATGGCGTATACCCGGTAATGTAGATTTCGACTTCGGTACCAAGGGAAATCTGATGAAAGGTCTAAGAGTTCTTATCACTAACAACACGCTTGCGGGGCGAGGCGGCTCCGAGCTTTACGTGCGCGACACTGCGACCGAGCTCCTGAAACGTGGTCACACTCCAATCGCTTACAGCGCAATGTTGGGAGAGGTTGCGCGCGAACTGGAAGCAGCAAATATTTCCGTGGTGGATGATCTAAATAATCTTGCTGTAGCCCCTGATCTCATTCATGGTCAGCAACACATGGAGTTGATTACTGCTCTCTTACACTTTCCCAACGTACCGGCAGTCCAGTTCATTCACAACTCACGCAGTTGGTATGAAAAGCCGGTCCAGTTTCCGCGAATACTTCGCTACGTTGCCGTAGATCACGCTTGCCGTGATTTGCTGCTGCAATACGCCATTCCCGAGAAACGCATTCGAGTCCTATTCAACTTCGTTGACCTCGCGCGCTTTAAATCTCGCCGCAAGCCGTTACCAGCTACCCCGGGGCGCGCATTACTTTTCAGCAATTATGCGAGTGAAGAAACTCATCTTCCTGCGGTGCGCGAAGCCTGTGCACGCGCGAGCATCCGGCTTGATGTGGTTGGCAGTCAAACAAACACGGCTACTGCGCAACCGGAAGACATTCTTGGTGAATACGACCTCGTATTTGCGAAAGCAAGAAGCGCTTTGGAAGCGATGGCGGTTGGCGCGGCGGTTGTACTTTGCGACTACGAGGGAAGCGGACCAATGGTCACTCCGGCAAATTTTGCCGGGCTCAGACCACTAAACTTCGGAAGACGCGCGCTTAGTGAGCCATTGGATGCCGCAGTTATCGTAGAGGAAATCAGACGTTACAACCCGGCGGAAGCTCTCAAAGTTTCGCAAACAGTGCGGGCAACCGCTGGACATGAACTGGTTGTAGACGATCTCACCAGCCTCTACGAAGAGGTGATCGGTGAGTTTCAGCAAAACGGTCACTGTGAAAAGCTCGCAGAAGATCGCGCAGCTGCAGCCTACTTGCGTCAACTAAAGATCGATTTCACTGCCAGTACAGCGGCCGCGATGCGTCTGCGGGAACGCATTGAGCGAATTCCCTTAGTTGGCAGGATAGGGGTCAAGCTGGCCCGCGCGCTCATGCGACGAAAATGAACGCCGTCAACTCAGAAATGGGAACTGTAAGTATTAGAGGGAAGTAACGTCGCCATATTAGTAATCACTTCGCGGCCACTCCGGGTCCCCGGGTTTCATCCACTTTCGCTACGAATAATTTTCGACATATCTGTAAACAGCTTCTGCCAGGGGCCTGAAGTGATCTGCATAGCGAATCGTAGTCTCGTAATGGCCTGCGGTTACCATTTTCTCGCCATACCGTTCATAAAACGGAATCTCGTAAGGTTTATCTTTAATAGCGGAAAACGTGTCAACCGGGCGCAAGCATTCCACACGAAAGCGATGCAGTTCGACCCCATCAGAACGCAAGCCGAGCGCAACTTCTGCGCTTAACGATTTGTCCACGTCGCCCGCCAGCTGAGGTTCAGAAAAACGCCTTACTCCTTTAAAAGGTTGACCGCTGAGGGCGGACTCAATATCAAGTGCGAGTTTAGAGTTGTACCCTCGCGCCGCCGCGAGCTTGCGCAGGAAAGCTTCATCATCGAGATTGACCCAAACGGCTTTGTTGCAAATTGTCCCTGGACACTCGTCCGGCGGACCGACAACCAGGAACTCGTAATTAGCAATCTGGCGCTGGTGCCTCTTTGTCGAAATCTCCACTGCGGCATCCGTGACGAGACGGCAGACATCGTGGGAGGGGCTGTAACCCTCGGCTGAATCAGCCACTACATATTCGATTTTGCGCTGGCTGAACTCATCCGCCAACTCCTCCGCCAGTTGTATGAAGACGTCGAAATCGCACTTAAGAAAAGCGGTATATATTTCGAGGTCTGTAAAGCGGCCATAGATCGATCCCTGGCTTGCGCCGACATCCTCCAACACCTTCGTTGTCGATGGCAGGCGGGGTTGGCCTCCACGACCAGAACCATCCGTAAGGATAAAGACGCGAGGGCGAGCCATTTGCATCCAGCCATGCACACGGAGTTCGTGGATGGGATGAGCAACCACTAAAGCCCCACGAGCAGAACTGTTGAAGCTTCCTATTGTCATACTAAAGTGCGCCTGTTTCTTGGGTATGTTTGGAAAAGCAACTTCCCCTGAATGAATCCAAAAAATAGGTCAGGAGATTAAGCTATAAATCCCTGATTATTTCAAACTCCATCCGCGTTTGTGATCTCACTGCTTGGGTGACCCATCATCACGCGGTCAAGAAAACCACTCAAAAAGCGATCTTCTCAAGTCAGCTCGGAGCAATAGCAGGATGACCGGGGGAATGATCGTTGACAGTAGACCGCCCAATATCAGTCGCGGCAGCGGTGAGGTAAGAAAGCCGGTTTACGCATGCGAACGCATAAGCGATCAAGCCGGCCCATGCCGTGCCGACTAATCCGAAAGTCGTTATCAACGGATAGAGTACGGCGAGAAAGACGACCGCTTCCAAAGTTCTTCCTACGGCCACTTGTTTTGGCCTGTTCAAGCCCAAAAAAACGGTGCCAATGATCAGAGTGAGCCCGCGAAGTGGAATGACCAACGCCAGGACCCGCAGAACTGTTCCCGCGCTGGTCCATCTGCTGCCGAAGAATAGTTGAATTATCTCGCCGGCAAGCAGGAAAAACGGCACTGAGATCGTGAGCAAGATCAGCGAGCCGATACTGAATACTTTGGTAAAGGCCTGCTCCAAACGCTTTGGGTACTGCGCCGTAATTTCGGCATAGGCGGGAAAAAGTACTTTGCCAAGAGAGAGAACCAGCACGCTAATCGGAGCGCTGGCAACGTTGTAAGCCAGAGAGTAATTGCCGAGTGCGCCAGTTCCCAGTAAGCGCCCGACCATGACGTTGTCCGCCATGTTGGTCACATATGAAGCGATTGCGATCACAAGCGAGAACTTTCCTAAGTTCAAGGCGCGGCGAAGAGCAATCTTTTCGAACGCCAGCCTCGGGCGATATGAATGAAAAATGTAAGAGAGGATCGTCCCCAGTGCAGCGGTTAGCAACAGGCCAATCACCAGCGCCCAAACATTTCGCATGACCACAGCCAGGGCAACAGTCACCGCTATCCCGGCGACGTTCGTGGCAAGTTCGTACCAGAAGATCCTCGCGAAGCTAATCTCCTTGCGCAGAATCACCAGGCCGATGTTTTGAAATCCCTGAACGAGGGTTATTAAACCAAGAATCGGAATGATGACACTCAGCTGTGCTTGCCCGTAGAACCGCGACATCGGAAAGGCGGAAGCCGCCACTAGAAGAGCGACAACGAAACTTCTAATGAGTTCCGCCGACCACACTGTGTCCAGGTGTGCTTTCAGCTCATCTTTCGTGTCGAACTTGTTTGCAACAATTGTCTGGTTCAACCCAATCGTCGTCAGCGCGTTCAACGCCGCAACGATTGTCAACGCCATCCCAAAGAGTCCGAAATCCTCTGGCACGAGAAGACGTGCGAGAACGACTGAGCGGACGAAACCAATCAATTGCTCGATCAGTGACGACGATACATTCCAGCTAACACCGGAACGAACTCTTTTCGCCAGCGGCAAGTTTATCGTGGCTGCTCGGTCAGTTGTTATTTCGGCGGACGGGCTTTCGGTTAGGCGAGATGGAGTCATTCAATAAAGGAAAAGCTCACAAAGCGTAAAGCTAAGAATGCTCAATAGATAATTGGCGCCCCGCAGGGATTCGCACTAACCAACAGATCATGAGACCTAGGGAACGGCATCAACCAAGTTTGAACCAAGCGAGATGTAACCATATTTACTGAGTCCGCAGCCGTCAAAGTTAGTTACATCTTGCCACGTCAGAGTACATGATCGCGCCATCTTCACGCCATCTGGACGTCTCTCAGATTTCGCCAGTTTTAGTCTCCGTAACACTACTACAGCTGACCTTCCGTGATGACTTTCCGGGACAGTCGACGTCTACCACGGACTAATCGACAACGCCGAGAAATGCTTAAAACTACATGGGTACTTAAGATTGAAAATTCCTTACCCTTGGAACCGCCTTTTCGCCGAGTGTTCCTACACTGCCATCGAACTGAACACACTACTCCTGTTCCAGAGTGGGGAGGGCAGAAGTCACGATAATGATGGAAGACGATGCGTATCTAACCAAAGATGGAATGAAGTGGTTTCGTCCGCGACAGACGGCGTTTTACTTGATCCGGTGAATTCGAGGACCAAATCGTTGCAGACGACAGAGTTTCTCTATTGGTTGAAGGCATCTCTACTAGAAACATGAGCGGAGGAAGACACCGGTGCGTAATGAAGAAAGACTAAAACACTGAACTGGTGATTCGCCTTAAGTGTTAGAGTTTTTGGCCATAACATCATCCCTTTTCGTCCGATAAACCCCATCCGATTCGACCTTGACGATTCCGGACCCCGCGCCGGAGGCGCGCTTGCCGACGAAGGGGACGAGCATAGGCACGGATCGCCGGTACTCTTCGTAGGTGTCCCCGTGCTCACGCACGAGGTCTCGTTCCTCGAACTGGATTGCCAACAGGATGTAAGTTGTCGTAGCGATCGAGAAGAGCAGGTGCGCGAACG
>WNFQ01002856.1_pt1 | contig 12528 bp, 9 predicted proteins | sample 5400171 | NCBI WGS metagenome assembly WNFQ01 (sample SAMN13153356, study PRJNA577476) | soil metagenome | isolation source: 20 cm soil under Madrone tree | place: USA:California | collected 2016-06-14
ATTGTGGCCGACATGACCGCGAACAACCCTGACTTGCGCGCCAAGGTCGATCAGTTGATCACCGAGCAGCGCAAGGCGAAAGAAGTTGGTGACATCGGTGAAATCGAAAAGCACGGCATCTTCACGGGTCGTTACGCCAAGAATCCGTACAACCAGGAGCCTCTGCCTGTCTGGGTCGCTAACTACATCCTGATGGACTACGGCACGGGCGCCATCATGAGCGTGCCTGCGCACGATGAGCGCGATTACGAGTTCGCCAAGAAATACAAGTTGCCCATCCGCGTCGTGGTTCTACCCCTGGGCGGAGACTCGGACGAAACCGTGACCGAGCCGCAGCTGCCGTTCGTTGCCGAGGACGGGTTGGTCGTGAACTCGGGCCAGTTCAGCGGCCTCACCAGTCAGGAAGCTCTCAAGAAGATGGCCGAGTACGCGGAACAAAACGGCTTTGGCAAAGCCACAGTTACATTCCGCATTAAGGACTGGGGCATCTCGCGCCAGCGCTACTGGGGTACGCCCATTCCGATGCTCTATTGTGAGAAAGATGGCATCGTCCCTGTGCCGGAGAAGGATCTGCCCGTCATTCTTCCCGACCACGTCGACATCACGCTGACTGGCGGCTCTCCGCTCGGGCGCTTGCCCGAGTTCGTGAACGCGACGTGTCCCAGATGTGGAGGCTCAGCACGGCGCGAGACCGATACCATGGACACGTTCGTCGACTCATCCTGGTATTTCTACCGCTACACCGACGCGCACAATGACGCAGCCCCCTTCAACAGCGCAACGGCCGCCTACTGGTTTGGTGATGCCGGCATCGACCAGTACATCGGCGGCGTCGAGCATGCCATCCTGCACCTCATTTACTCGCGCTTCTGGACCAAGGTCATGCGCGATCTCGGACTGGTACAGAACGCTGAACCCGTCGAGCGCCTCTTCACGCAAGGGATGGTGATCAAAGATGGCGCGAAGATGTCCAAGAGCCTGGGCAACATCGTCTCTCCCGACCAGATGGTTGCCCGCTATGGCGCCGACGCCGCGCGTCTCTATAGCCTGTTCGCCGCACCACCCGATCGCGATCTGGATTGGCAGGATACCGGTATCGAAGGCATCCACCGCTTTCTGGGACGCGTGTATCGCTTCCTGCTGCGCAATGCGAAACCCCACTCGCCGGATTGGCGTAAGCCCCTTGCGCAGGATCTCTCCGGCGAAGCGCGTCAGATTCAGCGCAAGCTCCACCAAACCATCAAGCGCGTGACCGACGACTTTAGGGGCCGCTGGCACTTCAACACCTGCATCGCCGCGATCATGGAATTGGTGAATGAACTCTACGCCGCGGAAGAGAAGATCGCACAAGGCGTGATTCCGGCTTCCTTGCTCGCGGAAGTGCAGCGCGACCTGGTCTTGCTGATGGCGCCGTTTGCGCCCTACCTCGCGCACGAGTTGTGGGAAATGCTGGGCGAGAAGGGAAGTCTCCTGCGAGCCCCATGGCCGAAATACGATCCCGCCTTAGCCAAAGAAGAAGAAGTCGAAATCCCCGTGCAAGTGAACGGCAAACTGCGCGGCCGCGTCCTCGTACCCGCGGACGCAGGGGAATCACTTGTGAAGGAACGCGCACTAGCCGATGAAAAAGTTAAGGCTGCGATTGCAGGCAAACAGATCGGGAAAACAATCTATGTGCCGGGCAAATTGCTCAACTTCGTAGTGCGCTAGACCACAAAAATCAACCACATCAGAAAAGAGGCGGGCTGTTCGCCCGCCTCGTCTGTTTATCACGCCGATCACGCTTCTAGTTCTTTGCGTCTACCGCCGACCCAAACACTAAGCTCTCCTTGCGCTTGTCGAAAGATAATTCATTGACCGTGGCTGTCCCGTTCGCAGGGGTCGACAACGTCACCGCGCTATACGGTGCCGGCCGCTCCTTCTGAACGAGCTTGGCGGAGGTCGTGGCGACCACATTATTTCCCTGCAAGATCTTTACCTGCACCTCCGAACCGGAGCCATCCCAAGTTACTTTGTAGTCCCCAGGTTGCAATTGGGTGGTGCCCATCTGCGCCGGAGACGACAGCGTAAATTTCCCTTCGTTCTTATCCTTGGCAAACGCGGTCAGTGAGATGCTCATCGCAAGCAACATCAATCCGATTGAGTACTTCGCAAATCTCATCACTTCTCTCCTAAATAGAGCGGTAGTTGTGGCTCGGAGCCCAAACAACAACAACTCCTCGCCAGTTACTGAGTTATGGAAGTTGTGAATTACTTTCTTGCGTTAGATGTCCGGCATACAGTGCAAGTTGCCGAATATTGCAGTGCTGGGAGGAACTCGCTGCGCCAGATTTACGCGGTTTGTGAAGATTCTGTAAATCTGTGTCAAATCTTTCGGAACATGATTGCCTGAATCGAATCGCGCGCTGCGTTATGGTGTAGACGCTGCGTTATTGCAGGCTGCGTTATCCTAGAAGCGCATGGCAACCTGGTCCCCCACCATGGAAGGATTTCGCAGCATTTTCCGCAGACCCTCCTTACCGCTTGCGGAAGTTGCCTGGCGATGGAGTTTCGGTGCAGCCGCGTTTGTCCTGATCGGGTTGGGTTTCCTGGAGTATCTCCATACGTTGCCGGTATCACCAACCGATATGCTAATGCTGCGCACTGGCCATCCCATGCTGGTATCCAACGCGCTTTCCCACATCGCACGTGGGAGTGGTTTTCGCTTGGTCCTGGCATTTGTGTTCCTGTTCTCCACTCTTGCGGTTCTGTGGATCTTGCTCGCCTCGATCGGCCGCGCGGCGACCCTCGATGCTCTGATCACCTACATTCGTAAACAAGCGCGAATTGCGCTCCAGCAAGGTCCCGGCCTCGCTATCGACACACCACCAACGAGTGAAGTGGTCGACGCGCCCTCGGGATGGAGATTTCGCTCTCTCGCTGGCCTGCACTTTCTCCGTGCCGCAATAGCGCTCGCGGCCTGCGCCGGATGTCTGGGCGCGCTGATGCTCGCAGGCTTCGTCTCTTCCAAGACTCACCCGCAGCCGGGCCTCGTATTCTTTCTTGCGCTCGCCCTGATGCTGTTGGTCTGGATGGCGTGGTCGTCGGTTAGTTGGCTGTTATCGCTGGCTTCAATCTTTGTAGTCGGCCAAGGCGAGGACACGTTCGGGGCCTTGTCCGCGTCGGTGGGTTTGTGCCGCGACCGTTTTGGACCGGTGGCTGCTGTCGGTACTTGGTTCGGGCTCGCCCACATCCTGCTCTTCATTCTCGCCACGGCCGCGGTGACGTTTCCACTCGCGTTCGCGCAACTACTGCCAGTGCCCATGGTGCTGACCGCGGTCCTGCTGCTGACTTTGGTCTATTTCGCGATCGCGGATACACTCTACATCGGCCGCATGGCAGGATACGTTGCGATTCTGGAAGCCCCGCCCATCCCTGTATCAGCCTTATCTTTCGAGGCAGCCGCTGGCAGCACCCAGCGATCAGCACTCAGCATTCAGCCGCAAGCGACGATGGTGGATCAGGATGAACTGATTCTGAGCGATGCTGGCAAGTACAGTCCTCCGACCTCTCAAGATGCCCTGCCCGCTTCGCAGGTGCAGACTGCACAAGTCGATCAGGATGAACCCATCCTCAGCGATCAGGTTGATGAGGTGCCGAAGAGGGAGTCCCTGAGCCAAGAGCCAGAATGTAAGACCTAAGACCCAAGACCTAACACTTGCCATCTGCTTTACACTGTTTTCCGAATCTGAGACACTCATCCGTGCAAACTCAATCGATCGTCGTCCTCGACTTCGGGGCGCAATATTCTCAGCTGATTGCGCGCCGCATCCGCGAACTCAATGTCTTCTCCGCAGTGCTCCCGTGCAACGCAACCCTTGAGGAAATCCGCAGCTACTGCCCCATAGGCATCATCCTGTCCGGCGGCCCCTCGTCGGTTTACGATCAGGACGCCCCCGTTGCCGACCCGCAAGTTTTCGCGCTGGGATTACCCGTTCTCGGCATCTGCTACGGCTTGCAGTATATGGTGCACGCCCTCGGCGGAAAGGTGCGACCTGCCCGCAAGCGCGAATACGGCCATGCTCAGGTCGAAGTCGACGGCACCGAATCGCGCCTGTTCGAAGGGCTGCCGAAATCGTTGAACGTCTGGATGTCGCATGGCGACGAAGCCGAACACCTACCTACGGGGTTTCAACTTACTGCAAAGTCCACAAACGCCGTGGCGGCGATCGAAAACCCCGCGCAAAAGATGTGGGCTGTGCAGTTCCATCCTGAAGTCCACCACACACCGCTCGGCAAAGATATTCTCCGCAATTTCGCACTAAACATCTGCGGTGCCCAGCCCACCTGGACCGCGCAGCTCTTCATCGACGCTACCGTCGAACAGGTCCGCAAGCAGGTCGGCAGCGGACGGGCCATCTGCGCACTCTCCGGCGGAGTCGACTCCTCAGTAGCGGCCGTCTTGGTCGATCGCGCCATGCGCGACGATTCCGGGAAAACGCGTCTGACCTGCGTATTCGTCAACAACGGCGTGCTTCGCAAAAACGAATTCGCAAAAGTCCAGCAGACGCTGCGCGACACACTCGGACTGCACCTCGTAGCAGTCGACGCCAGCAAGCGCTTCCTCAATCGCTTGGCCGGCGTGACCGATCCTGAAGCCAAGCGCAAGATCATCGGCAACGAATTCATTGCCGTATTTGATCACGAAGCCCAGCGCATCGAGAAAGAAGAGGGCAAGGTCGCATGGCTAGTGCAGGGCACACTCTATCCCGACGTGATTGAGTCGCGCTCCGTGCGTGGCCCCTCGCAGGTCATCAAGAGCCATCACAACGTGGGTGGCCTGCCCGAAAAAATGGAGCTCAAGCTGATCGAGCCGCTGAAAGAACTCTTCAAAGACGAAGTCCGCCGCATCGGCCGTGATCTAGGGATGCCTGAAGAAATTCTGCAGCGCCAACCGTTCCCAGGTCCGGGCTTAGCCGTACGTGTGCTGGGCGAAGTCACCGAAGAACGCCTGCGCATCCTGAAAGATTGCGACGAGATCGTAGTCGACGAGATCAAGAAAGCCGGCCTCTACCAGAAAATCTGGCAATCGTTCGCCGTGCTCCTCCCCGTGATGTCAGTCGGCGTAATGGGAGACCAGCGCACCTACGCCAACACCTGCGCCATCCGAGCCGTCCACTCCGAAGACGGCATGACCGCCGACTGGGTGCCGCTCCCGTATGAAGTCCTGAAGACAATGTCAAGCCGGATCGTGAACGAAGTGAACGGCGTGAACCGCGTGGTCTACGACATCACGTCGAAGCCCCCGGGCACGATCGAATGGGAGTAAGTCAGCTCTTAGCTCATAGCCTTTAGCTGTTCGCCATAAAACCATCAACGCGACAAACCGTCACGCGTCGGCCCAGACGCCTCGTCCTGGCAGCCGGCGCACGCTCTCCGAGGCTGTGTCCGCTCGGTTGCGTATGCAGTTAACGCGCGGCCAAACCTGCCGGCCGAATCCCAGAGCCCGAAGCCGAGAGCCCAGAGCCAATTTCAATCCCGATGCACCGTCTCCATCGAAAACGCCGGCAAACACACCGCGATGTACTCCGCTCCGCCTTCGTTGGGTGTCGAATATTGCACCCACTCTCGCTTGTGCGCGACGACCGCCTGCCCGGCCTTGGCATCCATCTGCCCGCCCTTGTGCGTCACACGAACCAAGCCCTTCAAGACAATCGTGAATTCGTCGAACTCGGGGGTCTGTCCGGGTTCGCTCCACCCCTGCGGACTGCGCATGTGCGCCACGCTGACGCCTGAAGTCTGCGAATTGACGCGCCCGATGTATTCGTCGATCAACTTGGGCTTGGTGCCGGCGGCTTGAATCCGTGTCGGTTGTGGAATGAGAGTAGGCATGTCTCAGTTTCTCACGCCTTCGAGCCCACTTGAAAAAATGCTGAGACGAAACGGGAAGAGCACGAGTTGACTCGTACCTCGAGCAATAGAAAATGATTCGCGCTTCAGCGCCTGAGGTGTGCCCTTACAAGTTAAGACGAAAACAATTACCCTCGGCCGCCCCGAAGCCGCCCAGGATGCATTGAAAAAACTACCGACACGGATACGGCGTGCCCGGCGCATTTCCAATCGTCGGCGTGCCGGGTGTGTCCGGCGTATAGCAGGTGCCCGTGCTCGCAGGCGCAGGCACCGCCGGCGGTGGCGGACCCTTCGCCACCGGCATCGATGTCACTGGATGCGCCTGCGCATCACGCAACGCATCACTCACCGGACCCTGTGCCAGAGTCAGGGGCTGTGGCAGAGTCATCTGCATGGGCGAACCCACGTCCACAAAAAACTGCCGGCTGTGCGCGAGAAAAATGAAAGAAACCACCCCACCAGCAGCCAGCCCAACCATGCCTCCGATGGCCGTGCTCTTCAGGCCGCCGGGATTGAAGTTCATCCCGTTGACGTCGGTTCCTTTTCCTCCTGCCGCGTGACCAATTAACGTTCCTAGTCCTAATCCCGCGAGTGGCGCCACGATGGCGCCTGCCACGTTGCCACCGCCTGCCACCTGCCAAGCCGTACCCTCTTCACCCTCCACGTTCGTCGGCCCCGCGGCGTTCGCCACAAATCCGTTCGAGAAGACGACCGACGCGGATTGCAGACGGATCTCCGCCCGCGTGCCGTTGCGTGAAAGCTTGTCAAGTTTCCCCTGCACAAAAGTTCCGGGCGGAATCACGACCTGATCGCCCACCACGATAGGTGCCACAGTCTGCGTATAGATGTCGTCTCCGCGGCGAATACTCTTGCTCGCCACCGGATTGGTTAGCACCAGCGCGAATCTGGTTCCCGCAGGAATGGTCACCGCACTCCCTGCAGTCGGCGCCGTAGATGAACTGTTTTGCGAATCGTTGTTTTGCGAATTCGTCGGAGTACGTATTTGCGCCTTCTCCTGCGCTGTACAGGCGAGTGCAATCAGCAATACCGGGAGTACCACGAAAATAGGTTTTGTGGTTGTTCCGGCCAGAGTCAGAAAGGCAACCTTGGTCGAAACGGTTCGACGCCAGCGATAGTAATTCGCCATACCGGTACCTCCTGTCAAAACTCTCAAATATCCCCAAACTCTCGAGGCATGCGGCTTTGCAAGGGAGGGGACCCGCATCCGACCGTTTGGACTCGCGAGTAGTCCGGAACGGTATCGCGTCGGCAAGTAAAGATTTGCAAAGCTACAGTAATGATTTGTAAAGCTCGGCGCCCCCCGCGGGGGAGCGATGAAAAAAGCAACAAGGCGAGTGTTACCGGAGGGGAAAATCCTGAATGCCATCTGTTCGAGCGTCCGAATTCCGGGCACGTGGCCTCTGGAACCAGCTCGTTCTCCGAGGCAAAAAGTCTCCGATGTCGCCAAGAGCGTCTTCGCTGTTTCGAACGGCGAGTTCATGGAGTGCGAAGTGCCTTCACGAGAATCAGCCCTGGAGGGGCGAATCCAGCTTAGCCCAGCGCTTTCAGCACTGGGACAAGAGGCAAACACGTGCCGAGTCCCGGAGGGACGGCCCGCGTTTGAACGAGACCACGTCGTCCCCTTGCGAGGCGATAGGCCCCTAACCCCTCTATTCCACCTTCTCGGCCACCCATCGCGAAATCGCCGTAACCACCTTACGTGGAGCAAAGCGCACCGACTCCGCCACCAGCCAGTTCTTGAACCCCGAGATCGCCAGTGTGCTCCCCGCCATCAGCGCACGATAACCGTCTTCCGCCACCGTCTTGGCGTCCATAGGCGTAAGCCTCTTGAAGAGGCGGGAATTCTCCGTCTGGGCCCGCTTCTGAAACTCGGTGAGCGTCGCCCCCGGACAGAAGCAAGTCACGCTCACGCCCGTGCCCTTGAGTTCGTCCGCGATCGCCTCCGAAAAAGAAAGCACATAAGCTTTGGTCGCGTAGTAGACGGCCATGAACGGCCCCGGCTGAAACGCCGCTGTCGATGCCACATTCATAATCTTGCCCGACCGCCGCTTCAGCATCGGTCCAAGATAGAGCTTGGTCAAAAGCGTCAGCGCAGTCACGTTGAGCTGGATCTGTCCGTATTCTTCCTCCGGCGGGATATCAGCAAACCGGCCTGATTTCCCATAGCCGGCGTTGTTGACCAGAATATCCACGTGGATCCCCTCGCGCTGCGTCTCCTCAAACAGATTCTGTGAAGCCTGGGGAAGCCCGAGATCGAGCGGAATCGTCTTTACCACGATGCCATGCTGCTCGCGCAGTTCTTCTCCAACCTGCGCTAGCTTCGGCCCGCTGCGTGCCACCAGGACCAGGTTGTACTTGTCACGCGCGAAGAGCTTGGCGAGTTCGTAGCCAATGCCGGTGGAAGCCCCGGTGATGAGAGCGGTCTGATTTGTGTTGTTCATTGGGTATTCTTTCGAGGTGCCCGGATACCAAACGCCCAGATGAGCTGCCTTCGCCTGAAGAGAGTATCTGTTCGATCTGGTTCAAGTCTCCCTCGACAATCTCGAGATGATTGGGAATCGTCATGCGGGATTTCTGAGACGCCGAAATCCTTCTGATTGGCTTTTGCCTGTGCCCATTCTTCTCGACAAAGCTTGGGAGGACTATCCCGTCTTCCGCAGCAATATCCACCAACGAAGAATCCGGGTTGGGAAACTTGGCCGAAGCATAGAAGTCTTGTCCCACAAGGAAGACTAGATGATGAGAATCCAGTTGAAAGGCGTAGCAGGCACCCTCGTCTTCTTCCTGCTCGAATTCCACCATCGCATTCGACTGGACTCGGGTTACCTGCGCTTGGTTTCGACGCACTGCGCTCTCTTGTCGCTCGATATCCACCATGAACCTTACCCGGAGACTAGAGTACGACCACAACGACGACCGTACTGCAACGGCGAGGGCGATGAGAGCTGACTGAAACTACGTTGGACCTCGTTTGTCGGTAGCTCTGGCAAAGATTGATGATGCCCCAAAAGAGCACCAAGAAGACCGAACCCGAGCCAACGCTCCTGCGAGGACCAGCCTTGATCCGACGTTTGCGCCACGCCAATGCGGAAACGAGAATCCGTCGTTCTTTTTCGTCCATTGTCCGGACAAACGTTTCGATAGTCGCCCTGTCATGCTCGGCCGGTATCGGCCGCTCCGCTATGCCGCTGCGTTATGAAGATGGTAATTATTATTCAAAAACTATGAAACCAGATCATGTATTGGCGAGATTCGAGGGGATCAGACAATTCCAAACCAGCTCTTGGGTCCGCCTAATTGTTTTGCATTATTGCAGCGGAATAGATACCGCTGTAGTTTTCCGCCACTCGCCGTTGACCTTAGCTTAGCTAAGCTAAGCTAGCGGGGTGGCTATGTCTTCTACCGTAGCAGGCACATCTCTGGCTTTCCCTGCGTCCACGCGCAGTAGCTTGCGCCTTCAAACGGCGATCGCCTTGCTCCTGGCGCTGGGCATCGCGTCGTATTTCTGGGTGGGATCGCGCTATCCCTCGCTCTTGAAGAAACTGCACACCGGCACGTCCATCAAGACAAGCGGCGCGCTCAGCTTCGACGCGAAGCTCCCCGTTACGCCGCAAATGCCGGTCGCGACCCGCATCGGCCGTACCACCGTGAACTGGATGTGGACCAACCGCATCGGAATGACGTTCAGCCTCTTCTTCGGCGCGGCGATCCTTACGCTCCTGCCGCTACTCCCGCGCCGCCGTTTTCAGAGCGCCGCAGCAAACACGGCTCTGGGCGCGATCACGGGCATCCCTCTCGGAGTGTGCGCAAACTGCGTGGCTCCCATCGGACAAAGCCTCTATCAAGGAGGCGCGAGTTCAAGTACCGTTCTCGCGACCATGATCAGCTCCCCGATGTTGAACGTGGTTGTGCTGACCATGGTCTTCACCTTGTTCCCGCCCGGAATCGCGGCCCTGAGGCTGGCCATTCCGTTGGTTTTGCTAGCGTTGGTGCCCTGGCTCACGCGCCCGGCCCGTCCCGCCACGGAAGTCAATTGCGAGATCGCACAGACGGGATGGCTGGTGCCGACCGGCGCGACATTCAAGCAATACTTTAAGAATCTCGCGCAGCTGGCACTAACCACAGTCCCGTTCATGATCCTTGCAGCATTGCTGGGAGCGTGGGTAGCAGAGGTAATTCCTGCGCAGAACATTCCGACCCACGTCACCTTATTCGGTATCGTGCTCGTAGCACTTGCCGGAACGTTCCTACCCGTTCCAATGGCCTTTGATGTTGCCGCCGCCTTCATCCTGATGACCCGCAGCGTTCCCTTGCCATATGTCGTGACGCTCCTGTGCACGCTAGGCGCCTTCAGCATCTACCCCATGCTGATTGTCGGACGCACGATTTCGTGGAAGACAGCGGCACGAGTCTTCGCGGCCGTCATGGTGGTTGGAATGGCGTGCGGCATTGGAACTGCCCTCTTCCAGCACGCGTGGTAGATGTGGCGCGGACACAGTTGTTCGTGCCGGCGGCGAAAATTCCTCCGCCGACGAAAAAAGGCGTGCCATCTACCCGGCACGCCCCTTGTTTCTTTCTGCAAACGAAGAGCCCTACGCTCCTACTAGCGCTGGTTCGACGCTGTAAATCGAGTACCACGGGGTTGCGGCCTTCAGCTTTTCGTTAACGTTCTTGATGTTCTTCACGCCTTCAGTCTCGAGCCACTTGCGGAACGCATCGGCGCCTTGCTTGGCGTAGATCGGAATACCGTCCTTCCAGGTCGCCCGCCCGCACAGCACGCCGTTGAACTTCACGCCTGACTCTCCCGCCAACTCCAGCGTCTCGCTGAACTCTGCGTTGCTTACGCCCGCTGACAGGTAGATGAACGGTTTGGTTGCCACGCTCGCTGCCTTGTGGAAGTAGTCGATGGCTTCCTTCTTGGTGTAAGCCTTTTGCCCCCCATACGACTTCGTGCCCTCCACAAACTTCATGTTCACCGGAACCTCGACCTTGAGCACGTCGACGCCGTAGCGTTCTCTGCTGAACTCGCGCATGCTCTCGGTGACGATCTGCGGTTTCTTCCGGGCGTACTCGAGCCCTTTCTCGTCCGCTCCTTCTTCGTACCCGACGAACTCCAGGAAATACGGGATGTCATTAGCGCGGCACTCATCGCCGATACGCTCCACCCAGGCATGTTTCTTGTCGTTGACGTCCTTGGGATCGAATGGCGTGTAGTAAAGCAGGATCTTCACGCAATCCGCTCCAGCTTCCTTCAGACGGCGTGCGGACCAGTGGTCGAGCAGGTCGCCCAGACGCCCGGGTCCGGTCTTGTCGTACCCGGTCTTTTCATAAGCCAGCAGCAGACCAGCGTTGCGGGCGCGGCGCTTCGCAGCGGGCAGTCCCCACTCCGGGTCGAGCAGGATGGCGCTGGCATGCGGCGTAAGTACTTCAGTGACCAATGACTTGAATTCCTCCATCATGGCGTCGGTAACGTCGCCACCTTTTTCCTTGGCAAGAGACTTCTGCAGGGAGCCGCGCTGATCCATGGCGGCGGCCGCGATGACGCCGCGTTCGGTCGAAACTCTCTTAAGGCCGGCCAGCTTTCCAGGGGTGAGCTTCATAGTCTTTCCTCCAAAAATGAGTGCGGGATTGGACAGATACACTCCGCCAGCAGATCTGTTTTGGGCGGCTTTTTATTGTAATACGGGGCCGACCGGAGGTTTGTGACGTATGAATATTATTTCCGGCAAACTGAAATGTGCCTTCCAGTAGATCGCGACGTCGTTTTGCAGGAGCATGCCCGGGGGCATGCCTTCGGGTTGTTGCCATGAGACTGCGCTCGCGCGTAACGACGGTCGAAGATAGCCCGCACGTAAGTGCGGGGGTAATCGTGCGTTTCGTCCCGAGTCCCTTCAGGGACGGCAGTGGTTTTATCGCACCCAGTCCATCTGCAATTCGAAAGGTCGCGACTAATTCAGCGATACACAACATGGCGCAGGAATGAAGGAAGAGTTAGGCGAATCAGCAGAAGCACCGCAGCGGTTTTGATCTAGGTGACGAAGATCTGCTCCCAGTGGCGAGGCCGGTATTCGATCACGTGGTATTGGTCGGAAGCACAGATATTCCACCACCGTTGAAACTCGCGGCGTACTCGAAAACTCGCCCGAGGAATAACTGGTATCCAAAAAGCTATAACCCACAATAAAGCTAGGACCCGCAATGTGGTGTTGAACTCCTAGACGCGAAACCTTGGATCGTGGCTGTAGTTCTTTTGCCCTTTCAACTTCTTGTGGGTCGGACGGGTGTAGCTCTTTGAAGCTCCTTTTGCCTTGCCCGCATCGCGGCGGCTTCTTGGGCCTTGAAAATGCGGAAATCGCTTTCGGACAACCCCGACGTACAACTTCGGCGTCGAGAGCAAGGCGGGCTTCTTCAGTCAGTTGATCTTTTTCGAGAGCAAGGCGTAGAACTTCGTCGCGCGAGCTTGGTTGATAGTCCGGCGTCTCGGCTGACTATTGTCGTAACGTCAAGCTGCTGAGAATAGCCTGCTGCTTCTCGATCAACTCGTCCACACCCTTGCGAGCCAGCCCCAGCATCTGCCCAAGCTGCTGATCGTCGAACACCCGATGCTCAGCGGTCGCTTGC
>WNFQ01004878.1_pt1 | contig 12526 bp, 7 predicted proteins | sample 5400171 | NCBI WGS metagenome assembly WNFQ01 (sample SAMN13153356, study PRJNA577476) | soil metagenome | isolation source: 20 cm soil under Madrone tree | place: USA:California | collected 2016-06-14
GGGGCGTGAGCTGGTAGCGGTAGACCAGCTCGGGCGCTGAGCTGCCCCGCCGTGGCGCCCTAGGCGCGCGGGGGGTAGACGAGCGTGAACGACGCCGCAGGCCCGTCATAGACGAGCTGAAAGCCGGCGAGGGGGGTCGGGATTCCGGCGAGGAGCGGGTGAGCGCGGCGATAACGCGCGGCCCTCACGACACGCTCCTGCCCCGACGCGGCCGCAGCGCACCGTCAACATTGTGACGTCCCGCGGCTCGCCCCGACGGTCTCCGCCTCCCGTCACTACTGCGAACTCTGCCGCGCCGGCCGTGGCATTCCGCTTGCACCCGGGTGGACGAATTTCCCCGAACCGCTGATCACGGGCGTCCTGAGTTGGCCAGCCCCGTCCTCCGAAGGGGTCGGGACGCCACACGCGCCGTGACGGCATCTCTCCTGCCGCTCGTGACGAAACGCCGGGTCCTGCTCGCGGCCTCGATCCTCTGCTGGGGACTCGCGGTCTGCAGCGGGCTGATCGTGATGTCGAACTACGCGAATCGCCCGGGCGTCGGCGCAACTCCCCCGACCCACTGGCCGCCCGCGAGTCGGATCGAGCGTCCGGAGGGGCTCGCAACCCTGGTGATGCTGGTCCACCCGCGCTGCCCGTGCTCTCGGGCGAGCATCGAGGAGCTCGACCGTCTCATGGTGCGGTCCCGGGGTCTCGTCGCGACACGCGTCCTGTTCCTGAAGCCCTCCGACGTCTCGGAGGACTGGGAGAAGACGGACCTCTGGCGGAGCGCGGCGGCGATTCCCGGAGTGCAGGTCATGCGAGACGATGACGGCGTCGAAGCCGCGAGATTCGGCGCAGCCACGTCCGGGCAGGTCGTCCTCTATGATCGGGACGGACGCCTCCTCTTCAGCGGCGGGATCACGGCCTCGCGCGGCCACGCGGGCGACAACGATGGACGCGACGCCATCGTCTCGCTGCTGGGTGGAGGAAGGGAGACGCGGCACAGCAGCCCCGTCTTCGGCTGCTCGCTGCTCGAACCGGCCTCGAGTGTGACCCGCACGGTGAACGATGCCTTCTGATTTCGACGATCTCATCCGGCATCGGGCGGAGGCTCTCTTTCTCGAGCACCGTCAAAGCATCTACCGGCGCACGGACCGGCTGTTCGTGGGCCTGATGGTGCTGCAGTGGCTGGCGGCAATCTTCGCCGCGTACTGGGTCTCGCCGCTGACGTGGAGCGGACGCTACAGCCAGACACATCTTCACGTCTGGGCAGCGCTGTTTCTGGGCGGCGCGATCACGGTGTTCCCGGTCTGCCTGGCGCTGACGCGACCTGGCAGAGCATCGACGCGCCATGTTGTCGGCGTCGGCCAGATGCTCATGTCGGCGTTGCTGATCCATCTCTCCGGCGGGCGGATAGAGACGCATTTCCACGTCTTTGGCTCCCTGGCGTTTCTCGCATTCTACCGCGACTGGCGCGTCTTCATCCCGGCCACGGTGGTAGTGGCCGCGGACCATTTCCTCCGCGGCATGTACTGGCCAGAGTCCGTGTACGGGGTGCTGACCGCAGGGTCGTGGCGCTGGGTCGAGCATGCTGCGTGGGTCTGCTTCGAAGACACGTTCCTGATCATCGCGTGCCTCCAGAGCCTGCGCGAGATGCGGAACATTGCCTGGCAGCGAGCCGAGCTCGAGGTCGCCAACGAGAAGACCGAGCGCGTGGTAGTCACGCGGACCGCGGAGCTGAAAGCGAGCGAGGGACGCTTCCGCTCCCTCAGCGCGGCGTCGCCGATCGGAATCTTCGAGACGGATCGGCAGGGACGAGGTGTCTACGTCAACGCGCGCTGGGGGGAGATCGCGGGCATGTCGCCGCAGGACGCGCTGGGCGAGGGGTGGAAGAAGGCGATCCACCCCGATGACCTCGACGCGGTGATCCAGGACTGGTCGGTCGCAGCCGGCGAGGAGCGCGAAAGCGCCATCGAGTTCCGCATCCTCACGCCAGGCGGCGACACCCGGTGGATATCCGCCCGCTCCAAGCAGCTCGTCTCCGAGGGTGACACGGTCACGGGCCAAGTCATCACGATCGAGGACATCAGCGCGCGGAAGCGGGCGGAGGAAGTGGTGGCCGAGGCGCGCGACCGGGCCCTCGAAGCCGCACGGTTGAAGTCCGAGTTCCTCGCCAACATGAGCCACGAAATCCGGACGCCGATGAACGCGGTCATCGGGATGACCGACATGGCGCTCGACACGGACCTGACCGAGGAACAGCGGGAGTACCTGGAAACCGTCGAGCAGTCCTCCAAGGCCCTGCTCACGCTGCTCAACGACATCCTGGACCTCGCGAAGATCGAGTCTGGCAGGATGACGCTCGAGTCGGCCGCCTTCGGCCTTCGCGACAGCCTGGGCGACATGCTGCGGACTCTCGCCGTGCGGGCGCACCAGAAGGGGCTGGAGCTCGCCTGCGACGTGCCACCCGACGTGCCCGACGCGGTGGTGGGCGACCCCGGCCGCCTCCGTCAGGTAGTCATCAACCTGGTCGGAAACGCGATCAAGTTCACCGAACGCGGTGAGGTGACCGTCCGCGTTCGGACTGAAGCCCGGACCGAGCGTGAGACGGTCCTCCACTTCGCCGTGGCCGACACGGGCATCGGGATCGCTGCCGACAAGCGGTCCGTGATCTTCGCGCCCTTCGTCCAGGGGGACGGCTCCATGACCCGGCAGTACGGCGGGACCGGTCTGGGGCTCACCATCGCATCTCAGCTCGTGGAGATGATGGCGGGCCGGATCTGGGTCGAGAGCGAAGTGGGCCGGGGGAGCACGTTTCATTTCACCGTCTCGTTCGCCCTCGGGGTGGAGACTCGAGCCGGTCGCGCTCGAGCGGGGGGCCTGGACGACGTCCGCGTCCTGGTCGTGGACGACAGTGCGACGACTCGGGGGATCCTCGTCGAGATGCTCCACGGCTGGGGCATGACCGCCGTGAGCGTGGAGAGCGGCGCCGCTGCGCTCGCGGCTCTTCACCGAGCCCGGCAAGAAGGCGCACCCTTCGACGTGGCGCTGCTCGACGCTCGGATGCCTGGAATGGACGGCGTCGAGGTGGCCAACCGGATTCGCGAGAACCCGGCGCTCGGCGAAACGAGGGTCATTCTCCTCATTCCGTCGGGTCTGCAGGTGGATGGCAGCCGCGAGCTGATGGGCGTAGGCCACCTCATGAAGCCTGTCGTGCGGTCCCACCTCCTCGAAGCGATCCAGGCGGTGCGTGGCGGGCACGCGTCGGAGCCCCGCTATTTCCGCGCCGCGATCCGGCAGAGCGATGTCCCGCTCCGCGTGCTCGTGGCCGAGGACAACGCGGTCAACCGCAAGATGGCTGTCCGTCTGCTCGAGAAGCGAGGCCACGCGGTGGTGGCCGTGGAGGACGGCAGGGAAGCGCTCGCCGCCCTCGATCGGCAGCCGTTCGACCTCATCCTCATGGACGTGCAGATGCCCGGCATGGACGGATTCGAGGCGACTGCGGCCATCCGCGCGCGCGAGGAGACCAGGCGGATTCCCATCGTCGCCCTCACCGCGCACGCGATGACGGGGGATCGGGACCGGTGCCTCAAGGCCGGCATGGACGCGTACGTCGCGAAACCGGTCGAGGCCGAGGAGCTGTTCGCGACGATCGAGCAGCTCGCTTCCGGTAAGAAGCGCGAGGACGCCGAGGAGCGGCCGCGAGAAGCGAGCGCCGACGTCCTTGACCGGGACACTGTCTTCACCCGGGTGGGCGGGGACCCCGAGCTGCTGCTCGAGATGGTGAGCGTCTTTCGAGACGAGAGCGCGAAGCTGTTGTACGAGATACGCTCTGGTGTCTCGCGGCGGGACGGCGAGGCCGTCGAGCGTGCCGCCCACTCCCTGAAGGGGGCGCTGGCCGCTCTCGCTGCCCGCGCCGCTTCGGCGGCAGCTCTCCGCCTCGAGTCGATCGGGCGCGAGCGCGATCTGAGCGGCGTCGACGCGGCATGGAGTGTCCTCGAGCACGAGATGGGCCGGCTGCAGAAGGAGCTGTGCTCGCTGGTAGAGGCGCCGATCGTCTCGAGCGAGGCGGCTTCTTGAGCTGACCCGGCTTGCTTCCCTCCCGGTCGGTATCGACCGGAGGACGTGGGAGCTCCCGAGCGGGCCCGTGAGCCGGCTCGGCTAGCGTGCGCGCAGGCCGACGAAGCCGCTCGGCTGCTTCTCGAGCTCGTACGATTCGCGCTGCGAGGAGACGAGCTTCCCCCGCGCGTCGAACTCCACCAGGGCGAAGGCCACGGTCGCGTACTGCGCCCTGGTCCGGATCGTCTCGACCCCGATCGAAACCTGGTGGTCCTTCGCCCGAGGCAGCCGCTTGCGGATGGCGTCGGCGTCCTCTTCGCTGGTCACGATCCTGTAGAGCTGGAGCGTTGCGAGGTCCCTGCGCTCCCACGCCGACGCGAGGCGCTCGAGCCAACCGCGCACGTCGACCTCCCGCATGCGTGGCGCGACGTTGACCGTCCACGACAGGCGAGGGGCCTTCAGGCCGGCGTCATCGGACACCTCGACGTTCACCGCGTGCGTGGTGGCCGTCGCGGCAGGCGGCGTGACGAAGCGGAAACGTCGCTGCCGACCGACCCTGCGCCCATCCACGAACCACACATACGCGAGCGCGGCGTCCGGGTCCTCGGCGCTGGCGCGCACGTCGAAATCGAGCGCTGTGCCCTCGGTGACGCGGAGCGCGTCGCGCCGGCGCGGCGAGTGGCTGACGATCCGTGGCGCCACGTGCGGCACCGGCTCGGGCTTCGTGCTGGCTGCCGTCTCGCCCGCGGGGGCATTCGGCCGGCTGGCCTCCTCGGCGGGAGCGACCCGGTCGAGGACGGCGGCAGGCGCGGGCGGTGCCGGGGCCTCCTCGTCCGCAACGGGAGCGACGGGCTCCAGGCGGGGCAGGGCGGCGGCCTCGGTCGCCGGGCCCGGCGCCGGGGCCGGCTGCTCGACCGGTCGGCTGGCAGCGTTCGATGTGCCCTCCGGCGCCGCGGGCACCACCGTGATGCTGCGGAGGATCGGCCAGCTCGCTGCGAGCCCAACGGCGGCGATCACAATCACCCCTGCGATGGAAAGCCGGCGACGCGACGCCGCCGGCACCCCGCTCGCTCTCGCGAGGACCCGGCCGGGAACGGCCGGCGCGGGCCGTGCCGGCTCTACCTTGACTGCCACTCGCCGTCGCCTGGCCCCGAGCGGGCGCGTCTCCGACGTGGCCGCGGCCGGTGGGAGCGCGCCCTGGTCCTCCGCCGGCTGCTCCAGCGCCTCGTCGACCACCAGGACCGGATGCCTCCGCACCGGGATGGCGGCGGAGCGCGGAGGCTTCGCCTCGGCGCTTCGCTCCCCGAGACGGCGCAGGCATGCGTCGATCTCGCTCCGCACCTGGGCCATGCTCTGCTGCCGATGGGCAGGCGACCGGCGGAGCGCTCGCCCCACCAGGCCCGATACCCCCGAGGGCGCGATGCAGGAGAACTGCGGCAGGAGCGGCCCATCGCCGTGGAGGAGCATGTCTCGGGTCTCCTCGTCGCTGCCCGGGAAGAAGCGCCTCCCCTCGAGCATCTCGAAGAGGAGGAGCCCGAGCGCGAAGACGTCGCTGCGCGGATCGTCGCGGGTGCCGGCGAGCCGCTCGGGCGCCGAGTACGGGACGCGCGCCGCTGCCGCCGCGGTCGCAAAGCCCGAGAGCAGCGCGCGCGGTGGAGCCTCGCGGTGAAAGCGCACGGTCGCGGGTGTGAGGGCGCCGTGGACGACGCCGCGCTCGTGGGCGTAGGCGAGCGCGTCGGCGAGCTGGCGCGCAACGTGGAGCGCGTCGGAGGGAGCGAGCGGCTTTCCATCGCGAAGGACGCGGTCCAGCGGCTCGGCGTCGACGAAGGCTTCGACCAGATAGTACCGCTCCCCCTCCTCTCCGAAGTCCAGCACCGGCACGATGTGGTCGTGCCGGAGCCCGAACGCCTGCCGGACGGCATCCTGGACGAGCGCGAGCTGCCGGGGATCGTCGGTCAGCGCCGCGGGCAGGACGGTCACGGAGAGGAGCGTGTCGAGGAGCGCGTGGCGGACCTTGTAGGCCGTCCCCGCTGCGCCGTCGCCGAGCTCTTCCAGCACCTCGTACTTGCCGGCGATGACGGTGTGGCTCTCCTTCGTCATCGCTTCGACTCTTCGGTTGTCCCTCGCTTCATTCATGCCGGCTGGTGCTCCTCCGCCGCCGAAGGGCAAGACCTGTGCCAGGGAGTGAACCGGAAAGGCCAGATCAGGCGGAAGCGGCGCGCCCCGATCGCCTCATACGAGTGCACGCTCGACGCAGTTCTGCAACAGTCTGCTTCGGACGCTACGCGCCGTCCGACTCCATCCCTCACAGCCCACGCCTGGGTGGCCGCTTTGCGGCTGCAGCAGGCGCGGACGCTTGCATCCGCGCGCGGTTCGCAGCGCTGCAGGCCTTCTACTCCATCTATCTGAGGGACGAGTGCGGGTAACTACCTAACATCGCTGACGGAGGTCACCGGCATTCGAATTGCTCCGACTGCCATGGGGTAACGGGGCGTAGCCAGCGTGGAGCTGGCCTGTGAGGACCGCGATGCACTACCATGTCGTGCTGATCGTTGACGGCCAAGATGATTTCACCGGAACCTTCGGCACCTTGAAGGACGCGCAGGAGACGGCAGAGTCGATCAGCCGCCAGTGTCGTGACTGGGTCCTGCGCCGGTATCCCGGCCGGTCCTGGCGCGCCGGCGAGGTCGCGGTCTACCTCGATCCTCGGGCTGGGCGCCGTGTCATCCGGCGGGGGCTCAAAATCATCCGCTGTCACGTCGACGGCCGCGAGCCCTGGCCGGCGTGCCATGTGTGGGGAGGCGGCGAGGACGCCGCGCGTGATCGCCGCCGCTACTGGTCGGCCTCGGGGTCGGTCAGGCAGGGGAAGGCCGTGTCGGGATCCAGGTCCGTCTCGCCGAGCATCACGTACGCGCTCGGCATGACGCGCGCGACGGCGGCCTCGGCGGCGCACGCGACCGTGCGGGAGGCGCAGTCGACGACATCGGCCGCGCCCGGCGCGCCGGCCGACGGGAAGGGGCACGAGGCCGCCGCGCGGGCGAAGCCGAGGCCACCGGCGGGATCGAGGAGCTGCGCGGGCGACACCGCCGCGCAGCGGGGCAGGGTCCGCCCCACCGCCGCCGCCCGCAGCGCGTCCCGCTCGGCGACGACCGCCTGACACGGGGCCGTGGCGCGGGCAAGACAGGCGTCGCTTCCGCCGTCCGAGCCCACGAAGCAGTGCGCCAGCCGTGCGACACAGCGCTCGAGCGGGCGCCGGGTGCGATCGAAGAGTCGGCGCGTGCCGCGAAGGATCGCCTGCTGGCACGAGATGGCCGAGGCGGCGCACGACGAGGGGACGGCGGGGGCGGCACGCCGGCGATTGGCTGAGCGCCCGTAGCGATCGCCGCCCCGCGCCTACGCGGGCGCCTGGTACCGAACCACCCGGGCGGGATTGCCGGCGACGACCGCCCCGGGCGGGACGTCCTCGGTCACGACCGATCGCGCCCCGACGACCGCGCCCTCCCCGATGCGCACGCCGGGGAGCACGCATGCCTCGAAGCCGATCCAGACGTTGCGGGCGATCCGGATCGGACGGGTGGGCACGTCGGCGGCGGGCCGGCGCGGGCTCTCGCGCGTGAGCCGTTCGAGCGCGCGGCGGCGCCGCGCCACGTCGAACGGCACGCGGTACGTGTCCATCAGCACCACGTCCCAACCGATCAGCGCATAGTCGCCGATCGTCACCTCGCTGTCGCAGAGGATCAGGGCCCCGTTCACCAGCGCATAGTCGCCGATGACCACGCGGCCGCGCGGGCCGACGTCCAGGATGGTGAGGTCGCCCAGGGTAGCCGCGCGGCCGATCCGCAGGCCGACCGGCTCCTCGCTGCGGAAGCGGACGAAGCTGTAGCTCGTGCCGACGTAGGCGGTGGGATCGGACACGACGTTGTCCGGGATGGTTCCGGGATGCCAGTCGGGCGCGAGCCCGTGTGCCGCGCCCATGTCCCTACGGCTCCGCGACGACACGGCCGGGGTTGCCGAGGACCCGGCTGTCCGGAGGGACGTCGCTCACGACCACGGCCCCCGGCTCGACCCAAGCGCGCGCGCCGACGCGGACCCCCTTCAAGATGGTCGCGTTCGGCCCGATCCACACGTCGTCCTCGATCACGACGGGGCGGCGCTCGAAGGGCCGGCGCGGCGCCCCCCGCCCGAGGGGCGAGCAGGCGACCGCGTCCGCCATCCGCGCCGCCGCGTCCATGGGATGGAAGTCGGCGTCGATGACCGTCGCGTGCCACCCGATGACTACGCGGCACCCGACGCGGATCGCGAGGTCGCTGATCAGCGTGGCCTCGTGGAAGTGGCAATGGTCCCCGATCTCGATCCGCGCCTCCGGGCCGGCGTTGAACATCACTCCGTCCATCGTGCAGCCCGCGCCGATGACCAGCCCCGGGTCGAGCCGGCTGCGGAACAGGCGAAAGGCGCGGTCGCGCGTCAGGCAGTCGCCGGTGATGATGCTGTTCGGCCCGAGGCGCACGTTCGCCGGGAGCGTGGCGTCGTGCATGGTCAGCCGGCCTTCGCGTCGAGCTCCGGCAGCATGTGGCCGTGGTCGATCTGCAGCCGCAGGTCGCAGACCTCCAGCGTGTTCAGGCGGTGGGCCACCATGAAGGTCGTGCGGCCCCGCATGAGGCGCCGGATCGCGTCGAGGATGATCGCCTCGCTGCGCACGTCGACGGCGCTCGTCGGCTCGTCGAGGAGGAGGATGGGCGCGTTCTTGAGGAACGCGCGCGCGAGCGCGATCCGCTGCCGCTCGCCGCCCGAGAGGCCCATGCCCCGCTCGCCCGCCACGGTCGCATACCCGTGTGGCAGGCGCATGACGAACTCGTGCGCGTACGCTGCCTTGGCCGCCTCGACGATCTCCTCGCGGCTCGCCCCCGGCCGCCCGTAGGCGATGTTCTCCGCGATGGTGGTGGAGAAGAGGACGGGCTCCTGGAGCACGATCGCGAGCTGCTTCCGCAGGTCGGACAGCCGATAGTCCCGCAGGTCCACCCCGTCGAGGAGGATCTCGCCCGCGGTCGGGTCGGCCAGACGGGCGAGCAGACAGAGGAGCGTCGTCTTGCCGGCGCCCGTCGGGCCCGCGATGCCGACGCACGTCCCGGCCGGCACCTCCAGGCAGACGCCCTCGAGCGCCGGCCGCTCCTTGCCGTACGCGAAGGCCACCTCGCGGAGGCTCATCCGGCCGGCGGCGCGAGCGAGCGGGCGCGCGCCCCGACGCTCGACGACGTCCGGGACCCGATCGAGCAGCGCGAACGCCCGCCCCGCGCTCGCCAGCGACGCCTGCAGGCTCGCCACCTTCCGGCTGATCGTCTCGAGCGGCCGGTAGAGCTGCGCCAGGTAGGCCATGACCAGGAGCATGCTCCCGAGGGTCAGCGCGCCCGACTGGACGTGCCGCGCGCCGACGAACAGCACGGTCGCGGTGCCGCCGGCGAGCGTCAGGGCCACGAGCAGGCCGAAGGCGCTCTCGGCCAGCACCACCTTCATCTGCTCCGCGAGGCTCCGGTGGGCGGCCCGCACGAAGCGGTCTCCTTCCCGTTCCTCCTGCCCGAATGCCTTCACGACGCGCACCGCGGACAGCACCTCCTGGACGACCGACATGGCCGCGCTCTCCGACTCCTTCACCACCGCCCAGCGGTCGCGCACGCGCCGCCGGTAGATCTCCGTCAACGCGAAGAGGATGGGACACACGACGAGCGCCGCCAGCGCGAGCGTGCGGTCGATGCGGATCGTCACCCAGATCATGCAGGCGAGCGTCACGGCCGAGGTGACGAACGGCACGAGCCCGCTGATGATGACGTACTGCATCGCGGCCGCGTCGCTTTGGATGCGGTAGAGCGAATCGCCCGTGGCCGTCGTATCGTGGTAGAGGAGCGAGAGGCGCTGAACGTGGCGAAAGAGCCGCGACCGGAAGTCCAGGACCAGCCTCTCTCCCGTGTAGAGCTGGAGGAGCCAGCTGCCGAACCCCTCGAGCTGCTGGAGGAGCGTGACGGCCACGAGGAGGCCGGCGGCGGTTGCGAGCAGCGCCGTCGGGGAGGCGACGAGGTGCGGCGGCAGCAGCGCCTGGAGATACGCCGGCGCGGGGTGCGCGCCGATGACGCAATCGACGACGATCTGCAGCGGGAGAGGGAGCAGCAGCGCGAGCGGCACCGAGAGGAGGCTCAGGAGGAAGATGGCGGTAAGGTGCGGCCAGTAGGGCCGTGCGTCCTGCAGCAGCCGGCGGTAGATGGCGAGATCGCCGTAGCGCGCGCCGCCGGTCACCACTCCCCCGCCTGCCGCTTCACCGTCGAGAGCACGGCTGCCATCGAGTAGCCCGCCTCCTGGAGCTCGCGAAGCCCGAGGCCGAGCGTGAGCAGGCCGAAGACGGCGCCGGCGAGCCGCGCGTGATGCAGCTCGCCGCTGGCCCCGAGGAGGAAAAAGCAGAGGAGCACCACCAGGCCGACGGGCGAGAACGTCGGCCACGAGCGCACGCGGACCAGCTGCATGCGTGGACCGTGGTCCTCGACGGCGAGCAGCATCCGGACGCCCCCGAGGAGCCCGCCCCGCACCTCGAGGTCCCAGCGGTCGAAGTCGCCGCCCCGCCGAACCACCGCGCCCGACTCGCGGAGCGCCGTCTCCATCGAGCCGAGCTTCTCCGTCACATCCTGCCACCGGCCGGACCGCGCCGCGGCGAGCGTGCGCGGCCAGGGCAGCGCCGGCCCCACGTCCCCCCGCCGCCGCCACGGCGTGAGCCCGTGCACCACCCGCCCGACCAGACGCGCCAGCGGCTGCAGGCCGTGCAGCACGGCGGTGAGCGCCCGGAGGGCGAGGCGCGCGCGCCGCGTGCGCGGCTTGCTCGCGAACGACGCCCCGGCTGCCCCGACGCACGCCTGGAGCAGCGAGGCGCCGACCGCGGCGGCGAGCACCGGAAGCGTCAGCAGGAGCGGTCGCCAGGCGGCGCCGAGCGTGGAGAGCCCGGCGAGCGTGGCGATGACGAGGTACCATTCGGGCATCAGCGGCAGCGACCCGAGCACGCCCGCGGCCGGCTCGTAGAGCGACTGGAACGGCGCGCTCCCCCACGTCCCGTGGTAGATGCGCCCGCCCCGACCGAGCAGGCGCCCGAGCGGGCTCCCGTAGACGCGCCCCGCCCAGGTGAGGTGGCCGGCGCAGTTGTACTTCTCGGGCCACTTCGTCTCGAGGAGCGCCTCGGCCCTGCCGTAGCCCCGCTGCTGCTTCCAGTAGGCGCGCACCGAGCTCCGCCGGTGGTGCCACACGACCGCAGCCGGGCTGAAGCCGAGCGTCCAGCCCCGCTTCTGGAGCTGCCAGCACACGTCGACGTCGTCCCCGGCCACCCGGAACTGCGGGTCGAACCCGCCGATCGCCCGGAGCGCGTCGCGGCGGAAGGCCATGTTGCAGCCCGGGATGTGCTCCGCCTCCCGGTCGGAGAGGAGCACGTGGGTCGGACCGCCGGGCGCATTCGCCACGCAGTCGGCGATCGCGCCGTCGCCGGGCGGCGGGAGGTTCGGCCCGCCGACCGCGACGTGTGCGGAGGTGAGGAACGCGTCGACGAGATAGTGGAGCCAGTACGGGTCGGGATAGGCATCGTCGTCGAGGTAGGCGACGATCTCGCCGCCGGCCGCCTCGAGGCCGGTGTTCCGCGCCGCCGCGAGCCCGCGGTTCTCCGTCCGGATGAGCCGCACGTCGTATTCGCCGGCGATCGCCGCGCTGTCGTCGGTCGACCCGTCGTCGATGACGATCACCTCGAAGTCCGGGTAGCTCAGGTGCGCGAGACCGTCGAGGCAATCGCGAATCGTCCGGGCCCCGTTGTACGAGCACACGACGACCGAGACGCGCGGCCAGCGCCGGGACGCCGGAAACGGGGCCTCGGCGTAGGCGGTCCGCACGGCGCGCAGCGCCGGCTTCGGCTCGCGACGCTCGTCCGTCAGGCCGAACCTCCAGTCGTCCACGTCCTCGCCCGCCCGGTACCACTCGTCGGTCCAGGCAAAGACGAACGCGCCCGCGGCGCCCGAGGCGAACGCCGCGCGCACCTGCCAGTCGAGCACAGACGCCTGCGTCTGCTCGCCGTTGCGGAGGCTGTCGAGGCCGAGCTCGCTCAGCACGAGCGGGCGATCGCCCGCGAGATTGTGGAGGCGGGCGAGGTAGGCCTCGAAACGATCGCGTGACTCGAGATAGACGTTGAAGCACACGAGGTCGAGAAACGGCAGCCGCAGGTACTCGGTGGTCGGGTAGTTCACGTACGTGACGAGGCCGTCCGGATCCTCCGCCTTCACGACCCGGTAGAGACCCTCGAGGTAGCGCTCGATCCGCCGCGGCCCGAGCCAGCGCACGATCTGCGCCGGGATCTCGTTGCCGAGCGCGTAGCAGAGGAGGGCGGGATGACCCGCACAGTCGCGCACCTTGGCGCGCACGATCTCCGCGACGTCGGGCGCTCCCTTTCGATCGATCAGGAAGCCGACGTACTGCT
>WNFQ01004322.1_pt1 | contig 12525 bp, 11 predicted proteins | sample 5400171 | NCBI WGS metagenome assembly WNFQ01 (sample SAMN13153356, study PRJNA577476) | soil metagenome | isolation source: 20 cm soil under Madrone tree | place: USA:California | collected 2016-06-14
CTGCGTCTCTTCGTGAAATGTTGTCTCTCAGTTCCTTAATCTGGTCGAAATGGCAGTCACGCAGTTTCTTCCCGCTCCTGCATGGACACGGCCAGTGACCCTTCACCTTTTTTGCCGCCAGGTAGTCGAGATAGGTTGTCATCACCCGAAGGTCGGATGTCTTGAGCAGCTCCCGATAGAACTGGAAAATGCCTTTCGCTCCGTGCGCCCATTGGCCGAATGGCCAAGGTTCCCCCTCCTTGACCATAGTCTGTGCGAGAAAAAAACTGTGGACCGGCCCGGTGAGAAACCTCACCAGGGGTGTGCCAACCGGCCAGAGACGCCAACGCTCGTCTGGAATAAGCACACAAGCTGTTCCGTCGGCAGTATTTATGTGACGATCATCACGGCGTGGGATGCGGCCGCCGGTCTCCCGGACAACGGGTAGCCCGGCGGGATGGTTTCGTGCAACTTGCAGTTCGACCGAGTAGCGGTCGAGCACCTGCGCCTCAAACATGACGGCAAAACTGCCGCGCACATACACGAGGTCGTTTTCCACCACGAAACGCAGCTCGGGAAAGTGCGCCTCTACTTCGGCCTTCTCCTTCTCGTAAAGCCCCGGATCGTCACGCTGCCAGGTCATGCTTTCGGAAGCCAAGGCCGTGACGGTGTCGCGACAGCCGCAGCACGCCGCAGAATCTCGACGCGCGCTGCCTTTTCCTGCTTCTCCGTTTTCCCGAAAACGGCTTCCCACCCGGACGAATCGATCTGCTCAAGCGTGCGCTTTGCGGCAGCCGCAAGCTGACTCTTCAGATTGTCGTCGAGGCATTTGGACAGGTCATTGCCGTTAGGATTGGCGGGGTCTTCGAGGGTCAGGTTGGCGGAATTGTCGCGCAGTTCGGTCCAGAAGTGTTCCATCTGGGCCGAGAGGCTCTTCTTTTTCTTCTCCTTCAGCAGTTTGATAACGGCGAGTTCCAGAACAAACGTGCGGATGGGCAGGCCGTTGCGGACTTTCCAGAACTTGGCCAAGCGAATGGCGTCGATAACGCCGCTGTCGCGCACGTGATCGAGATGAACATCGAGATTGGTCTTCAGGCGCTTCTTGTCACCGCCGGACTGATAGAGGTAGGCATCGGTTTTGGTCTCGTCCGTAAAACGGCCTGGCACCACGTCGATGTGAAAATCGACGCCGAGATTTTCCGGATCACAACCCTTGAGCCGCAGCGCGGAGCCCTTTAGCTCGACGTAGTATTTCTTGGCAAGTGCTTTCTTGTGGTTTCGGTATATGTCTTCGAGCGTCTCACCGGCAGTGTTGTCGCCGGAGAAGACGTAGGAGAGGATGTCCAGGTCGTAGGATTCCTTGTTCATCGTCCCCTTGGCTTTTGACCCAGCGTAGCGGATGGTGAGAGCCGTATCCTTGAAGTTTTCGCGGATGAGCTTTTCCACGTCGGCGCGGTGCTTCTGGAGCGCCTTTACTTCGTCGCTGTCGTCTCCTAGGGCCTGGGAGTCGAGTACCTCGCGCAAATATTCGTCAGCAGTCATACTTGGTTCACCTCAATAATTGGAGTAAAGCCGCCCTGACGCTTGTCGTAGTCATAGACGACCAGCTTGGGATCGACTTTCGGAAGAATTTCCCGGCCGCAGAAAACAGCGACCGGAGCAGGAACACCGGGGAAAAGATGGATGGCATCACACTGGCCGCATTCCCGCACGATGGTGCGCAGTGCGGCCTGGTAAGCATCCTTGAAGCGGGTCAGATCGTCCCGCTGGCGCAAGTACGTCGGGTTCGGCTCCATGTTCGCCAGCGTTAGTTCGTAGATCGTGAACTGTTCGTCGATTCCCGATGGGAGTGCTTCCGGTTTGATTTTGCCGCTGAGCGAAAGGATTAGGGCGACGCGGCCGTGCCCCCTTCCCTCGCGAATCTTATCGAAGCGGTACTCGGCCGGAATGCCGGAATCCTTCCAGACCCAGTCCTCCGTATCGCGGTGGCGCTGGAAGACATCGACGGGCACCTTGTTGCTAAGCTTGCTGCCGAGATAAACGAGAAGAGGGATCGGTGCGAGGGCAAACAGAGAGATGTGCCGTGTCTCGTGCACATCCATGCCCGGCTCGTAGAGGCGCTCGACTTTCTGCTTGATGCACCGGCAGGCCTCTTCGATAAAGGCTTTACCTTCGGAGTTGATTGCGGTGAGATCGATCAGGTGGCCCTTGGCATCCGTGGTAACTTGTGCGACCGGGATGGCAATCGTCTGCCCTGCAATCCGGGCCTTGAGTTGGACCACCGTGGTCTTCTTATCCGGGCCGAGACCGGTGACATGGAAGATCCGATCCTCATGAGATTCCTTGTATCTCTGGAGGGCGGACACCGGGTACTGGTCGGGATGATCGTCGATGAGCTTGTGGCACTGCGGACAGAGCAGCATCAGGTTTGAGACATCGTTAATGTACACAGGACGCAGAGGGGATTTGCCGCGCGGTCCGTCTTCCTTGAAGGCCACAATGTGCGCCATCTGCGCAAAGTTCCCCGGAGTCAGGGTGAGCGGATGCTGCAAAAGGTATTCGTTGTGGTCGTCGAATTCGCAGCGCCCCCCGGCGCGGACAACCAGAAGCAGGCGCGTCAGGTCGCGAATGCCGCGCCGGACCTGTACAACCGGAGAAGGAATAGGAGTCGCTCCCGCCATACGAGTAGGGGCTGTATTCGGGCTCTTTTGTTGTTTCCTAGGCATGCTCATTGTTTTGCCCGAATCCGCGCTGCCGCACGAACGTTGAGATTCTGCGCCTGGAAGCGATTTCTGACGATTTGCGCCATCTCGTCGTAGACCCGTGCCTTCTTCTGCGGGTCGGAGATCGTGATGATGAGTGAGAATGGCTGGGGCTTGAATGCCTCCTCATCCTCGATCCCATGTCGCGTCAGCAGTTGAAGCTTCAAACGCCAGCGAGAGCCGCGCTCACCTTTTTCGCCGAGATCGCCGTAGTAAGTTCGGACAGGAGCCCATTTGCGAAGCTTCTCCACCTGATACGACTCGTACAACAGTCCCGCATTCTTATGCTCTGGCGGTACGAGTCCGACAAACTTTGTCGTTACGGCACTTGTGGCCCGAGACTTCTGCCCACGGTAAACGCCGAAATGCGCATCAATGTGGGTCTCGCAGTATTCCGTTCCCCACCTCGCGCCACGCGCTGGCGAGAACGCTACCGTCATCCAGATCTCTCCGAAATACTTTCCGTCCCGGTGCAGCGATGGTGGGTACGGGAAATCGTCCCACTCGAGAAAGTAGCCGGGCCTCAGAACGTCGTCGAACACAAGTGTCGAGGTGTACGGCGTACATTGGAGGCAGTACGGAACAGGAGACGGCAGCCCGAAGCCGAAGAAATTCTCGTCACCGTCCGGTACGCGCTGTTTCGTTCGGGGATCGCGAGCATGGTGCGTCAATAGCGCCCGTGCTAAGACGGGCGAAGGCGTCGGCGTGATCTGGTGGTAGATTTGCGCGAGCGTACGGGACACCAGTGGCGTCGCAAAGCTAGTTCCGATATTCTCGGCGGAACCACCATTGTTCACTGAGCGGATTCCGGAGATATGACTAAGATCGGTGGAGCACGATCCGCCATAATGAATAAGATCTGGCTTGATTACATAGTTCGGTCCAGCGCCGTGACGCGAGAAGGCTGAGGGGTGATGCTCTTTCGGGCCGTTCTTTTTGTAATCCACATGTGACACTGCGCCCACTGTGATCCCCAGAACGCTATCGGCAGGTGTGGTGATTCTTCCAGCGCCGAGCTGCTCTTGGGTGCGCGGGAAATCCAAGAGGGGCGGAGTGTCGTAGTTGCCAGCACTGATGACAAAAGACACCTGATATCTTTCCTGGAGATTGTCGAGTTCTTCCGCCAAGGCCGAAAACTCGTCCAAGGAACAGATGTTGTCAGTTCCAAGCGAAAGATTCCAGACCTTGTAACTGTTTGCATGCTCCTGTAGCGCCTCTTCCAAGGAAACCAGAAACTCGGATTCAAGCAGCGCAAGCGTGTCCCCTTTTTCCGGGTCCTGGTTCGGAATAACCTGCAGGTCGAATACGCCGCAGGGGCTGCTCTCAAGGCCGGAGATCGTGGGATTCAGCTCAGGACCCCAGCAAATCAAGCCAGCGACGAAGGTTCCATGATCAGTATTTTGATACTGCGGTGCGACCTGCGACTCTCGGCCGACGACCCAGCTTTCCAACCCAGGAATGCCTGCGCTTATACCGCTATCCACGACGACAACTACAGGAAAGTCACCCGCCACATCGGCCCGACTGGGCAAAGTGGGGAGCGGCTTAGGATTAAACATGCGGGGACGAACGGTGCGAATCAGGGGCATGTGCACGATGGATCGCACTCCGATGACGCGCGATAGCGCTTCCACATCGTCAACATCTCGACACTCGATTCCGTAGGTAAAGCTGGATGGCGAGTACCCGTCCTGATTCACAGGGATGTTCCGCTGACGGCAAACGCTTGTGAAATCCTCCACGAGCTTTGGCTGGTCTCCATCGGAGCCTAGATTGAAAAGGCGAACCCGCGTTATGAATCCTTGTTTTCCCCGAGGACTGCGACGAAGCACATCTGTCGCATCTACTCCGCCTCTCCGGAAAGCCGGTGTTATCGGCTCGATAGCTTCAACGCAGGAGAGTTCTTTCGTTACTCGGTCGGTGGTATTGCGGTTGATCATCTCCGCTAATCGATCAAGCCCCTCGGGTGTGGCCTTAACGAATAGCTCTCCCAAGCGACCGGACCCTATGATTGGACAGGATTGAGAAGAGAAGAGGTGCTCCGGTCGATGGCTCTTGGCTGCTGCTTTGGCGAGCAATTTGACACGAATCGGAGCACTTCCTGTTCGGCGCACCTGGGGAACGATGGCACTCCGCAGCGCCGACACCTGATTCGAAAGATGATTCCGATACTTCCTATCAACGGTCCGAAACGGCTTCGGCGGAGTACCGCCAGGAGGGATTTTCCGCTCCGCACCCTGTTTCGGCATGATGAGTTTGATAGGTAAGCGATCTTGTTGAGGGGGCCGGGCTTCGTTAGCCATCCTATGCCACTCCCTTCGCCCGCCGGAATGCTGTCGCCTTCGACACGCCTAGTAGATCTGCAATTGCCGAATGGCTGTAAAGTCTGGCGTTCCGTTGACGGAGCAAGGTTGATATAGCGTGCTCGTCCTTGCTGCGAAGTCCCGCCAAAAAGCGGCGCTCGGCTCCCTCTCCTATCGCCATGTTTTGAAGAACCTGAAAAGCGTCCTTTAGTTCGGGATCTCTTTGAGAGGCGATTCGCCGCCGTTGTAGACGTAAACAGACTTCACGAATATCGGAGCCGGAAAATCCATCGGAGAGATCGACGAGCAATTCGACTTCCCGTTCCTGGAACTGCAAAGGAGTAAGGAATTGCGACCACATACGCTGACGCTCCTCTTGGGATGGGAAATTGAGAGCGAGGCGGTAGCTGAAGCGCCGCCAGATAGCGGAGTCAAGCAGCTCTTCGTGGTTCGTAGCCGCGATCACAATGGACTGAGTTCCGATGGTATCCAAGTTCTGAATGAAGCTGTTGACGACACGTTTAAGCTCTCCAAGTTCCTGAGTGTCGCCCCGAACCTTTGCGATAGCATCGAACTCGTCAAGAAAGAGGATGCAGGGTGTTCTGGCTGCGAAATCGAATAGCGCACGAATGTTCTTGGAAGTACTTCCGAGAAAGGAAGAAATGAGCCCGTCGAGTCGGGCAACATACAGTTCGAGACCGAGTTCCTGGGCAATGTGACGCGCAAGTCGGCTTTTTCCCGTTCCCGGTGGGCCGTACATGAGGAGACTGATCGCCGCTGTGTCTGTTTGCGCGTGGCTCTTGGCGATGCTTAGAAATTCATTAACAGTGTCCCACTGTTCTTGCGAGAGTATCGCGGGCGGTTCGGACAAGCCCCTGACGTTAACGCGCTCGATCAGAGGAAACCGGCTCTCAGAATCAACCGGGAGGGCCTTGGCAACTGCGGCTCCTGTTGGCCGGAGCTGCTGGTCGTTTTCTTCAAGCATCCTCCGGAGGCGAGTCGCTGAGGCCTTGTCCCCAGCCTTTTCGAGCTTGTCGGCAAGGAAGGCCGTGTAGTTGCGGACCTTGTCAATGTCGAGACGAAGTGCCCCGTTTATGATACGAAACAGCTCGCTCATGAATCGTATATCGTCTTTCATGAAACGATTATGAAGTCATGCGGTACGCGTGTCAAGGGGGTCATTTTGGGTCATTTTGCCCCATTTCAGTGGAAATCTCAGGGATGGGAAATCGACTATTGTTGCACGCACCGTAGAACTTCCTCCTTTTCAGAAGGGAAGATTCGTTGGGGGCGGCGGGGGGATCGACCCAGTTCCCCAGCGCCTTTTGCCAAATGCTCATTGACCGCCTAGATTCCAACTAGGCGCTCGAAATCCGTCGAGCGAGAGGTTCCCACTAAAACCTGAGGATTTGGTAGGACGGTGCCAATCGAAAGACAATGGAGATTGGAATATCAGAGACTGACACAATGGCGAGAGGCGAACCAGTATTCCGATGCTGGACCCCGACGGATCGAAGCAGCTGGTTCGTGACCGAAATTGCGGAATATGAATGGATGAAAAAAATGGACTCTGCCGATTCGCTCCCGGTAACAGTTAGGGCAGGAAGGTGCGAACTACGCCACAGAGATCACGGCAAGTCGTTCGCGCCAGACCCAGACCCAGGGGCGATGTCGACCTAATAAGGCGTGGGCGAAGCATGGACCGGAGAATTCCTGTATACCTGCGCGGATTCTCGTTTGGCCCATGTCTTGATCTCCTCGGTTCCAGGCGAATAATAGGTTCGTCATTCATCGGACACCATTCCCCTAAGGGTTTCTCTGTTCTTGTTCGAGATTCCTTCCGCGGCAGCACGCACCAACTTTTCGTAACGCAGCCTGGCGCGAACACGCGCAGCAGGTAATGCATCCTCCGGTGGTTCGACCACGCACGTGATGACGTACTTCAGGAACACGTCGGTGAGGGCGACCTGCGCGTGGGCGAGCGTCTGAAGTCCTTGCACTTGCTTCGCCAGATTCGTAAGCGTGGCGGCCACGCGCGCCTCAAACTGTTCTGTCGCCTCGGTGTTAGCGCCTTGGCGGATCTCGTGTTCGCAAGCGGCAATGAGGAATGCCTGCTCGGAACGAAAGCCGCGTTCTTTGACCGCCGCGCGAACCTGGTCGCGCAGTTCGGCGGAAGGGTATCGAAAATTGCGCGAGAAGCCCTTTTTATCCACAAAACACCCCTTTCAAGAGCGGTACCGCAGTGGCACCACTTTTTGTTCGAAGTGGTACCAGGCAAAGCGCAAGAAATGTAAGCAGTTAAGCCAAGAATCCGCCACGAAGTGGCCCCAACCCTTTATGTTCCAATACCCATCTCTTTCGCCGATGATCCGCCTACATTGCATGCCCCCTGCTCCTATCGGTGTCGACAGATGTCTATTGGTGTCGATTTGTGTCGACTCGTGGTCACTTTTGTTGATTCCGGTCGACTCTCGTCTACTTCGGTCCATTCTTGGTGACAACTGTCGACTGCGAGAATTTTCATGCTTTACTTCCGCACGACATGGTGCTATATGTAAAGCAGTATAGCGGACCTGTCAATGAAAAAAGACTATCAGCGCTGTCTGGACAAACTAGCCGCCACAGCGCCCGAAACAAAATCTGCGCTCATTCGATCTCTTCTTCCTGGAATAGAAGCGGCACTGAACTCAGGCAAGCGACTGAAAGCCATCTGGGAAGCCCTGCGAGAGGAAGGCCTACAGATGAGCTATCACAGTTTTCACAAGACAGTATCGCGCAGCAGAAAAGCGAAAAAACCAACCGCGACAAGCATCTTGGGAAAACAGCCTAAACCTTCTGAGGCACGAGGTTTGCGGGAAACAGAAGTTGAAACAGTCGAAGAGCGCGACCCGCTGGCAAACCTAAAGCTATTGGAAGAAAACAGGCCTGGTTTTCATTGGCGGAGTGCGAAAAGTTTGAATGCTTTGGTGCATGGAACGGAGGACTCAAATGACAAGAACAAGTGGTAATGGAAGCGGCGCGACGGCGGTCCATATTGCGCTGCAAGGCAAGGGCGGTGTTGGAAAGAGCCTGGTATCCGCCATCCTGTCGCAGTATTTGTCGTCAAAGGGGCAGGATGTGCTTGCCATTGACGCGGACCCGGTGAATCACACGCTGGCCGAATACCGTGGATTAGCGGTGCGTCGCTGGGTTGCTGTAGGCGTGATTGCCGCAAGCAGCCTTCTGGTATTGGGAGCTGTTTTAGGAGGCGTGCTTGCAAGGGTGCTGAAATGAGATCGTCGCTCGCGATGCTTTTTTATATCGACTACAAATGCAGCACGCAACCGGGATTTCGAAAGACGTTCTTGGTGTTGATGCTTACCTTTGCGTTTCTTGTGTGGTCGCCGTGGAGACCTTTGCTCTGCCCTGTATTTGGCGTGTGTTCTGCCCCCGCTGTGCGAGGTGATTCTGCCCCTCAGCCTCAGTCTAAACCTCGCCGCGAAAAACGCGTCACACGCCTCGCACCAACTTCGGATCCAGTAGAAAGATCAACGAAGCCTTCTCTTCAAGCTGAGTTCCAACAGTAGTCGGATTAACCAGAGCCCTCAAACGGCATTGGACTAGGCTAAGCTTGAACAACCCCTAAGGGTCATGTATATATCTCATGTATGGACCGCGGCGTATTTCGAGTTGCGGGAACCCCATTCCAAAGACGGTAGGTATCGTGGCCAAACGGCGAAGCGCAAACTTCGGAGTCTACAATGTGCGGCTCCTGAGTGCCCTCGACAAACTCCTCCGGGACAAACCTCGGTACATGGGAGAACTGTCGACTTCGATCAACGATGCGCTTCTAGCAGTCGACCTGAATACCGTCGAGCTTGTCAATCTTCAGTCGAGACAGAAACAGACAGGAAGGGAAACGCAAGTCGTCATATTGCGGCGGCTTCGCAAGCTTATTCATCACGTCGCTCAAAAGCGGAAGTGTTCGATGAATCAGCTCGTGAATAGCGCTCTCCTGGCCTATTACTCAAAGACTGGAGAAGCCAAACTCAAAAGACCGACTAAGGGACAAGGGGTATCCAGGCGAACGTATGACACGATGTCGGAGTTGGAGCGTCGCGAGCTTCATCAGATGCTCTCGGGCCTTGCGGCGGTTCAGCCGCTCTCCGCAGATGTAGAAGAGCCTGATGGGACATATTACGAATACGATCGCAATCTCAAAGCAACAGTCAAGGTTACGCCTGACGGAGAGCGTACTCCTGTTGTGCAATTAGAAGCGCGGTTCGCGCGTCCGCCACAGAAGGGTTCCCACAAAACTGCGCACGAAGGAATGATACCCTGAGCCAGCCGAAGCCAACATTGTTCATCATTGCCGGACCATTGGGTGCCGGTAAGACAACTTTCTACGAAGCCTACTTGAAAGAGGCGTTCCCCAGTCTCGTCCCCGCAGTAAGACACCAGCAACAACCATATATTAATGATCGGCGTTCTTTTGCCGTCGAAGACATTCGGGTGGACACGCAACTGCTAGACGAAGCCAAAGCAGCGGGCTACGCGACGAAGGTGCTTTTTATTTCTACGGAAGATGCGAATTTGAACGTCGGGCGTGTCTTGGTTCGCATGAGTCGCGGCGGACAAGCCGTGCCGATATCAAGTGTGATTGATTCTTATAGGGAGTCTCCAAAGAATCTACTCGAAGTCCGTAAGCACACCGATGATTTGATCCTGTACGACAATACCGCGCATCGCCGTGGCTACCGCGTAGTGGCACAATTCGTCGGCGGCGAGTTGAGCAAAACCGCGCAGACGATACCGGACTGGGCTGCTAGGGTATTCGGCAAGGAATTACACGCGTCCAAGCAGCACGAGAAGGCCGGACGGGGACGCTAACATTTCCTCTCTTGGTTTAAGTTGTGGAATCTGCCGCTGATCCTAGCCTCTTTTCCGTCAATCCGACATCCAGCTTGCGACGTAGGCGCGCACGCTGGGCGGCTCTTTTGAACGGCATCGGCATGCAAAGGGTGATTCCCTTCTCCCTTTGCGAACTTGCCGTTTGCGTTCGAGTCATCCGTGATAGGTATTGAGTGGTCCGGGCCATTCCGGCTGGATAAAACGAACCCGCCCAACCCCGTAAGAGCGGAGGTGCCAAAGAGCAATCCTGGCTCGTAATACGGCGCTCAACGTGGAGTGAATTTGAGAGCCGTCCCGCATCTTCCGGCTTGTCCATTTCGAAGAACGTCGGGTTCCGAGTCGGCTCCACTCTTGGGCGTTTGGGAGTCAAGGCGGGATTTTAGCGTTTCCTCAGAAAGACTCCTGATTCCTGCGCACATTCTGACAATCGCTTGTGACACTCCCTCGCGGCAAACGCAAATAATCGACCTCGCGATCGCCGGTCACCGCTCGATACAATCGCTGACAAGGTTCGTGATCCAAATATGTACTTGCCATGGTGCTGTACGTATAGTAGTATCTCTCCGGCTGAGATGTTGCCTGTGTGGGATAGGTGGGCGAACGGACTTCGCTATCCAATTCTTGGCTGGGAAGAAAAATCCCCTCTTCGATCAGGTCCGACTCTAGGTGAACGCCGTGGGCGAGACTGCAATCCAACTAGAACCGTTTGTCGATCCTTCCACGGCAGCAGAATTCCTGTCCATACGCCCGCGTCAGCTTTTGCAACTCGCCCGCGCAAACATACTGCCCGGACACCCGATAGGTGTGGGCCAGCGGCGCGTGTGGCGCTTTCGATTATCGGAACTGGCAGCCAGTGTGAGCGGTGGGGTAGACTACCGCTCGGCAGTCCCCGATGGCCATGAAGCGAGGACAAAGCGCTATGGCTAAAATTCAGCGGGGATGGTTAAGAAAGAAGAAGTACGCAGACGGTATGACTTGGCTTTTCTGCTTTCAAGTGACACGCCCATCGGACGGGGAACGGGTAGAGAACTCCAAACCTGTCGGCCTAGTTGCTGACTTCCCAGACGAGAAGGCGGCGTGGGTGGAAGTGGGAAAGCTTGGTCTCGAGAAACATTTGGACAACCCGGTTGGCCCGGAACCGACGTTCAAGGAAATTGCAGAACATTGGCGACTCTATGAACTGAGAAAGGAGGGCATCATCGGCAAAAAGGCCGTGGAGACAGTCAAGTGTTCTGAGCACAACCTGGATAGGTACGTTCTCCCGCGTTGGGGCGGTTGCGTGGCTGGTCGTATTAAGCCGAGCGAAGTGGAAGGATGGTTTGAAGTCCTAGCCACTGGTGCTCAGGGGAAAAGGAAGAAACCGCTCAAGTGGCCGACGATCGACAAAATCAACTCGGTCATGAGTCAAGTGTATGCTCATGCTCAAAGACTAGGCTTGATTCCAGCCGAGCTGAATACCAATCCCTTCCGTCCGCCCAAGTTGGGCGGTGCGCGGTGCAAGAGCGCATCGGATTATGAGGCAAAAGTAGTTAGTCCTCAACAGATGGTCTCTATCTTAGTGGAACTCGACAAATCGGAGACTAAGCTGGAGTGGGCACTCGCTCTGGTTCACGGCGCAACAGCCCTTCGTCCTGAAGAGTGTTTTGCGTTGAAATGGTGCGATGTCGACTACGCAAACAACCAAATCCTCGTGCGAAGAGCTTGGAGCAAGGGCAAGCTCACGTGTGGGAAAACCAGTGGTTCGATGAAGCCTGTGCCCATGCATCCGGCACTTGCCGACTATTTGAATGAGTGGCGCAGTGTGACTCCTTACAGTAAGGACTTGGATTGGGTATTCGCTTCCGCGAAAGAAAAGGGACGGATTCCGAGATCAGCATCGACGTGCGGGAAGGACTATCTTCGTCCGGCTGCCGTCGCTGCTGGGGTCATCGGTGAGGGCGATAACTCGCGGTTTGGCTGGCACAATTTGCGGCACAGCTTAGCCACGTTCTTTGGCTCGAACGATGTCCACCCTTCAGTGATCCAGACTGTGCTCCGTCATACAAGGCAGCAAACAACTTCGCGCTACATTCATTCGGTTAACGACAAGCAGCTAGAAGCTCAGGGTTTGTACTTGGATGCAATCAAAATCCGCAGAAAGGACCCCCAACCTTCGGGCAGGCGCGGACTTCGGGTTGAACCTCGGGTTGGAGAAAAATTGGCCGAATATGTAACTGCTTGAAAACTATGGTAGGCCCGTGGGGACTCGAACCCCAGACCTCTACCGTGTCAAGGTAGCGCTCTAACCAACTGAGCTACGGGCCTAGAATCCATAAAGTTTAGCACGAGTGCGAGGTCAGAGCGGAGCAGCGACCGCGCCCATCCTGCGACTGATGTTCCCGACGAGAAATCAGGCGGTGTGTTAGTGTGTCCGGGGGAGAGCCGCAGAAGCGCATGCCGATCAAGACGATCATCGAGCCGTTCCGGATCAAGAGCATCGAGGCGATCCGCCGCACCACGCGGGAAGAACGCCAGAAACTTATGGAGGCCGCGGGCTACAACCTTTTTCTGGTGGCTTCCGAAGCGATTCTGATTGACTTGCTGACGGATTC
>WNFQ01003060.1_pt1 | contig 12524 bp, 15 predicted proteins | sample 5400171 | NCBI WGS metagenome assembly WNFQ01 (sample SAMN13153356, study PRJNA577476) | soil metagenome | isolation source: 20 cm soil under Madrone tree | place: USA:California | collected 2016-06-14
AAACGGGAGAGCTATCTTGAATAGAAATGAAACCAAAATGATCGTGCGCTACGCGGCGGCAGGCCTCGCCTTGGCGTTTGCCGCGGCGGCGGCCGCGCAGAACCCGGGCGATGCGGGGCGGGGCACGCGTGTATTCCAGGCGTGCGCCGCGTGCCATTCACTCGAGCCCGGCCGCAACATGACCGGTCCGAGCCTCGCGGGCGTGTTGGGCCGCAAGGCGGGCTCGCTCGAGTCCTTTGGGAGATATTCGGCGGCGCTGAGGAAATCCGGCATCGTGTGGAACGAGCACGCGCTCGATGCGTGGATCGCGAATCCCGAGAAGGCGGTGCCGGGGAACTTCATGAGCTTCGCCGGCCTGCCGGACGCGCGCGCCCGCGCCGACCTGGTTGCATTCCTGCGCGCGGCCTCGGAAGGCAAGATGCCCGCGCCGCGATCGGCAGCGCTGCCGGACCTGAAGAAGGCGCCGGCCGAGGCGACGGTCACCGCCATGCGCCATTGCGGAGACAGCTACTTCGTCACCACCGGCAGCGGCGCGACGCTGCCCTTCTGGGAATTCAATTTGCGCTTCAAGACCGATTCGAGCCCGAACGGCCCGGCGCCCGGCAAACCGGTCCTGGTCGGCCTGCGCCCGCGCAACTCTACCGTCTCGGCGGGCGATGCGGCGCGGGGGACGATGAAACTCAAAGTCACCTCGCAAGGCTGCTCCGAGCAGGGCCTCTGCTACCTGCCGCTCGAGCAGACCGTGCAGGTCGGTATGCCGAAGCGCTGATTTTCTGAAAATGGAGATGAAGATGCACATCTGGACATATGCGCGCGCACTTGCCGTCGCGGCTGCAGCGGGGACGATCGGCGCAGCGCATGCGCAGGATTCGGTCACGCTGATGCACGTGCACGGACTTTCCTACAGCGCCGACGGCAAGCGGCTGATGATCCCCAGCCATCACGGCGTCGCGGTGTACGAGAACGGCAAGTGGTCGAAGGCGCCCGGGCCGCAGCACGATTACATGGGATTCTCGGCGACATCGAAGCATCTCTACAGCAGCGGCCACCCCGCACCGGGTTCCGGGCTCGTCAACCCGTTCGGCCTGATCCGCAGCCGCGACGGCGGCAAGACCTGGGTCAGGCTCGGCCTGGAAGGCCAGACGGACTTTCACGTGCTCGCGACGGGCTGGCACACCAACGCCATTTACGTCTGGAACCCTGCGCCCAGCTCGCGCATGCGCCAGCCGGGCCTGCACTACACGCTGAACGACGGTCTTGCCTGGAAGGCCGCGCGCGCCGCCGGGCTGCAAGGCGATCCGCGCGCGCTCGCGGTGCACCCGGATGACGCGGCGAGCGTAGCGGTTGCCACTTCGAGCGGAGTGTTCGTGTCACGCGACTCTGGCGAGCGCTTCACGCCGGTGGCGGAAGCAGCGGCAGGCTTGTCCGTGTTCTTCGATCTCGACGGCAAGCACCTCTGGTATGGGACTTTCGACGGCCAGCCCCGCCTCGAGCGGGCGCCGCTCGACGGCGGTTCGACGGCCCAAGTGAAGCTGCCGCCGCTGACCAAGGACGCCGTTGGGTATATCGCACAGAACCCCGTCGCGCACAGCGAGTACGCGATCGCTACCTTCGGCCGCAGCGTGTACCTGTCGAAAGACACGGGACGCACGTGGACGGCGATCGCCGAGCGGGGACAAGGCAAATGAATCGGCGTGTGCTCCTGCCGCTCGTGGCGATCGCGGTCGCGCTCGCCCTCGGAACGTGGGTTTCCGAGACCAATCGTCAGCTCCCTTTTCAACTGCACAGCGCGCCGCTGAAGCTGCCGCAACTTTCTTTCGAGGACGAAGCGGGACACCGGCGCACGCTCGCTGATTTCCGCGGCCGGTACGTGCTGCTCAACGTCTGGGCGACGTGGTGCGTCCCGTGTCGCGAAGAGATGCCCGCGCTCGCGCGCCTGCAGCAGAAGCTTGGCGGCCCGCGCTTCGAAGTGATCGCTCTCTCGGTCGATAGCGGCGTCGTAGAGGCGGTGAAACGTTTCTTCGCCGAGCACCGCGTCGATTCGCTAGCCGTGTATACCGATCGCTCGCTGCAGGTCAATTCTGCCTTGCGGGTGGTGGGACTTCCGACCACCGTGCTGATCGATCGCGAAGGTGGCGAGATCGCACGCCACGTCGGCCCGGCGCAGTGGGACGGCACGCAGACCGTTGAAGAACTGCGGCGCGTCATCGCACAGAGCGGCTCTACCTGAGGCTCTGGCCGATTGCGTTCGCTTTGTTCGCCGGCTGCGGCGATGTGCGCTCGCCGGGCGACGATCCGCGCGCGGACCCTCGCGACACGGCGAAAGTCAGCGCCGGTGCGAAAATCTATGCGCAGCACTGCGCCGCCTGCCACGGCGCGACGCTGGAAGGGCAGCCGAACTGGCGCGTGCGCCTGCCGAGCGGGCGCCTGCCGGCGCCGCCGCACGATGAGAGCGGCCACACCTGGCACCACCCGGACAATGTGCTCTTCGGCATCACGAAGCGCGGGCTCGTGCCGCCCTACGCGCCGCCGGACTACCAGAGCGACATGCCGGGTTTCGGCGGCAAGCTCTCCGACGATGAAATCTGGGCCGTGCTGGCGTACATCAAGAGCCACTGGACTTCGCGCGACGTGCTCGATGCGCGCGCTGAAATGACCCGCAGTGCAAAGCGGCCGTGAGTAAGGACCAACCGAAGGAGGTAATCGTGAACCGTAATGCCGTTTCAGTAGTAATCGCCGCAGCAGCAATCAGCGTGAGCGCGTGGACCCTTGCCGCCGACAAGCCGGCGGCACAGGGAATGCAGGGCATGATGAGCGGCTGCCCGATGATGGGCGGCGGCATGATGCCGCAGCTTCCGCCTGGAAACGAGAAGCTCCAGCTGCAGATGTGGGGCGAGATGATGCAGAAGATGGGCGAGATCGCGAGCAAGTATGCGGCGCAGGTGAAATAGAGCAAATGGCCAATGACGGCGCGCTGTGGCACCGCGATGCTGCAGCGCGCTCGTTGATCCTGCGTCGCTACCTGCCCTGGCTGGCAGGCCTCAGCCTTGTGTGGGAAATCGTCCAGCTGCCGCTCTACACCATCTGGAACGACGGCCGCCCGGCCTATATCGCATTCGCGGTCGTGCACTGCACGGCGGGCGATGTCCTGATCGGCGGCGCTGCGCTGGCTGCGGCTCTGGTCATCACGCAGGCGCCGGCGCTCGCCGCCTGGCGGTGGCGGCGCATTGCGCTTATTAACGCTGCTATCGCAACGAGCTATACCGCGTTCAGCGAATGGATGAACACGGTCGCCCTGCGAAGCTGGGAGTACTCCGAGCTGATGCCGCGCGTGCCCCTGGGCAACATCGAGATTGGCCTGTCCCCTCTCGCTCAGTGGTTGCTGATCCCGCCGCTTGCCCTTTGGCTAGCGCTCCGGCGATCGACCGTCCGCTAAGGGTCGGAAATCGTTCAGCGTAGTTAGCCTGTCATTGCGCGGGAATATTCTTGCGCGCGAGTTGTATGCCCCATACGAGGCGTCTCAGCGACCTATTCCCAGTCAGAACGAGGAGGTCCAAGATGAGTAAGAAAATCGGGTTTGCGGCCCGAGGTGGCAGCGCGCTGATGTGGTTCACGCTCGCTCTCGGGCCGGGCGCTTCTGCGCAGGGTGTGTTCCCTGATCCCAATGCCAACTGTCCGCCATCGCAATGTGGGCAGGTTTCCCCACTAATCCCGATGCAGAGTACCGAAGCCGTGCATATGGGTCTCGTATGGAAGAAGAATTCGCAGAATCCCAAGATCCTGTTTCACGCCAGATTCTCGGAGTACACCCCCAACGACATGGCCGACCCCGCGCTGGTCGACCTCGCGATCGCCCGCGGAGCACTGACCACCGCGGGCAACCAGTTCAATTCTTCCTTGAGGGACGTCCTGAACGGCTTCGATCCGTTCCTGGGGCTGGGGCAGAATCGCTCGGCGGATGACTCGTTCCAAAAGCTCACCTACGGCGGCTATCTGATACGCCAGGGCCTGAGCCAAAGCGTGCCGACGCGTATCAAGGCGGTTCGCACGATGGAAAGGCAGCTGCTGTTCGACATCAACCACCCCGACGCATTCAAGAACAGCAGCAAGTTCCACACGGCCCTGCTGGACGAAGCCGACTTCGCCATGAACCGGGCGGCCTTTGCGGAGAACGGCTATTCGAAGGGCGTGTTCTACAACATGTATTGCAATGCCCGCACGACGCTCTCCGACGGACGGGTCTACGTCTTCGGCGGCCACGACATGCAGAGCGACAACGGCTTGTACAAGGTCAACATCTTCGACCCGGACAGCGAGACGTGGGTGAAGCGCGGGCAGCCGTGCACCCGGGCGAATTGGAACAAGGATCCGTTCGGCCTGGCGTTGTTCGCCCGCGACCCGAACGCCCAGTTCTATGACAACTGCGACCCCAGGGACCAGCAGAGCACCCAGCCCTCGGAACCCTCGGATCAGAAATACGCCCGCTGGTATCCGTCGGCAGTTGCGCTGCCGAACGACACAGTGCTGGTCGTCGGCGGCTTCGACCAGGACAACTCCGAGGGCCCCGATCCCGCCCGTGTTGCAAAGGGCCGCCAGAACCAGAGCCAGACGGACACGGCGTTCACGGCCACGCGTGTCAACCAGGTGGTCCCTGAGGTCTACGACCCGAAGACCGATCGGAACATCGCGCTGGAAAACGCCCGGATGGCGTTTCCGCTGTACCCGCAGCTCGAGGTCGTCGAGACCGGCCCCGGGAGGGACGATTGGAAGGTGTGCACTTTCGACGGCGAAATGGATTATGGCAACGAGGCAATCCCGGGTGGCGCCAAGTTCGGCATCGGAGGAGGCACGCCTAACTTCACGAAAGGAACGACATGGTGCCTGGACGTAATGGCGGCACTAAAGGACCCCAACCGGGATATCCCCGCGAAAAACCACTGGACGCTCCTCGACACCGCTTCGGAGGTCAGGCCTTACTGCTGTCCCACTGCGAGCCTTGTGGAGATTGACAGGGACGGGCACACGGTGTCGCACAAGTGGTTCATGATTTCGGGGCACGATCAGAGCGGTGCCCAGACGGGGACGGTCGAAAGTATCGACTTCGCCGATGCGCGGCCGCGATGGCAGAAGGTGGGCAGCATCCTGCAGCCGCTCGCCACCACCAAGGCAGTGCTGCTCCCCGACGGCAAGGTGCTCATCGGTCAGGGCGTGAACCGTTCGCCGGGATGCAGCGTCGATGGCCGTCCGTGCACATTCGAGGAGCGAGAAGGCCATCAATTCCAGATGTTCGATCCCGCGACCGGCTCGGTCACCAAGCTCGCCAAGACAACGGTGTCGCGAGGCCTTCACGGCACCGCGACGCTGCTGCCGGACGCCTCGGTGTTCTTCGCCGGAGAGAATCGGGAAGAGCTGGTTCGACCCGACGACCCGTCGTTCCCGCTGATGAGCTCGTACGCCGGGCTGCTTCCACGCGGGGATCCCGACCAGGGGGTTCCCGTCGGGCAAGTGTTCTCCCCGCCTTACCTGTTTAATCATGGCGGTAGCCGAGCGGTGCGTCCGGTTATCGCGAAGGCGCCCAAGAAGATCGCGTACCGCGGGAGCTTCGACGTCAGGGTCGCGGGCGATCCGAGCGAGATTGCCTCGGTCGTGCTGCTTCGCAGCGATCACAACACCCACAGTTTGACGACGGGTGACCGCCACGTGAAACTGGCGTTCCGGGCAAAGGACGACGACGATGACGGCGAGCTGCGGGTTAGAGCGCCGAAATTGCCCGCACAAGCGGTTCCGGGCATTTACATGCTCTTCGTCGTGGACAGGAACGGCGTACCGAGCCTGGGCAGGCGGGTTGATCTCAAGCTGGAAGCCGATGAACGCGACGAACGGCGCCGCGATCACGACGGCGAGTAGTCATCGAGCACAGCAAGCTTACTTGCAAGAGAGGAGAACGACATGCGGAAACTTAATACGGGCCTGTTAGCCGGCTTCGCCGTGACGTCCCTGCTTTATGCGGGGGCAGTCGGGGCCGACGACGAGCGTCACAGGGTCAAGGCCACCCTGATCGGCTTCCAGGAGACGCCATTGACGCTCTCCACACCCGGTACGGGCAGGTTTACGGCAAAGATCGACGACGACGCCCAGACCATCGACTACAAGCTGAGCTACGAAGGGCTGGAAGCTCCGGCCATCGCGGCCCACATCCACCTCGGTGCGCGGGGGACCACCGGCGGCGTCAGCGCCTTTCTCTGCAGCGGGGGCAACAAGCCGGCGTGCCCCCCGGGGGGCGGCACCGTGACGGGGACCATTACTCCGGCTGACATCATCGGGCCGGCGGCCCAGGGAATCGCACCCGGGGAGTTCGCAGAGGTCGTCCGCGCCATCCGCAATGGAGCCGTGTATGCCAACGTCCATTCGACGCTGAGACCCAGTGGCGAGATCCGGGGGCAGCTCCGGGCAGACGAGGAAGACGACTGAGACAGAGGACGCAGGCGGAATCAAGCATGGAGGACATGGAGGCAGCAAGGACCATCTAATCGCGCGGTTGGACCGTGTTTCACGACGACTCCAAGATGGGCTTGGATGCGCTATAGACTTACGCACCCATTATTGGAAACTCGGACGCCGTGACTTACGCGGTCAAGGAAATCTTCTACACCCTGCAGGGTGAAGGGGCGAACGCGGGTTCGCCCGCGGTATTCCTGCGGTTTGCCGGGTGCAATCTCTGGTCCGGACGCGAGGAGGATCGCTCGAGCGCGGTGTGCCGCTTCTGCGATACCGACTTCGTGGGCACCGACGGACCCGGGGGCGGGCGCTTCGCGAGCGCCCCCTTGCTCGCCGAGGCAGTCCTCGGGGCGTGGCCGCGAGGCGTCAAGGAGCACCGCTTCGTCGTCTGCACCGGCGGCGAGCCGCTCCTGCAGCTCGATGCGCCGCTCCTCGAGGTGCTGCACGAGCGCGGGTTTCGCGTCGCGATTGAAACCAACGGCACGCAGCCTGTGCCTGACGGCGTCGACTGGGTCTGCGTCAGCCCCAAGGCCGGCGCGGCGCTCGTCGTGGAACGCGGCGACGAGCTGAAACTCGTATTTCCGCAGGCCGGTGCCGAGCCCAAGGGCTTCGAGCATCTCGCTTTCACGCATTTCTTCCTGCAACCGATGGACGGCCCGGAACGCGCGCGCAACACGCAGCTTTCCGTTGCCTACTGCAGGGCGCATCCTGGCTGGCGATTGAGCTTGCAGACGCACAAGCTCATCGGCATTCCGTGACGCCAATGGAGCTCTCCTACCGCTTCGGCTTCGACGCGGCGCACTACTTCGCGCATTTTCCCGCCGGCCATCGAAATCACGGGGTGCACGGTCACTCGTTCCAGGTGGAGGTCGCGGTGCGCGGCGAGCCCGACGTGCGCACCGGCTTCATCATCGACTTCGCCCAGCTCGAAGAAGCGTGCGCCGAGCTTCGCAGCGCGTTGGACCACCGCGTGCTCAACGAAGTCGAAGGCCTGGACAAGCCAAGCCTCGAGAACCTGTGCGCCTGCATCTGGCAGCGGCTCGCGCCGCGCTTTCCATCGCTCGCTCGCGTGACCGTGCGGCGCGATTCCTCGGGACAGGGCTGCGTCTATACCGGCCCGCAGCGAGCTCGCTTGGCCTGAACCGGCGGGCACGGCACGCTGCCGTAACTGCAGAACACGCAGCAATCGCCCGGCTTCGGATGCAGCCGCGTGCCGCACGCCTGGCAATTCCAGAAGAACAAGCAGGCGTCGCTCGGCATCGTCTCGACGCTCGATTTCCCGCACTGCGGGCAGGTCAGCGTGCTTTCAAGCTGCCTCATCCAGCCGCCTGTCGTCGGGTGATCGGGTACTGCCCGGGAGTGTCCCGCAGCGGTTGAACGAGCAGGCGGTCCAGCCGCAACTCCTGGGATGAACGGAATGCATCCACCCCGATAGTCATTGCCGCATGGCCCAGCCTCGGCTGCGCCCGGTACGTCCCGAAGAGGTGATCCCACCACGGCAGGTTGAAGCCGAAGTTGCTCGACGACTCCTCATAGCGAACCGAGTGGTGCACGCGATGCATATCGGGCGTGACGACCAGCCATCTCAGCCATCGCTCCAGGCGCTGCGGCAGCGAGGCATTCGCATGGTTGAACATCGTGGTCGCGTTAAGAAGTATCTCGAAGACGAAAACCGAGATGACCGGCGCGCCGAGCGCCGCTATGGCCGCGCATTTGATCGCCGTAGAAATCAGGATCTCGATCGGATGAAAGCGCGCTCCGGTGGTTACATCGAAATCGAGGTCTGCGTGGTGCACCCGGTGCACGCGCCACAAGGCCGGCACGGCATGAAACATGACGTGCTGAAAGTAGATGGCGAGATCAAGCAGGGCGATCCCGGCTGCAATCGCTGCCCAGCCCGGCAGGGCGAAGGCGTTGAGCAAGCCCCATCCGCTTCGCGCCGCCGTCATGGCAACGGCGATGGCGGCACCCGGGGCGAAAACCCTCACGAGGGCCACGTCGACCAGCAGAAGGCCGAGGTTGTGCGGCCAGCGCGCGAGCCGCCCGAACGACCTCTTGCGGCGCGGAGCGAGCGCCTCCCATAGCGCTACGGCGCCGAACACGGCGAGGAACATCGCGAACCTGATTGCCTCTTCGAACTCGCTCATGGTATATTCAAGTGATCACTTGAATACTAGAACAGGCAGCCACGCCATGTCAACCAACGCCAAGCGCGACATCTTCGCCAACCTGGCGCGCATCGGCACGGCGCTCTCCAGTCCCACCCGCATCGAGTTTCTCGAGCTCCTTGCCCAGACGGAACGCAGCGTCGAGCAGCTCGCGACGCTGACCGGGGCGACGGTGGCGAATACCTCGCAGCACCTCCAGAAGCTGCGCCAGGCCGGTTTGATCACCGGGCGTAAACAGGGTTTGTATGTTTTCTACCGTCTCGCGGGCGACGAGGTGGTCGGCCTGCTCTCCGCCCTCGGTCACGTGGGCGAGACGTACCTGGCGGAGGTCGAACGCATCGTGAGGCTGTATCTGGCCCAGAAGGATAACCTTGAACCGGTACCCGCGAGGGAGTTACTGGCCCGCGCGCGACGCGGGCTGGTGACGGTCCTCGACGTGCGGCCGCCTGAAGAGTATGCCGCGGGCCACCTGCCGGGAGCGGTCAACATCCCGATCCACGAGCTTGAAAAGCGGCTCAAGGAGCTTCCCAAGCGGCGCGAGATCGTCGCCTACTGCCGCGGCCCGTACTGCCTCATGTCCTACGATGCGGTAGCGTTACTCCGCAAGAAGGGGATCAAGGCTCGCAGGCTTAAAGCTGGATTACCTGAATGGCGGTTGGCTGGGTTACCGGTAGAGCGCGCCTGATCGCTACGAGGCTCACGCATCGCCCTCATGGCCGCAACTTATCTTTTCGGGCGAGATCAGCTCCTGATGCGAGCCGATTACTTCTCGAAGCGTCGAGACCATGAGCCACAATGCGACACCGCCAGCGATAAAGGGATCAAAAAAAGAATACCCGGTGGCGATTACCAGAAGCCCGGACAGCGCCGGCGCGAGCGAAACCTGAATGTCGCCAAGATTGTGAATGTAGGCCAGTCGAATTGCGGGATTGTTGCGGCCTGGGTTTCGCAGCAACCTGGCGACGCCCCAGTTGCCCAGTGCGGCAAGAAGCCCGATCACGATCATCACGCCGCCCCATACCGGCGCTGGGTTAAGAAAGCGAACTGTCGCTTGCCAAAGCAGCAGTGCGCTCAGGACGACGATGCCAATCGAGTTGAAGACGTTGGCGGACCGAAGAAGGCTGCGGGAAAGTCCGAGCGGAAGAACAAACGCGAGATAGAGGAACACCAGCGCCAATTCGTCGGACAGGTTATGAACGCTGTCCATGATTAGGCTCAGGCTATTCGCTTCGAATCCGGCGAATGCTTCTACCAGGAAGATTGCGGAATTAAGCGCGGCTGCGGCGGCCAGCGGTTTTCGATAGTGCGCCATTGCGGCTTAAGTCCTCGACGCTGCGCTTTCCGTACGCCGCGCGGTAATCAGCGCCATCGCAATGCCGACGACCACCATCGCGCACACGATCATGGCGCCCGAAGGCAAATCGGCCAGGGCGGAGACAAGCAGCCCGGCAGCATAGCCCAGAACCCCGATCGAATAAGCCTTCAGATAACGACGCTGCCTGGCGTAGAACGTGGCGAGGGCCGGGACCACCAGCGTAGTAAAGACCAGAAAAAGACCCACCAGCTGCACTGCTACCGTCACCGCACAGCCGAACAGGACGTAAAAACCGATGCGGCCCAGCCGCTCGCGCATGCCAAACCACAACGCGAGGATCACGCCGTAGAACAACGCCTCGAGCGGAAGCGAACGCGGGTTGACCCAGAGAATCTGCCCGACGAGAAGCTCCTTCAGGTTCTCGCTGCCGCGCGGATTTTTCGCGAGGATCAGGATCGCGGCGCTCGAGGCCAGGACGAACACCACGCCGATAATCGCTTCCTGCACCTCGGGCCAGCGGTGGTCGGTCCACGTCAGGATCATCGCGCAGGCGAGCGCCGCGCTCAGCGCCGCAATCTGCACCGCGGCGCCGGTAGGCGCCCAGCCGAGGTAGTCGGCGAGAATCACGCCGACTCCGGCAACCTGCGCAATGGCCAGATCGATGAAGACGATGCCGCGGTCGAGCACCTGCATGCCGAGCGGGACGTGGGTGGCCGTGACCAGCAGGCCGGCGATGAACGCCGGCCACAGGATGCTGAGCGTCGCCGCGTCGATACTCACTTCACGGTCGCCCGCAGCCGGTCGATCGTGTCGTCGAACAAACCGAACAGATCCTTCGCCTTCTCGGTCCCTCCGACGGTGTAGGGCAGCATCACGTCGGGAATCTTGGCGCGCTCGGAGAGAAACTCCGCCGCCTTGGGATTGTTATAGGGCGAGTAGACGATCACCTTGGCGGGATTTCTCTGCATCCGCTCCACCAGCTCCGCCAGATGGCTTGGCGTAGGAGGGATGCCCGGCTTCGGTTCGAGTGCTCCGGCTTCCCGCATTTCCGACCAATTGATGAAATACGACATGTCCTTATGGTACACAACGACCGGAACGCTCTTGAGCGGAGCGGCGCGCTTGGCCCAGCCCTCGGTGGCCGACTGCCAGCGTTTCGCGAAAGAATCCGCACGCGTCTTGTACAGCTCGGCGTTGGCGTGATCGAGCTCGACCAACCGCCCCGCGAGAACTTCCGCGACTTTCGCGATATTGCGCGGATCGAGATGAACGTGCGGGTTCCCGGAAGGATGGATATCGCCGAGCGCGCGGTCGATGACTTTCGGGATCTCGAGCCTGACTACGTACTGCGACGCCTCGAGAAAGCCGGGCGAGCCCGGCTGGATGCGGTCGTTGCCCGACTGCGTGAGCAGCAACGGCAGCCAGCCGACTTCGAGCTCCGAGCCGGAGCACACCACCAGATCCGCGTTGCGGATGCGCGCGATCAGGCTTGGCCGCGCCTCGATGCGATGCGGATCCTGCAGCGCGGTCGTCGCGGAAAAAACCGAGACCTTGTCGCCGCCGAGCTCCTGCGCGAGCGCGCCCCACTCCGGCTCGCAGGCGAAGACGTTCAGCGCCGCGCCGGCCGGCCATGCGAGCATGGCCGTTCCTAATGCAAGAAGCAATTTGAGAAGAGTTTTCATGTGTATCGCCTCAGAACTTGTGCGCGCCGTGCGCGCCCAGGCTCACGATGTATTGGAGAAGGAGCTGGTTGTCGGGCTGGTTGAGGCGCGAGTAATCGCGCGCGAACTGCAGCCGGATGCGGCTGAACTCGCTCGGGTTCCAGTCCACCATCACCGTGTTGCGCTTCGGGTTGTAACCGCCGAGGATCGGGAAATCCGCCGCGCTCAACGCGCCGGAGTCGACGAGCCCGATGTTCGTGGTGCCCGAATCAAGCCGGTCATAGCGGTAGCCGAAGCGCCATTGCGGCAGGAACTGGTACACGCCCTGCAAATACCATCCCGACTGCCGGCTGTTGAGCCCGTCGGTCAACGCCGCGCCCGCGGTGTCGAACGTGAGATTGCCGTCCTCGTTGCGTCGGAAGTATTCGCCCTGCAGCTTGAAGTTGTTGTAGGTCGGGTTGCCGTTGGGCGCCCATTTCAGGACGCCGTCGAGCACCCAGAGACGGCTTTTGCCGGTAAAGCTGTTGGTGACGACATCCTCGTATGCCCGGTCCTGCGGCGAAGTCCTCAGGTGCGAAAGACCGGCCTGCCAGGCGATGCTTTGCCCGAGGTCTCCTCCGAGGTGCGTGAACAAGTTCGTCGAGCCGAAGCCGTTCTTGTTGCGGTCCACGCCTGAAGGAAACTGTCGCCCGCGGCCCAGCTCGACGCCGACATCGAAGTACAGGTCGGTCGGCGCCACCCATTTGAACTGGATGCCGTCCTCGTTCAGCTGGTTGCCGAGAAACACCTTCATGGCGAGCGGCGTGTCGGTGAAATCCCAGGCGTGCGCGTGGATCTGGTTCTGGTAGCCCACCGCGGAGAAGAACCGCCCGGCCTTGATGG
>WNFQ01012426.1_pt1 | contig 12523 bp, 13 predicted proteins | sample 5400171 | NCBI WGS metagenome assembly WNFQ01 (sample SAMN13153356, study PRJNA577476) | soil metagenome | isolation source: 20 cm soil under Madrone tree | place: USA:California | collected 2016-06-14
AGAACTTCGTCGCCAGCACGATGTCCTTACGGCGGTCGCCGAGCACCTCGCCGAGTACGGTCTCGGAGCCGCCCATCCCCGCATAGATGTCGGCGGTATCAAACAGCGTGATGCCGAGATCGATCGCCTTGTGGATGACCTTGCGCGAGGTCTCCAGGTCCGTGCGCTGGCCGAAATTGTTGCAGCCGAGACCGACGAGAGAAACGCGCAGGCCCGAGCCGCCGAGATTACGAATTTGCATGGAACGTTCCTGTTAATCGAGCGGAAGATGGCATCGCCAACACCTGAAGGCGCGCGCCAAGCGCGACCGCATTGTGATCGGTGCGCCGCCGCGCCGCAAGGCGCGCGGCGTCATGGCACTTATGTATGTTAAACTCGGTTCGTTGAACGTCTGAGAGCGCGCAAGAGCTGACGCGACGGAGCGCAGAGGCCGCCACGCGGACGGAACGAAATCAGTAGCACCACACCTTCGCCATCATGATCGAGGTCGCCTACTCGGCGGCACGCAAATGCTGCGCGAAGCCGGCGTCCCCGCTGCCGCGCAGCGATCGGAAATAGTCGGCGTTGGCGGGATCGTCGGTGTGGCGGACGAGGTCGGTCACCGGCGTATAGCTCAGCATTCGTCCGCCATCGGGCAACGCCGTGCAACTGAAGCGCAGCACCTGCCCGTCTGCGAGATTGATGTTGATCGGCGTCGAATCGCCCGCTCGCATCATCGCGGTGCGCTGGGCGATGAAGGTGCTCAACTCGTCCTCCGGCAGTTCATACGCGCCGGTATCGCGGCCGTGATACATCAGCGCAATGAAGGGCGGCTTGCTGTCGGCCTTCTCGTCGGGAAGCGAGAAATAATCGCGGAAGGCGCGGTTGATGAATTCGGCGCGGGTATCGGAATCGAGCAGCACGATGCCGATATCGACCCGATCCAGCGCCGCCGACAGACGTTCCGCCGTCGCGTGATGCTTGCGCTCCCACGCGAGCGCGTCCACCCATCTTTTTCGCAGCAGGCCGGTGATCACGGCGGTCCCGGCCGCGGTCATTGCCAGCATCGACAGGCGAACGAGGTCGGCCGTATCGTAGCCGGGCGTGGCGCGGTGGTTGAGGAAGAACAGCGCAGATGAAGCGACCGCAATGACGGCGCTGGTCAAGCCCGAGGTGAGGCCGCTAAGACACGCCGCGAAAGCGACGATGCACACGAATAACGGTGCGGGATTTGGAACCGCAATGAAATAGCGGTCGACAAAGAAGGCGATCAGCGCCGTCGTTATCGCCAAAGCCGGGCCGGAAATTGCGCGCCAGTCGAATCGCATGTCGCGGTGCATGCCTTTTTTCGTTTACCCACGAGAATAACGGCGGAGCCTCGAAAAATAGGGGTTAATTGCGGTCGGCTTTCTTGCCCCATTCTTAAAAAACGGTTGACCTGATAGACACGGCTTTCCGAGTTTTGAAATCAAATGATATCGGATGTGGCCAACAACGGGCGCCACACCGATGCGTTATTGCTGCCCTTGAGAGGTGTCTATGCCGTCGATTTCGCCGAAAATCTTGCCGCTCCTGATGCTGTTTGTCTCCAACGTCTTCATGACCTTCGCTTGGTACGGCCATCTCAAATTCAAGGAGAGTTGGCTTGCGCTCGCGGTTCTCGTGAGCTGGGGCATCGCGTTTTTCGAATACTGGCTGGCGGTACCCGCCAATCGGTGGGGCAGCGCGATCTATAGCGCGGCGCAGCTCAAGACCATGCAGGAAGTGATCACGCTGGTGGTGTTCGCGGGATTTTCGGTCCTGTATCTCAAGGAGCCGCTCGGGTGGAATCACGGCCTCGGCTTTGCGTTGATTGCCGCTGGGGCCTTTTTGATTTTTTACAAATGGTCGTGAGGGAGGAATTGTCCTTCAGGTGCACGTCGCCTCTACGCCTCGGCCATGCCGGCCGGATCGTCGACCTCAATGCCGGGCCGCCAATCCATCGGGACGAAGCCTGGAATCTGCTCGACTCGCCGAAGCCATGCGCGGACCGCCGGGAATGTCGCTAACTCGTAATCGCATTGGTCGGCGACATGGGTGTAACCGTAAAGCGCGATGTCCGCGACCGTGAGCTGACCGGCGGCGAAATACTCATGGTTCTTGAGGTGATTTTCCATCACCTGCAGCGCGGCATAGCCGCGTTCCATCCAGTCTTCCAGTGCGTGGGTCTGCAGGTCGCGGCCGCCTTTGACGAGCGAAAGCCAGAAATAGGCGGCGCCGATGTTCGGCTCGAGCGCGTGCTGTTCGAAGAACATCCATTGCAGCGCTTCGGCGCGTTCGACCCGCGACTCAGGCGCAAGCGGGGTTCCGCCGGCGACGTACCACAGGATCGCGTTCGACTCGGCGAGGTAGCGGCCTTCCTCGACTTCCAAAAGCGGCACCTGTCCGCTGGGATTCTTCGCAAGGAACTCGGGCGTGCGGCTCTCGCCGCGCAGAATATCGACCTCGATCGCGCGATAGGGTGCGTTCAGCAATGCCAGCGCAAGGCGGACCTTGTAGCTATTGCCCGAGCGTTGCATCGAATAAAGTTTATACATTCGAAAATTCTTCGACCGGTGAGGGTGGCCCGCATGCGCGATCGCCTTGTCGCGCTGCAACGCGGCTAAACAATGATGCCGATGTCGGTGCGTCGCAAGACCCGCAGAATAGAAAAATCGAAAACCTCTACCGCACTGCAACCGCGTGGCACGTTATGCCATGCCAAGCGGTTCACGCGGCCGAAAACGCTTGAAGGAGATTCAAACTTTCGCGAGCGCACTTGCGGAACGCCGGTTCGGGGGTGAGTGAACGGCAAAAGTGCGGAAAAGCGGTGGTTTTTCGCTTGCCGCTGCACCGCAACAGTCTTAGAAACAGCTCGCGCGTTTGGCGCGTTTTTCACCAAAACTTTCGGAGATGATGATGCCGTTTCTGTCCGCTGCGCTCGACCGTGTGAAGCCGTCCGCGACGATCGCGGTCACGGATAAAGCACGCGAGCTCAAAGCGGCCGGCCGTAACGTCATCGGGCTGGGTGCCGGCGAGCCCGATTTCGACACCCCCGCCAACATCAAGCTGGCGGCGATCCACGCCATCGAGGCCGGCAAGACCAAATACACCGCGGTGGACGGAATCCCCGAGCTGAAGGAGGCGATCTCGGCCAAATTTTTGCGCGAGAACGCCCTCGCCTACAAGCCGAATCAGATCATCGTCGGCACCGGCGGCAAGCAGGTGCTTTACAATGCGCTGATGGCCACCATCAATCCGGGCGACGAGGTCATCATTCCCGCCCCCTATTGGGTGAGCTATCCGGAAATGGTGGCGCTGGCCGGCGGCGAACCGGTGCCGGTGGTGTGCACGGCCGAGCACGGCTTCAAGCTGCAGCCCGACGCGCTGGAAAAGGCGATCACGCCGAAGACGAAGTGGATCATCCTTTGCTCGCCGTCGAATCCGACCGGCGCCGCCTATACGCGTGCCGAGTTGAAGGCGCTCACCGACGTGCTGGTGAAATATCCGCACGTCTGGGTGATGACCGACGACATGTACGAGCATCTGGTCTACGACGATTTCGAGTTCACGACGCCGGCGCAGATCGAGCCGAAACTGTACGACCGCACGTTGACGGTGAACGGCGTATCGAAATCCTATTGCATGACCGGTTGGCGTATCGGCTATGCGGGCGGCCCCACGCAACTGATCAAGGCGATGGCGACGATCCAGTCGCAATCGACCTCGAACCCGTCCTCGATCTCGCAATGGGCGTCGGTCGAAGCCCTCAACGGCCCGCAAGACTTCATCGCGGTGAACAACAAGGCGTTCAAGGAACGGCGCGACCTGGTGGTGGCGATGCTCAATCAGGCCAAGGGTATCGATTGTCCGCGGCCGCAAGGAGCGTTTTATGTTTATCCTTCCTGTGCCGGTACCATCGGCAAGGCATCGCCGTCGGGCAAGGTGATCGCCAACGACGAGGACTTCGTTACCGAATTGTTGGAGACTGAAGGCGTCGCGGTGGTGCAAGGATCGGCGTTCGGGCTCGGGCCGGCGTTTCGTATTTCCTACGCGACCAAGACCTCCGATCTCGAAGAAGCCTGCAAACGCATCCAGCGATTTTGTGGCAATTTGAGATAGTCAAATCCACTCCATTCCAACGAGAGGCCCGCCGACGCGGGCCTCTTTTTCATTTTGGATCAAAGCGAAAGCGTCCAAAATCTGGCACGATCGCGGCTGTTGTGTCATAAGGAACCAAGCGCCGAAGCACGGCGCTGCTTGATTTGTTGTTCGCATCACGTTTTTAGCTGGGGAGATTTCTTTATGCGTCGCTCGCTCATCCTCGCCGGGGTCGCCGTTGCCGCGTTCGCTGCGCTCTTTACAGATAGCCATGCCCAGCAGCCGTTGCAGCGGGTGCAGGTCGGCATCCTGGAGTGCCGTGGCGGTGCAAGCATCGGCTTCATCGTCGGTTCGGTGACCAATCTCGGTTGCGTGTTGCGCGCGGATGGCGCGCTGGAGGACCGTTACATCGCGACCATTCGTAAAGTGGGCCTCGATATCGGCATCACGGAGGAATCGGCGCTGGCCTGGGGCGTTTATGCGCCGGTCGCGCGGCTTGGGCCGGGCGATCTCTCCGGCAATTACGCCGGCGTGCAGGGTCAGGTTGGCCTGAACGTCGCAGCCGGACTCGAAAGCCTGGAACTTCGGCCCGGAAGATAAGGTTACGTTCCCCGGATGCAGCGCATCATGAAATGATGCGCTGCTGATCCGGGGTCCATACCGGGCAGCCCGCGCCATGGGTCCGGCTCTGCGGTGCATCGTGACCGGACGATGCCTCGCATCGCCGGAACGAACGCTGCACGGCGTCCGGGACACGCACTACATTTCAGTCATAATTTTTTTTCCCGCTTGCCAAATCCTCGATGTCGGGGGAGCATCCGCCTGCCGACCCAATCAAGGGCCGAGCTCCAGACGAGGAGGCGGCAAAATGGGACAGGACGTCAGAAGTCCCCGCGGTCCACGGTGCATCGCACTGGTGGGCCCTTTCCAAAGCGGTAAAACCACCCTTCTTGAAGCGATATTGGCGCGCACGGGTGCAATCCCGCGCGCCGGCAGCGTCGATGCCGGAACTTCCCAAGGCGATGCCAGCCCTGAGGCTCGTCTCCACAAGATGGGTATCGGGCTTACCGCCGCCACGATAAACTTCATGGGAGACAGTTACACCTTTATCGATTGCCCGGGCTCGGTCGAATTCGCGCACGACATGCGCGCCGCGATCCCGGCGGTCGATGCCGCGGTGGTGGTGTGTGAGGCCGACGAACGCAAGCTGCCGCAGCTCCAGATCATCCTGCGCGAACTCGAGGATCTCGGCATTCCCCGTTTTCTGTTTCTCAACAAGATCGACAAGGCCAACAAGCGCATTCGCGAGACGCTCGCAATCTTGCAGCCGGCGTCGCGGATTCCCCTGGTGCTGCGGCAGATTCCGATCTGGAACGGCGATCTGATCGCGGGCTTCGTCGATCTGGCGCTGGAGCGCGCCTTTGTCTATCGCGAGCACAAGGCGTCCGAAGTGGTGGCGCTCGAAGGCGGCGATCTCGACCGCGAGAAGGAAGCCCGCTTCTCGATGCTGGAAAAGCTCGCCGATCACGACGACGCGCTGATGGAGCAATTGCTCGAGGACATTCAGCCGCCGCGCGACGCCGTGTTCGACGATCTCGCCCGCGAATTACGCGACGGATTGATCTGCCCGGTGCTGCTCGGCTCGGCCTTGCGCGAAAACGGCGTGCTGCGTCTGATGAAGGCGTTGCGGCACGAATCGCCTGATGTGACCGAGACCGCCAAGCGACTTAGCGCGTCTTCGTCAAAGGGCGCGCTGGCCTATGTGTTCAAGACCGTGCATCTGCAGCACGGCGGCAAGCTGTCGCTGACGCGCCTGCTCGCCGGGCATCTCGACGACGGCGCGACGCTGCAAGCCTCCTCGGGCGAGAGCGGCCGGGTATCCGGGATCTCGGCGGTGAACTGCGCCCATGACACCAAGCGCGCCTCCGCCGAGGCCGGCGACACGGTCGCACTGCCTTGCTGCGGCTCAACGAGGAGGACCCATCGCTGACGATGGTTCAGAATCCGCGCACCCACGACGCCGTGCTGTGGGGACAGGGCGAGATGCATTTGCGGGTCGCGTTGGAGCGTTTGCGCGATCGCTTCGGCGTCAACGTCAAATCGCAACCGCCGATCATTGGATATCAGGAGACCATTCGCAAACCGATCACCCAGCGCGGCCGGCATAAAAAACAATCCGGCGGCCACGGCCAATTCGGCGACGTGGTGCTCGAGATCAAGCCGCTGCCGCGCGGCGGCGGCTTCGAGTTTCACGAAACACGTTGACCGACGGGTCGTATCACAGCGTGGATTCCTCCGACCTCGCTTTCCGCACAGCGGCGCGGATCGGCGTCAGCGAGGCGCTGCCGCAATGCCAGCCGGTATTGCTGGAGCCGATCCACATGGTGGAGATCGTCTGTCCGACCGAGGCCACCGCGAAGATCAACGCCATCCTGTCCGGAAGGCGCGGGCAGATTCTCGGCTTCGACACCCGCGAGGGCTGGCCGGGATGGGATTGCGTCCGTGCCATGATGCCGGAAGCCGAGATCGGCGAGTTGATCGTCGAGTTGCGCTCGGCCACCGCCGGTTCCGGCAGCTTCACCCGGCAATTCGACCACATGGCCGAAGTCACCGGCCGCGCCGCCGACCAGATCATCGCCGCGCACCGCGTCGCGGCGTGATCAGCGCGCCAGCTTTCTTGCGGCCTTCCGCAGGTCGGCATTGATGCGCGTTTGCCATCCGCTGCCGGTTTTGCGATAGGCCGCAAGAACGTCGTGATCGAGACGAAGCTTCACCGCCTCTTTGGGATTTTCCAGAGGCGGTCGGCCACGCTTGATGATCCTGTCGCCGTGACGAATTTCGGCGCGGTCCAGCATCTCCTTTGTCAGTTCGGGAGCCTCGTCGTATTCCGCCTTAGTAATGCGATGGGCATCAACCTTGGCCAAATCGCTCTTGATAGATTGCTTTCTCGCGGTCATTGCACTTTCTCATCGAGATGACATGCCGTGCTTCGTTTCGCGGCGTCCAAACAACCATCACCGATTCGATCGGCAAAAAATCCGACGGTCAGGAAACGCGGCTCTCCATAGTCCCGGCGTGTGTCTTGTACCGTAATCGTTGGACCGGCGAAGACGATCAACGCATCAGAAAAATCCAAACCTCTCGCGCTGAGCGCAGCCTGACGCTTTACCGGATCGAAGGTGATCTTCACAAAATTAAATGTACCCCCATAAATTATTGGCGTCAACGGCGGCTTTTTGAGGACGCAACGCAGCCGCCCTTTGTCCGCATCGCGGTTAGAGCGTTTTCGAGCGAAGTGGATACCGGTTCGCGTGAAGAAAACGCGTAAAACAAAGAAGTAGAGCCTCCGTTCCGATTCATCGGAACGGAAAAGGCTCTAGCACCGTGATCTCACTCAATATCTATGGCGCAGGTCGCATGGTAGAATTACGAATCAAAGTACAGGGACGATCGGGCACGATGCGACAGATCAAACAGCCGAGCTTTGCCGAATTGTTTGTACCGAAGCTGGTGACGGTGCTTCGCGAAGGCTATGGCCTTGTCGATTTGCGCACTGACGCGATCTCCGGGCTGACGGTCGCGATCGTCGCGCTGCCGCTGTCGATGGCGATCGCCATCGCCTCGGGTTTTACGCCGGATCGCGGGCTTTACGCCGCGGTTGTCGGCGGTTTCATCGTCTCGCTGCTCGGTGGCAGCCGGTTTCAGATCGGCGGGCCCGCCGGCGCGTTCATCGTGCTGGTGGCGCTTGCGACTGAGCGCCACGGCATCGACGGCGTGATCCTGGCAACCTCGATGGCGGGGGTGTTTCTGATTGCCGCCGGGCTTCTTCGCCTCGGCACCTATATCAAATTCATTCCCTATCCCGTCACGGTCGGATTCACCGCCGGAATCGCCGTCATTATCTTTGCAAGCCAGCTCAAGGATCTGTTCGGCATCATCTTGACCACCAAAGAGCCGGGCGAATTTCTTCCGAAGCTCGAAGCGCTGGCAGGCGCGCTGCACACCGCCAATCCTGCAGCGGCCGCCGTCGCTGCCGTGAGCATCATGATCATCGTCGCGCTGCGCAGGCTACGGCCGCATTGGCCCGGCATCCTGATCGCGGTCGCAGTCGCGGCCTTCGCCACATGGGTATTGTCGTTGCCGGTCGACACTATCGGCACCCGTTTTGGCGGCATCCCCCAACAATTGCCGCTGCCCTCGTGGCCGATGTTTTCGCTCGCGAAGATGCGGGCCGTGCTGCCCGATGCGATCGCGTTCGCATTGCTCGGCGCAATCGAATCCTTGCTGTCGGCGGTGGTGGCCGACGGCATGACCGGCCGCAGGCATCGCGCCAATTGCGAATTGGTGGCGCAGGGATTTGCCAATATCGAATCGGCACTGTTCGGCGGCATCTGCGTCACCGGCACGATCGCGCGGACCGCGACCAATGTCCGGGCCGGGGCGCGGGGCCCGGTATCGGGCATGCTGCATTCGGTGTTTTTGTTGACTTTCATGCTGATCGCAGCCCCTCTCGCGAGCTACATCCCGCTCGCGGCACTCGCATCGGTGCTGGTGGTCGTCGCCTGGAACATGGCGGAGAAGCACGAATTCGCGCTCCTGATCCGCTCCTCGCGCGGCGATGCCACCGTGTTGCTCGCGACTTTTCTGCTGACGATCTTTCGCGATCTCACCGAAGGCATCCTGGTCGGCTTCGCACTCGGCGCGGTGTTGTTCATCAACCGCATGGCGCAGATGACGGGCATCGAGGCGGAGACGCCGCTGGTGACCGAGGACTCGGCTGACCACAGCAACGGCGAATGGGTGCCTTACGATTCGCGCCTTGCGGCCGACCCGGCCGTGTTGGTCTATCGAATCAGCGGCGCCTTCTTCTTCGGCGCGGCGTCGACGGTGGGAACCGTGCTCGACAGCATCGCCGACACCCGCAAAGCCTTCGTGATCGATTTCGCGGCGGTGCCGTTTCTCGATTCCACCGCGGCCAATGCGATGGGCCGCGTCGCGGCGAAGGCCAAGCGCCAGGGCATCCAGCTCTTCATCACCGGCGCCTCGCCGACCGTGCGCCGCGTGCTGTTGACCCATGGCGTGAGCCCGCCGCGCGCGAAATTTCGCGAAACCATCGCGCGTGCGGTCGCCGACATCAAGGGGCGCCGCGAGCAGACCTCCGCCGCGTCGGATGCTGTCGCCGTCGGCTAAATTGATGATACAAAAGCCGTGGATGCCCGGGGGAGCGCAGACAAGTATACGTAGTCTGCGCAAGGCAGACTGCTATGCCTGGGCATGGCGAAGGAGACTTGCGTGCAAGGCGATCTTTTTAAGTCATGTGACCGTAGAGAAATGACGCGTGAGTAAACCCCGCGCCGCATGCCTGATCGGCTGGCCGGCGGCGCATTCGCGCTCGCCCCTCATCCATCATTACTGGCTGCGGACGCTCGGCATCGAAGGCGGCTACAATATCGAGGCGGTGCCGCCTGAAGGCTTTGCCGAATTCGTGCTGCATCTTTCGACGCATGGTTTTGTCGGCGCCAACGTCACCATTCCGCACAAGGAGCGTGCGCTCGCGCTCTCAAGCCCGGACGCGCGCGCCCGCGCGGTCGGTGCCGCCAACACGCTGTGGTACGAGAGCGGCGAACTGCGTTCGACCAACACCGACGTCGAAGGCTTCATCAACAACCTCGACGCCTGCGCGCCCGGGTGGGATAAGATCGAGGACGCGGTGCTGCTTGGCGCCGGCGGTTCGTCGCGCGCGGTGGTGTTCGGATTGATCGAGCGCGGCATCAAGCGCGTACATCTGGCGAACCGCACCATCGAGCGGGCGCGTGCGCTCGCCGAGCAGTTCGGCGCGAGTGTTCATCCGGTGGGATGGGAGACCATCGGCGAACTGCTTCCGCGCGCCGGGCTGTTGGTCAACACGACCTCGCTCGGCATGCACGGCCAGCCCGCGCTTGAGATCGACGTCGGCGCGCTTCCGTCACATGCCGTTGTTGCCGACCTTGTATATGTGCCTTTGCAAACGCCGCTGCTCGCGGCGGCGCGGGCGCGCGGCTTGAAAACCGCCGACGGGCTCGGCATGCTGCTGCACCAGGCGGTACGTGGGTTTGAGCTGTGGTTCGGACAGCGGCCCGCGGTCACCTCGGAGCTTCGCGCGCTGGTCGAGGCCGATCTGACCAGGGTTTGAGAGGGGAATACCGCGCAAGCTTCGGGGTTTCCATTGTCGGATGATATCAGCCGGAGAACATCGCATGCTCGTTCCTCATTCAACGCTTTTTCGCGCCGTTGCGGCAATCGCGCTTGTCGCCGCATCGTCGTTCGCAGCGACCGCGCAACAGCCGCCTTCGCCGTCGCGGGTTCGCGGCACCATCGAAGCCGTCGACGGTGACGTGGTGTCGGTCAAATCGCGCAGCGGTGAAGACGTCAAGCTGCACATGACCGGCGACATCAAGGTGGTGGGGATCATCAAGATCGCGCTGTCCGACATCAAGGTCGGTTCATTCATCGGCACCACCACCGTGCCGGGAGCGGACGGAAGTCAAAACGCGGTCGAAGTGCATGTGTTTCCGGAGGACATGCGCGGCACCGGGGAGGGCTCGCGGCCCTACGATCTGCGCCCGAACAGCACCATGACCAATGCCACCGTGGCGCAGGCCGTCGCCGGCAATGACGGGCAGACGTTGACGGTCAAATACAAGGACGGCGAGAAGAAAGTCGTGGTTTCGCCCGATACGCCGGTCGTGACCTATGTCCCCGCCGACAAAACCGACCTGAAGGCCGGCGCCAAGATCATCGCCTTCGTCAAGCAATTGCCGGACGGTTCGTTCGAATCCAACCGCATCAGCGTCGGTCGCGACGGCCTGACGCCGCCGATGTGAAGCTTTTTCTTCCGCTCCCCTCCGGGGCGCGGTAAGGAGACGTAAACACGAATTTTCATCGCCGATGTGGGGCTTTCCAGAGATCGGCCACCGCATCAAATCTGTAAAGGAAATATCATGCCGAAAGTCTCTTATCTTTTGCCGCGCATGCTCGTGGCTTCGCTCGCTGTCGTTTCCGTATTGGGATCGGGAGCATCGGCGCAACAGCCGCAAACGGTTCGTATCCGCGGCACGATCGAAGCCGTCGATGGTCCCACGCTGATGATCAAATCGCGCGACGGCACCGACATGAAGGTGCGGATGACCGACAATGTGGCGGTGTTCGCTGTGGTCAAGACCGAACTGTCGGAAATCAAGCCGGGCTCCTACATCGGCGTCTCCGCCTTGCCGGAGCCGGACGGTACCCAGAAGGCGCTGGCCGTGCATATTTTCCCGGAAGCCCAGCGCGGCGCGGCTGAAGGTTTTCGGCCCTGGGATTTGCGTCCCAACAGCACCATGACCAACGCCACCGTCGCCGAGACGGTCAAAGGCACCGACGGTCAGAACATTCTGGTCAAGTACAAGGACGGCGAAAAGAAAGTCGTGGTGCCGCCGGAGACGCCGATCGTCACCTTCGTCGCGGGCGACAAGTCCGAAGTGAAGGCGGGCGCCAAGATCATCATCTTCGGCGCGGTGAAGAAAGACGACGGCACGCTCGAAGCCAACCGCGTCAATATCGGCCGCGACGGAATCACGCCGCCGATGTGACGCGAGAGACTTTAGCGTAATATCTCAACGGGTCGTCCCCGCGAACGCGGGGATCCATAACCACAGACGTTTATTGTACGCCGGGCAGCGGCCACAGCTTTGGCAAACACGCTCTTCGGTGGTTATGGGTCCCGGCTCGCGCTTCGCTTGGCCGGGACGACGGTGAATTTTTGATCTCAAACCGCGATCACGTGGTCGTCGATTTCGGCGATGGTGTTGACGCCGCATAGGCCCATGGTGGTTGAGAGTTCGTTGCGGATGATGTCGATCGCCTTGGCGACGCCGGGGCCGCCATAGGCGCCGAGGCCGTGGATATAGGCGCGGCCGATCATGCAGGATTTGGCGCCGAGCGCGAGTGCGCGCATCACGTCCTGGCCGGAGCGAATGCCGCCGTCGAACATGATCTCCATTTGCGAGCCGACGGCATCGACGATCTCCGGCAAGACCTCGATCGACGACGGCGCGCCGTCGAGCTGCCGGCCGCCATGGTTGGAGACCACCAGCGCCTGCGCGCCGGTCTTCGCGGCTTCCTCGGCGTCCTCGACGTCGAGAATGCCCTTGAGGATCAGCTTGCCGGGCCAGATGCTGCGAATCCACTCGACGTCTTTCCAGTTCAGCGTGGTGTCGAATTGCGTCGAGATCCAGGTCCCCAGCGCGGTGATGTCGTCGGTGCCTTTGAGATGGCCGACCAGATTGCCGAAGGTGCGGCGCTTGCCGCGCAGAACGCCCGCTACCCAGGCCGGCTTGGTGGCGAAATCGACGAACTTCGATAGCGTCCATTCCGGCGGCACCGTCATGCCGTTCTTGATGTCCTG
>WNFQ01003966.1_pt1 | contig 12519 bp, 10 predicted proteins | sample 5400171 | NCBI WGS metagenome assembly WNFQ01 (sample SAMN13153356, study PRJNA577476) | soil metagenome | isolation source: 20 cm soil under Madrone tree | place: USA:California | collected 2016-06-14
CCTAAACCTCTGTCGCAGCCCAGAATTTGGCGAATGCGCTTGGCCAGCTCCGATCAATGACGCTATTTCGAGCGGATTTGCCCATGCGCTCCCGCAGCGCGGGATTCGTCACCAACGCTCGAATCGCGCACGCGAAGTCTTCTACGTCGTGTGACTTGGTGATCAGACCGTTGGTCTTGTCTTCCACTAATTCCTTGGGCCCGCCGGAGTCCGAAACGACCACCGGCACGCCGCACGCCTGCGCTTCGAGGATGACGTTACCGAACGTATCAGTCGTGCTTGGAAAAACAAAAATGTCGGCCGACGCATACGCCGCGGCCAATTCGTCACCTGTGAGATAACCGGTGAAAATCGCTTCTGGCAAAGATTTTGCGAATGCCTCGGAATAGGGGCCATGACCAACAACGAAAAGTTGGACTGGCAACCCCTCGTCGCGCAGGCGGTGATAAGCCGCTGCCAAAAGATCGAGGTCTTTCTCCCGTGAAATCCGGCCTACGTAGAGCAAGCGCACCTCGCCATTGTACGCACCAAATTTTTCGAAAAACGCCGGCTCTCGTCGTGCCGGATGAAACAGCTCGGTGTCGAGCCCGCGGGGTAAAATTTTCAGTTTTGCGGGATCGAAGCCGCGTCTAATCCAGCTTTGCCGATACTCTTCCGAATTGACGAACACGGTGTCGAGCTGGCCATAAAACCAATGCATGTAACCCCATGCCACGCTTTCAAGAAAGCTGTCCTCGGTAAGAATGCGGATGTATTGCGGAAAGTCCGTGTGATAAATGCCGCTCGTTTGCAGGTTGAGCATCTTAGCGGCCATCAGTGCAGTCAATCCAACTGGCCCAGGCGTGCTGATGATGATCTCAGTGAATTTTTCCCGTTGTATGTAATCGAGCATCTGGAGAATCGGTGGGAAACTCAATTTTTGGAGTTCGTATTCGGGCAATTCAAATTCGCCGATGGGCGGGAAGTTTTTGATTGGAATGTCGCACGTTTGCAGATTAGTCCGTGAGGTCACGACGATGAGTTCCTTGCCGGCTGCTACTCCGGCGGCGGTCATTTTGCGGATGGTAGTCGCAACGCCATTAACATCTTCCAACGTATCCGTGAACCAGGCGCGCTTACGATTTTGCAAAGCGACCGGAACTGCGCCTGTTAGTTCCTTAAAAACAGCCCGTAACCATTGCCGGGACGGCGCCTGGCTGTGAAACGCGTAGATATATGGCGTTAGAATTACGAGGATCGGCACAATCGCGCTGAGCGCCTGCATGCTCTCAACCATGTTACCGCTGCTGATTTGCTGAATGAACTTATCGAAAAAGCGAAACGCCAGCTGCTCAGCGACCATGTTTGCCATCAGAAACGTGCGACGCTCCGGCTCGTTAATGCCCTCCAGTTGCACGGCGAGTTTCGCTTTAACTTCCGGGCGCGCGAAATAACCCGAAAGCTCTTTCCAGACCGATACGTTTGCCGGCTTGACGAATTCGAAAATTTTGCCGGACAGAACGCCTTGCACAATAAAGTCCGTCTTCTCTTTGAGCGTGAACTCAGTGGGATCGAGCCCCTCCATAAAACGCGAAAACATTTTCTCCACCAAGGCCGCGCCCGGCCCGAGTTTTTCGTGGAAACGGTCCTGGATAAAACACGCGACCGTATTGTAAAAGCCGTGCGACAAAATTAAGGGAGTTCCTCCCTGACCTCGCGCCTCGCAGTCGCCGTTGCGAACGTAGTGGAGAAATTCTTCTGCAGAATCCGCAGCAGGCGTTTCCGTGAAAGCCGAAGCGACAAACTGCCCGCCGTGATCGTCCGAGCCGCCAAGGAATACTTTCTTCCACGGTTCCGCGTGTGTTACTTTCTTCCACGGTTCCGCGTGTGTCGGCGCAAGGTTGTGACGATTGGCGAGCTTGTCGACCTTTTCCGGCGTTAATTGCTTGAAAAGAGTTTGAGCCAGCTCGCTAAGGAGCGCGTCGCGGAGTCCGTTGATGCCCTCGAAATGCTTAAAAAGAAGGATGAGCTGCTCGATGTGGCGTGCCTCCAGTTTTCCGTTCACGCTATAAAGCGGATGTGCAACTGCATGCGTGATCTGCGCGGTTTGCAGGTAACGCTGCAGGTCGAAGATGTTATCGCGAATAGCTTCGATGTCGCGATGTTGCTGCTCTGAGATTCCCCAAACAAGAATGTGCAGCTTGCATAAATCGTGGGGAAAATACGTCGTGACCTGTTCGCTGAGAAAGGTGCGAGGCAGGTGCGCAATTTGCAGGCAACCATCGATTGCATCGTGGTCAGTGATGGTGACGTAATCCATTCCGCGCTTGAGCAGTTGCCCGTACAGCGTCTTTGGGTCCGAATAGCTGTCGGGAAAATCAAAGCGGCGGAAGAGCCATTCTTCCGATCGCGCACTGTAGCGCGAGTGAATATGTAAATCGCACCTGCTCACGTCTACATGCCCCGTCTCAATCTTTGTTCCGCGATCCATTCCTGGTAGGTCGTCGCCGTGCGTGACCCGACCGATCCCTGGATCAGATGAATAATTTGTTTCCAAATCGCCGGATGCGAATGATCGGACGGATGAATGCTAATACGCAAGAGCGAACTCACCTTTAGAAGTCGGAACAGTGTTGCGTTCCGCGCGCGGCTGACGCCGCGCCGCCAATTATTTCGCACGCTGTAGACTAATGTTCTTGCGGGAAAGACCTTGCCCGAACGCAGATCGCACACGGTGCGCAGGCGCGTTGTGTATTCCATCTGGGCATCGCGTGCAGCGCGTTCCACGTCTTCATTAAGTAACCACGCAGGCGCTACAAAACCTCGCGGCTTGAGGTCGTGTGCACGAAATTCGTCTCGTGCGGCCACAATGCGGCGCAGAGCTTCGTCGTAGCTCAAGTCGTAAAACTCGCCCTCGTCCTGCGTGTAGAGTCTCGTAAGGAATTTGTCGCCCAGAGTTTCTTTTGCCCGGCGAGGACGTTCGTGAAAATATCCATGGATGACGATTTCGTGACCGTCGGCTTCCAGACCCCGGAGCCACGACACAAATTGCCGGTCTGTTGTGAACAGGCCCTGATGGTGATAATCGGGCACCACAAGAAGAGAACAGACGCGCACACCGCGATCGGCCAGTTCTGAAATAATCGTGTTTGCGATTTGCCGGGTTGAAGGAGCGACGTCATGCAACGAGACCACGATAGAGTCCTTTGCGGCACCGGCCACTGCAACGAGTGGAAGGAACTCCGTTGCAGCAATCGTACTCATTTCGGAATTTTCGGCCTCCAAGCAGTTTTGAACAAGACAAAATCGATGACGTGATTCGTTAAAACGTTACATCGTTACAACGGAGCCAGCTTGGTAAGCCTGTTAACGCTTCAACGATTTAACGAATTGAGATGGCGAGGCTTTTCGTCATTTCGTGCTCATCTTCACAATTTCGCGGAACGCCGTCTCCGTCAGAGGCATGACCGACAAACGCGATTGCCGAACCAGTGGAATTCCCTTTAGCCGCGGATTGGCTTTAATTTCGCGCAGCGTGACTGGTCGTCGCAGTGGTTTGATCGGCGCAAGATCGACAGCGGACCAATCTTCTTTCAAGGAGCGGCGGTCTCCAGACCGCCCGGGCGATTTGGAAATCGCCCTTCCTTGTTTGGCGGTCGGATCTGCATAGGCGGTCCGCGTTACTTTCGCGATTCCGACTACAGCTTTTTCCTCGCCGCTGTGATAGAAAAGCGCCTCATCGCCCTCGCGCATATTGCGTAGATTATTTCGCGCAGTGTAATTGCGCACGCCCGTCCAACTGGTCTGGCCTTCTGTGAGAAAGTCCGACCACGAGTATGAAGATGGTTCCTGTTTCACCAGCCAAAAATTCTTCATGGGATACTTTAGCACAAGCTTGTCATCCAGAGCGGAGCGGGGGACCTCACATTAGCTCATTTGATCACACAAATGCGCTTGCGTGACGCTGGGAAAATGTGTGAGGTCCTTCGCCGTCTTCGCGGCTCAGGATGACAAAGAGCGCGCTAGTCACGGTCTCCGTGTGCGAATTATGCGCTTTACAAGATGGCTGTGCTACGCTGCGCATTCGACAATCGCAGCGGCTTGTTTCACAATCGACAGTATGCCGCGGCTGCCATTCATCACATTTGAAGGGTCGGAAGGATCTGGAAAATCGACGCAGGTACAGCGACTCGCAGCGCGGCTGAAGAAATTGCAGATTCCGTTTCTTGTTACACGCGAGCCAGGCGGCACGCCGATCGGCGAAACAATTCGCGAATTGCTGCAATTTGCTCCGCATAATTCCAGCATGACACCGGAAACCGAGCTGCTTCTCTTCGAAGCGAGCCGCAGCCAACTCGTGCGCGAGACCATAAGACCCGCTCTTGAGCGCGGTGTTTGCGTGATCGCAGACCGTTTCTTTGATTCCACGATGGTTTATCAAGGCGCGGCACGAGATCTGGACCGCCAGGTGCTCGAGCAGTTGAACGCGTTTGCCGTCGGCGATTGCGTTCCGGACATTACTTTCGTGTTGGATATCGATGCCGCGACGGCGGAATTGCGAATGCAGAAACCGCGTAGACCGGATCGGATGGAACAACAGCCTGCCGAGTTTTATGAGCGTGTGCGCCGCGGATATCGAGACCTGGCGGAGCGCGAACCGAAGCGAGTTGTATTGATCGACGGAGCACGTGACAAAGACGTAATCGAGCGTGAGATCTGGCAAATAGTCTCGTCCCGGTTCCCGGTTCTGACTGCTCTGGAACAATCGCAAATCGCAAATCGCAAATCGCAAATCTAAATGCCTTTTTCCCGCGTAACGGCTCTTGAGTATTTGCGCCGCGCCCACCAACAGAACCGGCTTGCGCATGCTTATTTGATTACAGGTCCGCCGGGCAGCGGCAAGCAGCTGCTGGCAGCGGATCTCGCCAGTCTTGTTAATGGCACGCCGGCTACAGATGTTTTTTCAGCCAAGGCGCGCGAGATTTTCGTTGCCCGACCCGAATCGAAATCCCGACGCATCGTGATTGGGCAAGTCCGGGATCTTGAGCACGCGCTGCAAATGCGCGCGTCCAACGGCCGACGGAAAGTTGCGATCATTCCCGATGCCGACCGTCTTCAAACTCAGGCGGCGAATGCGTTTCTCAAAACATTGGAAGAACCGCCAAAGGACTCCTTGCTGCTTCTACTGAGTGCTTTGCCAGAGGCGTTGCCGGACACAATTCTTTCCCGATGCATTGCGATTCCACTCGAGCCAAACGGTCGGCGACAAGGCAATGAGGAGGAAGAGAAGCTAGTGAAATTACTCCAACAAGCATCCCAACAAGGAAGCTGGACCATTCAGTCTGCCTACAGGCTTGCTCAGGAATTTCAGCGTTTGCTTAGCGCGGTGCGGGACGAAGTAAAGAGCGAAACTGATGACGCATTGAAACAGGAACAAACACGCTATAAGGATGCTACCGACGGCGCGTGGCTGGACGAGCGAGAGGAATACTACAAAGCCCTCACAGAAAGTCTTTACCTGCAGCGGCGAGCCGGTCTTATCGAGACATTGTTCGCCTGGTGGACTGATGTTCTTCGCGCGAGTAGCGGCGTCGCCCAGCGTAATTTTCCGCGCGCAAACGAAGAAACGGCCGTACTCGCAACCCGCTTCAGCACCGCCGAGATCTTAAAACGCATCCGTTGCCTGCAAGAATTGCGCGATCAACTCGGACGCAATATTCACGAAGTGCTCGCAATCGAGGTCGCTTTTCTGACGATCTTCACCGCGTGAGAGCTGTAGCCGTCTCTCTGGGGTGAGGCGCGTCCAGTGCTTCGCACAGCGAAGCGGCTACAGACATAATGTTTATCCTTAACAAAGGCAGATGCGTTCGGGCTGGCAGCCTGTCCTGCCCAGAATTGAAGGAAGCGAAACCAAGTCTGCCTGATCGTGGCTTCAGCGAGGGCGGGTTGACAAGAGGCCATCCAACCTTATCCAGTATGCACGTATGCGACATATTTTCCGATCAGCTTTGCTGTGTGCCGGCGGTTCACTCCTCTTGCTCACCGGTTGTACAACGGCGCGGGTGGCCGGCGGCGGGCCATACCACGTGACCGCTTACCGCCCGCATGATCCTTCGGCCGTTCGCGTGAAAGTTTCGCTCTCGAAGCAAAACATCTATGTGATGGAGGGCGATCGGTGCCTGATGGCCGTGGCGTGTTCGGTTGGCATTCCAAGCAAGCCAACGCCGAAGGGAAGTTTCAAGATTTACTCAAAGCAGGAACAAAAGCGTTCTGGCTCCTATGGATTTAGCGTGCAGGGCGATCGCATTGTTCCCTCCACCGGGGGTGGACCGGGGCGCTACGTCGGTTATCCGATGGGATATTGGTGCGAATTCGCGCCAGCGTATGGGTTTCATCAAGGCTTTGTGCACCCGTATCCGCGTACCCACGGCTGCATTCGATTGCACGGTGAAGCAGCTCCGAAATTTTTCGCGCTGGTCGAGATTGGGACCCCCGTGAACATTGCCACTACGCAGCCGGAGGATGCGACGCTTGCGTCCAAAGTGCAGCGGGTGGATGATTCTAAGACGCCTGATCCGCCGGGGTCGGTAATGATTTCGTCGGCGGCGTTTCAAAAACCAAGCGGCCCTTTGCTCGAATAAGAGAAGCGGCAGCGCCGCGTCATTTCATGAGCACGAACCTAATTTCCAGCGGCACAACAGCGCGGGAGAAAGTGAATCTACGCACGCCCGACGTGATGGCTGCGGTGCAGCAACAGGTGGAAGCCCATTACCGCAGCGACATTGTCGATAAAGTGCGCCGCGCCGGTGGAATGATTTCCGTGGGCGATACCACGGTGCGCTTGGCGAAAGAGTTTGGCTTTTGCTACGGGGTCGAGCGCGCGATTGATCTCGCCTACGCCGCGCGCAAAGTCTTTAAAGACCGCCAGCTGTTTATCGTTGGTGAAATCATTCATAACCCAGAGGTCAATCATCAGATCGCCTCGTTAGGAATAAAGAACCTTACCGGCAAGAACAAGGAGGCCGACATTTCTGATCTGGGGCCTGAAGACGTGGTGATCGTACCGGCGTTCGGAACCGAATTGTCGATCCAGCAGCAGATCAAAGACCGCGGTTGCCAGGTTGTCGATACGACTTGCGGCGACGTAATGAGCGTTTGGAAGCGGGTTCGTAAATACGCAAGCGAATCGGCTACCTCCATCATTCACGGCAAAGCCGAACACGAGGAAACCAAGGCTACCAGCTCGCGCGCGCTGGGCGACGGCAGCGGACATTACGTCGTCGTTCTGACGCTGGCAGATACCGATTACGTCTGCCAATACATCCGGCACGGCGGCGACAAACAAGCGTTTCTGGAGAAGTTCAAGGGCGCGCATTCGCCCGGGTTCGACCCGGACGTTCATCTGCAAACCGTCGGCGTAGCAAATCAAACGACCATGTTGCGCGGCGAAACGGAAGAGGTGCAGCGGCGAATACGACAGGCAATTGTCGATCGGGATGGGCCTGAGCTGGCGGAGAAAAATTTTCGGTTCTTCGACACAATCTGCGGCGCAACACAGGAGCGGCAGGATGCATTGCGAGAATTGCTCAACGTGCCGATGGACTTGCTCCTCGTCGTGGGCGGTTATAACAGCTCGAACACGTCGCATCTAGCCGAGATGGGTGAAGAAAAATTGCCCACTTACTTCGTGCTCAACGCCTCTCGGCTTGTTTCCACCACGGAGATCAAGCATTACAATTTGCACGAAAAACGTGAAGTGGTCTCACACTTCTGGCTGTCGAACGGCCCGGCAGTAATCGGCATCACTGCCGGTGCATCCTGTCCGAACAATCTGATCGAAGAGACCTTGATTCGCCTTTTTGAGCTACGCGGAATCTCGCGCCAGGAACTCGAACTGGCCGCGTAGGACCGAGAATAGCGACGCGCTCGCTTCCTTGTCATTCCGAGCGGAGCACAGCGCAGTCGAGGAATCTCTATGACGAGAGATTGACCCGCAGTCACAGACCGCCGCTACAGGCGCGACATGCGAAATAATTGCGTATGGCGCGCGCAATCTGGAAAGGCAGCATCAGCTTTGGTCTGGTTAACATTCCTATCGCTCTCTATCCGGCTACCAAGGGGGAAGAGCTAAAGTTTCGTCTATTGCGCAAGACTGATTTGAGCCCGGTCAACTACAAGCGTGTTGCCGAAAAAGATGGGAAGGAAGTTCCCTGGGACCAGATCGTGAAGGGTTACGAGTACGAGAAAGGCAAATACGTTGTGCTCAAGGATGAGGATTTTCAACGCGTCGATGTCGAGGCGACCCAGACTGTAGATATCCAGGATTTTGTCGAACTCGATGAAATTGATCCCATTTTCTTTTACAAGCCTTACTACCTAGAGCCGCAAAAAGGCGGTGACAAAGCCTACGCGCTACTGCGCGACGCGCTCAAGGACACCAATAAGGTCGGCATCGCCAAGGTCGTGATCAAAACGCGGGAATATCTTGCTGGTGTGAAACCTGAAGATGGCGCGCTTGTGTTGGAGCTGATGCACTTTGCTGACGAACTGGCCGACATGAGCACGCTCCATATTCCGAAGAAGGTCGAGGTTGGCAAACGTGAGATGAATATGGCGAGGTCGCTGATCGACAGCATGAGCGCGAAATGGAATCCAGAAAAATATCATGACGATTATCGCGAAGCGCTCATGGAGGTAATCGAAGAAAAAGTCGAAGCCGGCGGAAAGGAAATCGAAGAGAAACCGAGAAAAGCGCCCAAGCCAACCAAAGTCATCGATCTAGTTTCGGTTTTGCAAAAAAGTCTGGAGGAGAGCGGCGCAAAGAAAAAAACGACAGCCAAATCTGGCGCTAAAAAAGCGCACCCTGCAAAGAAAGCAGCGTAGCTCGTGACGCAGGCAATCCTGCCTGCGAGTCTTAAGCCGCAGACAAGATTGTCTATCACAGGGAGGCAATGCTGCGCAGCCGATATGGCCGCAGACAGGATTGTCTGCGTCACGGCACGCTTGACACGCCCGCTCAACATCAGTCAGCCTGAACGGTCATGAACTCTCTGAATCGATTTGCGGATCCGTTTTACTGCGTTACGCGACTGATTGTCGGTTTGATGTTTGCCTCTCATGGCGGGCAATTGGTGCTGGGCATGTTCGGCGGGATGCCCGGTTCGGACAATATGATGATGCAGGTCGGCGGTTGGATTCAGCTTGTCGGCGGCTTGCTTATTGCCTTTGGATTACTCACGCGGTTGGCTGCATTCATCTGCAGTGGCGAAATGGCAGTGGCTTATTTCATGATTCACGTGGCCAACGCCCCAACTCCGATGGCGAAGTTTTTTCCGATTTCGAGCGCCGGACCGCAAGTATCGAACAAAGGCGAACTGGCTATCTTCTATTGCTGGTTTTTCTTGTTCGTCGTCTTTTATGGCGCTGGACGCTGGAGTATCGACGCGTGGATTAGGAAGGGAAAAACAGCCGCTGCCACGGCAACAACTTAGCTAAGATCGACATCTCCGTCATGAAACATCTTCTGTTCGCGATCGCTCTTGCTTGCGTCGCCCCATCAATTCGTGCGGAGGAATACAAGGATTTTGGTAAGGAACGTCTGAATAGTTCGCCGCGACACGGTGAATGGGTGAACATCAAATCGGGCGATCGCACGATCAAAGCGTTCGTAGTTTATCCTGAACGCAAAGACAAAGCCCCAGTCGTCATGGTTATTCAGGAAATTTTTGGCCTGACTGATTGGCTCCGAAGCATGTGCGATGAGCTGGCCGAGAACGGCGTTATCGCGATTGCGTCCGATTTTCTCAATGGTCAAAAGTTTGAAGATGCCGATGGAGCGAGCAAAGCGACCTCGGCGGTGACGCAAGATCAGGTCAAAGCGGTTCTCGACGCGACTGCCGATTACGCGCTTAAAATTCCGGCGTGCGACGGCACGCTGGCTGTCTGTGGATTTTGTCGGGGCGGGGGATGGGCGTTCACGTACGCCAATGAAAATCCGAAACTGAAAGCGGCTTATTCGTTCTACGGGGCGCCACCAGAGTCGCCGGAGCAAGTAGTGAACATTCGATGTCCAGTTTACGGCTTCTACGGCGAGAATGATGAGCGGGTAAACGCCAGTATTCCCAAAGCAGAGGAACTAATGAAAGCTGCCGGAAAAAAATACGAGCCGGTCATTTACAAAGGCGCTGGCCACGGATTCATGCGCTCAGGCGAGCCAGCCAACCCGAACGTGCGCGAAGGCGACAAGAAGGCGCGCGACGAAGCATGGGCGCGCTGGAAAACACTGCTGAAGCAGCTTTAGCCTGAAGCGACAGTGGGAGTGATTGACACAAACCGGCTTAAGATAAAGGAGCCGCGTGAAGGCTGGAAAGGCCGCTTCTTTCATTCGCAGAATACGACATTCGCGTACTACGCAGTCGAAGCCGGTGCTTGGATTCATAATCATTCCCACCCTAACGACGAGGTCTGGAACGTCATCGATGGTCAACTGGAGATTCAATAGCCGGTGAGGTGCGGGTCGCTGATCCTGGATGTGCAGCGGTCGTTCCTCCAAACACGGTTCACTCGGTGAAGGCGCTGAGCAACGTGCGAGCTATCGTCGTCGACTACCCGCCGCGAGACTCCATCGGTGGCGTCACCCTGTAACGCACCATCTACCACGAGTAGATCTGCGCGATCTTGTCGTCTTGGTCATCGTAACGAAACTACTTTTTTACGCCTTCGAGTTCGTCGGCGAGCGCGCCCGCATCATAAACCTTGCGCAGCGCTTCGATAATCGCGGCCGAATCGACGGATACGGCCCGTGCTTGAGTGTCGGTATAAATGCAATCGGCCACCAGCGATTGAATGTTGCCGTCGAAGATGATGCCTACGAATTCGTTCGACTTGTTTACAACCGGGCTGCCGCTGTTACCGCCGATGATGTCTGCGTCGGAAACGAAATCGAAATGCGTTGAAAGATCCAAATTCGCTTTCCTGTCGACCCAACGTTGCGGCAGGTCGAACGGCGGTTTGTTGTCGTGCTCGGCGGAGCGCTGATATAATCCAGCGAAATCGGTGAACGCGGGGATTTGTTTTCCGTCCTGTTCATAACCGCGGACTCTTCCGTAGGAAAGGCGAAGCGTGAAAGTCGCATCCGGATAACTGCTCGCACCTTCGACGGCGAAACGCGCCTTTGCGATGTCTGAGTAGGCCTGTTTCTTTATTTCATCCTGCGTATCGTAAATCTTTCGCGCATCTCTTGCCGGTCCATCGATAAGCCGCGCGACGTCGATCATCGGATCATGCGCCGCCTGCAAAGCAGCAGCGTCCTTATGATAAAGGTCTTTGCGCACAGCCACGTCTTTCAATTTTGTGCCGGCGACGAGTTCAACCGCGCGAGCGTGCGGGGATTTGCGCGCGAGCACTTTCTGAACGAGCGGATTGTCGGCGCCAAATTGAGTAGCGAAATCGGTTAGAGAATCGGTCAGGCGGAGTATTTCGTAATCATCATAAATCGGTTCGGTCGAAAAGAGCTCCAACTCCAGCGATTCGCGCGCGCTGTCGCGGAACACTGGAATGCGTTCTCCGTTCGGTTTAACGCGCTCATCGATCGCACGCACGAGTAACCGCGCGTATTTGAAAAGATTGCCGGAGAAAGCTCGCGGTCCGCGGTAACCGACGGTGCTCGGCCGCTCTTGCTCGAGGTAATTGTAAACCTGCGCGTTCTTTGCGAGTTCAGCCTGGGCACGTTTGATTCGATCGTATGCAGCGACTGTCGATTTCAGCTTGGGATCGCGTCCAATAGCGTCGCGCAATTTTTGTTCTCGTGCCTTGAGTGCGGACCAGATTTGCGGATCAAGCAGCCCGGCCAGATAACCATCGTAACGCTTTCGATTGTTTTGGTCGCCGAAAAGATCGTCGCGCGCTTTTCTTGCGTTCTCGAATGAGCGCGCGCTATAGGAAAGCTCCAGCACTTCACGCCGGTTAAACATTCGCAATAGATAGGGTAGCCAGCGATCACGCGTGTCGGCGAGTTCATCCAAAGTGAGTTGCCGATCCGTTTTGCCAGGGCTGCCGCTCACGAACGTCAGTTCGCCGTCGCTTGGCCCCTGCGAGTTCCATTTTAGAAAATTGTCGATCTTCGCGGGCTGACCGTTTTCGTAAACGCGAAACAGACAGATGTCGAGATCGTAACGAGGATATTCGAAATTGGCCGGGTCACCGCCGAAAAAAGCCATCTGCTGCTCGGGCGCAAAGACGAGCCGCACGTCGTCGTAGCGTTTGTATCGATAAAGATGATACGCGCCGCCCTGGTAAAGCGTGACGACATCCGATCGCAGCCCGGTTTTCTCTTTGCTCTCCTTTTCAATTGCGGCGATGACGGCGTTGCGTGCGCTGGAAGCCTGGTCGCTCGTCATCCCTGGCTTGACCGCGCCGCTTACGCGCGTCGTCACATCTTCAATCGACATCAGGACGTTGAGCTCGAGATCGGTCGATTTGATCTCATCGGCCTGCGTTTTCGCATAAAAACCGTTCCGCAGATAATTGTGCTGCGCATCG
>WNFQ01010360.1_pt1 | contig 12516 bp, 16 predicted proteins | sample 5400171 | NCBI WGS metagenome assembly WNFQ01 (sample SAMN13153356, study PRJNA577476) | soil metagenome | isolation source: 20 cm soil under Madrone tree | place: USA:California | collected 2016-06-14
ACGGTGGCGGCGATAGCTTCCTCCGCCTTCTTGACGTCGCGCACGTCGGCTGGGAAGGTGAGCACCTGTGCGGAGGGTCGCTCGCGCAAGATGGTGTCTCTGCTTGCGTCCAGCGCCTCCTGCTTGCGTGCGACGATCGTCAGGGACGCGCCAGCACGCGCGAACTGCAGGGCTATCTCGAGCCCGATTCCGCGCGATGCGCCCGTGATCAGGACGACCTTCCCCGCAAATGTCTGTGCGTCATAGTGGACCTTTGGGTCGATAAATGGATAAATGCTGGTAAAAGTACAGCTTTAGCGCTGCTGCTCGGGCGGGGCACCACAACTGACTCATGGCGAGCGGTGACCTTGAGGATTTCGGGACTTCCCCGGAGAGTGTCCAAGTCCATGTCGGCTTGATGGGGGTTCGCAAGGTGGGATCGCAGCGGGTACTAAATATGTTCGGACCTGCAGATCGGAAGGAACGGAATAACCGAATAAGTCGGGATTCTTCCCTTCTTCGGCACCATTCAGTCTTCCATTCATGCCCAGTTGTGCTTCCATAGAAGTTCGGCATGTGTGGCATTTCGGCTCTGGAAATCAATCGCTATATGGAAGCCCCACTGCAGAGTCACGGACCCGAAACTCGCTGGTTCACGCTTATGCGCACACGCTACTCGGTTGCCGGAACGGTCTCCACAATATTAGCGAAGAATGCGATTGTGAGCAAGTCACCGCCTCCTGGCCGTGGACAACGGCAAAGGGTGAGGTACAGCGGTGACACCCCTGTTTTGGATGCCTGTGGATTGACCGCGGCTGGTGGGAATGGCCGGGATACCCTCGCTAAGAATTGGACAGCAGTTACTCTTCTCCCGCAAGTATGTCCGTGCTTGGTTTTGAAGGAAATTCGAGCTGCCAATCGGGTCGAGGGAATAGCAGCAGTCAAGTTCCGCGGTGACGGTGACGTTACTTGTGAACATGGAGATACTGTAGATGAGCGGGGTGGACACGTGTACACGTGGTTCACCAGGGGCGTTCCGAGTCACCAGGGGTTCAAGGAGGTTCACCATTGGGACGACGAACAGGGCCATTTTCAGGCTTATCCAAGCTCTCTTACAACATGCCCGACGAGCTCAGTTCGAAAATGTTCCTCACAGCTGCAGTTCTTGGAGTAATCACTCTCTTCCTCAGCCGGTATTTCAGGCGTGATCCGCAGGTGAGGTCCCAACGCCATTCCCTCATTAGTTACGTTACAATATCCCTGAACGATTTTACACGTTCCCAGCTCGACGCTATCCCAACCGTAGGGTTTTCTGACCCTATTCTCTCTTACTTTTCGGCTCTCCGATTTATCTTTGATGGGGATCGCATGCTCAAAGAGGGCTGTGAGAAGGTAATGCCTTTCCTCATATACACCCTTCCACAAACCTAACCAAAGCTCCTATTTTTAGACAAAACCTGGTCTATTCAAAATCGCCAATTTTCGGAGGTGGATGGTGCTGGCCACCGGATCTCAGCTAATCGAGGACGTCAGGAGGGCCCCCGAAGAAGCCCTGTCTTTTAGTGTGCCAATGAAAGAAGTCCGTTGGCGTGCAAAATGGAGATCTCATACTCATATGGATTGTCTAGTTTCTTCAATCGAAATATACGCTGGACCTATTGAACGAGAATGACGAATATCACACGAGCATAATTCGGTCCCAATTGACACGGAATATTGCAGTGACTTTCAAGGACGTCCGCGAAGAGCTCATCATGGCCATGGACGATCTGATCCCTGCCCGCGAGGACGGTGCGTGGCAGAGTCCTAGGCAAAGAGGCTATACCTCACACACAGCATGCAGAGTGGGTCAAGGTCTCCACTCTTGACGCCTTTCCACGCGTGATTTGCCGTGCCACGAATCGTATTTTTGTTGGAGCTCCTCTATGTCCGTCTTTTTTGATCCATTTAGCTTATCATTATTTTCTTCAACTCTCCCCAAGGCCGGGACCATGACTATCAGACTTTGAACATAGCCTTCGCGACCAAAGCCATGATGTTTGGTATAATCATTGGCTTCTTTCCGAAACCTCTCAAGCTGTGCATGGTCCCATCTATCCGTGTCCCCTTGTCACTGAAACCCATTCTAGTATTGTGACACGCGTGCTATCTAACCTTCCCTCCCAGATTCGACAACAGATTGAGTTTATCAGACCTTTGGTTGAGGAGAGATTTGCCAAGATGGAAGAGTACGGGAAAGACTGGGACGATAAGCCGGTTTGTCAGACCATGTCATCTAGTTTCGTTCTCATTACACGGCCGATTCACAGAACGATATGCTGATGTGGCTCATGACTGAGGCGAAGGGAGTGGAGAGATCTATCGAAGGCCTTGCACGGCGATTGCTTACAATCAATCTTGCAGGCATACAATCGACAAGTTTGGCAAGTAGTGCCGTGCTGTTCTCCCCATAGTGCAAACTAATCTAGCTGGCGTGCCGATAGACGCTCACGCAAGTATTGTACCGTCTTCTTGCCCATCCTGAACATATCGAACCGCTGCGCCAGGAGGTTGATGCTGTGATTAGGGAAGAAGGCTGGACAAAAGCTGGGATAGACAAGATGCACAAGATAGACAGTTTCTTGCGGGAGGCCCAGCGCATTGACGGTCTAGGCCTCAGTTTGTTATCTTCCTTCCTCAGCATCCCGAGCAAAGAATGCTGACGTAGGTGCGCTTCTCCGCAGTCCCCATGACTCGTCTTGCGTTGCGCCCGTTCACATTTTCCAATGGTGTGACTATTCCCGCAGGTACACTCGTCGCCGTACCGGCCAATTGCGCTCATAGGGATGAAGCTATCTATCATGATCCCGATAGATTCGACGGATTTCGCTTTGCGAAGCTCCGCGAAAGTGAAGGGGACACGACCACAAGCAGATATCAAACGGTCTCCGTGTCAAGCGAAAATTTGGCTTTTGGATTGGGTCGACGTACATGGTAAGCAATCCTAGCTGCAATTCATGATCTTTTACCTGACCCGTCACTATTTATGATTAGTCCTGGACGATTTTTTGCGGTTAACGAAGTCAAGGCATTGCTCGCCTATATCGTCGTGATGTACGATATCAAGCTCGAGGAAGGAAGAGGGCCTCCCCGCGGGTTTTACATCGCTGCACTACATGTCCCAGGGAATGCAAACGTAATGTTCAGGTCGCGGCAGAAGTGAAACCGCTCTGAAATATAGTACCAATATCAGTTTGATATCCGGACATCGATATGCTCTGAGGACGGTCTTTGAACACTTGTAGATTCTTGTCTGAATGAAATACCATGTCGCTTCTATTTGTTTGACTCGTACGTTCTCTGTATGGCACAGTGCACACTGTGTCCTTGGAGGGCTGAACTACATGATACAATAAGAAACATGTCTGCTGAGAATGGCAAGTATCTAACGACTTGGAGCCATTGCATAGCCAAGGTAATCGGATATCTGTATTTGGTGTTCACGAACAGTCGCACCATGTCTGAGTCATCCTGCCACATCAATACATTGAACAACGACATTACAATAAGATGGCTAAGAGTGAAAAAACAGTCGAGACATGTACTGGATAATTCATGGAGTGCAGCTTTGTCAACCAAGAGAACATAAGCTACGACAACTCCAAGGGTGTATTGAAGAGCGCATAGTCTGCCCGTGGTGGGGAGAAGGACCTCCCTGAGAAGTAGTGAGAATCCTGTTTTATGAAACCACAACTTGAACGGGCTTGCATATTTTGTAGTCTTTGGTCTATCCGGACCACTGGCAGGTGTTGGTTTATTTCACCCTGATTTTGATCAATCTAAGTTCCCATTTGTGCAGTTGTGATTGATCTGGCCCTGCATTCAATTGATCTGAGCTTGCATTCATAGAAAGTTATTGTTGAGCTGGGCCATTTGTTGAACAGGCCTAGCTCACCAAATGGCCCAACTTAACAACAACTTTTCATAGATGCGAGTCCATCAACAAGCTGTTGAACATCTTGAATGAACAAAATACACTTTGAGTGCGGTTCCCCGGCCCGTCTCGGTCGACATCAGCCAACACGGCGATCCAGGGCTGACCCAGGCGGTGATGCCGGTACTATCGATATCCTCTTCGTCAAGCAGTGGCGGCGCATATGTCAAATCCAGAATCGCATTCGTGGTTCGTCGCTGGCGCAAGCGCAGAGCCTCTGACCCGGAGATGATAGACTGCGACGTATCGGAGTCTGCGAGGAATGAGGAAGCGAGTTTCTGGCTCTTTGCAGACCTAGACAAACAAAGAACTTGGATAAGGGGACAATCACGTTCTTTTATCGTTCTACTTATATATCGCTCCACTCTGCAGCTCTGCTAATTTAAATCCGACCGAGTCTAACTTACCCAGCCCGGGCCTGCGTTGCTTCTCCGAGGTTCGCACGTCCGATTCACGGTCCCATGGCGCCGGGCGCCGGGGCGGGCTGATTCCAGAATTAACGCTGATGCTAGCGAGGCCGCGCTAACGCTCGTCCGCTTCCCAGAATCTGAATGTGAGTCCTCGCCCGTGAGCGGCTTGAGCGCCGTTTCGCCACAGCACTTTGTTCAAATGCGAACGCTGTTTCTCTGACAAAGTCTACGAGCGCTTCTGCACCACGAGAACTGACTTTGGGGGCTAAAATCTGGTGCCAACGTCCTGCCCGAGTCTCGAAAGACGACCCCCTCAAGTGGGCCTGCCACCTCTTGCCTGAATCCGCCTTTTCCTCGGCCACGGACGATTGCAAGAGACGTGGGCTGGCCGCTGCGCTGGGGGTGTCATCGAAGAGACGGAAATCGACGCTGCCTGACGTGGCTCGTGGTTCGCGAAGGCCGATACTGCTCGGCCCGTATCGTGGAGCCGTGGCTTTGACCTCTACTGCGGCCGCAGCCTAGTCACCTTCACCTGCGGTCTCATAACACTGCCAGGTCATCTACTGTAATGGGACTAGTGATGCTTGTGCATTCATGTAATCAATGGGATGACAGGGATCTCCTGACGCATGGTCTCTATCGAATCGTTGCCCTAGGCTTCCGGCGCTTCGCACACCCTACCTCCCGTAACGCTGCAATTGAAGGGTCGCGTTTGATGCGCATTTCTCCGCCCACTGAATGCAGCGTGCCGTCGCGAGTCGACATCGTGATCTCTACTACACTGATAACGCACGTTCTTCACCGAGGTATTCGCACGAATGTGCCCTCGGGTCTCATCCTTGACCCCGAAGTCCCAATCCGCGCTATTTTTAACTATCACGACCCTATCATCACCCTACGACAGTCGCATCAATAGCTCACCCTAGATTCACCTCTGCGACTCACCTCAGCCGCAAAGGTAGTTTCTCTTGCCATATTCCGCTTGTGGTCCCTTTGCGTCCTGCGTCGTAGCGTCTTGAGCTGTTTGTAAAGCGCTGTCCTCGTGGCCGTTCCGCAGAGGACATTACACTGACACGTAGCACGATTTCTGACTGGCCCGGGAACGCTGTATCATCCACCCTGCTTAAGCAGACTATTGATTTACCCTGCAACCTTCAGGTTAACTCTTGTGGCTACTGCCGACTGCATCGAGTCGGACCAATCACCACACTGTTTTATACACCCAACTGACCCAGTGTGAACATCATGACCATAGTCCTTAGTTTGGATCTAGTCACAGTGTTCACCGCCAATCCACCGTGTCACATTACATTCAGCAATGAATTCAAGATCAATTCCTAGAACTTGAAGCTTGAAGGCCTGAAGGTCAAAGCTCTGAAGTCCTGACTGCCAGTGGGTTGACCTGGCTCGGAGGCTGTATGTCAGGCGAGTCGATTGCCGCGGCGAATGGCGAGTTCAATCGGCGATTGGCAAACAAGAAGCCAAGGTCCCCCAATAACTCATACAGCATGCCCGACGTGTTCACCTTGAATGCACCGTTCTTCACAGCAATTCTTGTTGTGGTCTCTCTTTTTATTAGCCGGTATTTCAGGAGTGACCCGATGGTCAGATCTTTCCCTTCTTTTCGTTATCCCCGAATGACGTTGCACGTTTCCAGCTCGACGCTATCCCGACTGTAGGGTTTTCTGACCCGATTCTCTCGTATTTTTCGGCTTTCCGATTTAACTTCGATGGCGTTCGCATGCTCAAATACGGGTATGAGAAAGTAATTTGCCATTCCTTCTACGCCCCATTTCTTTTATCAAACTGATGACACGCCTACCATTAGACAAGACCGGGTCTATTCAAAATCGCTAATCTTCGGAGATGGATGGTGCTGGCTTCCGGATCTGATCTAATCGACGATGTCAGGAGGGCCCCAGATGATGTCCTGTCTGGGACTGAGCCAATGCACGAAGTACATTTGCCTTCCAGTCAGAGTGCTCATACTCATAAGGGTGACCTAGCTCCTACAACCAGAATACACGCTGAACCTGTTGAACCTGAAAGACAATTACACCACAGACGTAGTTCGTTCCAAATTAACGCGGGATATTGCAGGTACTTTTATGGAGGTCCACGAAGAGCTCATCATGGCTATGAATGATTTGATCCCGATACGCAAGCGCAGTACGTGGCAAAGTTCCACTAGGCGAAGAGGCTATATTACACACAGCATACAGAGTGGATCAAGGTCCCCATTTTAGACACCCTTCGACGCGTGATTTGCCGTGCTACGAATCGTATTTTTGTCGGAGTCCCCCTATGTACGTGATTATTTTCGGCTCGGTGGTCTGTGCTAACCGTTTCCCTCACCGGTAGGCCGGGACCTGGACTATCAGACCTTGAATCTAACCTTCTCGACCAAAGTTGTGATGTTTGGCACAATCATTGGCGTGTTCCCGAAGCCTCTCAAGCCGTGCATAGTCCCATCTGTCCGTGTTTCCTTCTTACTGAAACCCACTTTAGTATCGTGTCACGCATGCTATCGAACCTCCCCTCCCAGATTCGACAAGCAATTGAATTCATCAGACCTATGGTCGAGGAGCGATTTGCCAAGATGGAGGAGTATGGGGAAGACTGGCGTGATAGTACCAAGCCGGTGTGTCAGACCACTGTTTCTGGCAATTTTTTCATTACATGGCTGGTTCACAGAACGATATGTTGATGTGGCTCATGAGCGAGGCAAAGGGAGTGGAGAGGTCCCTCGAAGGCGTGGCACGGCGATTGCTCCTGCTCAATCTTGCATCTATCCATGCGACGTCTTTGGTAAGGGGTGACATCCCGTTTTCCCCTATAGTGTAATCTAACCGTTGTATGCGAATAGACAGTCGCGCAGGTTTTGTACCGTCTTCTTGCCCATCCTGAGTACATCGAACCGCTCCGCCTGGAGGTCGACGCGGTAATTAGAGAAAATGGTTGGACGAGAGCAGGGTTAGACAAGATGCACAAGGTAGACAGTTTCTTGCGGGAGACTCAGCGCATTGACGGGATAGGCCTCCGTTTGTTATTTTCCTTCCTCAGCATCCCGAGTACGAGATGCTGATGTACGCGCCTTTCTTCCCAGTTCCCATGGCTCGTCTCGCATTGCGCCCGTTCACATTTTCCAATGGCGTGACTGTTCCTGCAGGCACACTTATCGCTATCCCAGCCACTGCCATTCACAAAGATGAAAGAATATTTCCAAACCCGGATGAATTTGATGGATTTCGCTTTGCAAAGCTCCGCGAGAGTGAGGGAGATACCATGGTCAGCAGATATCAATCGGTTTCCACCTCAAGCGAGCATTTGGCCTTTGGACTAGGGCGACACTCATGGTAAGCAAGCATAAGGACTACTCCCGCGGTCAATGTCCTTGACTCGACCCATTACGTTTATGATCAGTCCCGGACGGTTTTTTGCGGTTAATGAAGTCAAGGCTCTGATTGCCCATATTGTCGTTACATATGATGTCAAGTTTGAGGATGGGAAAGGGATTCCGCGGGAGCATTGCGTCGCTGGAATGCGTTTCCCCGGGGATGCGGATGTGATGTTCAGGTCACGGCGGGAATGAAACCGCTAGATCCTCTCAGGCTGCTCCGAGTCCAGTCAAGGACCGATTTTCGGGGGCCCCAAGGGGGAATGTTTCCGACTCGATTCGTAGTTTCCCCTTCTGTACCCCACTGATGGATTCCATCAAGTTTCCCATTCCCGAAATCTCCCTGTAGTACGATAAATTGTCCGATCCTTCCCGACGTTGTACGGTGTGAGAATGATAACCCGCGCGACTCCAGCTTATATGTTTATCCTGAAGGGAAAGGTGCGAGTATAGAGGAAGAATAAACCCTAGAAACGACTCTGGTCAGATCTAAGGAAATCGATAACACGACTTAGCGGCGGCAGTGAGGCTTCGGAACGCGTGACGGATCGGCTCGGATGCGATGTAGTACGACGTGACGGTAGACTCGGATGCGGACGCTAAAATGCAACACAAAAGATGATGGGATTCGATGGGGAACAGGAAGCCCAAAGACGGCGGGCTTAAGTACATGATAGTCAGGCAACAGGACACATTCACAGAACAATAGGACAATCCGACACAATCCTCTAAGACCACAACCACGACCACAACGCACTCCGTGAGATCACGGGACCGCTACCAATACACGCGCAGGACACGCGACGTCCTTACAATCCGAAGGGAAAGCTTGTGTATAAAGTGGCACATCACACTCAGCCTCGGGCTGTATTACAGTACGTAACACGCGGGGCACAGAAAACAGCAGCTGTAAAGAGCAGCACGTGATGACCGCCGGAACTCACGGTGACGTACTGCATGTCATCCCTGCAGGTCGCGGACGAGCGACTCAGCATCGAGTCAGAATGCTAGTAGCACGTGCTTCACATTTGCAATTGAGCTCCAAGGCCGTTTTGACCCACGGCCACGACCAGGAATACCTGAACGCTGAACATGCCGGCCGAGAGGAATCATATTTCTGACCCTGCCTCGTTTCGATACACCCCCGTGAATACCGTGCGGAACATCAACCTCCCGGTTCGCGATATAGGGCCTCAAGCCCAAACAAATGCCTCGTCATTACCAGAGAGCAAAAGCAAGCACGATCCCATTTCCAACAACACAAAGACAGATTATTCTGAATGTAAATAATATCGCCACGCAACTGGACTTTCCATTCTCTCCGAGCGCTATTCAAACTTATTTTTTGTTTTATTTACTCAAGGTAACATCTACTACCCCTTGACCCGCTCCAAGCGCGAGGTATTCCGTACTGAGGCCGGAAAGCGGGTCCCACCGCACCATTGGGCGGTGTATGACTTGGTCCGAACGATCCCTGCGGGGAGGGTATCGACGTACAAGGATGTTTGCGCGGCCCTTGGCCAGGGCTCGCCTCGCTCTGTGGGTGGCGCGCTGCGCAACAACCCCTTCGCACCACGCATTCCATGCCACCGCGTTATCGCATCCAGCTTTTTCGTGGGTGGGTTCAAGGGAGAGTGGGCGTCGTCGTCGTCATTGTCGTCAGTCGCGCCAGAAGGCAACGACGAGGAGCCGGACTTGGACGAGGATGGAACGAAGATTCGGAACTGGCACAAGCCGTTCCGAGGAGGCGGGATGGGTCCATTGCAGAATGAGAAGCTTCGTATGCTCGTCCGGGAAGGAGTTGTATTTGGGAAGGGCGGAAAGATGTCGGTTGGGCCGGATGCTGTGTTGTGGCAGTTTGATGCGGATGGAAGGCCAGGTGCAGACGAGTAAGCGGGTAGTTCTAATCACCGTTTATATTGATGACTACGACATTGCTTGGTACCGTCATGCCGATGCCTCGTTGAGTATCTTACTGGCATGAATAGGATTGATACGAGCCGGGGGGGCAGACTCGCTCAGGGAATGCAGTTATGTTATGAATTCCGTCTGATTCATTATTTCAGGGCGGTATAATCGGAGAGCCGTATAATGGAATTCGGAAATCCTAGTGAACACAATAGCTGGAACTGTACTGTAGGGTTCGCGTTTGCTACTACACCGGAAAAGATAGCGTCTGAAACCGTCGAACTGTGGTGGGTGCAGTACGAAGGTGGTGCACCTGGCATCCGAAATCGATTGATGATGTTGACGAAAAGATCCGAACGAGAAGCAGCGGATGTACATGCTAAAAACAGATCGAGGGCGAAAGGATCCACGTATTGGTGTCCATCTTGAAGGTAATAAAGAAGGCAATTTAAGAGGGAATAGAACGGCGATGGGGCCCAAAATAGGGGGGTTGTCTCCTATGGTGACCAGTCGCTAAAAGGAGAACAACTCCCACGGGGTGGGTATGGGTATGGGCGTGGTTGCTTTGACGTGCACAACATTCACATTCACCGTGAAAGAGGCCACAAGTCTGCTTCGTTCCCGGACTGCAGGTCGAGATCCCCTTTTTTGTCAACGATCGAACGCGGGATCGGAGCAGCACAGCAGCGTTCCATTCCCTTATTGTGCCCCTCTTGCCCTTCCGCCTCACGGCTGCCCTTCTCTCTCGCCTCTTTTAGTTCGCTTTATGTTAGCTGTTCCCCTCTTTAATCTTTCCACTCAATGACATCTCGCGCATCCTTTACATCCAAGCGTCGTCCTTTGTCCGCAATCTTTCTTGGTGATGGCCCCGCCGCTCCTTCAAACTTCTCGTCCTCCGAACTCCCTGACCTTCCAGAGCCCCCCAGCCCTGGAGCTGCATCCACACATTCCGGCCTCCCCTCTCCTCCCGCCACCAACTCCACAGGAAGTGGCAGCACAGGCGACAGTCGCGAAGCTGTTGACCTACACTCCGCGCCTCCCCCCTCCTCTCTGCACAATGAAAGGCCACCCACCTCGAGATCTAGTAGAGCTTCGTCTCCTGCTGGAAGTGGAGAATATAAAAGAGAGGAGGGCGACGATGAGGAAGATGCTACAGCCAGGTTTAATCTCGGCCGCCGCCGCGGGGCGTCCCAGTCTAATGAGCACGTCGTTACGCTACAGCGCGTTATGAGTCTAACACAAAGGAACCGAATGGTATGCACTCTACTTTGTTCATCTCATTCGTGACCTTGACGATATCTTTGCCTTCGATCCCTTTCATCATCCCGCCACTCCGCCACCGCATACAGGCCCTCAACAAACTCTCGTCTATGCGCCTCAACACGCCGTCTCCATCCCAGTCGTCTCGTTCTTCACGTTCTCCTCGCCCCCCAGCCGGTGCTTCAGCATCAGACTCTCCAGCCTCGGCTTCTGTCAGCAACCGCTCTCGGTCAGTGGAGCCCGCAACACTATCCGGCTCCGAGACAGAGCGCGAGCCCAGTGCAACTTATTCCTACTCATCGGATGACCAGTCCGTTACACCACCTTCATCCGTCTCGCATGCATATTCTGTCTTAGATGGACGGCTCAGACGTACTTCACTGCCCGCCTCACCATCGAAAGGAAGAACCGCTTCGTCAATTCGCAGCTACTCCCCTAATTCGACTCAAAAGACGCCCAGGAAGCGTATTTCCACCATGTCCGTGCCCCATCCCGTAGCAAGCCGTGAACATGAACAATTTAACGTCGCTTCTACCGCTTTGGCTACTGTGGCATCGCTGCGGCGGAGCCCAGGTAGCAGCGGAAAGAAAAATAGGCAACCTCTTCCCAGGGAATTTCGCGAACCCCGACGGGCGAGCTCCGATGGCAGAGTAAGTTCGACATCTACCTCTCAGCATGTCAACGAATGACGAGCACACCACACCCCAGGCCTCAAAGGAGCCGACTACCCCCCAAAAGCCGTCAAGGGAGCGGTATAGCTCGCTTATCAGCGATACTTCTCCATCAAAGACATTCATGCGGCGCACCCTCAATAACCAACAATCTCCCCCACGTTCTTCCCAACTCAGCCGATTATCCACCGCTCGAAAACATCCGACTCGCTGGATGTCTGAGGATCTGCGCTCCACGTCCTCTCGATCTATCGTTGATGACAACGAAGACGACGATCCATTGAGCTCCGGCAGTGACCATGGGAGTCGACAAGTAGCCCGCAGCGGGATCATAGAAAACCCGCCTAGTGCGCGCCTGATAGGCGAGAGTCTGCGAGCAGCGGGAATGAACGTCAAGAATGGGACCGATGTTTTTCATGAATCTGAGCAGGCCAAGGGTTCCCGCCGCCCCGCGCCGATCAGCACGATATCTTCTTCCCAAGGGCGAGAAGCTGTCATTAGTCCAAATAGGGTGATCACCCCCTTACGCGCTGCCATGGTCGACGACCTGCGGACCCCTGCAAACGGCTCTTCGCTTCGTCGCACAGAGCGTGGGACGTATTCCGGTCCCCAGTCAAGACCAACAACATCGATGGCCGATTTTCGCCCCATTAACGAGGATCTCCCGCCAAACAGTGCCCCTCCCGCTTCGCGTACGTACAAGTCCTCCTTTACGTTCGATCGCGACCGCGAAGGCATGGTCTCCCGACAAGCCTTGTACACACCCTTCTCTACCGCCCCTCAAGATCGAACCTACGGCTCGCCGCGTACACGCCCGCGAGAGGCTCCCTCCCTGCCGCTGGACGAGCAGGCGATAGAGCACCTGCGGTTGATGGACGAATCGCTCATTATGTTCGAGGGACTTCTATCTCGTCTCCC
>WNFQ01002868.1_pt1 | contig 12512 bp, 11 predicted proteins | sample 5400171 | NCBI WGS metagenome assembly WNFQ01 (sample SAMN13153356, study PRJNA577476) | soil metagenome | isolation source: 20 cm soil under Madrone tree | place: USA:California | collected 2016-06-14
CTCGATCTTCTCCGTGCGCTCGCCATCATTGTTGTCGTCATTTATCACGCGGCGCTTTTTGGATTCAAATTGCCCGGACGCGTTGATCGCTTCGGCTGGATCGGAGTCGATCTTTTCTTCGTCCTCAGCGGTTACTTGATCGGCGGGCAACTGCTCGCCCCGCTCGCACGCGAAAAATCGATCAGGCTTGGGAGCTTCTTCGCTCGTCGCGTCTTGCGGATAATGCCGGCTTACTTCGTCATCCTGGCGGTTTACTTTTTGTTGCCGTCGTGGCGCGAGTATCCCGACATGGCGCAGCCGCTCTGGAAATTTCTTTTATCTGTCCAAAACATTGCGCTTCACGGCGGGACCGCATTCTCGCACGCATGGTCGCTCGCGGTCGAAGACCAGTTCTATCTTTGTCTGCCGTTCATCCTGCTTTTCGTAAACCGCTGGCCGCGCGCTGCGATCATCATTCCATGCCTCATCGTTTTCGGCGGGATCGCATTGCGCACGTTTCTCGCCTGGAAGAATCCGGCGATCGACGGCGGCGTTTCGTTCCGTGCGTTTCAAGCGTGGATCTATTACCCATCCTGGACTCGGCTCGATCCGCTCGTCTTCGGCGTTGTGCTCGCCGCAATCGAAAAGTTCCGACCGGACTGGTGGAAACGATTGATGGATTTTGCGATCTGGCTCTGGCTGCCCGCTCTGGTGCTGATCAGTTATGGCTTATACCTTGGCGAAGGCGACAATCTCACAGTCGCAGCCTGCGCCTGGCAATTTCCGCTCATCGCACTCGGAATGGCGGCGCTTCTGATCTGCGCGAACAGCCCGCGATTACCCTTCCGCCGAATTGCAATTCCCGGCGCCGCATTCATCGCCAGCATCGCTTACAGCGCGTACCTGATACAGAAACTCGTCATCCACGCGGTTGAGCAGTTTTGTTCATCTCACAACATCCAGCCCACATCTGCGCTCGCTCTTGTCGGCGTGGAACTCTGTGTTTACTCCGCGGCTACTCTCCTTTTTTTGTTGGTGGAGCGACCTTTCTTGCAACTTCGCAGATGCGTCGCGCCACGAAAGTAGCTCGGCACGAAGTTCATTTCTTGACTCATCCTTCTTAGCGGCTACGTCGATGAAAGTGATTCCTCGCGATCAAAACCCCTGAACTTTACTATTCGCGAGCGACTCGAGGTTAACCACTGTACCTAGACGCGGAAGACCTCGAATGAAGACTCGTCCAATGGAAGAAAGCGCAGCGAATAGCCATAGTCGGCCGGCGGATATTCGGTGAGGAGCTTCCCAGTGGAAGGAGTCTGATTCGTCAGAAAGATCTCGGGCGTTCGACTCTGCTCTTTCGCCGCTTCAACCAACCAGATCAGCGTCGCCAAATCGGGATTACCGTATTTGCCGTTAGCCGAAATCACGTACCGATCGGCCGTGACTTTCTTGAAAAACGTCTTCGTCATATTTCGATCGCTGCCGTGATGCGGAAGCTTCAGCACGTCAAAATGAACAGAGCCCGCGTCGTCCAAAAAGGCTTTGCTGTCTAATCCGGCCAGGACATGATCGCTTCGCGCGTCGCCGGTAAGAAGGATCCGACGTCCGTCTGCTTCGGCGACAACGCAGATACTGCTCAGATTAGGGACGCTCTGATCCGCGTTTGCCATCAAGTTCATCCTGCCCGTACCGATATCCTCTTCATGTTCATCAAGCCAATCTTCCCACTCTTGGCGTAAAGCATCGAGATTGGCCTTTGTCGGACCGACCACCGTCAGACGGACGTTATCGAAATTGACGGGGGCGTTTGCTGTTTCAACCGTAATGGGATCGGCTAAGTTGGCATTCAGAGGAATGTGCAGGAGAAGTGAAAGCTGCCGCAGCTTGTTTCCCTCCGCGATTCCATTCACAGCAACAGCTGTTGCGTCCATGGTGGACTGCATGCCGGCGATCCCGAGCAGCGTCTGCAGGCGAGGCTGAATCATCCCGTTCGGATCGATCGCTTTGCTGAATGAATTATGCCAAAGGCCGTCGATGCTGATCAATGCGGGTTGGGCATTGACCTGTTGCGACTGTAATTCGGTAAACAGATCGACCAGACCTACGATGTGATCGTTGTCGACGTGGCTCAGAATAACTAGCTCAAGCTTTCCGCTCTGCGGAACAACTACCGTCTCCAGGACTTTCCGAAGATGGTCTGCGAAAATGGTCGGCGGCCCCCCATCGATTAGAATGAAATGCGGATTAGCGGCGGTTCCGTACTCAAGCAAAAGGCAATCGCCAAACTCCGCCTGAATTACGTGGAGACAGAACATGCGTTTATTAAATGGGAGTGAGATCCGACACGCCTTCTCCGGTTACGATAAGAGCAAAATCCTGGGGCCCCCTTAGAAGGTTGGTCGCCGCAACCTGAATCAGGTACGGTCCCGCCACCGGATGATCTACCCGGATGATCTCGACGTTGTTAGCGGGATCCGGTATATGCAAGCTGTCACTCACCTGCGCATTTCCAAACATCTTCTGACCTGACGGCAATTGCAGAAAAAGATTGAGATCGTTTTGCAGCGCGCGCATAGCGAGATCGGTATAGGACAGGCAGATTCGTAATGGACCTACCGGCGCCGCAATAGAGAATTGATACCGTTTACGCTGACCCGTCATCGTAAACGACTGTGCCGGCGTCTGCCAATCATCCACGAACCGAAGCTGCACTTGCGGTCGCGTCGCATTAGGAATCGTGTCCACCAAGTTGATCCGGCCAAATCCCTGATGGTAATTCGGCGTTCCAATTGCCGGCGCGATGGAATCGGTGCCACTTAACCACGTCGTCCCGTTAATTAGAGTCGCCTTTAACAAGGCGGCGCTGGGCTGATGGTTTCGAGTGGTAACGAAATATTCCCTTACCAAAGCGGCGCAGCCCGATACCAGCGGTGCTGCCATGCTCGTGCCGCCCATGAATGCGTACTGCGCGTTTCCGGGATACGCACTCCAAAAATGACTCAGTGGGGCACGGCTTGATTTGGTCGAAGCGATGTCGGTTCCCGGTGCGACCACATCCGGCTTGATCCGCCGATCATCACACGGGCCGCGACTACTGAAGGCGGCAAGGGATTGTGGGTCGCCGGAGACTTTATCGTTTGCCACCGGCGGATCAGGGAAGTGGTTGGGCCAGGCATTACCATACGTCAATGTTGCGTAACCATTTGCCGTTCGGTCGCTCCGGCTTGCCCCAACCGTTAACGCATTTTTGCATGAGGCGGGCGACCCGATCGAAAGCCAATCGACAAACCCAAGCGCGGAATTAGTCCGCGGGTCAGCGGCGTTACCTTCATTCCCGGCAGAAATGACGATCAGCATATCGCGATGATTAGCGACAAAATCATCGACTTCGCTGGCGTTAATCGTGTAACGCGACGAAGTAGCCGAGCCCCAACTGTTGTTGTGGATGCGCGCGCCGTTTCGATACGCCTCGTCGAACAAATCCCCGAGGTCGAGAGGTAGTCCTCCAAGTCCACCCTGAGCATCCAGCAATGACTGAAAGAATAGCTGAGCGCCGGGAGCTGTGCCGCAGAGCGTACCCGCCGAGGCTGTGCCGTCGCCTAAAATGGAACCGGCGACATGGGTGCCGTGACCATGCGGATCACTGTGATCGGTAGGTCGCCCCAAAGCGACAATCCCCACAATGCGGCCTTGGAAATCCGGATGTTGATCATCCAAACCCGTATCGGCCACAGCCACAATCTGGCCTGCGCCGGTTTGTTGAATCCCCGTCGCGGGATTGTGATCGATACCAAGAAGGACGCGAGCCCGGTCGTTATGTAAAGTCGGCGCTACATATTCTTCGAAACCGGCGACTTCCGGAAGTGCCGGAATATCGGAAAGTTCCGGTGCGTCCTCTAACAGATAAACTCTAATTTTCCTCGCGGTTGCGCCGGCAATCGCAACGTTGTGGTTGCTGAGCCATTCTTTGACCTTTGTTGCGTCCTCGGCGCGATGCAGGCGGATATCGAAACACAACATCGCGCGCCCGGCATTCGCAGGCGGTCCGGCCGGTTCAACTCCACGCGTGACGAAGTCCGGGCCCGTATCCTCTGCGTCGAAGACCCGCTACTGCGCGACAAAAGGCAGATTTGAGACGGGTGCGACTTGCGCCGGCTCGAGACGAACTTTGTACGCACCTGTAGGATAGGTTTCCAATAACTCGACACCGAGTCCGTCCAATTGTGCGCGCCATTCCTCGAGAAGCGGGCCTTCCAGCCAGAGAAAAAAGTATTGCGGCTGTAGTAAATCCGGTGCTCTGGCGTCGGTCGGCCCGACCGTGCGCTCGAATCCCGGCAGACCGGCAATCGCAGGACTAGCCGCGGCCGCTGCGCCGGCCGCGCGTGCGATGAAATTCCGATGCGCAATTGCGCGAGGAACTCCGTGTAATTCTTCAAGCGGTAAGGTTGCCGGTGCCGGCACAGGCGGAAGTTCCTGGATGATTAAGCCATCGGCCTCGAGGGCGTTGATTCGGTTCTCATCAATTTCGCCCATGACATAGCTGTCTGTTGACTTGCCACCCTGAATCTCGCGGTTGGCCGCCGCCTGCTCGGTTTCGTGCATGAAAAAAGCGATCACTCGTTTCTTGGCCATAGGTGTTTATCATGCATAACAATCGGCCGAAAAAGCGAGCAAAAAACTGAGACACGAAGGTTCGATGTTCGCAGTAATGACCGGGCACAGTCCCGGGCGACTTTGAACGCCAATCCGCTCAGTGGCTGAATCGAGCGATGGGATCAGCGACATAGAACACGTCGCGATCGGGAATGGAGCTTTCGGGGGAAGCGACATAGAAGGCAAAGCCGCGATGGGTAACGGCGAGTGAGGTGGGAACCGAACGAGTTTCAATCGCGCGGGTAGACGGCAACGCAGCTAGGTAGCTGGCGCAAGCACGGGGTCGGGCGAGTGATCAACGTGAAGCGACGAGTGAATGGAGCGGTCGGGAAGCGCGACATGGCCGGTGCTGCCGCGAGGTAGCGGTCGAGCGCTGCGGGAGCCAGCCGAGATACAATGGAGCCGCGGGGCCGCGAGCGACATAGATGGGCAAACCGAGAGGTCGAATGGAGCTTTTGGGAAAAGCGACATAGAAGGCAAAACTGCGAGGGAAGCAGCGAGCGAGTTGGGGAAGGAGCGAGTTTCAAATGGGCGGGAGCACATGAGTCAATTGGGAAACGAGCGAGTTTCAAATCTGTGGACGATTAGCCGCTTCGCTGCAGCTGAAATCCAATCGCACACCGCGGCCGGGATCGCGCGAACTGATGATGCCAGTCATTACAACTTCGCCAGTGACTAGCGGATTGGTCTTTTTTTATTGGTCGCGGGGTACCGCGGGCTCGTTCGCACTACTCTATAAACTGCGCGATTGACCGATATTTTTCGCTGAGCTCTCTGATCTGGTGCTCGTAATGATGAATGCGGCGGATCGAACGGAAGACCAGCCAGGTGCCCAGCACGACCAGACCAAGGTTCAGGAGCATCAGCGGCGCCAGCATAGGCATCACCTTCTCCATGCTGTAATAGCGCGAGGTCGCGATGAGCGCGCTTAGAACCGACAGAGGCAAAGCGAACACAGCGATACCAGTGCGCAAGGAAGCCAGCGCAGTTCGTTTCTCAGCGAGGAGCACCTGGATTTCACCAAAGATGACATTGTCGAGCTTCGGCAGCCCGTCGGTGTCCATGCTCATTTTCACTCCAATTTAATCGATTCAGCACAAAACTCGCTGGAGAAAATCGACTTGGATCTTGATTTCATCCGCAGGTGCCCGCCGCCCCGATTCGCACAGATTCAATATAATGGAAATCAGGTCGCAGACTCGCCGTGGCAAGAAGCCAGGACACATAGAAAGCCAAGCCGGCAACGGCAGGCCGCAGCCGCGGGATCGCCGCACTCCAAAATATTCGCGTCAATTCTGTCCATCTCATCGTTCCCACTCCTCGATTCCTAAGCAATACTTCGTCATGAAAATGCAACAACGGATCGCACTCTTGACCGGGCGCAGGCTTTTCCCAGCCTCTCCCTTGTTCGGGAGAGGAATGAGGTGAGGGTGTAAGCCATGACAAAAGAACAACGCATCGCGCTCGTGACCGGCGCGAACAAAGGGATCGGCTTTGAAGTTGCACGGCACCTGGCGCGCAAAGGTTTTCATGTTTTTCTCGGCGCCAGGAACGAAGAGGCTGGCAAGGCTGCGGCACAGAAGCTGAACCGGGAAGCTGAAGAGGAACGCTCCGCCGAAAATACTCGCCGCGGTGCAGTCACCGCTTTGAAGATCGACATCTCCAAAGCGGACAGTATTCGGCGCGCAGCGGAAGAATTTTCGAGAACAAGCGATCGCCTCGACGTGCTGGTGAACAACGCCGGCATTCTGCTCGATAATGACAAAGAGATCCTCACGACCACGCCGGAGGTATTCGAGACCACGTTGCGAACGAACATCCTCGGCGCGCTACTGGTGTCGCAGGCGTTGGTAGCGTTCCTGAAAAAGAGCGACGCGCCGCGCATCGTGAATGTCTCCAGCGGCGGCGGCCAATTAGCCGATGGCGCCGACGGTTGGGCGCCCGCCTATTGCATTTCGAAGACAGCACTCAACGGCGTCACCGTACAGCTCGCCGCCGCGTTACCGAAGTTCGCGATAAATTCGGTGTGTCCGGGTTGGGTCCGCACCGACATGGGCGGTTCGAACGCTACGCGCTCCGTGGCAGAAGGCGCGTCCGGGATAGTGTGGTTGGCTGCTGACGCGCCGCAGAAGGAAACAGGAAAGTTCTGGAGAGATCGCAAAGTCATTCCGTGGTAGGCACAAAGCTTCGCATTCGTGCTGAAAATCCGTTACGAAACCTGCCGTGGAATTCGAATTCGATCCGCGAAAGAGCGAGGGCAACAAAAGCAAAACACGGAATTGACTTTGTCGAAGCGCAAGCACTCTGGAAATCGAGACACGTTCTGCTCCCTGCCAAGGATGCGTTGGAGAAGCGATACATGGTCATCGGCAGGATCGGGTCCCAGTGTTGGTCGGCGATTATCAGCTATCGCGGAGCGACAATTCGGATTATTAGTGTAAGGAAATCTACTCCTCTCGAGATCGACACGTATGAAAAAGTCGCCGGGTGAGGCTACAACTGCTAGGAATCTCGAAGAGAAGTTCGATCGAGGTGAGGACGTGCTCGATTATTTTGAAGTGGCGAAGGCGCGTGTGATCAGTCCGCGATCCAAGGGATCAGCTGTGAAAACAAAATTCGCGTATCCGGCGAAGCGAAATTCCGATCGACGCGCGGCGGTTCGCGAAAAATCAGCGCGTTATCGTAAAAAGTGAATAGCTGCTGTCGGACCGATTGCGTCCCATATTAGGAAATCAGGTCGCAGACTCGCTGCGGCGAGAACCAAGAAGAACTAAATCAGGAAAGCAGGAATGTAAAAAAATCTGCGGAAAACAACGCCTAATCGGCTTTGTGTTCATTGACCGCGACAATTTCGAGATCGTCGCCAGCCGTTTCTAACACCAGCGTTTTATCGACCTTGCCTGACGAAGCTTTCGAGGCATTGCGCAATTCGTACCGGAGCGGAAACGTCACCCGCACCCGGTTGCCGTTTTCCGACTCGACCTTAATGTCGCCGGCAAGCCAGAAGCGCCGTTCCGGCCAGTGCTCCGCGTATCGTTTTAGATCCTCACGGATTTTTTCGCGACTCATGACGCCCTGGTCATAGTAATGGACGCGATCCGCGAAGAAATCTGCTTCCGCGCCGACGTGCGGATCCAGCCCGGCCAGCACAAACGCGCCGACGTAATCGCGCAGCCGTTCCCTCCTGCCGTTCGCCGGCGAACTGGTCTCTGGGGCTGTAGCCGGCGGCGCTGACGCCGGTTCCGTGCTCTCCGAGGCGATTGGCGCCGTACCGTGAGGCGATTTTTGCGGCAGTGTTCCAGTCCCGCTTCCTGGTGTTTCGGTAGTGCGCGCCGATGATCTCTCCCGCGCAGTCGTCGTCGCCACTGTTTGTCGCTCGCCCTTGCGCAACCGCCGCCACGTGTCGGAGCTCTGCTCGGAATCGGCAGGGCTTGTCGTCACCGCCGGCTTCGCGCCCAACGCTTTGCTCGTATCGACATCAAGCTGACCGGTAATCGGCAGGCCGTTACGTATCTGGTAACGCGTCAACGCCGCAGACAGCTGGCTGCTGTATGCGCCGTCGATCTCGCCGAAGTAAAAACCGCCGTCGCGCAATTTTTCCTGCACCTCGCGCACGTTATCGTCCGCCGAAACGGATGCGACGACGGAAAGCGTGACCGCGACAGCGAAAGCCAACACACGATTAGCCACACATTTTCAATCGATCGCCGTCTGTCGGTTGCTCCTCATTTAGTTAGTACTCCAAAACGCCAACATCGCCGTGGCGCGCGGCATCCCCGAAACGTGCGCCGGCATCGACGTCACCCGTTTCGTGCTAACATCAGCGGTGCCGCTCATTATCCTTGCACTGCTGGTTTTTGTTCTGCTCGCCTTAGCCGGCGTGGTTTTGCTTTCCCTTGCTGTTCGCTACCGCGCCGGCACTGCTCGACGGCAGGCGCGGCGCTGGGTCGCCAGTCTAAATGTGTGGGTCACCAGCTTCTCGGCCCTTTTCTTTCTCTCCTTCACATTGCTGCTCTCCTTTTGGGTCGGATCAGCGTTTCGGTTTGCTCTGATTGGTATGGCTTTTGGAGGCATTCTCGGCTTGGTCGGTTTAGCGATGACCCGTTGGGAAAGCCAACCAGAAGGACTCTTTTACACTCCGAGCCGATGGCTCGCACTTCTCGTCATGTTGGCAATCGCAGCACGTTTTGTCTATGGCTGGTGGCGCGCGGCACACTCCGGCAGCCCCCCTTCCGGCGATCAGCATTGGCTGATCGCGGCCTCCGGAACGCAGCTTTCCGTGGCAGTCGCTGCCGGATTGATAGCGTACTATCTGGTCTACTCGATTGGAGTGCGCCTGCGAATGGAGCTGATGGGTCAGCGACATAGAATGTAAAGTCGCGAGGGTAGCGACGAGCAAGTTGGGCAACGAGCGAGTTTCAATTACGCCGCCACGAGCAACGCCGGTCCAACAAAGCCGCACGCCGCCTTTCAGTCCGATGAAAGAACGAACCGATTGCCTTCGCTGTCCTTAAATATCGCGTAGGTGCCCCAGGGTTGTTTTTGAGGCGGACCTTCAAATTCCACGCCGCGCTTGTTCAGTTCGGCATACGTCTTGTCAATGTCATCGCACGCATACGACATATTCATAAACGACCCGATGCGTTTTTCGTCGCCTTCGGGTGTGAACAACACAACGCGTGTCTCTGCTTTCGGCACGCGCAATTCGATCCAGCGCTGTTTCTCGTCGAAAGGCTGGTCGGTGATAATCGTGAATCCGAGTTTATCCGTGTAAAAATCCAGGGCCCGGTTCTGGTCGGCCACCGGAATACTGACGAATTTGATTTGCTTGATCATGATGCAGCGAACGTAATTCCGCCGCGGCGTTCGCGTCCAGAGGCGAACAGGCATTCTCATCAGAAACTGCTGTCCGTTTATCGGTATAGCGCATACTGTTGCCGCCTCGCTGCGCCAGGCGCCATGCCCAGATTACGCCAAACAATCCCGATCGATGACTACGTAATTGACGTTCTAATGCGGGACCTTGTCGGGCACGATCAGCAACCGGCCGCTTTTCTGGTTTATTTGTGTCTTTACGGGCAGGCCGCGCGGAAAAAATGGAAACCGGTCGCTGCGAGCTTACGAATGCTTGCCGACGCGACCGGCCTTTCTAAGAGCGCCGTCCAAATCGCTCTCGCAAACCTCCGTCGCCGCGAATTGATCGTCACTACCCGCGACCACGCCACAGCCACTTCCCGCCATCGCGTGCTTCGACACTGGCGCATGTAGTCATTCCTGGACGAGTGCCCGGTCGATTTCCGCTGTAATTTCCTGTATTATAAGCCGGTTATGATACATGACTGACCCGAGGAATGAATTGTCAGAGCGGGCGTTCCGCCTGCCGTTCCTTGGACGCAAATGACTGAAGCGCAAAAGAACGTGCGCGAATAGGAGCTGATGGGATCAGCGACATAGAAGCTAAAGTCGCGAGGGTAGCGACGAGCAAGTTGCTTTAGAGTGCGCGGGCATGTCCGCGCCTTAAAAGCGGCGACATGTCGCCGCACTCCGAAAATTTGGCCGTCCAAAACAAAGGTTCGGTGGTCCCTTCATCCATACCTCGTCCAGGCCTTCGGCGCGCGCGACACCTCGACCTCCAGCGGGGGACGCCGGGGGATTCCTGCCTAAAGCAAATTAAACCAAACTGTAGGCGATGTAGCCACGGCCCTGTGGGCCGTCTCCCGGGTGTGAAAAGCAGCGCCGAGGTAGGCAGGTCGCTCGCCAGTCTTGACTCCGCGATGTGAACCCGTCAACCTCAGGGTAGTTCCAAATGCCAGAGCCGGGGAGCATTATTCCGTCATCGGAGCCCGTAGATCTCGTGACGGCGATATCTCGAGCGCGTGTCCTACCAGCCCGCGCCCGCGCGGTTGCGGCCTACAAGCCTTCCGTTTCGGAAACTGAATTTAAGAAACGGTTCCCACTACCTTACCAGGTACAAGCCGTGACGATCTACGAGGCGGCGAGACAAGGTTGGGCCACCGACAGAAGTTACTGGCAGTTCCTCGCCCCTTTTCGATACGTCTCACCGAAGTGGGGACCGATTGAGATTCCGAAAGGCTTCTATACCGATTTCGCCAGTGTACCGCCCGCCCTCCATTCGATTATTGACGATGATTCGCCAATCATTCTGTTTCCATCAGCTCCCCACGATTTTCTTTTCACGAAGCGCGATGAAGACGGAACCCGCGGTTGGATATCAAAGACGAAGCAACTGACGCTGACGGAGGTAAATCGAGTCTTGACTGAAGCGATGAGCTTTTGCGGAGCCAATCTCTTCACCCGCGAACTCGTATTCAACGCCGTAGAACTGGCGAATGAAGGCATCCGCGACGAATTCGCTCACTAGCGATCCGCACACAGAAATCGACGACATCAGTTATCATGATGTGGTGGCTGGGGAGCGCGCGCGCCTCGCGCGCTGGTGAAGCCTGTCCTGAGCGAAGTCGAAGGGGCGCCTCGCCGAAACGAACTTGTTTCTATCCGCAGATTGGCCGCAAAGAGTCGCGTTGCGAACCGCTCCGGCGATTGCTAGACTTGCGGCGTGAAATTTCGCGTCACGATTGAACCGGATGAAGACGGCATGTTTGTCGCCGAATGCCCAGCTTTGCCCGGCTGCATCTCGCAGGGGAAAACTCGTGACGAAGCGATGGTGAACATTCGCGACGCTATTCAGGGGTATGTTGAAAGTTTGAAAAAGCATGGTGAGCCGATTCCGGCACCGATCACGGAAGCGGTCGTAGAAGTCTCGGTGTGAGCCGTCTCCCTGTTTGTTCAGGTGCAGACGCTGCCAAAGCTCTCAGCAAAATTGGTTACTCAGTCGATCATCAAACCGGCAGTCATATCATTCTGCGACATTCGTCTGGACGCCGGCTCACAGTTCCAAATCATCGCGAGTTGGCCAAAGGAACGCTGCGTGCGTTGATCCGCGAAGCTGGTCTAACGAAAGAACGATTCTCCGAATTACTCTGAGCAAACGCCAGCCTGTTAATGCCGGCCCGGCCCGGACTTTCAGCGCCTCGTCGAAACGAACTTTGGTTCAAATCGTGGTGCTGCATCGTAAGCCGCTTACGATGGATGCATTCACCTGTCTTGGTTGAGAATGGCTTCGCGCGCGTACGCGCGTGGAAAGCCCCGGGCTCGCACAGCGGCCAAAAGTCGCCGATACGCCGCGGCGAGCTCACGAAAAAGTCTGCCAGCAGCGGCGAGTGAGTTGCGCATCCCTTTGGAGTGCGCGGACATGTCCGCGCTTTGAAAGCGGTCCCGCGGCTGCGGGATCGCCGCACTCCGAAAATTTGGTCGTCCGAAACACAGGCTCGGTGGATCCCTTCATCCACACCTGGCCCAGGTCTTCCGCGCGCGCGACACCTCGATGCCCTGCGGGCGCCGCCGGGAATTCCCGCCTAAAGCGAGTTAAACAAAACTATAGGCGATGTAGCCACGGCCCTGTGGGCCGTCTCCCGGGTGTGAAAAGCAGCGCCGAGATGAACCGGCCACAGGCCGGTGGCTACAGCATTTGTGAAATCGCCCTAGGGCCGCAGATGCTGCGTGAACCATTCGGTGGCGGCCTTCGCCGCGCGCTCGAACTGGTCGGTGTAAGCCGAGAAGTGACCGCCGGGGTAGAGCTCCAGCCGCTTAGGCTCCCCAGCGCGGTTAAACGCCGCCAGGGCGAGGTCGGTGGGGCAGACGACGTCGGCGTCGCCGAGCACCATGAGGAGCGGGGTCGGCGCGATGCGCTCGATGAATGCGCCGGGCTCGTACTCCGAGTACATCTCGAGCGACCGCAGCGTGATCTCGTTGCGCCACTTCTTAAACCGCCACTTGTCCTCCTCCGGCGCGTTCTTGCC
>WNFQ01002869.1_pt1 | contig 12511 bp, 18 predicted proteins | sample 5400171 | NCBI WGS metagenome assembly WNFQ01 (sample SAMN13153356, study PRJNA577476) | soil metagenome | isolation source: 20 cm soil under Madrone tree | place: USA:California | collected 2016-06-14
CAACTCGACCTATCTCGATGAGAATCTACGCATCCACGCGCTGTGGTCCGCTCTGCGTGCCGTCAACAACACCATCGACGCACCCACAAGGCGGCCGTTCCGCGACGAACTGCGTGTGCTGTGCCATGCGGCAGCTGCGCGGGACGACGCCGTCGTCGGCGCCGCGCTTGACACACTCGAAGCGAGCAACGCGCCAGACGTCGGTGTAGAGCCTCTGGCGGACCTCGCATCGTGGTTCACGACGAGCGTCGTACCCGCAGTCTCGCGTGTTGCTCTCGTGCCGGACGATAGCGCGGGCGTGCTTGCACACGTCGCATCGTATGCGCTGTCTACGTTCGCATTCCGCCGCCAGGGACTCGTACCTGGGAACGACGTGCTGAGCGTCCTCGCGCGCGCGGAGTATCATCTGAATGAGAAGGACCTGGATAGTGCGACGCGCGAGTTGAACCAGCTGCGCGGGACCGCGAAAGCTCTGTTGAAGGATTGGCTCGAGGCCGCACGGAGGCGGCTAGAGGTACAACAAGCTTTAGAGGTACGCTAGTCGTTCATTTCACGTGTCTTGTAAGATATACTGGTAGCTGAATAAATTCTGTAGGTTGTGCACACACAAGCTACTCTTGCGTCGTTACTTGTCGCGCAAGGCTTTTAGATATATTCATTAGAAATCGTTGTGTCCTGTTTGCCATCAAGGTGGATGTAGAGAAGAGCGTTTGAAGAGCGTTTCACTTTCGAGTCACCTGACTTGACTTGTTATCTAATCAACCAGCCAAACACCAGGCATGGACGAAGTCCACCAAAAGCATGAACACAACTAATTCATGATGTGTTCAATTGGCACCCTTGGATATCCATAGGATTCAGGGTTCCACATCAAGTTCCTTGAGGGATATAAAGGGGACTACTGTACACCCATTTTTTTCTGAACTCCAAGTCATAGACTTGAAAGTGTGTTCCCATAAGTCCCAAATCATACAAGCGTGATCACTGCAGGCCACTGTTCTACATTGCCGTTGGCGTCGGTGGCACGACGGATCCAGGATAAGTCGTAGCCTGCAGTGCACATTCACATATAACCTGTGCTCGGCGTACGACCGTCTGCGCGGTATCTCCCGAAGCGACCCCGGGTCCGGGCAAGTTTCGCGACACCTTGACGAGGCCGGGGAAGATGGTTGCCCCGACGCGATCAAGCTCACCGCGCTCGGAGCGGCGACAACGCTTTGCGAGCTCAACCTGTCGCGGGTAGAGCGTGCTCCCGAGCTCGGGTATGAACGAGCGGTAGAACGCGTCTGCTGCTGGCCCTGCCGAGACGGGCGCACCGTGTAGCATGCGCGAAAATCTGTAGGCGTCTTCGAGGACCTTGCGCGTCCCAAGCGTGTCCTCGGGCTCTTCCTGGAGCAGCGCGGCGACAGATGGCAAGTGTTCTTCAAAAATCGATCGCGTCGTCTCGGGCGCTACGTTCTCCACGGCGGCGGTAAACGTTTGGCGACGCCAGACAGCGGCCACAGTCGGATCTCCTACAAATACAACCCCAACAAAGGAATGAAAATGAATTTCATGAGCACTTGTTCACGGTATTTTGTGAATGATAAGATACGGAGGAAAGAGTACATATTTCAGGGGAGGAGTGGGGGGGGGAGTAGGAGCAGAAATGCGAAACGCGCAATCATAACGGAACACTTACGAGCGAAGATATGTTCATGGATACGAGTGAGTTGGATGTTCGCCTCTGCCGAACTCGTCACGATCAAGCAGTTGATGAAACCCTCCGAGATGGCTTCAGCCATCGCGTGCCGCAGCAAACTCTGCACCATCATCGGCCGCGCTTCCATAAAAAGACCCGTATCCCCTGCACTCGCTACATCCGCGAGCGCCGCATCCTGTAGCGTTGCATGAGGTGCAGGCGCGAGGCGCAACACCTCACCTGCCCAGCGATTGATCGTACGCTCGAGTTGAGATGCGGCGTTCTACGTCACGGTAGCAGTGGCAGTTGTGGAATTGCATTGTTTTAAGTGCCAGTGCTAGGGCAGTATCATGGTACGTAGTGCGTACCTTGATGGAGAAATCATCGACTGAGCTTCCGCCTGCGGCACGAGCGCCTGAGATGGATACGTTGGAGGTTGATGAACCCTCAAGTGTTGCTATGCGCGCTTGGAGCCGTGCGATCTGCCGCTCTTGCTCTTCGAGCTGGGACCGCTGTTCCTCGACCTTCTGATGCGCGATGGCCTAAACAAATCCGAATCCATATGGGGAATCAGAAGCTAGTTATGGAATGTAATAATATTTTCGGATTGATGTTCGTACAAAGTTCGTCAAGGCATAACGGTACTGCTCTCCAGAAACTTGATCGCCGGTGTGGGTGGTCGAGGCGGTCGAGGCGGGAGTTGAGGCTTGGGTCGAGGCATAGGTTGCGGCGTAGGTTGCGGCAGGGGTCGAGGTGGTCGAGGTGTAGTTTGTGTTGGGAGTTGAGGCCGTTGAGGCTTGGGTTGAGGTTGCGGGGCCCGTCATAGGGGTACTCTTCATTGCAGGGCCCGTCATCGTGTATCGCAGGGAGCTTTCAGAAGAGATTCGACTTTGGGAGCGTGTGTATAGTTGTGCAGACAGGCGCCGAGGTCAGACGTCTTGACATGATCAGACAAGTCACACAGCCTCTGTGCCTGCAGCGCACACATCAATGATGAGGAAATAGCTCTACTACGATTTACCGTATAAACTCTCTACGCTGAACTCCCCACCACTCCCACGGTCAAGCTGGTTGAACGGATCACGCATGCTACCGGTTTTCGCACGCCAGAGCTGTGTATACAAAACCTTTAACTTTTGCAAATCGGCGTCGAGGGTTGCTGTCTTGTTTGCGAGAGCAACAAAAGAGGTATTCTGTGCCTCAAGGGTGGCAGAGATCGCTACGGGTAGTCTTAGTGATGTTTAACCGCAAACCAATAGAGCCCACCTTGAGGCGTGTGTTGCACCTGTTGCGTAGCAGAGGTAAGATTTCGTTCAATTTGCTGCAGAAACCGAAATCATGAGATTGCCGGAACGTAGAAGAAGGTCTGCAAGGCTTGCCTCGATAATTTCTTTATATGCTTGCAGACGCTTGCGCATTTGGTCCGTTATCCGCGTGAAGAACCTGTAAAATATATCATGTTGTCCCCGATAGATCCTTGACGAGAGCGATGAACCCACTCAAGAGGGAAATTTGCGTGGTTTCGTAGATATGCCCCGTGTTGCTGAGGATTTCGGAAACCGTCGATTATGTGCACAGCAACGATTGTGTCTTGCACAGACTGATCAACTTTCGCTTTCAGATCGCGGGTGTTGAGGACATCGTTTTGGAGAACAGCAATTGAATTGACGAGGTCCTAGTGACCGGGCTCAACCATATGATGCCATACGCGAGAAGCGACCAACCTTGTGGGTTTTACGGATCAAGTCTTGACCCCTTGTTGCTTCTTCTCCAACTTTGCGTTGCTTAAGGTCCTTGCTGATCTGGACTCTCCCCTGGATATGTGCTCTAAAGCCAACTTGAATGATAAGTGTGGCAAAATAGCAACGATATCTAACATACTCGATATCCTCGAAGGTCCTCTTCACATTGTCAGGGAGATCATTGAATTTCGTAGACTTTGTGAACAGTGGCTGTCCAGGTTGTGCCGCCAACTGCTGCGTAGAGCTCATCATCGTTCGTCAGGCAGCAAGACAGTCCAAGCGATTCCCACAGTCCGGTCCGCGGCAAACAAAGCTTCAAGTTGATGCATTGTTGCCATGTCAGCCCGTTCGCCCACCACTACTTCGTACATTGACTGGAAACTGGTGATTTTGTCTGGCTCTACCGCGATCAAATGCTACTATCTCCATCTCCAGTTTTGTGACATCTGTATTCCTGGGACTGGCCCCAGGTCAAAACTAGGCTGTTGGGCATGCTGGTTCTACTAGGTCCAGCACTACTGGCAACAGTACTGTACATTCGTTACGAAGTTGCTGATGGGCCTTTATTTTAGCGTTTGAATATCGCTTAGAATGCCTGTACTTGATCCGAGTTTCATCATGCGACTGCTTTTCGTCCCTGAAATAAACGACTCTCCAGGAAGGTAATTTCCTTTATCATTTCCGAACCCCGTCACCCACTGCCAGCTTTCCACGTGTTATCTCCATTTAATGGTCACCGTAATTAATCGTGATTGTGTCTGTTTATGGACACGGCATATAGGACTCATGTAGTCCTTTCCTTCCGTATTCCATCTACACCATGGACGGCAAAGCTCTCTCTTTACAAACCCACACCAGTGCAGAGTTTCTCTTTCATCAAGGATCACCATTTTCACCTTTATTCTCGGGGAAAGATACTCTAGTCTCATTGCCGTCTCCGGCAGGTCCGTCATCCTCAACATCGTCTATACGCACCCAGCACCGGTACTGTATCACAAATGGCAAGGGCAAGGGCAATGATGGGTCTTGGCTTACGCTGCTCGTGAGCAGTCGTTCGCCAAAGTCGAACCTCCTTCCTTTGTTTATTGGGAAGGATTCTGTATCTGGGATAGTGGAGCTGGAACTGGACAAGCCGGAAACCGTACGCGAAGTGAAAGTGACAGTCTGTGGTTTTCCGATAATGCATCACAACCAACTTACCTCCAAATAGCTTAAGGGCGAGACAACTCATTTTACCCAAGAATCGCATACTTTTCTTGAATTATCACAAATTCTGGTAAAACAGCCGTCAAGGAAGATCTCGGGAAAATATTCTTATCCATTCAATTTCGTTCTTCCGGATGTCGTGAGAATCGACGAGTCGAAGTGGGTTATGGTGTACCCTCTTCCGCCCAAATTTCACGAGAAGGGTATTTTGTTTATCGACTACAAAATCGTGGTGACCGTGCGTCACGGGTTGTTCGCGGTGGACACTTCGTGAGTTTCACCACCTGTCTGCTCTCGACACCTCACCCAACCCTACTGTAGTCTAATGACATCTATCGTTCATATGCCAGAAACGATAGCCGAGAGTCCAACCGCTCTTCGGGAACAGGCATACTTAGACAACATCCCTCTTGCGTTGCCAGCACTTGATTCCGGCGGGTGGAAATTGCTTCCTTGGGTGGAAGCTATAGGTACTCTGGTTCCCGACGCTATGGCGACTGCACGGCTATCTATCGCGAGCCCGGTACGACCCTGTTTCTCACACTTGACCGTTGTCGCTGTTCATATTTTAATTGGGACAGTTGTCATTTGCACTGGGTACACCGATACCGTTATTCCTCGAGCTATCTAATGACGGGGCTGCAAACTTTGACCTTGACTCAATTGACGTCCGTCTCGTTCGCACCCTCACTACTCGTAGTGTCACCGGTGGTGTGCGCAAGTTTGACGTTGCACGCGCATCGTTCTGGCCAGCGCCAGGCTCCTCTCCTCACCAGATTAGATTATGGGGCGAAGTTATCGCTGGTAGAAGCCTCACGCCAAGCTTTGTTTTCTCAAAATGCTCGGTGCAGGTATACGCTCTTTCTCTCTGCGTCCTTATGCCAGTGGATATGAACTCATGGCACATGACAGTATTCGATTGTGCTTTACCCTAGGCATTCACCTGAACAAACTAAACCTGAGCCCCTGTTGGAAGAGGAAGTTCTCTTGACGTTGCGCAACGCCCTGGGCGTAGTACCGCGATCACAGGCACCACCCGGGGTCACTCCCGCTCAAATCGAGCGCCAGTCCTTGGTATCCACACGAGACCATCCGATAGACTTCGGGCTTGTTCTCACCTGAGACACGTTATTTCCAAGCCCCTGCCTCAATTTATAACCCCTCGGAAAACCAAACTAGCCCTTGTATAAGGATTGTGCAACAGTGTGGATCACTCCGTAGATACTTGAAATCTAGTGCAATTCCCGATGCGAGGAGATCCAAATAGAGCGAAGTGCGTAAGAGAACGGTGCATCGGAAACTCTGCCACTGCAAACTATGATCGAAAATTAATTGGGTATGATCACGATCAGGTTGTTGTCCTTTGGTATGTTCAAGCCGAAAGGTGGCCTGGCCGTATGATTGCGATTGATCATGGCTGTCCAGAGTGTATTGTCATGTATCATTGAACATCTGCTTCATTTCATGGAGAGCTTCGGGCCATCTCTCGAGCCCATACAATTGCCAATCGATCTACAGACAGTAACTGAGCTCCTTATATATATCAGGAGCGTCAACGTCGTTTATGTTCATCCTATAAATCCAATGTATACGTGGGAGATATTCATGTGTATGCATAACGTAATTCAGAGCAGGCAGGCTTCAGCGTCAGTGAAGTGCCAGCCTGGACCAAACAACAAAAACCAGAGGGCCGCCGACATGGGGAAAAATGAAGTATTCGTTGCCAATGCTGATTGAACTGGAACGTAGCTGTCAACCGTCGTATCACCTTCGAGTGATGGTCTCTTTGTAGGCTGATTCAAGTCAGTCGAGAGCGCACTTGAACATAGTAGGCTCTCTGGCAGTCCAAGCACTCCATCTATCACACCACCATGGACGCTTTCATGGAGGGCCATACCGAACAACCCCCACCAGCATACCGCCCAACACCAAGACGTCCTCAGACAGGCAATGGTAGTTTCAGGCACGAGCATCACTATGCACTCCAGGATAAGAGCGGCCGCGATTGGGTTTCCTTCAAAGTCAAGAGCAGAGCAGCGGATCCAAAACACACGCCATTATTCTTCGACGGTGATACCATCAAAGGGGAGGTGCAGTTCGACCTCGCCAAGGCGGAGACGCTCAAGGGCCTGACAATCACTGTATGTGCTTCTCTAAGCTGGTGCCCTGCCCTCTTGTCGATGGGCCATTGCCCAAGTGTCTCTCTCTCCTCAGGGCCTGACGTTCGTGAAACTTTGTCTTTTTTTTTTTGCATTAAAAGGTTCGCGCGGGGAGGACGGCCGTGGGGCAGGAGGAAGATCTTTTCCTGAACACAATCGAGCCTGTGTGGACGCCTGCGTCAGCGAGCGAAAGTAAAATCGTCGGCCAGCACAAGTTCCCGTTTTCCATCACCATCCCGCGCAATGTCATAATCGCGCCCATTCCCAAAGCGGCACCAAAGAGCTTTCCGCTCCCGCCTACATTCTCGGAGCGCGCAAGTCCCGCATACATCGATTACAGACTACTCGTGACTGTGCGCCGCAGCGGGCTGCGGGTGAATAAGGAGTGCGTCCATCGCCTTCGCGGTTCACACGTGTCAATAATTTCGACGGATTGACGGAGTTTGTGCGTACACCGGCAGGTTGGCAACGAACTTTGTGTTCCTTCCGCGCACTGCGGCGGAACCACCATCTGCTTTGCGCGCGCGAGCGTATGCTGAAGGTGGGGAGATCCTTGGCCCAGACGCGGACCCCGAAGGCTGGAAAGTTTACGATCCTGTCAAGATCACAGTAACGCTCTCTGGTGCACGTGAAGTGAGCGTGCAGTGTTCGGTGAGTGATCATTTCACCACTCCCACCCTCCTTCCCTTCCTTTTGTGGACCGCCGTCACAACATCACTGAGCCAAGAGACCGCGTACGCAGCTTGCGATAGCGATTCCCGTGCGTTCGATAACTTTCTTTGTCATACCATTCCAGTCCAGCTCACTGTTTGTGCCAATACACCTTAGCTCACATTCGCGAGCAATTCCCCTATCCCTCTGTTTCTCACCCTCCACGGGACGGATGCGCAAGTGCTCGACATGGTTGCCAGCGCTCCCAATTTGTGCCTCCTACGTACCATTGCAATTGGCTCAGAAGCTGCCGAGGAGCGCGGCGCGCGGCGGAGCAGCAACATGTTTCTCTCGAGCGTGGCAAGTGCTGTGTTCTGGCGACACAATATTGGCGCCACTTCCGACAGATTTGAAAGGGACACAGATGCGGATGCGGGTGTGGCCACGGCGTGCGACCCTGGTACGCGGACTTTACGGGGGGAACTTTTCGTCCCGAAGGGGTCGAAGCAGTCCTTCACATTTCCACGATTTGCTTGCTCGGTAAGTTTGATCTTCTTCTTCCTTCCTTGTAAAAATCTAGCCTTGGGAATTTCGCTCAATCAAAAACAATACGAATAAACAGTATTTCATGGCCTTTCTACCGCCCAAAGTGGCTGGTTTCGTCCCCGCAACTGCACCAGACGATCCCCTTCTCACCGAAAGTATTACCATAACGATGGCGAGCGCACCGGGCGTCATACCCTGCTCGCAAATGCCGCCGGGCTACGAAGCCCTAACCGAAGGAAACTTCAACGTGACAACTGGCCTCCTTGAGAACGGCGATCAACGATTCCTTCACTATCATTCTCACTAAACACTCTCTAAGGCCGAAGGTTAATACTCCTTGCCAAATAATGTCAAATAACCTGTGCGGTTTTGGTTTTGGTTTTGGGCTTATCTCGGTCTCATGGTACACTACATCCGTTTTCCCCAGTTTTCAATATACTGTACAGTACTGATAGGGATGAACTCAAACTTTCCCAATGATCTCTCCATATTCCATTCCTCCTACCCGTCTACTTGCCGACCCACTCTTGGTTCTCTCGACGAAGAGACCAACAACTTTCTCAGTGCAGAAGCTCAAGACGAAGCCATAGCGAAGTACGGAATAGCCGGTAGGGTCTGGTACACTTCCCCTTTCCGCCGTCTCCTGCGATCAGCTTCCCCCGACAAAACACGATGCCATGCCACAGGGAAGCGGCTTATGCCATAATGTTTTATGTTCGCAACCCAGATGCGTATGAATTCGATCCGCGGTTCGACCTTGGGTCAGGGGACGTAGTTGTGGAGTTAGGCGCTGGCACCGGTGCCGCGGGACTCGCACTCGCTGCGGCTCATCCACACGCGCGCGTCGTGCTGACGGACCTACCGGAGGTCTGCCCACTGCTCCGAAGAAACGCACGAGATTACCCTGGGGTCGAGGTACGACCACTAGCGTGGGGCTGCGCGGCACATGCACAGGCACTGCGAGAAGAGTTCGGTCCCATATCAGTCTCGCACATCATTTGCAGTGATCTGGTGTGTTGAGAGCACTCCTCCCGCTGTATCGAGTGGGCGAGTATGAAGGGCGACATACAACAGGTGTATTTCCCCGAGCTAATAGGACCGCTGCTCCGCACATTGCTGCATCTCACCTCACTGGTCCCGACTCAAACCCCACCAGTAGAGTCTCCGCAGGTGATCTTCTCGTACAAGATCCGCTCTTTGGCCAAAGAGACACCCTTCTGGTCTGCGTTCGGACTCTGGTTCACACTTACGCCCGTACTTGCACGGCCATGCTCGGAAGGTACCAGTAGTAGATGGGAGCGCTTTGACAGTGGTGGAGACGGGGAGGTATTTTTGTTTGTGGCCCGGCGCAGGTTTGAATCATTCTCCTGGACTGTGTCGGAGGATGATGTAGCATTGCTGGATGGCGTGGGTGCAATGGGAACGAAGGAGATAAAAAGTGACGATGGGTTTGAGGTATTGTTGCTGATGAGGGTCGACGAATGAATATACGCAATTGGCATGTGACAATGACCAATGGCACTCGGAGCAAGACTCGCCGGTCCGTCTGTTGGGACATGCGAGTCGCACTGCACTTATGTTCTAACTATTTCCACCCATCATGGCCGTACAATCAAAGCAGCCACCGCCAACGCAGCTCACTCCCGTAGGGTATGCCCTCGCAGGCGCCCTTGGTGGCTGTTTCAGTAATGCGTAGGTACAGCGTGACAATCACAAATGGCCCTTTAGGCTGATGAATACTCTTTAACACAGCGTGGTCTACCCCCTCGATACGTGGGTTGTCAAACGTTTATCGTGGCCCTCACGCTGATTTGTTCCCCAGAGTAAAGACAAAGATCCAAGCCGACTCTGCCAATGGCCGTTCAGTTCGCGCACTGCTCAAACACATCCTTAAGGAGGAGGGCATCGCGGGCTTCTACCGTGGCTTTGGAGCAACTATGCTGAACACCTTCTCTATGCGTACGCCATTTCTTTTGTCACCCTCGTCGTTCATGCTCACGCATAAATGCGCAAAAAGAATACGCGTATTTCTTCTTCTATTCTCTCGTCCGCACCTCATACTCGAAGCGTCTTGCGGCACGGCGTCCAGCAGGCTCACCCGCAGTTCCCCTCTCGACTATCGCCGAGCTCGCACTCGGCGCAATCGCTGGCATCCTCGCCCAGATCTTCACAATCCCGGTATCGGTTATCGCCACCCGCCAGCAACTCGGCATGCCCCAAAACACGAACAAAGGCAAAGGCAAGGAAGGAGAGGGTGGAGAAGAGAACGACGGCTCTTTCCTGGCCGTCGCACGGGAGATCATACGCGAAGAGGGCATCACTGGCCTCTGGCTCGGCCTCAAGCCGGGTCTCGTGCTCACCGTCAATCCTGCGATTACCTATGGTGTGTTCGAGCGCATAAAGACCGCTGTGCTGGCTGCGCGGGAGCGCGTTGGCAATACGGGCAGTAGTCTTGGTCCTGGCTTGTCATTTGCTCTTGGCGCGACCAGCAAGTCGCTCGCGACGGTGGTACGCGTCTCTATGCCCTTGTCGGTTCTACTTTATTCACCATTTTGTATCCCCTGCACAGGTGACGTATCCGTATATAATGGCCAAGGTTCGCATTCAGACGCGCAAAAAAGGTGGGGACGAAAGTGAGGATGGTACACTTCCAGAACCTGCGAACACAGGCAATCGGAATCGGAAGAATGAAGGCGCAGTTGACATCCTATCGCGTGTTCTCAGGAAGGAAGGTTTCCTGGGTTGGTACAAGGTATGGTCACCTGCTCAGTTCGGACACGTACAAGTGGTTTACGTCTCGTTTGAAGGGTATGGGTGCCCAAATCCTGAAAGCTGTTCTCTCTCAAGGCGTGCTGTTCATGTCCAAAGAACAGTTTGAACAGTATGCGCTCGCGATTATCGTGTTGTATTACCGTCTCAGTAGGATATAAAGAGTAGATGATCCGCTGACAAATTGTGGGATGAATCTCGTGGCAGAGGCAGGCCACCCCGCCACACATCGTGACTTGCGGTGTTATGGCCACACCACCTGGCTACCGGCATGTACATACCATTCCACATCATTCCCTGCCTTGTTTGTGCGCACATCCATCACTCTCAAGCATATCGCAGCCGCATTTGTACCTCTACTGACCACTGACCGCCATCGATCATGTACTCGGAAGCCGTGGATGCCTGCAGCCTTTCTTCCGTGTCTCAACCATTAGACGTGCTACGACTCGAACTACAGAATGAGCCTGCTTTCGCGGAGAGTAGCATACCAAAAGATGACCATACACTCACGTTCGTCCTCATTATGTCCCACTCTATGTCCCACTTACTTTGCATTGCCTCGCACTTCCCGTGTCAATGTGGCACACAGACGCTTCCTGAAGGCTCGCGGATACAATGCATCCCAGGCGAAGCAGATGATGCTTGATTGCATCCAGTGGCGGCGTACCGTGGAAGACGTTGGGATAGAGGAGCTATACAGGTCCATAGACCCTTTCGATGTACGCAGTGCGCCCTCTCTCTTGCACTCATTTCCTTGCGCCTTTCAATGTCCATCTGACCTCCAATCGTTCTATTCTTCCACACAGTTTCCCAGACGGCAAGGTATATTCGAGAGCTGGCCAATGGGTTTCCACAAGGTACGCACCTCGCCCTCCCGGAATGCCCACGCGCGTCCAATGTCCGGCATCTGATCCTTCTCTATTTTCCAGACAGATAAGGTAAACTCTATTCGCTATTTTCCTTCTCTGCCTACGTCTGACCTTTCCATCGTGTACAGCTCGGCCGTCCGATACACATCCAGAGCTTCGGTTCGATAAGCCCCAAGCGGCTCTACCAGCACATAACTCCACAAGAACACTGGCGCGCTGTCCTCGTCAATACCGAATCTGTCCTCGCCGAGGTCCTCCCAGCCGCGTCCGCCGCCGCCGGTCGGCCAATACGCCAAGCACTCATCATCGTCGACCTCAAGGGCTTCGGACTCTCCCAGTTCTGGGCCTTCAAGTCGATCGCGCGCCGCTTTTTCCACGCCTCACAGAACTACTACCCCGAAACGTACGTCACCCCACCCCACTCTCTTCTCCTGCAACTCACGAACACAATACCCATCCTATCCCACCATTCATATGTCGTAGTATGGGCCAGCTCATCATAATCAACGCGCCAACATCCTTCACCACTATCTGGAGCATGATCAAGTCATGGCTCGCCCCGCGCACGTTGGACAAGATTACCATCGTCGGCGCAAATCAACCTGACCAGCATGCGACGCTCCTCGATCTCGTCTCGCCCGAAAACCTCCCCGTTGCTCTCGGCGGCACCTGCACCTGTTCTTCCACGGACGCCACCGACGCTGCCAATTCCACCAGCACAGGCAGTAGGAGTGATAGTGACATTGATAGCGACAGTGACAGTTACAGTGGTGGTAGCAGTAATACTGATGGTGGTGGTGGCTGCGCGCTCTCTAATGCTGGTCCATGGATGGATGGCCGCGCAGTACGTCGTGCGCGCTGGCTACGCGGGGAGATTCCCGAGCC
>WNFQ01002870.1_pt1 | contig 12511 bp, 10 predicted proteins | sample 5400171 | NCBI WGS metagenome assembly WNFQ01 (sample SAMN13153356, study PRJNA577476) | soil metagenome | isolation source: 20 cm soil under Madrone tree | place: USA:California | collected 2016-06-14
ATTTTTCGGATGGGCTATCGGAAGAATTGATCGCGGCCCTTGCGCAAATCAGAGGGCTAAAGGTCATCGGTCGCAGCTCTTCTTTCCGTTTTAAAGAAAGGAGGGAAGAGAGCAAAACGATTGGCGAGAAGTTAGGTGTGACCACCCTGCTTGAAGGCACAGTCCGCAAACAAGGTGAGCGGGTGCGAATAGTTGCCGAATTGATTAATGCCGCGGATGGAATCGAACTGTGGACGCAAACGTTCGATCGCGAGCTGAAGGACATCTTCGCCGTACAGGAGGAAATCGCCGCAGCGGTGGCTTCGTCACTGAAGGTAACCCTACTTGGATCGAATGAACGATCATCCACCAAGCCAGCGACGAAAAATACAGAAGCGCACAACGCTTATCTCTTAGGCCACTATTATTTCCAGCGTCGGAATCTCGAGGACTATCGCAAAGCTGTCAGTTACTTCGATCAGGCGATCCGGCTCGACCCCGATTACGCTTTAGCTTACGCAGAACGCTCCGAAGCTTGGACTTTTATTGGAGACCTCACCGGCCAACGTGAGCCGGCGTGGTCAAAAGCGCGGACCGACGCGGAAAAGGCCGTCGCGATCGCGCCAGCACTGGCCGAGGCGCACGCGGCCCTGGGCTGGGTTCGCTTTTTTATCGATTGGAAGTTCGCCGAAGGACTGAGCGAACTAAAGCGCGCGAAGGAGCTCTCGCCCGCAAATCCTACCGCCAACGATCTGCTGGCGCGCGTAATCGTTTACCTCGGCAAGGTTGACGAGGCCGAGCGGCAGGCCCGGCACGCGGTGGAACTCGATCCTCTGTCTGTTATAGCGCAAGGCAACCTGGCTCGGGTTCTTCTGTTCGCGGGAAAACTGGATGAGGCAGACGCCGCTGCACGCAAAGCGGCAGAGTTACAGCCGGCCTCTGCCTCCAGTCATCGATGGCAGGTGGTGGTCGCAGTGCTGCGGGGCGATCGCGAGACGGCCTTACGTGAAGCTCAACTGGAGCCCGACGAAGGTTATCGCCGTTTCGAGCTCGCGCTCGCGCAACAGCTCCAGGGAGATCGTCAGGCAGCAGACGCGGCTTTAGCCGACCTCATCGCCAATGGCCGGGATCAATTGCCCTATCAAATCGCGGAGGTTTACGCCTTGCGAGGCGAGAAAGATAAAGCGTTCGAGTGGTTGCAAATCGCTTTCGATGATCACGACACCGGCACGCTGGCGCTCTTAGTCGATCCGTTGTTGCGCGGCTTGCGCGCCGATCCGCGCTACAAGACTCTGCTTACAAAACTCGGTTTGCCAGCAGCGTCATGAGTGACAAGCCTTCGTTTTTCGCCGAGCTAAAGCGGCGCAACGTTTACAAAGTCGCCGTCGCCTACATCGTCGCGGGTTGGGCGTTTTCTCAGGGGATCGCGCAGGTATTTCCGGTCTTCGATGTTCCAAACTGGATCATTCGGCTAATTGTTTTGCTCATCATTCTCGGTTTGCCGGTCGCGCTTGTTCTAGCCTGGATGTTCGAGCTAACGCCGCAGGGAATTAAACGCACGGAAACCGCCGATGCGATGCCGGAGGCAACGCGAAGGAAGAAATACGTCTGGATTTACGTGGTCGTTATCGGTGGTTTTGCATCGATCGGATTATTTTTTCTCGGTCGTTACAGCGCTGGAAACACAACAGCGTCGCCTGGCGGAATTTCGAACAAATCGATCGCCATTCTGCCATTCGACAACCTCAGTCGCGATCCTGACAACGCCTTTTTCGCCGAAGGCGTGCAGGACGAAGTTCTGACCCGCCTGGCGAACGTGGCGGACCTGAAGGTGATTGCGCGCACATCCACGCAACGTTTCAAGAGCGCTCCGGAGAATTTGCCCGACATCGCGAAGCAGCTCGGCGTCCTGACCATCCTCGAAGGCAGCGTGCAGAAGGTGAACGATCAGGTCCGGGTCAATGTGCAGTTGATTAACGCGCTTACCAACGCACACCTCTGGGCTGACACATACGATCGAAAACTGACCGACATTTTTGCCGTCGAAAGCGAGATTGCCAAAACTATTGCTGATACTCTGCGTGCCAAACTAACGGGCCGGGAAGCGGCAACGCTCAGCGCGCGCCCGACGGAAAACAGCGCGGCCCATGAGCTCTATTTGAAGGGCAGATTTTTTTGGAACAAACGCGACACGAATGATCTGCAGAAAGCGCTTGGTTATTTCGAACAGGCCGCCAAAGAAGATCCGAATTATGCGCTCGCCTGGTCCGGCACCGCCGATGTCTACGCCTTGTTGCCTCTTTTCGGCGGCGCTGATCCGGCTGACGCATATCCGAAGGCGAAGGAAGCAGCCAACAAAGCGATCGCGCTCGATCCGAATCTCGCCGAGCCGCATGCCGATCTCGGACTGATTGCCAGCCTGTTCGATTTCGATTTCGCGCTCTCAATGCGCGAGTTCGAGAAATCAATCGCACTCAATCCTAATTACGCTACCGCCCACCATTGGTTCGGGGATTCGGTTCTTCAGTGCATCGGAGATTTCAATCGGGCAATTGCGGAAATGAAGCGCGCTCTGGAACTCGATCCTCTCTCCGTCGTTTTCAGTGTCGATCTTGGCGTCGCCTATTATTTTGACGGCCGATATCAGGAAGGAATCGCTCAAACTCGTAAAGCCCTCGATCTGGATCCCAACGCATATTACGCCTACTACAATCTCGGAGAACTATTGGAGGAAAGCGGTGATTTCTCCGGCGCCATTTCCGAATACAAAAAATCAGTCGCGTTGGATACCGATCCTTATCCTCTCGCACTTCTTGGACGCGCTGAAGCCCTCAATGGGAACCGCGAAGCCGCGCTAAAGATTTTGCAACAACTGGCTGTCTCCAAGCGTTACGTTGCCGATTATTCCGTCGGCCTGGTTTATCTTGGGCTCGGCGACAAGAACCAGGCGATGGACTGGTTCGAGAAATCCTTCGCCAAACGCCAGCCCGACTTAAATACCATTCGTTTCGACCCGCTCCTCCGGCCGTTGCATGGCGATCCCCGTTTTGAACAATTGGCCGAGAAGATCCTGCCCGCGCGCGAGTTGGAAGCGTTACGAAAAAGGTAAACGACGGACTGCCCGCGGTCGCACGCGTGGCGATTGCCGAGATCGCGCGAGGATTCATGAGAACATTTCCCCGACATGGTCGTGACGATGGTTGATGTAACGCATGAATCGAATGAAACGATGTTCCATTGGACATTAACCGGAACCAACACCGGACCGGGCGGCACGGGAAAACGCGTTCGAATCAGCGGCTGCGAACTTTGGCAACTTGATAACGCCGGACTCATCGAGAACTCGAAAGGCCAATTTGACAGCGGAGTACGAGCGCCAGCGCTGTCAGCTTTGGAAAAACATTGACGCCAGATTCGATTCACGGCTCGATGGCACCATGAAAACAAAGCCATTATTCCTGTCCGGTTACGTTGTTCTGCTCTCATTCACATTCGTCTGTCTGGCTCCGGCGGCGGACACGAAGATCGAACAAGCTCTTCGCGATCTCGATGCCAAATGGTCAGCGGCGGCGGGCGCCAAAGACGTTGACAAAACAGTCTCGTATTACGCCGAATCCGCGGTAGTGATGCCTCCGAACGCTTCGGCGGCAACGACAAAGGAGGCGATTCGGAGCGCCTGGAAAGAAATGCTGACGACTCCCGGCGCTGCCATCAGTTGGAAGGCGACCAAGGTGGAAGTAGCGAAAGCCGGCGATCTCGCGTACGTGAGCGGCACCTACGAAGAGGCGATGACTGACGCCAGCGGTAAATCGGTCAAGGACCACGGCAAGTACGTCGAGGTTTGGGAAAAGCAGGCCGACGGGACATGGAAGGTCGTAGCTGACATTTGGAATTCCGATCTTCCGGTGGCAGCGGCCGAGAAAAAGTAAAATGGTTGACGTTAATTTTCCTGACATCTGACAGCTGACCGCTGACCTCCGATCATTGCCAATGCCGATCAACGCCTTTAACAGTCACACCGACGGCCTCGATCCGAATCGAAGGAGCCGCGAACACTTCATTACCAACCTCAACCTGGATGATGACCGTCTCTGGGTGCCTTACGCGAATGGTGTCTGGTTCCAGCCCTGCTCCTTTAACGTCACCTCGGGAGGATTCAGCGTCGTTCTGAAAGGTCTCCCCGGCTCGATGGTGGGAACTCACTACCACGTGGGCACCGTTCATGGCTATACGATACGTGGTCACTGGCGATACCTTGAGCATGACTGGATTGCAAAACCCGGAACCTACATCTACGAACCCGCCGGTGAGACGCACACGCTGGTGATTACCGAGGACTCACCAGAGCCGATGGTAACCTTGTTCATAGTTGGAGGCGGCCTCATCTATCTAGACAAGGCGGTGAATGGTAGCTTTGCTGCCTATGAGGATGGCTTCACTCTTCTCGAGCTGACGCGGAAGTATTATCGTGAGGCCGGTCTGGATGCGCGCCAGCTTGACCTGCTCGTCCGTTGACTCAGCGGCTCGTATGTTAAGTAATCTGTAGGGGAAGCTGTTAGCTTCCCGCGCCAATGACATTCGATAAACCGAGATATCTCACCGATTTGAAAGCATTTGCGAAACGATATGCCAAGGCTTGGTGCAGCCAAAATCCTGAAAGTGTCGCGGCATTTTTCGCCGAGCGCGGTTCAATCCGCATTAACAACGGGCCGCCCGCCGGCGGACGAGCGGCGATTGCCAAGGAAGCGCGAGCCTTCATGACAACATTCCCGAACATGGTCGTGACATTCGACAAACTCGAGGCGCGCGGAGATCGTACTGCGTTTCATTGGACATTAATCGGAACCAACACCGGGCCGGGCGGCACCGGAAAACGCGTTCGAATCAGTGGCTACGAATTGTGGAAGATCGACAACGACGGCCTCATCGGCGAATCGAAGGGCCATTTCGATGCCGCTGATTATGAGAAACAACTAAAAGGAAAATGACTGGCCTCTGACTCCTGTCCTCTGATCTCTGCTTTCAATGTTCCAACACGTCAGCGTCCTTGTATCCTTTATCTTCGCCATCGCGTTGACGCATGTTTTCTCGAGCGCGTCGCAATTGCTGCTGGCTCGCGACCGCGTGTGCTACTCCGCCCTGCTTACGGTGGCGATGGTCAACGCTGCGCTCGGTGTGATCATCAACTGGCTCGGCCTTTGGGAGCTCCAGAATATCAAGCATTGGTCGCTTGGCGAGGTGCTGCTTCAGCTCGGCTGGGTGGTCCCGAATTATTTTAGCTGTTCACTCGTAGCGATGCCTTATAGCGAAAGCGGACTACTCGACATGCCGGCCTTCTTTGAGCGACAGCGCCGGGTTATTTTCTCTGCCACCCTTGCCCTGTCCGTGATGGGAGGGCTGGCGACCTACCTCGACCGCAACAACTTTGAGGGATGGAAGCCTAACGACTGGATCGGCGCCGAGCTGCTCGGATTGTTGCTCGCCGTTTGTGCGGTGCTGGCTGGCTGGGCAAAGCCGCGCTGGCTGCAGTGGGTGGGTGTCGGCGGTATGTTCGTTCAAAACATTTGGTTTTTTGTCTTCTACACGCTTGGCGCCTAACCGCATCCAATGAGCAACCGCAACTTCTTTGCCGAGGTGAAACGGCGCAATGTTTACAAAGTTCAACTTAGTTCTGTTGCCATCCGGAAAGGAATCAAAATGAGGATAAGTAAGATTATCTGCTTCGCCGTTGGCGCAATGTTGGCTGCTACGGCAGCGTGTGCCGACGAAGTCACAGTCGTGAAAGATGTTCTTGGACCCGAGGGTCCGTTGTACGTTGACGGCAACCTTTACTACGTTGGCTGGATCTCCAACACGCTGTCGAAATGGGATGGCAAAACGACCACGGTGTTGAATCATACCCCGGGTTGCGGCCATAACGGGTTGGCGCTCACGAAACGAAAGACGTTCCTCCTCGCGTGCACCGAGGAGCATGGCGCGATTCTTGAACTTGATCTGACCGGCAAACAGTTGCGCCGTTGGGATTCGGACAAAACCGGCAAACCATTCGACGGGGGCATAAATGATATTGTGGTGACCGCCAACGGTGGTGCGTATGCCACGGTCTTCGGTCCGTACAAGGACCTGCCAACCTCCGTCGTGGGGAAAATTCTTTATCTTGCGCCTGGCAGCGAGCAATGGGTTGAGGTAGCGGGCGACCTCAATTACGCCAACGGAATCGGCGTTTCTCCGGATCAAAAAACTCTTTACGTCAGCGAAACCGTCGGAAACTGCATATTGAAATTCAAGATCAATGACGACGGCTCGTTGAGCAACAGATCGAATTTTGCTCTGCTAAACCTGCTCGTTAGAAACAAGGTCGAATCCTGGTGGCTCGGACCCGACAGCATGAAGGTCGACAGCAAGGGTGACATTTATGTTGCCCAATGGTTCGGCGGCAAGATTTTGAAGATATCTCCTGACGGCAAGCTTCTACACGTATTTGAGATCGCCGCGGGGGATGGCACGACCAACGTCGCCTTCAGCGAAGGCGAGAAAGAATTGTACGTGACTGTGGTGAAGGATCCAAAGGACCCGCAGGCAAAGGGCAGTATCGTAAAGATCGCCAATGTGAAGTAATCGATCAGCCGGCACTCACATTAGATGCCTGGGATTTTCGCCCACGAATCACCCGAATCAGGCTAAACTCGCCTGCACCGCTGTTTGACAGGACCCGCAACAAACGTGGTACTGTTCTGATGGTTTTCCCTTGGAAACGGTTTTGGGTGCCACTGGAATCTCAAATCTCATGCGGATTTTTCGGCGAGGGTTTTCTTGATGATCCAGAAAGTGAATGGAACCCGAACCATGAGATCGCGCGAACGGTAGAGAGTCTTCTTGCGACGAAATGCCTGATCCTGTGCGGTGAACCAGGTTTGGGGAAAAGTGTAGCCTTAGAGCAGGCGTTTCCCGCGGTAGATTATGTAACCGGAGGCAATGCTTCGATAATCTGGGTGAGATTTCGAGACATTCCCGACAGCTCTGCATTTACTCGCAGAGTATTTGAATCGACTCGGTGGAAATCTTGGATCAAAAGCAACGAAACGCTGACGCTCGTCCTAGACGGATTGGATGAAGGCCTCATCAAAATCAAAGACTTTGTTTCGTTTTTGACCAGTGAACTGCAATCAGTACCGCGCGATCGTCTCAAATTGATAATTGCTTGTCGAACGGCCGATTGGCCCTTTGCGGCTGGAAATGAATTGCTTCGGCTCTTTGGCTCCGAGTTAAGCAGAAGCCTTTGGGAGCTATGTCCGCTTCGCCGCATCGACGCGGAATTGGCGGCCGAAGGATTTGGTGTGCAGAAACAGCCGTTTCTCGAACAGGTATTCGAAAAACACGTAGCGACGTTAGCAGCGCGACCTGTAACGCTTTTCTTTCTGTTGCGACAGTTCGCAGCAGACGGGCAACTAAAAGGCACTCATCGGGACATTTATGAGCGTGGAATTCTCGACTTATGCCGTGAGCCCGACCCTAAACGTGCCGAAGCGCGGAGAAAACAAGAAGGTATTGCACCAGAACAGTTACGAGATGGAGCAGCGTACCTGGCCGCGCTGCTAATCCTTAGCGGCAGGTCAGCCATCTCTACTGCGAGTCACCCCGGGACTGTATTCGAAGGTGATCTTAATCTAGAATCAATTTTCACGTACCCAGAATTTCCGAAGGTCAGAGACCAGAAATCGATCCGTGCCTCACTCGACACCGCCTTATTTTCTTCTCGTGGTGAGAATCGCCTCGGGTTTGCGCATCAAACATTTGCGGAGTGTCTGGCAGCCCGACAAGTCTCTAACATGCCATTAGCTCAACTTCGCGAGCTCTTCTGTGGAAATGACGGAACGAACGAGCACGTTGTTCCCCAAGTTGCAGAAACCGCCGCCTGGCTAGCTGGTGCGAACCACCAATTTCTGCAACACGTTTTAAAAATTGATCCAGAGGTTCTACTTCGAAGTGACATTGCTCGAATCCAAGGGCAGACGAAGAAACAAATAGTCGCAGCTGTCTTAGACAAGGCGAGTCGCCTAGAACTATTTGATGACATTCGCCTCCGGAGGTTTCTCTCAGGGTTGAAACATGAGGGCTTAGCCGAACAACTTTGGACCTACATTCAAAATCCCAGCTTCAACATAGTCGCACGTCGACTGGCACTTGAAATAGCCGAAGACTGCCGAGTCGAGGAGTTGAATGACAGGCTGCTCGGCATCGTCTGTGACGCTACCTGGGACCAGCAGGTTCGAGAGGGTGCCGCACGCACTTTGCACAAAACATTACCTAGCCACCGAGTAAAGGCGCTTGAGCCTCTTGGCCGGGGCGAATGCGAGCCAGACCCAGACGACGAGATTAAAGCTCATGCGCTATACAGACTTGTTCCGGCTGTTTGGAGCCTCGCGGCCGCTCTTCAGTACCTAACGCCGCCAAAAAACGACCATTTCCACGGCACTTACTACATGTTTCTGCACTACGAAGCTCCAAATCGGATCAGCGTCGAAGATCTGCCGTTCGTGCTGCCTTGGCTCATAAATATTGAACATTGTTTTGATATTTTGAATCCATTTAGCGGACTTGCTTCTCGCGCGCTGACACTCGCGCTGCAGAACCTGCAGCAGCTTGAAATACGGCAGGCGATCGTTCGGTTGTGGCGGGAAAAGAAACGTAAGTACGAACACCTTTCGACAGGGCACCGCAATGACGAAGTTGAGGCGCTGTTGGGCGAGGATCTAATTCGCCGCGACCTCGCGTCTGCAGTGTTTGACGATCCCGAGACAACCGAAGATGACGTCGCGCATCTGCTCCTTGACAGCGTGTCGGTGTTGCAAGCGCGAGATCTTGGCTGGGTTCTCGAGAGATTGCCGGCTGTGAACCCCAATCAGCTGCCTGTTTGGACGAGAATTGTGAGTTATCTTGCTCGGCCTGAGAACATCGTCGGCTGCTGGGATTTGTTCCTCCAGCGGATTCAAGAAATTCCCAACGTACGAACAGCGTTTTCGTGGTTACGCGCGTGGGATGTTGACGCCGCCGAGTCGCGAAAAGCCAAAGCTGATTATCTTCGCGACCAGCGCCGCCGGCGACGATGGAACAAACGACGAGAGGGACCTCATCCAAAAGAGCTGATCGCTAAGGGTCTCGAGGAAGTCGCAAAAGGTAATTATTGGCAATGGATAAACCTGTCCGCGTATTTGTCACTCAAGCCCGGCGATACTCATTACAACGCTCATTTACGACACGACGTGACGCAGGAACCAGGGTGGCAGGCGGCTGATGAACAGACCCGAGTTCAGATACGGAACTCGGCCAAGCAGTTTCTTCTACGCTGCAAGGACGGCTTTCAGCAACTCGGAGCGCGAACAAACTACTGCAATCCCGGATACTTGGCGATTTGGCTTCTCGGTGATGAGATTAACACGAATGAGACACTGCAAGCCGCTGTCAGCCGGAACTGGATCGATGCCATCGTCGGGTACTTCAATAATGCTGAAGATCACTACCAGGAGATGGTAGCCTTGGCGTATAAGCTCAATCCTGATGCAACGATCGATGCGCTGCGGCGACAAGCTGAAGAGTCGTTTAGTCGGAGCGGTTACGTTTTCGCGTGGAGAGGCTTTGCACGTTGTTGGGACAGTGCACTCACGGCGGTTTTAACCGAGTTCGTTGTCTCTCACACAATAAAGACGGAAGTTTTCACTTCATCTTTGTGCTTTCTTTTGGAAGCTGACCCTTCGGCATTCCAAAACTGGATGCGTAGGATCTTGCCGCGGGTGGAGCGACTTAATCAACAAGCGCGAGAAATGATCGTGTCAATCGCGCTCGCTCTCACACCCAAGGAGGCTTGGCAGTGGATATGGCCCGTAATAACGAGCGACGATGATTTCGCGAAAAAAGTGCTTCTTCGCGTCGCATCCGACCTTGAATTTGAAAGTCGTAAACGTCGAATCGACCTAGGACCGAGTGAAATGCATATGCTTGCCGAACTGGTTCACCGCTTGTTTCCCCCAGACGCTGCATTAGAAAGGCTGAGCGGAATAGTGACACCTCGACAGGCCGTCGCGGATTACCGCAGAAGACTTAGCGATACACTGACCGCCTCTCCGGAACGTGCGGCTGGAGCAGCGCTTCTTGCCTTAGCGCAGACGTTTCCCGATCGTCGAGCTGAGTTTTTGTGGCGGTATCAGGACCATCTAAAAACTCGTAGGCGTACGCTCTGGCAGCCGCCGACTCCCGCCGAGCTGACCGCTTTACTCGCACGGTCGGAGAGCCGATTCATAACGACGGAAGGTGATCTCTATCAAGTGGTGATCGAATCCATAGGCAGGTTTCAGGAGTACTTTACGAAAACTGAGCTTCCGGCAGTCGACCATGTCTGGCGGTGGGATACGGAAGGACGTCGAAAGAGGAATTTTGAGCCGAAAGACGAGGAGACTTTGTCCGATGAATTGGCCCGTTGGTTCCGCGACGACCTTCGAGGGAAAGGGATCATCATTGGTAGGGAGGTTCAGATCGAACGAAAGCAGAAGACCGACATTCTAGTGAAAGCGGTCGCTATCTCGGCAGGCGCAATCGCGCCTGATCCGGTTGTGGTTGTAGTAGAAGTCAAAGGCTGCTGGAATCCAAAGGTTCGAACTGATGCAGAAGATCAGCTCGTGCAGAAGTATTTGCTCCCTCACGGCTGGTCCTGCGGAATTTATGTCGTCGGCTGGTTCGTGTGTGACGCCTGGGGCAGACCGCGCAATTGTTTGGAAAGCAAAACCTTTGAAGACGCGCAGTCTGAAGTAGCAGCAATCGGTCGGGCCGTTTCTGCGGCTCATCCAGAATTATCGGTGGCGGGTCTGTTAATTGATTGCCGGTACCGCTAGGGTTGGCTGAGCAGAAGGAGATCGACCCCGTACATTTAGCGGACGCGAACTTGCCGCAGCTTGTGAGGAAACGACCAGTCCGTCGCGGCGTGGTAAATTAGCTGGCGTAATCGGTCACCGCGTTGGCCACGTCGAGTGTGGAATCTTTGCCGCCCTTGTCGTGAGTTAAGTAACCGAATAACGCGCAGCCCGCTTGACTGACCAGCACGCATCTGGAATGGCTTTATGCGTGAATTGGGATGAGTCCTACCAACTCCGACATGCGGCTCAATGTAGCCGTGTTCGCTTCTTGCGAGATGGGCAGCGCGGAAACATTTTGGATCTCGAACGGGAGCTTCGCGAGCTGGGCTACGATGGAATAATCGGGGGTTTGTCAGCCGAGGGAATCGTTCAACTTTGGAAAGAAAAAGGATGGGTCGAAATTTCTCCGAGCGGAAGTGAGCTTCGTCTGACCAATTCGGGAATCGAGCAGTTTGCTCGGTGGGATGAGGAGGATGCGTTATGGGAACGAGGAACAACAGACGAAATTGAATTTGCAAAACGGCTGAAAGCTGGCGAGCCCGCGACGAACCTACGGAAATTGGCCCAACTTATTCAAGGTGAGACATTGACTGCCGTCCATGATCCGTACCTGGACGAGAGGGCTTTGGCGACTTTGCAAAAGCTGAAGGGCTTGAGCGTCGGTATCTCTGAAAACTTACGCCTGTTAACCGCACCGAAATCTGAGAAGGCGGCAGGATCGTTTAATTCGTTTCTTCAGGACCTAAATACCGAGCTTAGTGGCAGGTGGGAATTGCGCTCTTATTTGGGCAAAACAAAAGCTCATCGCCGATTTCTAATTCTGCAGGACAAAAGCGTTGTAACTTCCGGCCTGTCTCTTAACGACTTGAACAAGGATGAAGCGCTAGATCGTTTGCCGAAGGGGAACAAGCTCGCAGACTACGATCGGGAGTTCTTCGAAGATTGTTGGAAGACAGCCAAGCCTTTTTAATCGAGCGCGGATTAAGAACTGCCGTAATCGGCGATGGCTTTCGCGACGTCGAGTGTGGAATCTTTGCCGCCCTCGCCACGGCGAGTCCGACCAATGGCGGACATGTGGCAGGACATCAAGTGGCGTAGTCCGCAATCGCCTTCGCAACATCCAACGTCGAGTCCTTACCACCCATGTCGTAGGTGCGCACTTTGCCTTCCGCGATGACGCGGGCAATGGCGGATTCAAGACGCGTGGCCATATCGTTCTCCTTCAGCCAGTCGAGCATCAGCTTGGCGGTCAGGAGCATGGCGATGGGATTGACCTTGTCTTGACCGGCATATTTCGGCGCCGATCCGTGGGTCGGCTCAAACACCGCGTAGTTGTCACCGATGTTGGCGCTGGGCGCGAACCCGAGCCCGCCAACTAACCCGGCGCACAAATCGCTCACGATGTCGCCGAACATGTTTTCCGCGACGAGGACCGAGTAATCCTGCGGATTCTTGAACATCCACATGCAGATGGCGTCGATGTTCGCGTCGTCCGCGCGAATCTCCGGATAATTTTTGGCTACATCGCGGAAGCAACGCATCATCAAGCCGCCGGTCTCTCGCAGCACATTTGGTTTCTCGATCAGCGTGACGCGTTTGCGCCCGGTTTTCTTGGCGAACTCGAA
>WNFQ01007736.1_pt1 | contig 12507 bp, 9 predicted proteins | sample 5400171 | NCBI WGS metagenome assembly WNFQ01 (sample SAMN13153356, study PRJNA577476) | soil metagenome | isolation source: 20 cm soil under Madrone tree | place: USA:California | collected 2016-06-14
CGGCGCGCCGGACCCCGCCGGCAGGCAAGGCGGAATCAACGCTCCTCATCGAACTGGCGCCCCATTTGGAAGATTTCATCGCCGAGCTGTTGGGCATCCGCCGCGAATTGCAGGCGCTGGCAGCCCGCCATCATGAGCTGGCGCCGGTCTTCGCCTGCAAGCGCCTGTTCGTTCAGCGCCAGGCGCTGAAGGCCCATAAGCCCGAGGCGGCCGAGGCCTTCGATGGTGTGGCCCTGCAAGCGGCCTTGGAGCACCACTTCGGCGAACCGCTCGGCGAACTCGGTTTCGCCCGTCATGTCCTGGCCTGGCACGAGAATTCAGCCGCCCATGGCGAGGCGCTGGACCTTGCCGCCCGATATGCCGCCTGGGCAGTGCTCTCGACCGCAGGCCGCGCCAAGCACGGCGAGGGCGTGTTGTTCAAGGCGCCGCGCAAGCTCGATCCCCTTAATCTGGTGCCGGTCGAGACGCTGGAGCAGCACGGCGTTTCCATGGTGGAGCTGGGCGAGCATCACCGGCGCCGGCGCGAAGGTTTCCAACTCACCGATCCGGGCATGGGGCTCAAGGGTGCCCTCGACCAGACCCACTACTGCATTTTTTGCCATCACCAGGGCAAGGATTCCTGCGCCAAGGGCTTGAAGGAGCGCGACGGCACTTTCAAGAAAAGTGCTTTCCGGGTGGTTCTCGCCGGTTGTCCCCTGGAAGAGAAAATCTCCGAGATGCATGAGTTGAAGGCCGGCGGCGTGCCGCTAGGGGCGCTCGCCATGATCGTGGTGGACAACCCCATGGCTGCGGCTACGGGCCATCGCATCTGCAACGATTGCATGAAGGCCTGCATCTATCAAAAGCAGGAGCCGGTGGATATTCCCCAGGCCGAGACGCGCACCCTGAAGGATGTGCTGGAACTGCCCTGGGGCTTCGAGATCTACGGCCTGCTGACGCGCTGGAATCCGCTCAACCTGCGCAATCCCCTGGCCAGGCCGGATTCGGGCAAGAAGATTCTGATCGCGGGGCTGGGGCCGGCGGGATTCACGCTAGCCCATTATCTGTTGAACGACGGCCATGCGGTTGTTGCCATCGATGGCCTCAAGATCGAACCGCTGCCCTCGGCGATCTCGGGCCGCGAGCCCGGCGGCGAGCCCGTACCTTTCCGGCCGATCCGCGACGTGAAGGAGCTTTACGAGAGCCTCGACAACCGGGCCATGGCAGGCTTCGGCGGCGTGGCTGAATACGGCATCACGGTTCGCTGGGACAAGAACTTCTTGAAGATCATCCGCCTGCTGCTGGAGCGCCGATCCCATTTCGCCATGTTCGGCGGCGTGCGGCTGGGTGGCACGCTGACCTTGGAGCAGGTCTTCGCTCTCGGCTTCGACCATGTGGCGCTGTGTCTGGGGGCTGGCAAGCCCACCATCCTGGATCTGCCCAACGCGCTGGCGCCGGGCGTTCGCATGGCCTCGGACTTCCTCATGGCTTTGCAATTGACGGGGGCGGCCAAGAGCGAGTCCATCGCCAATCTGCAATTGCGCCTGCCGGCCGTCGTGATCGGCGGCGGCCTCACCGCCATCGATACGGCGACCGAGGCGCTGGCCTATTACCCCCTCCAGGTGGAGAAATTCCTCCAGCGTTTCGAGACGCTGACGGCCGAACGCGGCGAGAAAGACGTGCGGCGAAGCTGGACGCCGCGCGAGGCGGAAATCGCGGATGAATTCATCGCCCATGCCAAGGCGATCCGCGCCGAGCGCCTGCGGGCGAAAAACGCCGGCCAAGCGCCGCACCTCACCGAGCTGCTGGATGGCTGGGGCGGCGTCACCATCGCCTATCGCCGTCGCCTCATCGATTCCCCCAGCTACACGCTGAACCACGAGGAAGTGGAGAAGGCCCTCCAGGAGGGCATTCGTTTCGCCGAAGGCCTCACGCCCACCGCCATCGAGGTGGATGCCGCCGGGCATGCCGCGGCACTCGCCCTGCAACGTGCCGACGGCACCGCGGCGCGTCTGCCGGCGCGCGCCGTGCTGGTGGCGGCGGGCACGCGGCCCAACACGGTCCTGGCGCGCGAAGATTCCAAGCATGTGCCGCTCGACGGTCAATATTTCGCCGCCGTCGACGAGGAGGGCCGGCCGGTCAAGCCGGAGCGGCTCGCCAAGCCGACCCATGTGGAGATCCTGCAGGAGATACGCCCCGACGGTCGCGCCGTCAGCTTCTTCGGCGATCTGCACCCGAGTTTCGCGGGCAACGTGGTGAAGGCCATGGGCGGCGCCAAGCAGGGCTGGCCCGAGGGCTCTCGCGTCCTGCATCATCTGGATCGCCCGGCGTCGAGCGATTCCTACGAGAGTTTCATCGCCCGCATCAACGATCTGCTGCGCGCCCATGTCGTCGCCATCAATCGCCTGACCCCCACCATCGTCGAGGTGGTGGTGCGCGCGCCCCAGGCAGCGCGCAATTTCCACCCAGGCGAGTTCTATCGCCTGCAGAATTTCGAACACCTGGCCCAGCGCGTGGCGGGCACGACATTGGCCATGGAAGGCCTGGCGCTGACCGGGGCGTGGACAGATCCGGAAGAGGGCCTGGTCGGCACCATCGTACTGGAGATGGGCGGCTCCTCCGACCTCTGCATGCTGCTGAACCCGGGCGAGCCGGTGATCCTCATGGGTCCCACGGGCACGCCCACGGAAACGCCGGCGGGGGAGACGGTGCTGCTGGCGGGCGGGGGGCTGGGCAATGCGGTGCTGTTTTCCATCGGCCGGGCGCTGCGTGCCGCGGGATCGCGGGTGCTCTATTTCGCCGGCTACAAGCGCCGGCAGGATCGCTACAAGGTGGCGGAAATCGAGGCCGCCGCCGACGTGGTCGTTTGGGCCTGCGACGAGGCGCCGGGCTTTGCCGCCGGCCGGCCGCAGGATTCCCATTTCACCGGCAATATCGTCGATGCCATGGCGGCCTACCAGCAGGGCTCCCTGGGCGCCAAACCGATCGACCTCGGCGAGGTCGATCGCATCATCGCCATCGGCTCGGATGGCATGATGGCGGCGGTGGCCCGCGCGCGCCATGGCGTGCTGAAGCCCTGGCTGAAGCCCCGGCATCATGCGATTGCCTCCATCAACTCGCCCATGCAATGCATGATGAAGGAGGTCTGCGCCCAATGCCTCCAGACCCACCGCGATCCGCTCACGGGCAAGGAGAGCGTCGTGTTCTCCTGTTTCAACCAGGACCAGCCCCTGGACCATGTGGATTTCGCGGTCCTGCGCAACCGCCTCGCCCAGAACGGCGTCCAGGAGAAGCTGACGGCGCAGTGGATTGACCGGTGTTTGCGCCAGCTGGGCAGGCGGGGAGCGGCGGCGTGATCCTTCGGCCTTCGGCGCGCGCCTCTTGCATGTCACCCCCACCCCAGCCCGCCCCCATCAAGGGGGCGGGTGAATAAAGTAGCGCCTCGTTCTAATTCTCGGATCCTGCGTTGTCGAAGGCGGCACGAACAAAATCCGCGCCCACCCCGCGGCGGCGAACGAGGCAGCGCTCCACAAAATCCCGCCCCCTTGCTGGGGGCGGGCTGGGGTGGGGGTGAAACAAGGACTCGATCATAGAAGGCGGCGGAAAGCCTGGATTCCCGCAGGATTCCGTCCTGTCGCAAACGGGCCAGCGGCCGTCGCGGCGACTATGGCTCTAAGGGGGCCGAATACCTACATTTGCGACATGTCGAAACCCGGCCCCCAACCCGGCACCACCTTGCTGATCGCCTGCGGCGCGCTGGCGCGCGAAATCGTGGCCTTGAAGCGGGTCCACAAATGGAGCGCGCTGGACATCACCTGTCTTCCCGCCATCTGGCACAACCGGCCGGAGAAGATTCCCGCCGGCGTGCGCCGCAAGATCCGCGCCGGCCGCAAGACCCATGAGCGCATCCTGGTCGCCTATGGCGATTGCGGCACCGGCGGTGTGCTCGACCAGGTGCTGGCGGAGGAGGGGGTCGAGCGCATCGACGGCCCTCATTGCTATCAGTTCTACATGGGGACCAAGGATTTCGAAGCCTTGATGGAGGCCGATCCGACAACCTTCTTCCTGACGGATTATATGGCGCGCCATTTCGACCGGCTGATCATTCAGGGCCTGGGCCTGGATCGCCATCCCGAGCTGCGCGACGATTATTTCGGCAATTACCGCAGGCTGATCTATCTGGCCCAGATCGAGGATCCGCGCCTCAAGGCTAAGGCCGAGCAGGCCGCGGCGCGCCTGGGGCTTGAATTCGAATACCGCCTAACGGCATATGGCGAACTCGAAACCTTCATCGACAAGGCAATGAACAAAGAGGCGCGCCATGGCGCAGCTGATCGTCGTCTATTGGCGTGACATCCCCGCCCAGGTCATTGTCAAGCAGGGGCGGGTAATGGCGAAGCGCCAGCTGACCGAACGCTTCGAGAAGGCGATCGATCGCGCCGCCATGAAGGCGAAGCTGCGCGATACGGATTCATATCTCGCCGAATGGCGCCGCGCCGATCCGGTTGCCTGCGGCGACGATCTGGAGGCCGAGGCCACCGCTGCCGCCGCCAAGCTGGAAGCCGGCTACGACGACGCCAGGCTGCAGCAGTTGGTCGACAAGGGCGGGGTGGTCTAAGCGTGACCAATCCGAAATCCAATGGCCGGCTGGAAGCCCTCTTGCGTTCCGGCGCCTTCGTGATGACGGCGGAGACCTCGCCCGCCGACGGCGCCACCGCGAGCGCCGTGCTGGCGCGCGCCGGCTGCCTCAAGGGGCTGGCCGACGCAGTCAATGTGACCGATGGCGCCGGCGCCAGGACCCATATGTCGGCTGCGTGATCGAAATCGCCTGGCGCTTCAGGGCGATCTCATCGGCGCGGCGGCCCTGGGGATTCACAACATTCTCTGCCTGCATGGCGACGATCCCAAACACGGCGACCAGCCCGAAACCAAGGCGGTTTACGATATCGACAGCCGCACCTTGATGGCGACGGCGCACCGCTTGCGCGAGGATGGCCATCTGCCCACGGGGCGCATCATCGATCCGAAGCCCCGGCTTTTCATCGGCGCCGCCGATTCCCCGCAAGATCCGAAGCCGGAATGGAAGCCCGTTACGCTGACCGCCAAGGTGGATGCCGGGGCGGATTTCATTCAGACCCAGTACTGTTTCGATCTCGCTCTGCTGCGCCGCTATCTGGCGCGGCTTCGCGACCATGGCCTGCTGGAGCGACTTTATGTGATCGTCGGTATCGGCCCCGTCGCCTCGGCCAGATCGGCGCGCTGGATGAACGAGAACCTGTTCGGCGTGCATATTCCCGATGGCATCGTCAGCCGCCTCGAAAAATCGGCCGATCAGCGGGCCGAGGGCCGGCGCATCTGCGTCGAGCTGCTGCAGGAGCTGGCCGAGATCGACGGCGTCGCCGGCGCCCATCTCATGGCGCCGCGCCAGGAACAGTCCATCGCCGAATCCATCGCCGAGTCCGGCCTGCTGCAGAAGCGCGAGGCTGCCTAGCCCCATGTATTCCGTCCGTTTATTTTCGGTGCGCCGCGCCCGATATATGGAGGCGCTCTACAACGCCTTCGAGGGCACGCTGCTGCGCCTCGCGCCCCTGGTGCAGCGCATCGGCTATGACCGGCTGGAAAGGCCCGTTGCCGCCGTCGAACGCGGGCTCAAGGGCCTGCTGTTCGATTGCCAGATGTGCGGGCAATGCGCGCTTTCCTCCACCGGCATGTCCTGCTCGATGAATTGCCCGAAGAATCTGCGCAACGGGCCCTGCGGCGGGGTGCGGCCAAACGGGAATTGCGAAGTGAAGCCGGAGATGAAATGCGTCTGGGTTCAAGCCTGGGACGGCGCTAAACGCATGCAGTCCGGCATGGCGATATTGGAAGTTCAGAAACCCGTCGACCATCGCCTGAAGGGCCGTTCCTCCTGGCTGAAGGTGCTGCGCGACAAGAACGAGGCCGCACCCGCGTCGAAGGCCGCGCCCGCGCCGCCGAAAACGGGACCAGGCGCGGCTGAGCCCTCGGCCAAGGCCGCGCCATGAGCCTGCGCCAGTATGTCGATCCCGGCGATCCCCTGCCGCCCATTGCCGGCCATAGCTCGCGCGGGCGGCTGGAGCGATTGCTGCGCGAGGGCAAATTCGCCGTCACCGCCGAACTCAATCCGCCGGATTCCGCCGATCCGCAGGAAGTCTATGACCGCGCCCTGGTGCTCTCCGAGGTCTGCGATGCCATCAACGCAACGGATGCCTCCGGCGCCAATGTCCATATGTCGAGCGTCGGCATCTGCAGCCTGCTGACCCGGGCCGGCTATGCGGTGGTCATGCAGATATCCTGCCGCGACCGCAACCGCATCGCCATTCAGGGCGACGTGCTGGGGGCTGCGGCCATGGGGGTGGCGAATATCCTCTGCCTTACCGGCGATGGCGTGCAGGCCGGCGATCAGCCCTCGGCCAAGCCCGTGTTCGATCTCGACAGCATGTCGCTGCTGGAGACGATCCGCGGCATGCGCGACAAGCACGTGTTCCTCTCGGGGCGCAAGATCACCAAGCCGCCCCAGGTTTTCCTGGGCGCTGCGACCAACCCGTTCTCGCCGCCCTTTGACTATCGCCCGATCCATCTGGCCAAAAAGGTCGCAGCCGGGGCCCAGTTCATCCAGACGCAATACTGTTACGATATGCCGATGCTGGAACGATTCATGGCGAAGGTGCGCGAGTTGGGCCTGCAGGAGAAATGCTTCATTCTGGTGGGCGTCGGGCCGCTGGCTTCCGCGCGCGCAGCGCGCTGGATGCGCTCCAACGTGCCGGGCATCCATGTGCCGGACCCGGTGATCGAGCGGCTGGAAGGGGCGAAGGACCAGAAGCTCGAGGGCAAGAAGATCTGCATTGAACTGATCCAGCAGATTCGCGACATCAAAGGCGTGGCCGGCGTGCATGTGATGGCCTATCGCCAGGAAGAACTCGTTTCGGAGATCATCACCGCCTCCGGCATCATGAAAAACCGCGCGTCCCGGCGAGCGGCCAAGGAAAGGACAAACTAGATATGACCGACACGGTAATTTCCTCGGCGACCAAGGAGGTCGTCATCGGTTTCGAGCGGCCCTTCGTGCTGATCGGGGAACGCATCAATCCCACGGGGCGCAAGCTGCTGGCCGCCGAAATGGCCGCGGGCGACTTCAGCCGCGTCAAGGCCGATGCCGTCGCCCAGGTCGAAGCCGGCGCCCATATGCTGGATGTGAATGCCGGCATCCCCATGGCCGACGAGCCGCGGATCCTGGCCGAGACCATCCAGCTGGTGCAGTCGCTGACCGACGTGCCGCTGTCCATCGATTCCTCCATCGTCGCCGCCCTGGAAGAGGGCCTGAAGGTCTACAAGGGCAAGGCCCTGCTGAATTCGGTCACCGGGGAGGAGGAGCGCCTGGAAGCGGTGCTGCCGCTGGTGAAGAAATACGGTGCCGCGGTCGTCGCCATTTCCAACGACGAGACCGGCATCTCCGAAGATCCGGACGTGCGCTTCGAGGTGGCCAAGAAAATCGTCCATCGCGCACGCGATTTCGGCATTCCCTATTCGGATATCGTGGTCGATCCTTTGGTGATGCCGGTGGGCGCCCTCAATCAAGCCGGGCGCAGCGTCTTCCGCCTGATCCATCGCCTGCGCGAGGAGTTGAAGGTCAACACCACCTGCGGGGCGTCCAACTTCAGCTTCGGCCTGCCCAATCGCCACGGCCTCAACGCCTCGTTCCTGTCGATGCTGATCGGGGCGGGCATGACCTCGGCCATCACCAACCCGCTGCATCCCGAGGAGGTGACGGGGATCCTGGGCGCCGACGTGGCCATGGGCCATGACATGAATTGCATGCGCTGGATCCAGAAATTCCGCGAGCCCTTGGCCGAGGGGCAGGAAAGCGCCCGGGGCAAGCGCGAGAGCCGGCGCCGCCGTGCCTGATCCTGCCCAAATGCCCGATCCCGCCGTCGTGCCTGTTCGTCCCGCGCCTGTCCAGGGCGACAAGCCCGACGCCCTTGTCGTCTTCATGCCGTCCGGCCGGCGCGGGCGGTTTGCCATCGGCACGCCCCTGCTTCAGGCGGCGCGCAGCCTGGGCGTGGATATCGATTCGGTCTGCGGCGGGCGCGGCATCTGCGGGCGCTGCCAGATCGATCTCGCCGAGGGCGAGTTCGCCAAGCTCGGCGTCACCTCCAAGATCGAGCATCTCTCCGGCTTCGGGGCCATCGAAAAGCGCTATGCGGAAAAACGTGGCCTGGCGCCTGGCCGGCGGCTCTCCTGCTCGACCCTGCTCTATGGCGATGCCGTCATCGACGTGCCCTCGGAAAGCCAGGTCCACAAGCAGGTGGTGCGCAAGCGCGCCGAGATGCGGGCCATCGAGCTCGATCCCGTGGTACGCCTTCACTACGTCGAGGTGGCCGAGCCGGACATGCACGATCCGGCCGGCGATCTGCAGCGCATGGAAAAGGCGCTGCGCGAGCAATGGGGGCTGAAGAACCTCGATACCGACCTGCGCGTTATCCAGGGCCTGCAGAAGGCCCTGCGCAAAGGCGAGTGGAAGGTGACGGTCGCCATCCATCACGGCAAACAGATCACCGCGGTCTGGCCGGGATTCCACGACAAGATCTACGGGCTTGCCGTCGACATCGGCTCCACCACCGTCGCCGCCCATCTCTGCGATCTGGCGAGCGGCGAGGTGGTCGGCTCCGCCGGCCTGATGAATCCCCAGATCCGCTTCGGCGAGGATCTGATGAGCCGGGTCAGCTACGTCATGATGAATCCGGGCGGCGACGTGGAGATGACCAAGGCCGTGCGCGAGGCGATCGATACGCTCGTCGCCGGCGTCTGCCGCGAGGCCGGCGTCGGCCCCCGCGACATCCTGGAAGTGACGTTCGTCGGCAATCCGATCATGCATCACCTGCTGCTGGGCATCGATCCGACGGAGCTGGGGGGCGCCCCCTTCGCGCTGGCGACCGATGGCGCCATCACCCTCTGGGCAACGGAGATCGATCTCCATATCCATCCCAATGCCCGCATTTTCGTGCTGCCCTGCATTGCGGGGCATGTGGGCGCCGATACGGCAGGTGTGATCCTGTCGGAAGCGCCGCATCATTCCGACGAGATGACCCTGATCGTGGATGTCGGCACCAATGCGGAGATCGTGCTGGGCAATCGCCATCGCCTGCTGGCCGCTTCCAGCCCGACGGGACCCGCCTTCGAAGGCGCGCAGATTTCCTGCGGCCAGCGCGCTGCACCCGGCGCCATCGAGCGCGTGCGCATCGACCCCGAGACCCTGGAGCCGCGCTTCAAGATCATCGGCTCCGATAAATGGTCGGACGAACCGGGTTTCCGGGAGGAAACGCAAGGCACGGGCATCACCGGCGTCTGCGGCTCGGGCATCATAGAGGCGCTGGCGGAGATGTTCCTGGCCGGGATTATCACGACCGACGGCGTCATCGACGGCTCGATGGCCGCCAAATCGCCGCGCATCCAGATGGAGGGGCGAACCTTCTCCTACCTGCTGCATGACGGACCGCCGGTGCTGCGGGTAACGCAAAACGATGTCCGGGCGATCCAGCTGGCCAAGGCGGCGCTCTACGCCGGGGCCCGGCTGCTCATGGATCACATGGGAATAGACAGTTTGGACCGGATTACGCTCGCCGGGGCGTTCGGCAGTCACATAGACGTCAAATATGCGATGATTTTGGGGATGATTCCCGATTGCGACCTGGCCAAGGTGGGATCGGCGGGGAACGCAGCAGGAACGGGCGCCCGAATCGCACTTTTGAACATGAAATCCCGGGACGAGATCGCCAAGGTCGTGAAGCAGGTGGGGAAGGTCGAAACCGCCGTGGAGCCGAAATTCCAGGAACATTTCGTGGAAGCCATGGCGATTCCGCATAAAACTCGACCCTATCCGCACCTTTCCGCCGTTGTTCGCTTGCCAGCGCCTAAAAAACTGTTGCAGGCTGGAGACGACGACGGGGGCCAGCGTCGGCGTCGCCGACGAAACTGACGGCTCCCCTCGCCGGGGGAACCATGGCGAAACCGGTAAAGAAGGTTGGGCCGAAGGCGGCCAAGACGAATAAATCAGGAACAAAAAAGACCGCAGTGGCAAAAAATGCCCCGGTGGCGAAGAAATTGGCGCCGGCCAGCAAGGCGAAGGCGGTCAAGCCCATGACCGCCAAAAAACCGACGCCGGCGCAAAAGCCGGCAGCGAAGCCCACCGCGCCCGGGAAGCAGACGCCAGCCGACAAGCCGGCGCCATCCAAATCGGCCCCCGCCAAACCGGTACCCGACGCAAAACCGGCCCCGGCCCCCAAAACTGCTGCCGTCCCGAAGCCCATCCCCGCCCCGCCGCCGGCCCCGGCGCCGAAGCCCGTCTTCGTCGCTCCGCCCCGGCCGCCGGAGCCGCAACGACCCACGCCGATCCGCCTCAAGCCGCCGACAGGGCCCGGTGCGGCCCGCCTGATCGCCGTACGCGCCCTGCTGGACGCGCAGCGTCGTCACGATCTGGCGGCCTTGCTCGCCTGTTTCGGGCCGGAGCCGACGCTGGAATTTGCCGGCGGTCCGCGCCACGTGGGTACGGAGCGGGTCGGCCAGATCTACGGCGATCTGCTGCGCGCATTCCCCGATCTGACGGTCGATGTGGTCGGCGAATATCTCAGCGAGCGCAGCGTCATCGTCGAACTGGTCATGCAGGGAAGCCACCGCCAGCAATGGCTGGGCATGGCGCCGCGCGGGCGCGTGCTGACGCTGCCGGTCTGCTCCGTCTTCCTGTTCGACAAGAAGGATCAGCTGACGGCCCAGCGTATGTATCTCGACCGTAATCTGGCAATCGTGCAGTTGACCAGCGGCCTGCTGCGCTAGCGAGCTGAGACAGCGCGGTGTCAGCCTCGGCCATGGGACGGTATGGCGCTTCTTCGCGCGCGCACATCACCGTCAAAAAACCGCGCAGGCGGCCGAACAATAGCGGCCTGATGTCGCCCAGTCGCCTATAGAGCTGCGTTCTGCCTCTTTCCCCGGGGCGCGGAACATCGGGCGAACTCGAACCAAAACCTCGGCCGCCATCTCGTCGACCCATAAAACCGTGCTCGGAGTTCGCTCGGGAAGGTAAGGGCGATCGTGCGAATTCAAAATTTTCCGTAGTACGCCGAAAGACCGGGCGCCGCGCAGGCATCACCCTCGGCCCATACAGGTCGAGCCAGGTGGCGCCAGCCGGGAGCTTCCGGCTTCGGGGCGCTAACAGCCATCCTTTTGCTGTGCGGCAGGTTGCAGCGCTGCAATCGAAAGGAGAGAAATATGGCGCACCGTTACAACCGCTTTTCCAAAGACGATGCGGCGGTCCTCTTGATTAACCACCAAACCGGCCTCGCCTCTGGCTTGGTGCGCGACCAGACTCCCGAACAATTCCAAAACAACGTGCAAGCGCTTGACGTCGCCAAGTACTTCATGCTGCCAGACCCGCATACACGATCGCAACCAGGACTTTCCGGTGCCGCTGCCCTTGGTCCTCGGCCATGAGGGGGCGGGTGTGGTCGAGCAAGTCGGCGCAGGCGTGGAAGGCGTCAGGCCGGGCGACGCGGTGATGTCGCGTCCATCCTGCGGACACGGCCGCTTCTGCCGGAGCGACGCTGCGGCGATGGCGATGGCAGGCGCGTCATGACCGGGCATCGACGATCGCGGTGGCGGGGCGGGCTGCGCGCCGCGGCCCTGGCGGCCCAGATGGCGACGACGGCGCTGCTCGCCGGCTGCATGGTGGGTCCCGATTTTCTCCGCCCCGCCGCCCCCGACGAGGCCGACTATACGCCGGAGCCGCTTCCCGCGACCGCGGCGGCCGACGTCCATGGCGGCGCGGCGCAACGCTTTGTCCGCGATCTCGACATACCCGGACAGTGGTGGACGCTGTTCCATTCGCCCGCGCTCAACGCCTTCGTCGAGCAGGCGCTGAAGGCGAATCCTTCGCTCGACGCCGCGAAAGCGGCGCTCCGCCAGGCGCAGGAGAACGTCTATGCCGGGCAGGGCGCTCTCTTTCCCACGGTCAGCGGCACGCTGTCGACGCAGCGCGAGAAATTCTCCGGATCTTCCTTCGGCGACCCCGCCCTGTCCTCGACCTTCAGCGTCCAGACTGCGCAGCTCAGCGTTTCCTACGTCTTCGATGTCTGGGGCGGAACACGGCGGCAGATCGAATCGCTGGTCGCGCAGACCGAGTTCGAACGCTTCCAACTGGAAGCCGCCTATCTCAGCCTCTCTACCAATGTCGTCACGGCGGCGGTGACGGAGGCTTCCCTGCGCGGCCAGATCGCCGCGACCAACGACATCATCGACGTCGAGACCCAGGAGCTCGGCGTCCTGCAGCAACAGTTCGAGCTCGGCGGGACCTCGAAGGTCGCAGTTCTCGCCCAGGCGGCGACCTTGGCCCAGACACGGGCGACGCTGCCCCCGCTGGAGAAGCTGCTCGCGCAGGAACGCAACCTGCTCGCCGATCTCACCGGACGCTTCCCGAACCAGGATCTCGGCGCGACCTTCGATCTCGCGGCGCTGCACCTG
>WNFQ01002872.1_pt1 | contig 12505 bp, 10 predicted proteins | sample 5400171 | NCBI WGS metagenome assembly WNFQ01 (sample SAMN13153356, study PRJNA577476) | soil metagenome | isolation source: 20 cm soil under Madrone tree | place: USA:California | collected 2016-06-14
GGGCTCAGCAGGATGGCTTTCTACCCTATGTCGAGAACGGCACGGTCATCCTTGTGGGGGCGACAACCGAAAATCCCTCCTTCGAATTGAACGGCGCGCTGCTCTCCCGCTGCCAGGTCTTCGTACTCAACCGTCTCGACGATGCTGCCATGGAACAGTTGATCGCCCGGGCCGAGGCAGCCGAGGGCCGCGCCCTGCCGCTGGATGCCGAGGCGCGTCGAGCCTTGCGTGCCATGGCCGACGGCGATGGACGCTACCTGCTGAATATGGTGGAAGAGCTCTACGCGCTGCCGCCCGGCCAGACCCTGGACAATGCCGGGCTGGCAGCGGCGGTCCAGCGCCGTGTGCCGCTCTACGACAAGGCGCAGGAGGGGCATTACAACCTCATCAGTGCCTTGCACAAATCGCTCCGAGGATCGGATACGGACGCTGGCCTCTATTGGCTCGCCCGCATGCTCGCCGGTGGGGAGGATCCCCGCTTCATCGCCCGGCGCCTGGTGCGCTTCGCGGTGGAGGATATCGGACTTGCCGAGCCGGACGCCCTGCCCCAATCCATCGCGGCCTGGGAGGCCTATGAGCGTCTGGGTACGCCGGAGGGCGAGTTGGCCTTGGCCCAATGCGTCATCTATCTCGCCACCGCACCCAAGTCGAACGCCACCTACCGCGCCTTTCAGGCGGCCCAGGGTGCTGCCGACGAGACCGGCTCCCTCATGCCGCCCAAGCATATTCTGAACGCGCCCACGCGGCTGATGAAGGATTTGGGCTATGGCAAGGGCTATGCCTATGACCATGACGCGCCCGACGCCTTCTCCGGGCAAAATTATTTCCCCGATGGAATGGCCCGCCAAACCTTTTATCGGCCGGCCGAGCGGGGGTTCGAGCGTGAGATCCGCAAGCGCCTCGACTATTGGGCGAAGCTGAGAGCCGAGCGGGATGGCGCATGACCTGCACTTGCCGCATGGCTCCGTTGCTGCGCATGCCGGCATGGATGTTGTCGCTCTGGGGTATTCTAACTACGGTTCGGTTTCCCGGTCGCGGGCCAAAGGGATAGAGATGATGCGGGACTACCTTTCGCCTGAACGCCAGCATGTGGCGTTGCTCACCATCGCCGCTCAACGCGATTTCTGCCTGCCCAACTCGCCCGCCAAGGTCGGCGGGTCCATGGCCGCCGTGCCCCCCATGGTCCGATTGGTCGAGGGCTTCCGCCAGCGTGGCCGGCCCATCATCCATGTGGTGCGTCTCTATCGCTGCGACGGATCGAATGTAGAGCTGTGCAACCGGGCCTCGATCGAGGAGGGCCAGCGCATTGTCATGCCGGGCACCCTGGGTGCCGAACTGGTTGATGGCTTGAAGCCCGATCAGCAGCAACGGTTGGATTCCAACCAGCTGCTTGACGGCAAGCTACAGGAACTCGGTCGCCATGAATGGATCATGTACAAGCCGCGCTGGAGCGCCTTCTACCGGACCCAACTCGAGGAGCATCTGCACGGCCTGGGCGTGACCAGCCTGGTTATCTCCGGCTGCAACTTTCCCAACGGGCCGCTGGCGACAGTCTATGCCGCCAGCAATCGAGATTTCCGCATCGTGCTGGCGACCGATGCCGTGTCGGGGGCGAACGACGTGGCGCTCGCCGAACTGGCCCGCATCGGCGTCTATCTGATGACCAGCGATCAATGCCTGGGGTGGCTCGCGCGCGACGGCCAGGTTGCGGCGGCGTGAGCCGCCTCAGCGGGATCGCCGCCGACCTTCAAAGCTTCGACCAGAACCAAGCCCTTCCCGCGTGAGCGCCGCCGCTTCGATTTCCGTCGAGCCGGCGGAGGGTGAAATCCGCCTCGATCGCTGGTTCAAGCGGCATTTTCCCGCGCTGCCCCATGGGCGGCTGGAAAAGCTTTTGCGCACCGGTCAAATCCGCGTCGACGGCAAGCGGGTGAAGGCCAATCTTCGCCTGGCGCCGGGCCAGGTGGTTCGCGTGCCGCCCCTGGATGACGCCGTTCCAGCCAGCTCGTCCAAGCCCCTAGCGGCGCGCGCGCGGCCGGCCGATGACAAGCAGGCGGCGGAACTTCGCCGGCGCGTGCTCTTTCGTGACCGCGACGCCCTGGTAATCGACAAGCCGGCCGGGCTGGCTGTCCAGGGCGGCACCTCCACCGACGTGCATCTGGACGGCATGCTCGATGCGCTGCGCTTCGACGCCGCCGAGCGGCCACGATTGGTGCATCGCCTGGACAAGGACACCAGCGGCGTTCTGGTGCTGGCCCGCAGCGCGGCAGCGGCGGCGAGGCTCACGGAGGCCTTTCGCCGCAAGGAAGCGCGCAAGATCTATTGGGCCGTCGTGGTCGGCGTGCCCAAACTGTCGGAGGGAAAGATCGATCTGGCGCTTTCCAAGCAGGGCAGCGGCCATGGCGAGCGCGTCCGGCCCGACGAGGACGGCCTGCGTGCGGTCACCTATTACAGCATCGTCGAACAGGCATGGCGGCGTGCTGCCTGGCTGGCGCTGATGCCGATCACCGGCCGGACCCACCAGCTTCGCGCCCATTGCGTTGCCCTTGGCACACCGATTCTGGGCGACGGCAAATATGGCGGACAGGAGTCATTCATTGCCGGCGCCGATCTGCCCAAGCAGCTTCACCTCCACGCCCGCAGCATCCGCTTGCCCCGGCCGGGCGGCGGCGTCATCGCGGCCCGCGCCCCCTTGCCGGCCCATATGCTGACGACCTGGCAATTCTTCGGCTTCGATTCCGCCCCGGCCGAAGAGCCGCTCGCCGACGCCGAGCCTTGAGCGAACCGGCTCATCGCTTTCGTCTGATTGTCTTCGATGTCGACGGCACCCTGGTCGACAGCCAGCAGGTGATATTGTCGGCCATGGCCATGGCCTTCACCGAACATGGCTTGCCGGAGCCCGATCCCGCCCATGTGCGAAGGCAGGTCGGACTCAGCGTCGAAGAAACCATGGCCCAACTGCTGCCGGCCAGCGATGGCGACCTCCGGGGGCGGTTGGCCGGCTCGTTTCGCCAAGCCGCCTTCGCGCTTCGCTGCGGCCCGGGCTATTCGGAACCCCTCTATCCCGGCGTTCGCGATCTGCTGCGGGCACTTGCCCATCCAGCCGTCTTCTTCGGCATCGCCACGGGCAAGGCGCGACGCGGTCTCGACTACACCCTTGGCGCCCACGGAATTGCCGATCTGTTCCATACCTTGCAGACCGCCGACCTGAACCCGAGCAAGCCCAATCCCGCAATGCTGCTGAACGCCATGGCGGCCGTCGGCGTGGGGCCAAGAGAGACCGTCTTCGTCGGTGACACCAGCTTCGATATGAACATGGCGTTAAGCGCCGGCACCTCGGCGGTGGGCGTCGCCTGGGGTTATCATACCACGGAGGACTTGCGCGCGGCCGGCGCGCAACGGATCATTGGGCAACCGGGCGAGTTGCCTATGACCCTGTTTTCTATGGGAGGATAACGATGCGCCTGCGGACCATTTTGATCGTTGTCGCCGTTGTCCTTGCGGGCCTCGTGGCCACGGCCGTCGGCATTCTGAAGTCCATCGACTTCAATCAATACAAGCCGCAAATCGCGGCGGCGGTGAAGTCGGCCACCGGGCGCGACCTCTCCATCGGCGGGGACTTCAAGCTCGGCATTTCTCTTTCTCCGACCCTGGCCGTGGACAATGTCAGCCTTTCCAACATGCCAGGCGGCTCCCGTCCGGTGATGATCAATCTGAACCGTCTGGATGTGCAGGTGGAGTTGATCCCCTTGCTGTCGAAAAAAATCAAGGTCGACCGCATTATCCTGGAAGGCGCCGACATCCTGTTGGAAACCGATGCCAAGGGCCGCGGCAATTGGGTCTTCGAGGCGCCCGGCGGTGCCGCCACGACGACGGCCACGACGGCGGCAACCCCCGCCGAGGGTGGTGCCGGCATGAGCCTGCCGGAGGTCGATACCGTTCAAATTCGCGATTCAACGGTGACATACCATGACGGCATCGCCGGGACGACGCGCAGCTTCAAGGTCGACAGGCTGAATGCCGACACATCGGGCGGCAGCCTGACGCTCGATCTGGCCGCGCTCGTCGGCCAGGAGCCGCTCAACGTCAAAGGCACCCTCGGCGCGCCGACGCTTCTGACCGGTGGGAAGCCCTATCCGATGGATCTGGCGCTTTCCAGCGGCGATACCTCCGCGACAGTCAAGGGCGCGATTGGGGATGTCAGCAAGATGCAGGGGCTGGCTGTGGATGTGACGGCCAAGGGCAAATCGCTCTCCGATCTGAACGGCCTGATCGGATCGCCCCTGCCGCAACTCGGGCCCTATGGTTTCGCCGGCAAGTTCGTCAACATCGAAGGCGGATACAAGATCACCGGTCTGCAGTTGACCATGGGCGGCAGCAGCATGACCGGCGATGTCTCGTTGGCGCTCGGCGGCAAGCGCCCGAAGATCGTGGGCAATCTGGCGGCGGCCAAGATCGACCTCAAGGATTTCGGCGTTAAGCCGGCGGGTGGTGGCGGCGGTTCGTCGGGCAGCAGCGGTGGCCGGGTTTTCCCCAACGATCCTTTGCCGTTCGCCGGCCTGACCGCCGTCGACGCCGATCTCAACTTCGCCGCCCAGCAGATGATCAAGGCGCCGGTGACGATGGAGAACGTCAAGCTGGTCTTGTCGCTGGCGGCCGGCAAGCTGCAGGTGAAGCCCTTCTCTGCGGCCGTTGCGGGCGGCACGCTGACGATCTCGCTTGCCGTAGATGGTGCGAAGAATCCAGCCCCGATCTCAGTGGACCTGAACGAAAGCCAGGTCGAAGCCGGCACTCTGATGCAGGTGCTGGCCGGTAGCAGCGTGCTCTCCGGCGGCAAGGTCAATATGAAGTTCGCGGTCAACGGCGCCGGCAATTCGGTACGCGCGATCATGGCGGGCCTCAACGGCAAGCTCGATGCCACCATGGGGCAAGGTAACATCAACAATGATTTTGCCAAGCTCATGCTGGCCGATCTGTTCAATCTGTTGTCCTTCGGCGGCGGGGGCGACAGTTCCAACCTGAAATGCGTTGTCATGCGCTTCGACATCTCGCGTGGTCTGGCGACGACCCGCCAATTGGTGACCGAAACCAGCGGCGCTACAATCGTGGGCAAGGGTACGATCAATCTGGCGACCGAGGGGCTCGATCTGCATCTGGTGCCCTATGCGACCTCGACCAACCTGACCAACCTCGCCATTCCCATGATCGTCGGTGGCACCATGGCTAATCCGCATGTCGTTCCCGACGCCACCGCAATGGCATCGGGCACCCTGAATACGGTGGTCGGTGCGCCCGCTTCCGCGCTGGGAGCCTTGGGCAGCGTGGTTGGCATCGGCGGCGGCTCGGGCAGCGGCTCGGCCGATACGACCTCAGGTTGTGGCTCTTCCGCCGCCGCGGCGACGAAACCGGCCACGACCAAGCCCGCGACCACGGGCGGTAGCACTGGCAGCGGCGGCGGCGCACTGGACAACGTGGGCGGTGCGATTAAGAGTCTGTTGCCCTGACCGCGACGCTGCATCGATTTTACAAGCAGGCCACCGTTCGCCCGGCGAACGGCGGCTTTCTCGTTTTCCTCGACAACCGCGCCCTGGCGACCCCTGCCAAGGCGGATCTCAAATTGCCGGCACAGGCGCTGGCCGAGGCTATTGCGGCGGAATGGGCTGGGCAGGGCATCAAGCTGAAGCCTGCCACCATGCCCATGACCCAATTTGCCAATACGGCGGTCGACAAGGTGGCCCCGGATCCGGCACCGGCCATTGCGGAGCTGCTGGCCTATGCCGGCACCGATCTCCTCTGCTACCGGGCGGAAATGCCGCCGGGCCTGGTCGAGCGCCAGCAGGCGCGCTGGCAGCCCCTGCTGGACTGGCTGGCGCTGCGCCATGACGCCCCGCTGACCGTCCACGTCGGAGTCATCCCTCGGCCGCAGCCGGCGGCGTCGCTGGCCGCCCTCGGCCGTCGGCTGGCCGATCTGCCCGCCTTCACCCTCGCCGGCCTTGCCGCGGCCGCTCAGACCTGCGGCTCTCTGGTCATCGCGCTGGCCCTGGCGGAGGGCGAGATAACGGCGGCGGAGGCCTTCGAATTGGCGGAACTCGATGGCACCTTCCAGATCGAACGCTGGGGGGAAGATGAGGAGGCGGCAGCGCGCCGGCGCCGGCTGCGCCAGGATATCCAGGATATTCACCGTTTCCTGGCGCTTTCGGCCGGATAGAGTTCGCCGCAAAGGGGGGCCGCTGGCGTCCGCCCGCCGTTTTTGCTATTGCCATGACGCGGCTGGCGGTCCGGCGGGGGCAGATATGCGCGAGATTCTTCGACAACTCGATCTGAAGCGGGCCGCGGCCCGGGCCGGTGGCGGCAAGCGCCGGGCCGATGCCCAGCATGCCAAGGGCCGCCTGACCGCGCGCGAGCGGATCGAGCTTCTGACCGATCCCGGCTCCTTCGAGGAGTGGGATATGTTCGTTGAGCACCGAAGCAGTGACTTCGGTATGAGCGAGCAGAAAATCCCCGGCGATGGTGTCGTCACCGGCCATGGCACGGTGAATGGTCGGCTCATATTCATCTTCAGCCAGGATTTTACCGTCTTCGGCGGGTCGCTGAGCGAGGCTCATGCCGAGAAGATATGCAAGATCATGGATCAGGCCATGAAAGTGGGGGCGCCCGTCATCGGGCTGAACGATTCCGGCGGCGCGCGCATTCAAGAAGGTGTCGCCTCATTGGCCGGTTATGCCGAGGTTTTCCAGCGCAACATTCTGGCGTCGGGCGTCGTGCCCCAGATTTCCCTCATCATGGGTCCATGTGCCGGCGGGGCGGTCTACTCGCCGGCCATGACCGACTTCATTTTCATGGTCAAGGACAGCTCCTACATGTTTGTCACCGGCCCCGATGTGGTGCGCACGGTGACCCATGAAAACGTGACCCATGAGCAATTGGGCGGTGCGCTGACCCATACCCAGCGTTCGGGTGTGGCCGACCTCGCCTTCGAGAACGACGTGGAAGCCCTCCTGCAGCTTCGCCGGTTCATCGACTTTCTGCCGGCCTCGAACCGGGAGGCGCCGCCCCGTCGCCCCACGACGGACCCCGCCGACCGGATAGAGCTTTCTCTCGATACCCTGGTGCCGGCCAATGCGAACAAGCCCTATGACATGAAGGAGCTGATCCAGAAGGTCGTTGACGAAGGCGAGTTCTTCGAACTGCAGCCCGAATACGCGCGCAACATCCTGACAGGCCTTGGCCGGTTGGAGGGGACGACGATCGGCATCGTCGCCAATCAGCCCATGGTGCTGGCCGGCTGTCTCGACATCGATTCCTCGCGCAAGGCGGCGCGCTTCGTGCGCTTCTGTGATTGCTTCAATATTCCCATCGTCACCTTCGTCGACGTGCCCGGCTTCCTCCCTGGGACGGACCAGGAATTCAACGGGATCATCAAGCACGGGGCGAAGTTGCTCTACGCCTTCGGCGAGGCGACGGTGCCCAAGGTGACGGTCATCACCCGCAAGGCCTATGGCGGGGCCTATGACGTCATGAGTTCCAAGCACATGCGCGGCGACGTCAACTATGCGTGGCCGACGGCCGAGATCGCGGTGATGGGACCCAAGGGCGCGGTGGAGATCATCTTTCGCGCCGACATCGGAGATGCGGCGAAGATCGCGCAGCGCACCGAGGAGTATCGCACCAAATTCGCCACGCCGTTTGTGGCCGGCGCGCGCGGCTTCATCGACGACGTCATCATGCCCCATTCGACCCGCAAGCGGATCTGCCGCAGTCTCGCCATGCTGCGTGGCAAGAGGATCGATAACCCTTGGAAAAAACACGATAATATCCCTCTTTGATCGGGCCCTGATGGAGCACGCGTAGGTCGAATGACGAAGAAGAGCGCCAAGGTCAAATCGAAAACGGCCGACGATCCCTCGCCCGCCGCCAAGGGCAAGCCGCCATTCCGCAAAATTCTGATCGCCAATCGGGGCGAGATCGCCTGCCGGGTCATGCGCACGGCCCGCGCCATGGGGATCAGGACGGTCGCGGTTTATTCCGAAGCGGACGCGGACGCCGCCCATGTGCGAGAGGCCGACGAGGCCTGCTCGATCGGCCCGGCGCCCTCGGCCAAGAGCTATCTTTCCATCGACAATATCCTGGCCGCAGTCACGCTGAGCGGCGCCGAGGCAGTTCATCCCGGCTACGGCTTCCTCTCCGAGAATCGCGCCTTCGCCGCGGCCTTGGAAAAAGCAGGCGTAGTCTTCATCGGGCCACCCGCGAGCGCAATCGCCGCCATGGGCGACAAGATCGAATCCAAGAAGCTGGCGCAGAAGGCCGGAGTCACTACCGTGCCTGGCCATCTGGGCGTCATCAAGGACGCCGAGGAGGCGGTGAAGATCGCGCGCGGCGTGGGCTATCCGGTGATGATCAAGGCTTCCGCCGGGGGCGGGGGCAAGGGCATGCGTCTGGCCCGCAATGATGATGAGGTGCGCGAAGGCTTTCGCGCCGCCAGCCACGAGGCGAAATCGAGCTTCGCCGACGAGCGCGTCTTCATCGAGAAATTCATCGAGGACCCGCGCCATATCGAGATCCAGGTGCTGGCCGATGGGCATGGCACCTGCCTCTATCTGGGCGAGCGCGAATGCTCAATTCAGCGCCGCCACCAGAAGGTGATCGAGGAGGCGCCAAGCCCCTTCCTCGACGCCAAGACCCGCGCGGCAATGGGCGAGCAGGCCGTGGCGCTGGCCAAGGCGGTGGGCTATCGCTCCGCCGGCACGGTCGAGTTCATCGTCGATGCAAAGCGCAATTTCTATTTCCTGGAGATGAACACACGCCTTCAGGTGGAGCATCCGGTGACCGAAATGGTGACCGGCATCGATCTGGTGGAGCAGATGATCCGGATCGCGGCGGGCGAAAAGCTGGGCTTGACGCAAAAGGACGTAACTCTCACCGGCTGGGCGATCGAGGCGCGGGTCTATGCCGAGGATCCGCTGCGCAATTTCCTGCCGTCCATCGGCCGACTCACCCGCTATCGCGAACCCATCGCGGGCCGAGGCGTCAGGATCGACAGCGGCGTCTATGAGGGGGCGGAGATCAGCGTCTATTACGATCCCATGATCGCCAAGCTGATCGGCTATGGCGAGGATCGCAGGCGGGCGACTGCCGCCATCTCAGCCGCTCTGGACGCCTATCAGATTCGGGGCGTCAGCCACAACATTCCGTTCCTGAGCGCGCTGCTGCGCCATCCGCGTTTCGTTGCCGGACGCCTGACCACCGGCTTCATCGCCGAGGAATTCCCCGATGGCTTCCAAGGCGCCAAGCCCAGCGAGGAAGAGCACCAATTGCTGGCGGCGGTTGCAGCCGTGGTGCATCACCGCGTCCAGCAGCGCGATGAGCAGATCAGCGGGCGCTTGAGCCCGCCGAAGGAAAGTGGCGGGGCAGATTGCGTAGTGGTCCTGGGCCTGGACCATTTGCCGGTGACCGTGGCGGAAACCGCTGGCGGCCACGCCATTATCGGTGCCGGGGCCAGCATCGAGCTGATCGGCGATTGGCATCCAGGCGATACGCTCTATCGCGGACGGGCTGATGGCGAAACCGTTGCAGTCCAGGTGGATCGGATCGGGATCGGTTATCGGCTCAGCCATGGCGGCGTGACCTTGGATCTCAAGGTCTTGAGCCCGCGCGCCGCGGCGCTTGCCAAGCTGATGCCCCTCAAGCAATTACCCGATCTCTCGCGCTTCCTGTTGTCGCCCATGCCCGGGTTGCTGGTGTCGCTGGCGGTGAAATCGGGCGAAGAGGTCAAGGCGGGGCAGGAGCTGGCGGTGGTCGAGGCGATGAAGATGGAAAACCTGCTGCGCGCCGAACGCGACGGCAAGGTCGGCAAGCTCCATGCGGCCCCGGGCGACAGCCTGGCGGTCGATCAGGCGATCCTCGAATTCGAATGACGGCGCGGCTGGTTCGCATCCGGGGCAAGGTCCAGGGAGTCTGGTATCGCTCCTGGACGGTGGAGCAGGCGGTCCAGCGTGGCCTGCGCGGCTGGGTGCGCAACCGCCAGGACGGCAGCGTGGAAGCCCTCTTCGCTGGCGAGCCCGCGGCCATCGAGGAGATGATCGCCGTCTGCCGCAAGGGCCCGCGCCTGGCCCGGGTGACCAGCATCGCCAGCGAGCCCACCACCGAGGAGCCGCCGGTCGGTTTCGAGCAGCGGGCCACGGCTTAGCTCAACTGTCGCCGAAGACCTCGGTGAACGCGGCCTTGAGCGCCATGTCGAGCTCGGCCGTCGAGGCCAGGATACCCAGATCGTGAAGCGAGGTGACGCCAAACCCGGGCCCGTTGACCCCGCAGGGCACGATGCCGGCGAAATGCTCCAGGTCCGGGTCGAGGTTGAGTGACACGCCGTGCATGGTCACCCAATGGCGGATCCGGACGCCGATGGCGCCGATCTTATCCTCTCGTCCACCGCCCCGATCGATCCAGATGCCGACCCGCCCGGCCCGTCGCTCGCCTCGCAGATTGAACCGGGCGAGTGTGCGGATCAGCCAGTCCTCGAGCCCGAGAACATAGGCTTTCACGTCTGGCCCGCGCCGCTTCAGATCGAGCATGACATAGCCGATGCGCTGGCCCGGCCCGTGATATGTGTATTGGCCGCCCCGGCCGCTGCGATAGACGGGAAACCGACCCGGGCTCAGCAGATCGCCCGTTTGCGCGCTGGTTCCCGCCGTATACAGCGGGGGGTGCTCCAGCAGCCAAGCCAGCTCCCCGGCCTTGCCGGCGCGGATTCCGGCCACGCGCTCGTCCATGACGGCCAGGGCCGTTTGATAATCGATCTGGCCGTCGTCGATACGCCATTCCATGGGCCTCTGCCGACTCCGCTTGATTGGGGCTGGCCGATTTGGTATTCCCGGCGGCGCCGGATTACAAGCATGCGGTCGTGGCGGAACTGGTAGACGCGCAGCGTTGAGGTCGCTGTGGGTGAAAACCCGTGGAAGTTCGAGTCTTCTCGACCGCACCACAGAAGACTAAGCCTTTGAAGCCCAACGTTTCCGCCATTTTTCTGCCCCAGTGGTACACTGGAGGTGGTACACATGGCCTGTATGAGCTTCGTTCAAAAGCATCCCAAGTCGGGCGTCTATCGGGTCCGGAGGAAGATACCTCCGGATGCCCGGATGGCGTTTGGTGGAAGAAAGATTTTCCTCCAAAGTTTGGGTACGAAGGACCCGCTGGAGGCGAAACGGCTAGCCCTGCCGGTGCTGGTCGAACTGGATAAGCGGATTGCTCAGGCTCAGTCCCAAGGGGGGTTCTGGGCCAGGCATGTCCGGGGTCACTACCTGAGCGAATTTGCTCAATGGGCCGGGCTAACACTTCCCACGGATGCACCTTGGTTTTTTGATTCACAGCCCGAGTTTCGGGCGAAGCTTCAAGAATTCTTCCGGGCCAAGCTTCCTTTATCACGTCCTGACCAGTTGGAGTTCCAACAGTACGTGGAAGCGAACCACGACATGCTGTACCCGGTGGAGAAACCCAAGCCGGTAGAGCCGATCAGGGCTGAACCCCAAACGATCTTGCTGAGCGAGCTTGAAGAACGGCTGATCGGGCAGGGTTCGTATGCGAAGCGATCCGAACAGGACGTGCGCAAGGCTTTCGAATACCTCCGTCAAATCCGCACAGACGTTCCGGTTGCTCAGATCGTCCCTGGGGATATCCGGGAGCTTCGGGATTTGCTTCTCAGGTATCCCGTACTGGGACGGACCAGATCAATCGGACTCCGGGAGGCTGCGAAGTCCAACCACGAACGGACGATGAACCCAAAGACGGTGAAGAAACTCCTGGGGTTTCTGAGCAAGGGCTTCCAACTCGCACACTCAGAGGGTTGGGCAACCGGGAACCCTGTCCTGGGGATTAAGGTGGCGAAGAAAACCCCGACTTCGAAAGATGCAGCACGGGAAGATTTCACACCCGATGATCTGACCCGCTTGTTCAGTTCGGATTGGTTCCACGGAAAGAATGATCGCGATTATCAATTCTGGTTACCCTGGTTGGGTCTGTTCACCGGAGCCCGGCTATCCGAGCTAACTCAGTTGGGTCCGAATGATTTGCGGAAAGACCAGGGGATTTACTACCTCAGCCTAACGACCACTGATGGAAAACGGCTGAAGACGAAGAGTTCTGTCCGAATGATTCCGCTGCATCCCAGGCTGGTCCAGATGGGCTTTGTGGAGTGGGCGCAAACCGGGTTGCCGTGGAAACACCGCTACGCCGATGCAGAAATTCTGAGCCGTGAGTTTTCGAAGCAATTCGCACGGCACCTAAAGCGGATCGGACTGAAACGAACTGGATTGGTCTTCCACAGTTTCCGCCACACGTTCAAAACAGCCGGCCGAATGGGCGGCATGATTGAGGACCTGAACGATGTACTGACGGGGCATTTGCCGCAGACGGTCGCGGGGAAATACGGAAGAAACAAACGTCCGGTCGAAACGCTATTGGAGCAAATCCAGAAGTTGGAATTCGAGGGTCTGCCTAAGTAGAGGAAATCAGAAGC
>WNFQ01002878.1_pt1 | contig 12495 bp, 9 predicted proteins | sample 5400171 | NCBI WGS metagenome assembly WNFQ01 (sample SAMN13153356, study PRJNA577476) | soil metagenome | isolation source: 20 cm soil under Madrone tree | place: USA:California | collected 2016-06-14
ACGTGTGCATATACGCTTATCCGATGACCGCCTCGGATCTGCAGGAATGGCTGAAGAGTGCTTCCGCTACCGGCTGGGAATGGAGCGAGACGAATGGATGGGTTTCCGCCAGCCAGCTACGCCACGCGCCGCCTCTCGGGCACCTGTTCGCCTATCTTCTCGCCAGCAACTTTATTGTCCCTATCCAAGTGCCCGCGGCCCTAAGAGCCGACGCTTGACCACGGGAAAGACTCGCGCCGCACCGCTCTCTTCCCGCACTTGCACTCCCGCTGATCAGTCTTCATAAGTCGGCTTCTCGTCAGGAAATCAAACACTGACGTTTATCAGTTGCATCGAATCGACCCGAAGGTTCCGGCCGAGGAGCAAGGCGAGATCTGCAGGCAGAAGGCAAGATCAGGCACATCGGCTTATCGGAAGTGAGTGTGCGCCAGATTTAGTATGCACAAACGATCGTTCCTATCGTAAGTGTCCAGAATCGCGGCTTCGAGTGCGCCCGCCAGTTCTTCGACGGCCTTGGTCGCGTGTTCTGCGATCTCATGGAAATTCATTTCTTTCGTTCCTCCTCCAAAAGGTTCTTGTTGTTTGCCCTCCTTGGCAGCGCAGTCCGCTGCCAAGAAGAACAATTGCTCTTCCTGGCGGTGGGTTGGCGCTCAGCCGCGTGTACCGTCAAGGACGCGGTGTTGGCGTTCATCGGAGCGCAGCGGAGATCCTTGACGGGAGAAGCGCGCGGTCTGAGCGCAGGGTTTCACCAGGAAGGGCAAAGGAGGAGAGCAAGGACGGTTACCTGGAGAGATCGAATTGGCCGTGAATGACGGTAAGGTCCAAGGCGGGACGGAGGATTACTTTTTGCCGAAGGGCAGACAATCCCGTGGATAAAATCGGGAGGGCGGGTTCCGTACGTCCTCTCTGTTATGGCGAGGTACCGCGGTTCGTGCGTGGCCAATCGATGCGCCAGCGCCGACCCGCTAGCGGCGCCCAGAAGAGTTGTTTTGGCGGCGGAGCGCCTCTCGAATGGTGATAGAGCGCGGCGGTGCGTTCGTAGAAGCCGCGCGTGTGCCAGGAATCGCGAAATCCAAAACGGTGGAAGTCCAGATGATGGCAGAACTCATGACAGAGAGTGCTCAGAAACGTTCCGAACGAGGTGATCTCTTTGCGAACTGCCGTTCTCATCCAGACCCGGATCAGCATCGTCGTTGGGTGGTAGTCTCCGAAAAGCTCGATCGCGGAGTGTTCCCGGACGCGCAGGGGTCTAGCGGCAAGCACTCGGACGGCGCAAGTCCGGACTTGGTAAAAATCGGAGGCGGTTGTGAGAAACTTTGCGCAGGCTCGACGAACGTCTGCGATGGCATCCGACTTCATTGCCGACTCGATGGTCTCGGCAATTCTCGGCAATCTCCCATCTCCTGGCAACGCGAGTGTCTTCAACCCGTCACTGTGGGCAAAGAGTTCGCGATTTTTCTTGCGTGGTGGAGGGTCGGTCAACATCCCAAAGCATATTCTGCAATAAATCGAAGTTTCCCTCCACGGCCATCCTTGCTGCCGCTAATTGGCGGCATCAGCGAAGGCAGATGGAACCGATCTGGCGGAAGCATCCGGAATGACAGATTTACTCATCCGACCGGGAAAATTCCGACACTCACGGACGTACGTATATAAAGGACCGAAGCAACTATAAGGACTGGGGGAGATTGGTCCGGACTGCGCAGCTCGATTCGTGCAAGTGCTTGAAAGAGAATGGCCTAACGACGAGAGTCTGAGGGCGGCGTGATAGGGGCAGCGTGACAGTGCGGGATTCTAACCAACGAGAGGGCAGCGCTCTAACCAACTGAACTACGTCCCCAGCCGTGGAATCAACAACTTGCCGTAAAGCCCTAAGGAATAAGGCAGTTGCAAGTTTTGCATACAGCGCACGTTTCGCTCGCCGTGCATACGGTAGCAGCTGTCCCCGCCAGAACCGCCAATAAACCGCTAATAAAACTCCGTGCGTCGTTGCGAGTAATAATTTAACACAGCCCGCGGCTTTTGTCCCATCGCCCACAAAAGTTTTTAAGGCAAGAGCGAGGGGGCAGCTTGCGAACGCTCGTCTTCCTGGTCTTCGATCGGATGTCTCTCAGGGAGCATGCGCTCGTGAAGGATACGGGAGACAAGAATGCCTCCGCGTTCCTGGCGGTAAAATACGACGTGCTTGCCGTGTTCAAGACGATGTAATCCAGGTCGGATTTCATCACAGGGCCGCCCCAAGGCCGGGCTGTCGGCTAGTCTTTTGCAACAGGCCTCAAGTTCGTTGAGGTAAAGGGCTGTTTGGTCATTGCCCCAGGTGCGCAGCGTGTATTCGGCGATACTCAGTAAGTCGGCTTCTGCCCGACGCGAAAACCGAAACGTTGCCACGGCTAGCGGGATAACACGGGAAGTTTAAGACTCTTCCGAACGCGCGCAAATACATCGCCCTCAACTATACCGCTCTTGTCGCCTTCATCAATGGCCGATCGTAAGGCTGCGAGCTTCGCCTCGTATCGCTGTTCCTCACGCTCCAAAGTCCTCAAACCGGCGCGCACAACTTCGCTCGCGTTTTCGTAACGACCCGTTTTAACCTTCTTGGCTACGAAGCGATCGAGCTCGTCTGTCAGATTGACGTTCCGAGTTGGCATGGCAGCAGCCTTTTTTCGCAATGTTCAGTTACAACGCCATTCTAGCACCATTGGCAAAGATTGCCAAGATGCCAGAACGGGCTAGGTGTGGTTGCCGGCGGCTCGGAGAAAGGGCACCTCGCGATCTGGAATTTCAGTACCGGTGAGGTAAGAGCTTCGCACCCACGCGCCCACGTGGGTAAGGTCGACGCTTTGCGTTTCGGCAGTTTCTTCGGTCGGAAGGTGCTGGTCTCCAGAGGCATCGATGGCATGCTGAGGTTCTGGACGTTGGATTTGACGCAACCGCTTCGCCTGGACTTCGGTGAGGGGGTCAATGCGATCGCCCCTTTGGGTGACGACCGGTTTGCGGTCGGTGACTTCGGCGGTTTGGTGGTATTTCGATTCCCTAAAAGCGACCGACCTTAGGACCTGCAGGGCTTCCTTTCCAGCTCGAACTAGAAGATACAAAATACGCCGAATCCAACATAGGACAACGGTTTCGAACACCGTGCAACGCGCGACCAACGGTTCCCTAGACCGTTGCAGCGCTCGGCTCCTTCTGCGGTAGTTCAATTCCAGGCTTTTACACTATTAAAGGTAGCGCTGCGGCGGATTTCCGGACCACCTTAGAGGCACTCGTATTTCTACACGTTGATTACACAACAGTTAAATCTAGGGCCTCGGCCTTCTTCTCGTTCTAATCTTTCTAAACGGAAACGGACCTCCGCCACAACCGATCCAGACGAACACAAGGTCACGATGTACGAAGTCCTCAGTCGTTGAGAAAACGCGGCGATCAGTTGGGTACAGTAGGGTTTTGGATCCATAATCGACTCAAAAATTTCATGGGGGAAATGAGTTCTAGGAAAAAACCCAATAAATACTGCATAATTGCATTGCGCAACTCGAGCACGAGGGCCAAGAACAGCGGATCGTAATGGGTTTGTCTTGACCGAGGTTCCGGGAGGGTATCAAAGTAAGTCTTTTATTATCTGTGTGTTACGTGGGGCCCGTAGCTCAGCGGTTAGAGCAGCGGACTCATAATCCGTTGGTCCCAGGTTCAAATCCTGGCGGGCCCACCACTAGTTTCAGTCGGTTAACGTGTTTGCTCGCCCTGCGTCTACGCGCTATTGGTGGCTGCAGCGTTCAAGCTTTTCGGGATCTTCACAGTCCCCTCATTTTTCTTCCTGGTCTTCCTGAACATCCTTTTTTCCACAGCGGTGCGCATCCCGATTTTCCACGCGGGCAAACGCGTCGCGGGCCTGGGAGTCGCCGCCGCCGCCGCGTGGCTTTGGGCTCTTTTCCCATTGCCATCATGATTCCGTTCGAATGGATCTGGGACACGTCTCTTTCCGCGCTGCTCGCGGCCCGGCTGTTGTGGGCCACGTTGGAATTAGCCGATTCCGATCGTGTGCGTGACTGGTGCGGCTACGGCTTGTTGTGGGGTTTTACGCTGATGACCAATCCTTCGCTCGAAAACTATGACGACAAGCATTCGCGCTTTTCCAGCCACATAACGAAAGACCGCGAGACCGCGCGCTATTTCCGCATGGGCGAAACCCCGCTCATGGACGAGGAGCGGCGCAAGGCCATGTGCTTCATCATCTCCCATCCGCGTATAGAGCTGATCCTTCGCCGATCGCTTCTCCGCGTTTTGGATCGGCCTTCCCATTACCCTGCAGAACTTTCTGGCAACGGATTCCTGATTGGTTCGCGCCTTGATGCTCTGCGCCGTTCTTTCTGGAATGGAAGCGCTCCTTGGCATCGCCGTGCTCGTTCGACGCCGCAGCGACTACGCGTTTCCACTCGCCGCCTACCCAGCCGTTTTTCCTTTTTTGTACTACATCACGCACACTTCGCTCCGCTACCGGCATCCCATCGACCTCGTCGTTCTTCTGCTGACCGCAATCGCAGCCCAAGCGGTTTGGTGTATAGTCCGTCCACGACAGATGCATTCATAAACCGCCTCGGAGGCCAGCACATGAGACGCGCCGCTCTCGCCTTATCTTTATTCTTGGCCACTCCGCTCTTCGCCCAGCAATCCGCCGTACCCACGATCCGTTACCACTCCGTTCCCGACTTCCTCAAGCTGCCCGCCGACCTCTACCTCGGCGAAGCCGTCGGCGTCGCCGTCAACTCCAAGGGCCACATCTTCGTCTTCTCGCGCGGTGACACCAGCGGTCCCGCCTACGGAGCCGCCGCGGCTCAGCTTCTCGAATTTGCCCCCGACGGAAAGTTCCTTCGCGAGATTGGCCACAACCTCTACGCTTGGTCCTTCGCCCATTCCGTGCGCATCGATAAAGAAGACAACATTTGGGTCGCCGACAAAGGCTCCGACATGGTCATCAAGTTCAATCCCCAAGGCCGCGTCGTCATGGTCTTCGGCCGCAAACAGGAAGCCTCCGACGAAGGCACCGAGCCGCTCAAGCATCCCAAGCCGCCGCTCCCTCCGGTCGACGGCATGTTTCGCCAAGTCACCGATATGGCTTGGGACTCCGCCGGCAACACCTACATCAGCGACGGCTACGTCAATTCCCGCATCGCCAAAGCCGACAGGAATGGCGTCTGGCTCAAATCCTGGGGCGAGCCAGGCGATCAACCCGGCCAATTCAACACTCCTCACAACATCGGCGTCGATGCGCATGACAACATTTACGTCGCCGACCGCGGCAATCGCCGCATTCAAGTCTTCGACACCGAAGGAAAATTCCTGCGCCAAATCACGATCGACGCGCCCATCTCCACGGACACTCGCCCCGCCATCGGCAATCGGCCCACGCAAAACACCGGCACCATGTCACCCGGCGCCCCCTGGACCATCTGCATCACGCCACCACCCAATCAGGTCCTCTTCACCTCCGACGCTTTCCCCGGCCGAATTTACAAGCTCAGCCTCGATGGCAAAGTACTTGGCATGTTCGGCCAAGCCGGCAAGCAGCCCGGTGAATTCGGCTGGGTCCACGAAATCGCCTGCCCCTCCGAAAACGAACTCTACGTGGCCGAAATCCTGAACTGGCGCGTGCAAAAACTAACCCTCGAGCCTACGCGTTGAGCAATGTTCATTCTGCCCGCTGAGCCTCGCGTCTTACTTCCCACTGGATTTGCGGCCACCGCTGCAAAAGGTGTAGTCTCTCGCCCTGCATGACGATGTAAGGGGTAATTTTTGGAGTGCGGCGGACTTGCCGCCGCTTTCACGGTCGATACAAATCAAAAGCTTTCCCTTAGTCACGCGGTGACAAGCAGAAAGGAAAAACCAAACATGAAAACCGATCCGCTACCCAATGACAATGCCATCGAAATCGCGAACGTAAGACAAACCGACCGTCGAACTTTCCTTCAAACCGCCGCCGCAGGAGCAGCCGCCCTCGCCCTACCTCGTTGGACGCTTGCCGCCAACGCATCCTCCGACCTCGACGCCATCTTCGCCGAAATCGACAAGCGTCACGACGAATCCCTCAAGCGCCTGCAAACCTGGATTCGCCAACCCTCCATCGCCGCCGAAAATCGCGGCATGAACGAAGGCTGGGAGCTCACCATGCAAATGCTTCGCGAAGCCGGCTTCGCGCAAGTCGCCAAGGTTCCCACCGACGGCCAGCCCGGCATCTTCGCCACCCTCGACGCCGGCGCTCCCAAAACCGTCGGCCTCTATTTCATGTATGACGTAAAGCAGGTTGATCCCCCCGAATGGTCCTCGCCGCCCTGGGACGCCGCGCTGGTCGACAAGCCCGGCCTCGGTAAAGTGATCATCGGCCGCGGCGCTGTGAACCAGAAAGGCCCCGAAGCCACCTTCCTCGCCGCGCTTCACGCCATTCGCGGCGCAGGCCGCAAGCTCCCGGTCAATCTTGTCTTTGTAGCCGAAGGCGAAGAAGAAATCGGCTCCCCGCATTTTCCCCAAGTCGTGCATCGCCCCGATATTCTCGCCGCCCTGAAAAAGTGCAACGGCATCTTCATGCCTTTTCCGTCGCAGGGTCTCGATGGCGAAGTTACCCAATTCCTCGGCGCCAAAGGTGTCGTCGAGCTCGAACTCATTTCCAGCGGCGAAAAGTGGGGCCGCGGCCCGCGCAAGGACGTGCACTCCAGCAACAAAGCCCGCCTCGACAGCCCCGCCTGGCATCTCGTCGAAGCCCTCGCCACGCTCGTCTCTCCCGACGGCAACGATCCCGCCATCGAAGGCTTCGCCGCCAAAGCCCGCCCGCTTTCCGACTCCGAAAAGAAAATGATCGCCGAAGCCGCCCGGCGCCTCAACGAAGCCGAGGCCAAAAAACTCCTGGGCGTCCAACACTGGGTTCACGATGTAAGTTTTCAGGAATCGCTTGAATTGCTCACCGCGCGCCCGACCGTCAACATCGAAGGTCTCGTCGGCGGTTACACCGGCCCCGGCGGCAAAACCATTCTCCCCGGCCGCGCCCTCGCAAAAATCGACATGCGCCTCGTTCCGGACATGACCGCGGCTGAATCCCTCGCCGCCCTGAAAACGCATCTAGCGAAAAAAGGTTTCGGCGATATCGAAGTCAATATGAGCGGCGGCTACGATCCCACCAGCACGCCCGCCGATGCAGCGCTTATCCGCGCCGCCACCGCCGTCTACAAGCATCATGGCGTCGATCCCGTGATGATGCCGCGCCTCGCCGGCTCCTGGCCCGGCTACGTCTTCACCAGCGATCCGCTGCGTCTCCCCGCAGGCCATTTCGGTCTCGGCCACGGCAGCGGCGCGCACGCACCCGACGAATATTACGTAATCGAATCCGCCAACCCAAAGGTGCAAGGCCTCGACGGTGCCACCCGCTCCTACGTCGAGTACCTCTATGAACTAGCCTCTACATCCTGAATCGGTTTACTAAGAGTTGGAGAGAATCCTTGGCGAATGCCGAGCAGCGCCCCGGCCGCAGGCTTTCCCCGGCGGAAGTCCAAGACCTGCTCAAGCGCACCGGCCTCGAGCAACTCTACCAACTGGAGTATTCCGCGGAAAAGCCGCACTAGGCCCTTGCATTAGCAAGGTCGCCGGGACGTAACCTGTAGCTCGGGTCCGCTTTTTGGACCTAAGGCTTTTTCGTAGATGCCCTGCGAAAATCTACCTCAGGCCAATCCCGCCTTAGTCAGCGGCAATTCCCGGATCCGCTTCCCCGTCGCCGCGAAAATCGCGTTGCAAATCGCCGGCGCGATCGCCGGCAATCCCGGTTCGCCGATCCCGCCCGGCGGCGCATCGCTTTCCACGATGTGCACGTGCGTCTCGCGCGGCGCCGAATTCATGCGCGCCACCGGGAACGTATCGAAGTTCCCTTGCTCAACCGCTCCGTTCGCCGCGGTAATTTCTCCCCACAACGCGATGCTCGTCCCCATCACCGCCGCGCCTTCAAACTGATTCCGCGCCATCTCCGGGTTTACCACCGTCCCCGCGTCCAACGCCGAATCCACGCGCGTGATCTGGACTTTTCCAGCGTCGTTGATCCGCACCTGCACTACCGACGCCGCATACGTCAAAAAGCTCCGGTGCATCGCGATCCCCATCCCAAATCCATTCCCATTCTTCTTCTTGCCCCATCCCGCCTTTTCCGCCGCAAGCTGCACCACCCGCTTGAATCTCCCCGTGTCGATCGGGTACTGCTCATAGTTCCCGCCGTAATTCGTGTAATCCTTCGGCAGCTCCGTCTTGGGCACAATGCGGTCCGGCCCCAGCAGCGCCAGCGTGTACTCCAGCGGATCCTTTCCAGCCGCGTGCGCCAGCTCGTCCGTAAACGACTGAATTGCAAACGCATGATAAATATTAGCCACCGACCTCAGCCATCCGATGCGCACGTGCGCCGTAGCCGGCCCATTCTCCGACCGATGATTCGGTATCGCATACGGCAGGTCCGTGAATCCCAGCCCCAATTCATCGGCCGCCGAATACACCGCGCTCGCGTCAAACGTCGATCCGATCGGCGGAAACACCGTGCGCTGCAGCCAAGCCGTCGGTTTCCCATCTGCTCCCACCGCCGCCTTCATGTACATCGCGGAAACCGAATGATACGTATCAAACCGGATGTCGTCCTCGCGCGTCCATACCACCTTTACCGGCTTTCCAGTTTTCTTCGACAGCACCGCCGCTTCTACGGCAAAATCTGGAAACGACTTCCGCCCAAACGCCCCGCCCAGCAACGTTACATTCACTGTCACATCTTCTTTCTTCGCGCCCACCGCCTCCGCGATCGCATCGCGCGCGCCCACCGGGCTCTGCGTCGGCACCCATGCTTCCACTTTTCCGTCGCGATACACCGCCAGCGCCGCAGGCGGCTCCATCGAAGCATGCGCCAGCAGCGGCGCATAATATTCCGCCTCTACAACCTTTCCGCCCTTCGCAAACCCCTCGTCCACATTCCCAACTTCCCGGACCACTTTACCCGGCTTCCGCGCCGCCTCTTCCAATTCCTTGCGGTACGGCCCGGAGTTAAAGACCTTGTGCGCGCTTTCGTCCCATTCTACTTTCAGCTTCTTCAGCCCCTGCATCGCCGACCACGTGCTGTCCGCCAATACCGCAACGCCGCCCAGCGCCTGCATATTTACCGGCGGCTTGAACGTGGGAATCGTCTCCGTCGACTTCACTCCGCTGACCGCGAGCGTCTCTTTGTTATCCACCGACTTCACCGTGCTGCCCATCACCGGCGGATGCATCACCGTCGCGTATAGCATCCCGTCCATGCGCGTGTCCTGCCCGTAAGTCGCTTTGCCCGTGCAGAAATCCTTCAAGTCGTAGCCTGCAGCATCTTTTCCGATGTAGCGCCATTCGCTGCGCGGCTTCAGCTTCAATTCTGCTTTCTTCGGCACGTCTTGCTTGGCCGCCGCTTCCACCAGCGCTCCATATCCCAGTTTCCTTCCGGATTTCTTGTGCACCACGGTGTGCAATTCCGTTGAACATTCCGCCGTCGGCACGTTCCACCCCTGCGCCGCGGCCCGCACTAGCATCAAACGCGCCGTCGCCCCCGCCTCGCGTAGCGGTTCAAAAAAGCTCACCACCGAGTGCGAACCATCCGTATCCTGGTCGCCGTACTTTTCGTCGCCGGTCGCTTGCACCACTTTCACGCGCGCCCAGTCCGCGTCCAATTCGTCCGCCACAATCCGCGGCAGCGCCGTGCGCACGCCGTTCCCCATCTCCGACCGGTGCGCCACGATGTACGCCGTCCCATCCGTATCGATCGCGACATAGACGCTCGGATGCAGCGGCGCCTTGCTCATCGGCACCGACGGATCAAGCGCGCCCACGTCGCCGCTGGCCGGCAAATCCACCGGCATCAGCCGCACGCCCAGCACGAACGCGCTCGTGCTCACCGCGCCCTTCAGGAATCCGCGCCGGCTAACATTTTCAATGGAGATCATGCGCTCCCCCAGATTTCCGGCAGCTTCGGTCAAATCATGCATATCCTAACGCCAAACAGTCGCTCGTGAACGATTTCTTAGTCGTGCGGCCAGGTGCCGAGCGCTCGGCGCAAATCGACGAGCTGGCCGAGGTGATACGAATTGTGATCGGTGAGCACCAGCGCCTGGCGCAAAATCGTCTGGCCGTCGCCATGCGGAATTTTCGCGAAGAGATCGGTGCGAGGACTTTTCACCAGCTCGATCATCTCGGCTAAGTCGCGCTGGAATTGCTGAACGCTCTTGTCCCACTCGGCCTCGGCCGGTGGACCCGGAGTTTTTGGCCAGTAGCCCTCCGGAAATCCCGGCGAGACGTGCTTGGGGTTGCGGCTGAATTCCAGGATGTCCCACTGCGCGATGCGCGAATGCTCCAACAGCTGCCAGCCAGTGTGCGGCAGGCCTGGCGCAAACGTTCCGCGTTTGTTCGCCGGGAATTCCTCCAGCGCGTCCATAAAGTGCACGTGCGCGGCGCCGCCCTTCAACACATCGATCAAGTGTTTGCGCAGCGCCGCATCGCTGCTCGCGCCCGAACCTCTTCGGCTCGAGCTCTTGTGCGCTTTAGCGCCTGCTTTTTTTGCTGCCTTCTTTTTCTTCAAGCCGATTTCTCCGAAACCACCACCTGCTGCGGCATTTCCGGCACGGGATGCAGAGTTGTCTTCACAAATCCAGCGTTGCGAAACATCTTCTCATACTCCGCGAACGTGTAAGCGTCGCCGGAATCCGTATTGGCCAGCATCATCAGGCTGAATGCTGCCGCCGTCGGCGGCGTCACGCGGTCTTCGTTGGGCACAAATTCCAGGGCGATGGCCTTGCCACTCGGCTTCAGCGACGCGTGCACACGCCGCATCAACTTCTCGCAGGTGGGCATGTCGAAGTGATGCAAAATGTTGGTCAGCAGCACGGAATCGTAGCCGTTGCCCAGCTCGGTCTCAAGCGCGCTTCCTTCGCGCACGCTGTAGCGATCCGCCACGCCAAATTTCCGCGCATTCTCCTGCGCCACTTGCAGCACCGCCGGCCAATCCAGAGCGACAATTTCCGCCTTGGGATTTTTCCGCGCCACGGTGATTCCATACATGCCATGTCCCGCCGCAATGTCCAGCACCTTGGCGGGCTTGCCGTCCTCGACGCGCAGCAGACCGGAAATAAACTCGGATGCAGGCACGGTAAGCGGGGCCATGGAGCGCGCAAACGCGACCCAGAAATCATCGTTCGGCTTGGTGTTGTCGCCTTCAGACCAAACCGAACCGCCGTTGCGCACCGCCAGCGTCAACGAATCAAAGATGTTGCGCGCGCGCTCCGTGCCTAAAAATCCCGCCATCGACGCCAGGCACGCGGGCGATTTGCGGTCCAGAAAAATCGCCGCTTCCTGCGTCAGCGCATACTTCCCTTGGTCCTTGGCCAGGAATCCTTGAATGGTCAAGTAGTCGCAAAGAATGCGCACGCCTTTTTCTGACGCCCCGGTCTTTGCTGCGAGGGCCGCGGCGGAATTCGCGCCGGCTCCAATCGCGGTGAACACATCCAGTTCAATTGCCGTCCGCAGCGCCGCGGTTTGCTGGTACGCATTCAGCGCGTTAAAAATTCGTTCCGGCGTAGGCCGTCCCGTTGTTGAAGGTGTCGCCATGGAGTTCCTCCGTCGTTCCTGAGCGCGTCTATTCTACACGCGGCCCAGCCAAAAGGGATTGCTCCCATCGCGCCACTGCTGGCATACTGCTTCACCCGCAATCAACCGCACCGGCTCAAGCCTGTGCTACTACGAGGCTCATAAACGTGAAGCGCGAATATCACCGGTGGCATTCGCCGCGCCTGGGCATCGAACTGGGCGTCGTCGTCTACGGTCACTGGGGACCGCCCCTGGTCGGCTTTCCCACCTCCGCGGGCGACGAGTGGGAGCTCGAAGGGCAGGGCATGATTGGCGCGCTCGGCGACTTCATCGACGCCGGCAAAGTGAAATTCTTCAGCGTCAATTCCATCAACGGCCTCTCCTTCTACGACAAGTCCGCGCATCCCTTTCATCGCAGCTACGTGCAGTCCGTTTTCGATTCGTATTTGCGCGAAGAAGTCGTGCCCTTCATCTGGAGCAATTGCCAATCGCAAGTCGCCATCTCGACCATGGGCATGTCCTTCGGCGCGTATCACGCGGCCAACTCGCTCTTCAAGCATCCCGACGTCATCAAGCGCTGCTTCGCCATGTCCGGCGTCTACGACCTGAAGAATTTCATGGACGGGATGTACGACGACAATTTTTATTTCAACAATCCCGTCGACTACCTTGCCAATCTCAGCGATGCCTGGGTGTACGAGCAGCTCGCCTCCTGCGACATTCACATCGCCACCGGCACGGGCCAGTGGGAAAACTCCGGCCCGTCGTACCGGCTCTCCGAGATCCTCGCCGCGAAAGGCATTCGCCATTCGCTCGACAACTGGGGCCCAGAAGGCGGCCACGACTGGCCGTACTGGAAGCACCAGATGCGTGAATACA
>WNFQ01003043.1_pt1 | contig 12490 bp, 11 predicted proteins | sample 5400171 | NCBI WGS metagenome assembly WNFQ01 (sample SAMN13153356, study PRJNA577476) | soil metagenome | isolation source: 20 cm soil under Madrone tree | place: USA:California | collected 2016-06-14
ACCTGGTTCGCGCTTGTTTCATACTGAGGGAAAAACTTTGTGCGCGAATTGCGTTCATTGACAGCCTGCGCTCCCCCGCTGATTGTCGGCAGCTGGTCGGCGCGCGTGATACCGAGTTGCGCCTGTGCTTGCAGGATTCGCGTTGCCGCAATGCGAACATCGTAATTCTGCAGGAGAGCGGTGTGGATCAGGTCTTGCAGCTGTTTGTCTTGGAAGACCTCCCACCATGTTTGCTCTCCGAGCGATTCCGTCGTAGGCTGTGCTGCGTCTTGCGGCGTAGTTCCACGGTACATCCCAGGAACGCCTACGCTCGGACGCTTATAGTTCGGTCCCACAGCGCAGCCCGCACTCAGGAGCAAAGTTAGTGAGAGCCCCGCTAACAGGGCTGTTAGTTTTGTCACTTTAGTCTCCTTCCGACGGGCTTAGCTGCGGAACCGCCGCATGGCCGGGCGCTTCGCCGCTGCGACGGCTGGCCAGACGCTCGACCAAAACGAATAGTGCTGGAACAACGAGAATGTCGACCGAACTCGCTAACAGCATGCCGCCGATTACGACCGTGCCCATGATTTGGCGCGCCACCGAGCCCGCGCCGGACGCCCAATCAGCATTACCAAACCAATCTGGGAATAGACATCGTTCTCGATTTGCACCATGTAAGCTGGATAGAAAACGCCGAGCACTGTCCGGCGCAGCCACAGCACGCCGAAGGCGCCGAACACCGCGACGGGCGTGCTCAATAACACGCTGAAAGGCAATGACCAGCTTTCATACAGGGCTGCCAAAATTAGAAACACGAACAGCAGCGAGAAGCCGAAGATGACCGAGGCCGAAAGCCCTTCTCGCGCCTTTTGCTCTTGGCGAGACATTCCCATATAGTCGAAGCCCATTTCGCCAGGCATCGTCTGTTTGAAGACGTCTTCCAGCGCCGCCGTCGCTTGGTCTGAACTGTAGCCTGGCGCAGCGCTCCCATTGATCTGCGCGGATCTGTACTCGTTATAACGCATCGTAAATTCGGGGCCGTCCCGCGATTCGAACTTTGTCAGCGCAGTAAGCGGCACCATTTCGCCCCGACTGTTGCGCACGTAGAACTGGTCTATGTTCTTCAGGTCTGACCGGTAAGGAGCTTCCGCCTGCACATACACCTGCCAGGTTCGGCCGAAATTGTTGAAGTAATTGATGAACAGCCCACCCATAAACGCCTGAATGGTCTGGTAAACGTCGTTGATGGCCACTCCTTGCTTGAGCACCTTTTCCTGATCCACTTGCACGAATTGTTGCGGGACGCTGGGTAGAAAGGTGGTGCTGATCGCGCCGATTTCGGGACGCTTGCGAGCGGCCGCTAGAAACTTGTCCAGGTTTTTTGCCAGAAACTGGACGTCCCGCCCTGCACGATCTTCCAGCACAAACTGAAATCCGCCGGCAGATCCGACTCCCGGAATGGCTGGCGGCGAGAAACTGAAGGCGGTCCCTTGCGGAAGCTTGCTGAGTTGCTGGTTCAGGCGCGCCTTGATTTCCTGATATTGTTCCGCTCTTGTCTTGCGGTCCGACCATGGCTTCAGAGTGACGAAATAGAAGGCGTTGTAACTGGTCCGGACATTGCTAAGCAAGCTAAAGCCTACGACGCTGCTGTAGTACTGGATTCCAGGTGTCTCACTCAGGATTTTCTCGACATCTCTCGATCCTGCTGCCGTTCTCGCCTGCGAAGCTGCATTCGGAAGTTGCATATTGATATAGGCATAGCCCTGATCTTCCTCGGGCAGGAAGCTTGACGGCAGGAGGCGGGCGAAGAATATCCCGGCAAGTCCGAAGGCCATGAGCATCACCAGCGCCAGCACACCCTTCCTGATCAGGCCACCCGACAGTCGGACATAGCCCTCCGTGGCACGCCCGAAAATACGATTGAACCAAGTGAAGAATTTTGCGAGTGGCCCGCGGCTTTCCTTCTTCGGCCGGAGCAACAGCGCAGCAAGCGCCGGACTCAACGTGAGGGCGTTAAAAGCTGAGAGGATCACCGAGATCGCGATGGTCATGGCGAACTGCTGGTAGAGCCGCCCGGTGATGCCTGGAATAAAAGCCGTTGGCACGAAGACCGCAGAGAGAACCAAGGCGATGCCGATGACCGGCCCGGATAGCTCTTCCATAGCTTTTCGAGCCGCATCCTTGGACGCCAATCCGTTCTCGATGTGGTGTTGTACACCTTCGACCACGACGATGGCGTCGTCTACCACCAAGCCGATCGCTAGCACCAGTCCGAACATTGAGAGGGTATTAATGGAAAAGCCGAACAACGGGAAAAGAACAAACGTGCCCACCAGCGAAACCGGCACGGCCAGCATCGGGATCAGGGTAGCGCGCCAGTCTTGCAGAAAGAGATAGACCACAAGGATCACCAGCACCATGGCGATCACAAGGGTTTCGACAATCTCCTTGATGCCTTCTGTCACGGCGCTTGTCTGGTCAAGGGCTATGGCGTAATCCATGTCTTGCGGGAAGCGTTGCTTCATCTCGGCCATTAGTCTTCGGACGCCTGCGGCTGTTTGGACCGCATTCGACCCGGGCAACTGGTAGATAGCGATGATTGCGGAGGGCTGTCCGTTTAGGCGACTGACAATGCTGTAATCCTTCGTGCCCATTTCGACTCGGGCTACATCCCTCACTCGGACAATTCCGCCATCCGGAGCTTCGCGGACGACGACGTCTTCAAATTGCTTCGGAGACGTCAGACGACCCTGAGCGAGAACGGAATACGTGAATTGCTGGTTTGCAGGGGCTGGTTCGCCGCCGAGTTGACCAGCTGGATTGACTTTGTTCTGCGCCTGGATCGCGTTGACGATCTCTGGGACTGTGATCCCCAGCTTTGCCAATTGATCAGGCTTTACCCACAGCCTCATGGCATAGTCGCCAGCTCCGAAAACCTGCGTTTGGCCGATACCGTACAAGCGCGCGATGGGATCATTGAGGTTGATGTTGGCGTAGTTGGCCAGGAACTTCGCATCATGAGTGGCGTGTGGCGAAGATAAGGCGACCAGCATGAGAGGCGCGGTCGTTGACTTCTTGATCGTGACCCCATAGTCATTTACCTCTGGCGGAAGTTGAGCGGCCGCAAGTTGTTCGCGTGATTGGGTGAGAATTAGGTCGGTGTTAGGGTCAGTTTTGAGATCAAAATCAACCAAGATGGTTGTCTGCGAATTGCCCGTGGCGTTCAAGGAATACATGTAGTCCATGTTGTCCACGCCGTTGATCTGCTGCTCGATCGGCGTGGCCACGGCTTCCTCTAAGGTCTTCGCGTCCGCACCCACATAGGTGGCCTGCAATCTGATCTCAGGTGGGACGATGTTGGGAAACTGCGCCACAGGCAGGGTTGCGATGGTGACTGCTCCCACAATCACCATAAGGATGGAGATCACCATTGCAACGATCGGACGGTTGATGAAGAACTTCGACATATCTCAGTTTCCTTCCCCGGAAGGTTGTGCCGGCTTGGGAGTAACGAGAGATCCCTCCTTGAGCCTTTGCAGCCCTTCGACTACAACCTGCTCACCCGGCTTGAGGCCGCTCTCAATGACCCACATCGCCCCGACGGTCTCGCCGGGTTTCACGGTGCGCATACTGACTTTGTGAGCGCTGCTCACGACCGCCGCCTGATAGCTTCCCTGCAACTGAGCAACGGCGCTCTGAGGTATCAGCAGAGCGCCTTTTTTCATGTTGGTTTCCACATGCACACGTCCATATTGGCCGGGACGCAGAATGTTGCCGGGATTCGGGAAGACAGCGACGATGCGGATCGTGCCCGTGTTTGGATCCACCTGCCGGTCGGCCAGCAGGATTTTGCCTTTTTGAGGGAAGATACTGCCGTCAGTCAGGATCAGGTTGAGCGAGTTTCCGAAAAAACTGATGGTGTGCTTGGTGGCACCGGCGCTGCTCTGTTTTTGCGCGAGGATATAGGCCTGTTCGCTAATTGGAAAGTACGCTTTGATAGGGTCCACTTGCGAAACAGAAGTCAAAATAGAATTGGATCCCACCAGGTTGCCAATCTGGACTTGCGCAATACCTGCAATCCCATCGACCAGCGAGGTAACTTTCGTCCACTCAAGGTTGAGTTCCGCCTGCTCCACAGCCGCCTTGTTCGATTCGACGGCGGCCTGGGCGCCGAGTCTGGCTTGAATCTCGTTATCTAATTGACTCTGAGCGATAGCCCTGGCCTTCGCAAGGGGCGTGTCGCGCTCCACATCAAGAATGCTTTTGCCGAGCTGCGCTTCTGTTTGCGCAAGGTCGCCCTTTGCACGATCAAGCGCTGCCTTGAAGGGCCTCGGATCTATTTCGAACAGTCCCTGGCCCTTTCGGACAAGCGAACCTTCTTTGTAGTTTTGCTTGATTATGTAGCCTGAGACCTGGGGTCGCACCTGGGCGTTCACGTAACCGTCCAATGTCGCCACCCATTCGCTGTACACCGGGACATCTTGCTGGACCACGCGCGCCACTCTTACTTCGGGAGGTGGCGGCGGCGCTGCCGCTTGAGTTCGTCCGCATCCAAGCATCGCCAAGGTGAAGCCGGCTACAAGACTGAATAATAGAAGTCTGTTCAAAATGGATCTGCTGCTCTTTTGCATTGAGTCCCAACTCCTGGTTGACGTGGGCAGAATTTCCCGTCACGGAGCAGAGGAGCAAGGCGCGTGCCAAAGCTCACAGCTCTGCATAAATGGTTGAAAGGCAAGGAAGACTTAAAAGATGAAATGCGTCAGTGCGTGACCACTGTTGAAGGTGTCGATTTAGTTTCAACAGCGCACGTCATGCCGCATCGGCGACGATCGACGATGATGATGTTCCAGAGATTGCCCGCTGAAAGCGACCGCGGCCGACGGCGTTTTTTCTGATCACAACAACCTCCGCCGCGGGCGGTGTGCCTTGGCGCACTTCTTTTGGATGCGTACTACCGTCCCACCTCGTTCGAAGTGAACCTCATCCATCAAAGACTTCATCAGGTAGATGCCGCGGCCATGCGTCGACTGGAGTTGCTCTACGCCAGTTGGGTCAGAAAGCTCGGTGCTGCTAAATCCGGCACCTTCGTCCTTAACCACAATGGACACTTCCTCATTGGGCACACAGCGGCAGTCGACGTAAACGTGCTTGCGAGGGTCTTCGTGATTGCCATGAACCACGCTATTTGCCAAGGCTTCTCGCAAGGAGATTTCAACGTCAACTTCGTTTCCAGCAACACATCGGCATTTCTTTATGAAAACCATTAGTTTGTCTACGAAACGTGAAATCGCAGCGACTTCACTCCTCATGGACTGTTCGATCTGAAACAGAGGGCCAGCAGAGTGTAGAATGCTGGTCGAAGGTTTTGGGTCGCTCTGTTCGCTCACTTCTCCTGTGTCCTTTCTGAATGTGAGAAAGCACGACGCGAGCGGCGCCGGTTCTCAGAGTTTCCAGATCCTACAATCCGCGGAAGTGAAATAACACAACGACCATACAAACTATGCAAATTACCGCCACTATGGCGACGATTGCCGCGATGTCACACTCCCTCTGATCTGATTCCGGATCGAGATAACGAATTGCAGACTAGATTTCGCGGTCAGAAATGATTTCACTTTCATTCGCTTCTTTCTGCTCATTATGCCTCGGCATTTTGGACCTCCACCACGAGTTCGCCGGCAAGGTAAGCCGACTGAAAACCGGGGTTCAATAACCAGTTATTGGCCCATCCATCCCTACCATTCCGTAAAAGACGGGTGGGTCATGCCGGCAGTCTCCGTCCTCATTTCATCAAGCTTTCGCTGTTGCTCGAGCGTGAGAATTTTGTAGATTTCGATCTGCAGGCGGGCGTTCGCGACCACAAGTGGCTCCAGGATGCGCGCCTGTTGCGCCGCGAGTTTGCGCACCCGATGAATATCGAACTGCCCTTTCAAAGTGGTCGCGATGAGTTCCCGACGATTGTTCGTGAGTTGTTCCATCAGCGATTGCACTTGGCCTCGTTCTACTGCAATTTGCGCTTGGATCGAGGCAATCTGCAGCGGCGTTAAGTCCAGGTATTTGACAATAGCTGCTGGCACATCGGGCGACGAGTCCGGGGTAGAGACAACCAATGTATCGCCCGAGACCTGCACCTCAGATACTGATTCCATTTCTTTCTGGGGTTGGTCGTCGACCATCTGGTGCCCCGTACTAAGCAATTGGAATCGCATTAATCCTGACGCACGGAGCTCGCCAATTTGGATGAGGTAACCCGGTCCGGGCGACAACCCTACTTGGGGTTCGAGGATTGCTGCGACGGTCGAGTTGTCAGACGAGGCGGTCCCCGGCACGGTATTGATGGCGGGTGCTTGCAGGCCAATGCCGTCCTGGCCGAAGGCCGAGGTGAGCAACGCGCTCGTGGCGAGAATTCCGATCCAGCAACTCATTTGACCGTACTCCTTCGCGTTGGTGTCAGAACCGAACTGTCTCCTTTCGACTTGGGTTCTTAAGCCCAGCGGCCGATTCCAACTATTGGAACGCAACCAGGATGCCAGGACGAGGTGCGGGATTTGCGTTCTAATTTGCTGCAAACAAGCAGTATGGGGAGGAAGTACTTATGCGGAGGTGTTGAAAGTCGAAGATGTTGATGCTCTCTGACACGGGTCATCACTTGCTTCGGCGTGTCGCCGGTAGCGAACCGCGAATAGCGCTATATATTTAGTGTTGGCTACTCCGCGGTTGAAATATCTGTTCGTTCTCATTTTTCTCCGACAATTGTTAACTCTGTAGTTCACCGGAAGAACTAGCCTTTTTAGCCTCCCTGAAATCACGCCGGACCTGCTCTTCGTGCTTTAAGGCCTTGTTGAGCTCCTGCACGATCTCCAGCAATTCGTTGGGATCTTTTGCTTCCAGTGCGGCGTGGCACAACTCCCGCCAGTTCTTGTGCTCTCCTATAGCCATTCTGAATTTCCTCCGAAAGTCTGCCCTCTCAGGACACTTGAGCGATCGGTCCACTATCTAAACGTGCAAGTCCTCTCGGCAAGCTTCGCTGAACGCCCGAAGCACATCGGTGTCGTACTCCTGCCTGTGTTCGAGATTGCGAAAATCCATATTGGGGAGGTTGTAGGTTTCGACAATCTGCCGCATGACCTCCTCCGCCTTCACGATCACGTTAGCGGAGGCGCAGAGCCGCAAAGTCCCGACAAGCGCGTACAGGCGGACAAACTTTGATGGCTCCTCTAACTGATGGGTCAGGGCATCTGTAAACAGCTTCGAAGCTTCTTCGATGAACTCTTCATAGAGCTGCTCGCGTCGGGTCATTGCTTGTGCAAAGCGCTGGGCACGCTCGTGCGAGTGCAGTGTTAGCCAAGTCGTCGCGAAAGAAGCTAACGACCCAATCGCTGTGCCTGCGAGAGCAGCGATAGCCGACATGTAAGCATTGTTCATGCGCCTCACAATCCGTCCTACGCGGGTTCCACGACGTTGCAAGTCCGCTACACCCATTGCTACCGGGTAGAAAAGGGACCGCCGCCTACGTTTGTGCGTGCACCGCCGATCACATTCGGTTGAATGCCTTAACTCATTGCCGTTCCTGAGACACGGCCTGCAGGGGAATTGTGGAATCATCCTCGGACTCGCCATTTCCGTGGTCAATTTCTGAAATCCGCTGTACCGCTTGTATTCGGGCCACTCTAACGTCCTCCCGTGAGCAACTCAGGAGAATGGAACAATCCTGATCGGAATATCGCTCGAGAACAGACAGGACAAAGACAAACCGCTCGAAGTCCCCCAGTGCTAGCACGGTCGCAATTGCGGGGTGTTTTCCTAGAGTGCTTTGGAGTTTGGCATAACGGTCCGCGAAGCCTCTAGCCCGAGGCGCCTGGGTGGGCCGCGGGGCCATCATGCGAATTGCACTTTGAACGATCGTGCGTTGAGCCCAAGAGCGCGCCCACTCTTTGAAAACGAAGTTATTGTCTACACAGTCCTCAAGGCCGGTAACGAAGGACTGCTCCGCCTTCTCGTGATTGCCCGTTAGTAAATATGCGAGCAGGTGCAGTGCGTCCATGTCTTCAGTGAACAACTTTCTGAAGTCGTCGCTGGTTGCATAGTCGTCTGCAATAGCTGGCTTACTCCGGTTTGGGCATAGCAGATTCATATTGGTCCTTGGTCATCTCGCACACATGGGTGCGCTCCCTGGCTCGGTTTGCTCGAGTTCCTCTTATGTCTGCGTGCGAGCTCCTGGATCAGGTGCCTGGTGAGTACGCCGCTACAACGAAACTTTGCGCCTTCACTCATTAACTCCAGAAGAGCGTTCTCTCCCTCTTGGCTGACGACGGTTACGTTCCTCAGATCGACTACCACCGCAGACCTCCCGATCTGTCCATTCGCTGTTCGCCATGCGGTCCTCAGCTCCGCCACCCAAGGGGCTATTAGCTTGCCTTCAAGAACCAACCGGCGTTCTGTACGGCGATCGATGACAGAAATCTTCAACATGCCGTTTCTCTTCGTGCATTGGGGAAGGGCAAATCGCATACCAAACTTTGAACACCGTAAGTCCATGGATTCCAAGGCTCGGCGGGAAAAGTGAGTGTTGCCGGTGTCGAGGCTGTCAAAGCTGTCCTCAACAGTTCGATAATTGCGCGTCGCCGAGAGATTGCGGTCAGGATCAACGCAACCGAAACGACTAGCCATAGGAAAAAGACAATGTGCAATGTCTGGTTAACTTTCGCGTGCTCATGGGCACAAATGCGTTTGTCACTGTTCGCTAGGGGCTTACTCGTTGAACCTCGTGTCAGGCAACTGGACCTCATTTCCTCATCAGCACTCCATGACAGAACTCTTCAGCATGGTGCTTCTCCTCCGACAATGGGAATAAGCAATACGCATGCCAAAAGAGATCTGCCGCAAGTCGGTGAAATTGAGGATTGAAGTGCTAGGCGCAAGTGTTGCGGTGTTGAAACTGTCGAAATCAGTCTCAACGCCGCCAACTAGTAGAGTAGTCGCATTTCGACCGTCTATGTCTCATGACGGGTAATCGAAACTTGCTCAAGCTCAACGCCGAACAAAAGCAGGAGTTACAACGCTGGGCGCAGTCACGGACATTGCCCGCCGGGGATGTGTTTCGTGCGCGACTCCTGCTCGCTTTGGCCGAAGGCATCACGTATCGAGAGATAGCGCGCAGTATGAAGACCAGTACTCCTACGGTGGCGCGCTGGAAAATGCGGTTCGAGCAGGACGGTATGGCAGGCCTCGAAGGCCGTCATCGAGGCAGCAAGCCGCGTGCCGCTACGCCAGCGGTGCAAGCACGAGTGATCCGGCGAGTCCAACAGAAGCCGGGCGATGGCAGCACCCATTGGTCCTGCCGAAAACTGGCGAAAGAGCTAGGGCTTAGCAAGTCGACGGTGCAGCGGATTCTGGTGCAGGCGCAACTCAAGCCGCATCGATTGGAACGCTACCTGGCCAGCGACGATCCGGATTTCGAAGCCAAGGCGGCGGACATCATTGGGCTGTACTTGGATCCGCCCCAGCATGCGGCTGTGTTTTGCGTGGACGAAAAGACCGCGATTCAGGCTTTGGATCGGCTGGATCCGGTGCTGCCGCTGTCTCCGGGTCGGGCGGAACGACATGGTTTCGAGTACTACCGCCATGGCACCCTATCGTTATATGCCGCCTTGGACGTGAAGACGGGCAAAGTGGAAGGCAAGACGGCGAAGCGACATACCAGCGCGGAGTTCATTGCCTTTCTGAACCAGTTGCTCAGCAAGGCTCGTTGGGCGAAGCAAATTCACATCGTGCTGGACAATCTGTCGGCACACAAGACCAAAGCGGTGGAAGAGTTTTTGGCACAGCATCCGAAAGTACACTTTCACTTCACGCCTACCTATTCGTCCTGGCTGAACCAAGTGGAGTTGTGGTTCGCCAAGATCCAGCGTGATGTGATTCGTCGCGGAGTCTTCACTTCCGTGGCCGATCTAGCTCGCAAGCTCAGGAAGTACATTGCCGCTTACGCCAGGTTCGCCAGACCGTTCCGTTGGACTTACACCGATCCTCGGAAACGAATCCACATTAACGAAATCACCGGGACGGCTTACTAGTCGCTGGTGCCTGGGCTCTTAGTCGCGATGCGACGTCTGAGATTGAAGTCGGGCGAAACAAGATGGAAGCAAGAATGTGCGTTTCAGGTCAGACAAACAGTCTGGGGTCAATGCCAAACTTCTTCATCCGAGAAATCAATGTAGTCCGATTGACTGCCATACGCTCGGCAGCTCCGTCTGCGCCCCCAACACGACCTTTTGTCTCGCCCAGTACGCGCATGATCTCTTGCCGTTCCTTCTCGTCATGCTCTTGGGCTGCGCTTCTCGTTGTCCCCTTGCTCATTTCGCTGATCGTTTCTCTTACAATCCGAGAAATGTCGTCTTGGGTACCATTGTGGTTCGGCACAGGGGTGTCCACTCCCGATTTGCGCAATTCCGCGATCGGCACCTCAAGCGACTTGCCGCGCGTGAGGATTACGGCGCGCTCGACGAAATTCTCCAGTTCCCGAATATTCCCCGGCCACTCCCAATTCGTCAGGGCTTTCATTGTGGTGGCCGGAATCATTTCTATGTGTTTTTGCATTTGTCTTGCGAACCTGTGGACGAAGTGGCGAACCAGCACAGGAATATCTTCCCTGCGTTCCCGTAGTGGAGGGATCCGAATGGGAAACACATTCAGCCGGTAGTACAGATCGCTGCGAAATTCGCGTGCGGCGATCATCTTTTCCAAGTCGCGGTTGGTTGCGGCAACCAGCCGCACGCTCACTTTCCTGGTTTGGGTGCTGCCCAGACGTTCGAATTCCCGCTCCTGCAGAGCACGCAACAGCTTTGGCTGGATTTCAATTGGAATGTCGCCGACTTCATCCAGAAATAGTGTGCCCTGATGGGCGAGTTCCAGGCGACCGATCTTCTGCTTGATGGCGCCGGTGAACGCGCCCTTTTCATGTCCAAACAATTCGCTTTCGAGCAGACCGGTCGGAATAGCAGCGCAGTTGAGTTTGACAAACGTACGGTCCTTGCGCCGGCTGTGGTCGTGAATAGCACGGGCGATCAACTCCTTTCCCGTACCGGTATCGCCCAGCAACAACACGGTAGAATCGCTTGATGCTACTGTCTCCACCAATTCCAGAACGTGCTTCAGCGCTTGACTGCTTCCAACGATCTGCTCAAAGTTCAGCTCGCTGCGAATCTCTTCTTCGAGATATACCTTTTCTTGAGCAAGTTTGTCTTTGAGCTCAGAGATCTCGCGGTAGGCGAGCGCATTTTCGATGGCGATTGCGACTTGGCCTGCTACCTCGGTAAGAAACTCTGCATCGTGCTCGCTAAAAGAGTTGTCTTCCTTCCGCGCAAGACCTAATACACCAATTGCCCGTCCACGATTGACTAAAGGAGCAATACAGGCGGTCTTGAGTCCTTCACCGATGACGATGTCAGACATCTCGCCAAACTCGGTTGGGTCAAATTGGTTCACAATGACCGGTTTGAGCGTTTCAAAAGCTCTCAAACTAGCTCCGCTGTGAGAAGTGACCAGTTCCTCATGCAAGAGCCCTTTACTGCTTGGGAAATCAAGGGCGTAAATCCGAAAGTTGCCGCTCTCCGAATCCAGTAGGGTAATCGCCCCGAGATCGCACTCCATAACCTGCCGAACGCTGCCTGAGACTGCACGCAGCAGTTCGGTTAGGTCCAAGTTGGAGGTGATCTGGTTCGTCAGATCAAGCAGCAGTTTGAGGCGGGTATTTTGGCGCTCCAGTTCCAGTTGGGCAGCTCGAGATTTCCTCAGATTAAAGACATCATCAATGGCCAGCGCAACACCACGGGAAAGCAACTGCAAGAAGCACACGTCTTCCGGACGGTAGGCATTGGGATGACGGCTGGAGACACCCAGCGTTCCTAAGCGCCGGTGCGGAGTTGTCAATGGCACCCGAATCACAGAACCGATCTTCGTACCGCTATTTTCCAAAATCCGTTTCAACCGCGGGAACTTGTCATCCGCATCCCAATCAGCGATGTGGCACGGTTCCTGGGTGTTGTAAACATGCCAGCTTGATGTCTCCTCGACCGGAAGGTCGGGGAAGGCGGCCGGCGCGGTTCCCCACCCGTGCCATTCGATTTCGCTGGAATTTTCCTTAAGGATGAGCACGTCGAGATGGTCGAAACTGATGAGTCCGCGCAACTGGTCGCCGAGAACTCGTGCCAGTTGTTCTGGCTCCCCGCAAGCGGAGAGCGCTTCAGAGATGTGAAACAGAGCTGCATAGCGCTCAGCATCAGTTCGCAGCGCGAGCTGTGGTTCGGGATTCATATGCTACACGGCTGAGCCGATCCTCCCGCGATTCTGCTCAACACTCTCCTCCCACAGACAGGGATGATCCGAATCGGCGACCGGTTTCTATTTTTCATTAGTGCCATGTGGGTATCACTTTCGACCACTCAACCTTCGAGCAGCCGTGGCGGCCGAGTCGTGGGGTGCTTGGCCTACACATGCGCGAAACCTACGTCCA
>WNFQ01005098.1_pt1 | contig 12480 bp, 12 predicted proteins | sample 5400171 | NCBI WGS metagenome assembly WNFQ01 (sample SAMN13153356, study PRJNA577476) | soil metagenome | isolation source: 20 cm soil under Madrone tree | place: USA:California | collected 2016-06-14
TGCCGCCGAGCCCCTGGTTCATCACCGCCATCGGCCGTCCGCCCGGCCGCGCCACGAGCCGCCGCGCCAGCTGCGAGGGCCAGCTGTGATGGCCGTCGTGGGTGGAGATATTGGCGTCGGTCAGCGAGTCGCCGACCGCGACGATGGCGCCGGTCTCTCGCGGCGCGATGACGTCGACGCCGCAGACGAAGTACCAGTCGTCGGTGACTCGGCCGACCGGCATGACCTCTTCGGCGGCGAAATCACCCGGCGGCGAGATGTAGTTGGTCTGCCGCGCGTAGCGCCCGGTGATCCCGAAGCTCGCCGGCAGATCGCCCGGCAGGTGCACGCTGACCGCCAGATCCGACAGCGGCGCGAACTCGAGCCGGACCGGATCGCTGACCATCAACGCGCCGGCGGCGATCGTCGCGGTCGGCTCGCCGCCGAAGGTGACCCGGCGGTTCGAGCCCGCGACTACGGCCGGCCCCGAGCTGCGCACGCCGACGCGCGCCGCGCCGATCGCGAGCGGGCGCGTACCGTACGCGTTCGAGATGCGCACGCGCAACACGCTCCCGCCGATGCTGACGCGCGGGATCATTCGCAGCGTGTGGTTGCTGAAGGCGGCGCCTTCGCCGGGCGCGGGGGCCGCCGTCCAGATGCCGACCCAATGCGTGGTGTCTTTCATGGCCTGTCTCCTCCGCCCGGGTCGCCGGAAGAAGCGCCGCGACCCCGGTGCTATGCTACGCGCAATTCAGCGTGGTGGGAGGTCCAGCATGGCAGGGTCCCGAGCGCTCACCCAATTCAAGAAGCTCACGCTCGATTCGCTCCAGCTCGGCGACGAGTTCGTCTCCGACGACCATCTCGTCATTCCCGAGGACATCGAGGCGCACGGCTTCGCCGTGGAGGACGACCACCCCTGGCTGGCCGAGCAGCTGGCGCCGCCCACCCTGATGGCCAATCAGGCGCTCCACCTGCGCCACAGCAAGTACATCGTCCACGCGGGCCTGCACGCCCGGATGGAATTCACCTTCGTCGAGCCCATAAAGCTCGGGATGCGCGTGCGTACCCGGGGCAGCTTTGCCAGGGCCGGCACGATGTCCATGGCGTTCATCAAGCCCGTCTATGCCGGCGACCGCCTCACCGTGCACGGGATCGTCAAGGACAAGCAGCCGGACAGCGGCGCCACGCGCGTGGTTGTGGAAGTCTGGGTCGAGAACCAGAACGGGGAGAAGACGGCGGTCGGTCACGCGAGCGGCCTCGTGTCCTGATCGCGAGCGCCGCATCATGCATCCCTGGCACGACGTGGAGCTCGGCGACGCCATCGAGAACGGCTTCCACGCCGTCATCGAGATCCCGAAAGGCTCGAAGCTGAAGTACGAGATCGACAAGCACACCGGCCTCCTCGCGGTCGACCGGGTCCTCTACAGCGCCGTCCACTATCCGGCGAACTACGGCTTTCTGCCACAGACGTATTGTCTCGACGGCGACGCGCTCGACATCCTGGTGCTCGGGCAGGAGCCGGTCGTCCCGCTCTGCATCCTGCGAGCGAAGGCGATCGGCGTGATGATGATGGTCGACGACAAGGGCCCGGACGACAAGATCATCGCGATTCACGCGGACGACCCGGAGTACGCGCACTACCGCGACATCTCGGAGCTGGCGCCGCATCGCCTGAAAGAGCTCGAGCGGTTCTTCCTCGACTACAAGGTGCTCGAGCACAAGGCCGTGAGCGTCGGCGGTATGCTCGGGCGCGCGGAGGCCGGGCGCGTGATCCGCGAGGCGGTCCAGCTCTACCGGGACAAGATCGCGCCGGCCCGACGGGCTACAATCAGCCGGGGGGACTCGAGATGACTGAGCTACCCAAGCGCCAGCTCGGACGGACGGGACTTCTCGTGAGCATGCTGGGCTACGGAGCGATGGAGCTCCGCGGCGCCCCGCGCGGCCGCGACGTCAGCGACCAGCAGGCGGAGACGATCCTCAACACCGTCCTCGACAGCGGTATCAACTACATCGACACGTCGATCGACTACGGCGTCAGCGAGGAGCGCATCGGCCGCTACATCGGCGGTCGGCGCGGCGAATACTACCTCGCGAGCAAGTGCGGCTGCCTGGTCGGGGCGCCGCCGGCGCCGCGCGGCCAAACGAGCCCGCACGTCTTCACGCGCGACAACATTCTGAGGGGCGTCGAGCAAAGCCTGGCTCGCATGCGGACCGATCATCTCGACGTGCTCCAGTTTCACATCTCACCCTCGAGACAAACCCTGGAGCAGAACGGTGCCTTGGAGACCGTGCTCGAGCTCAAGCGCTCCGGCGCGACCCGATTCGTCGGCATGTCCGGCACCCTGCCCCACATCGTGGATCACATCGCCATGGGCGTCTTCGACGTGTTCCAGATCCCCTACTCGGCTGTCGAGCGCGAGCACGAGGCGATCATCGCGGCGGCGGCCCGGGCGGGCGCCGGCATCGTCATCCGCGGCGGCGCGGCCAAGGGCGCGCCGACCGAGGGCAAGCACGAGGGCGTGCAATGGGACCGCTGGCAGAAAATCGAGCTGCGTGATCTGCTCGCCGGCCTGACGCCGATGGAGTTCATCCTGCGCTTCACGTTCACCCATCCCGACCTGCACACGAACATCGTGGGGACGATCAACCCGGCACACCTGCAGCACAACGTCGAGGTGCTGCGGCAGGGGCCGCTCCCGGCCGACGTGTACGCCGAGGCCAAGCGCCGTCTGGACGCCGCGGGCTCCAGCCCGCGCGCGGCGTAACGGACGTCGGCGGATGGTTTCGCTGGGTCGGTGGATCGGGAGCGTGGCCCTCGGGCTGATCTCGACGGTGCCGTGCTACGAGATTGCGGCCATCGCGTTCGCGGCCGAAGAGGCGGTGGTCGTCCCGGCGCCCGCGGTCGACAACCCGAAGGCCGCCGGTCCACTGCAGACCGCGGTCGTCGCCGGAGGCTGCTTCTGGGGCGTGCACGGCGTCTACCAGCACGTGCGGGGTACGCGCCAGGTGTTCTCCGGATATTCCGGCGGCGCCAAAGCGACGGCGGACTACGAGACGGTCAGTCGCGGCGAGAGCGGCCACGCCGAGTCGGTCGAGATCCGGTTCGATCCGAAAGAGCTCTCGTACGGAGACATCTTGCAAATTTACTTCTCGGTCGCCCACGATCCGACCCAGCTCAATCGCCAGGGCCCGGACGTCGGCACGCAATATCGATCGGCGATCTTCTACGGCGACGAGTCGCAGCGACGCATCGCCGAGGCCTACATCGCCCAGCTCGACCGGGCGAAGGTGTTCCGGCGCGCCATCGTGACGCGCGTGGAGCGGCTGACGGCCTTCTATCCGGCCGAGGCCTATCACCAGGACTTCCTGATCAAGAACCCGGATTATCCCTACATCGTGGTCAACGATCTTCCGAAGATCGCGAACCTCAAGCGCGTCTTCCCCGCTCGCTACCGCGAGCAACCGGTCACCGCCCAGAGCGCTCGCTAGGCGGTCGGGCGAAGCGCGGGGACGTCACCGGCCAGGTGCCCTCGCTCGGCGGAATCGGCAAACGCCTGAACCGCCATGATGCTCGCGTGCACCACGCTCGACCAGACGGTGAACCAGATCAAGCTCGTGTGCCTGAGCGGGTTCCTCGACGCGATGAGGAGAAACACTCCCGTGCCCCCACGTCCAGCCGGATGGCGAGAGGATCCCGCGAGCTTGGGCAACCGGCCTGGTGTGGTCAAGGAGCTGTTTGCCACCTGCAGGTGCTCGACGACGAGATGAGAACAATCACGATCTAAAGGGGCTCGGGGGCCGGGGGCAACGAACGCCGTGGGCCGGATGCTACACTCCACAGGCGTTCTGCTCAGGCCACCGCTCCAGATCAGCCGGCGAGAGGGCCGGAAAGGCCAACGGCAAGCGCGGGAGGATCACATGGCGGACAAGATTCGAGTCGGGATCGTGGGCGCAACCGTGACACAGGGGGGGAGCGGCTGGGGACAGAATGCTCACGTTCCCGCGCTGAAGGCTCTGCCCAATTTCGAGCTGAAGGCGGTCTGCACCTCCCACGAGGACAGCGCCAAGGCTTCGGCCGCGGCGTTTGGCGCCGAGCGGGCATTCCACCGGTTCAGCGACATGGCGGCGCATCCCGAGGTCGACCTCGTCGTCGTCTGCGTGCGGGTTCCCGGCCACCGCGAGCTGGTCGTGGCCGGCTTGCAGGCGGGGAAACCCGTGTTCTGCGAGTGGCCACTCGGGGCGAACCTGGCCGAGGCGGAAGAGATGGCCGGGCTTGCCCGTCAGCGCTCCCTGAAGACCATGGTCGGCCTGCAAGGGCGCAGCGACCCGACGATCCTGTACGCGCGCGACCTCGTCCAGCAGGGCTACATCGGCGAGGTGCTCACGGCGCACCTGAGCACGGTGGCCCAGGCCCAGCTGCAGCGGGGCCCCGGCCGCATCTGGCAGGGCGTGCGCGCCAACGGCGCCAACACGCTGACCATCGCCGGCGGGCACGCGATCGACGCGCTGTGCGCCGTGCTCGGCGAGGTCGCCGAGCTCTCGGCTCGTGTGTCGACTCGGATCCCGGAGTGGCGTACGCTCGAGGGAAAGCCGGTCCCCGTGGACGCCCCGGACAGCATCAGCGTCGTCGGCCGCATGGCGAGCGGCGCCGAGGTGTCGATCAACGTGGCGGCGGTCCCCTCGAATCCCAGCGGCAACCGACTGGAGATCTACGGGCGCGAGGGCGCCCTGGTCATCCGGGCGAACGGCGCGCTCAGCCTTGGACCGAACCAGATGCACGCGGGCAAGGGCAAGGAGTCCATGGTCGCGATGCCGGTGCCGGCCAAGTACAGGTTCACGCCGGAAGGCACTCCGGCCGGCCAGCCCTATAACGTCGCCCAGGCTTACGCGCGCGCGGCGGACGCCCTACGCGGAGGCGGGTCATTCGACGTCGATTTCAACCTCGCCGTCCAGCGTCACAAGCTGATCGACGCGATCGAGCGATCTTCCGCCACGGGCCGTTCGGTGAAGCTCGACTAGCCCGCCGGCATGGAGGACATCTACTGCTTCGGCGGTAACCCGCTGGATCGGGCCAGCGAGCGGCGGGGCGATCGCGAGTGGATCGCCAAGCTGCTCGCCGACCCGGAGACCCGCCTACTCCCGCTACGCGATCTGAAGCCGTTCACTCGCGGCACCGCGGCGCCGGCTCTCGATTGGCAGCCGGTGGAGCACTGGCGCGACCAGATCGACAGCGGGGCGATGCTGCTCTTTCTCGGCCTCGGCGAAGGCCGGGCCCATTTCGCGATCGATGCGACGCAGACGAACGTCGCCCCCGACGTCGACACCGAGCTGGTCGACGTGCGCGCGCTCGCGCCGGCCATCGCCGTCGGCGAAGCGGCGATCCTCGCCGAGGCCCGTTCCCTGCTCGACTGGCACGCACGACATCGCTTCTGCGCCCAGTGCGGATCGCCGACCAAGATCGCGTCGGCGGGTTGGGTGCGGCGCTGCCCGGATTGCCGCGCCTCGCATTTCCCGCGCACCGATCCCGTCGTCATCATGCTCGCGATCCACGGCGATCGAGGGCTGCTCGGCCGCAACCGGCGGCGCGCGGGAGCCCGATTCTCGTGCCTCGCCGGCTTCGTGGAGCCGGGTGAAACCCTGGAGGAAGCGGTCCGCCGCGAGGTACGCGAGGAGTCGGGCATCCGCTGCGGGCGCGTGCGCTATCTGGCCGCGCAGCCGTGGCCGTTTCCCTCGAGCCTGATGATCGGGTTTCTCGCCGAAGCGCTGACCGAGGAGATCACCGTCGACCCCGAGGAGCTCGCCGAGGCGCGCTGGTTTCACCGCGACGAGATCCGGGAGATGGTGGCGCGCGCGGCCGCGGGCATCGACGATCCAGCCCAGGCGTCGCTGCCGGCGCCGATCGCGATCGCGCATCACATTTGCCGGCGATGGTCGAATGGCCTCGACAGCTTGTGACCGCTCGTAGCTGAACGGAGTGGCGACCATGAGCATTTCTATCCGCCCGTTGCGCGGCGCCTTCGCGGGAGAGGTCTCGCGCCTCGACACCACCAAGCCGATCGACCGCGAGGCCGTGGCGGCGATCGAGGCGGGGATGGACGCGTATGCCGTGCTCGTCTTTCGTGATCAGCACCTGACGGACGAGCAGCAGATCGCCTTCACGCTCAACTTCGGTGAGCTCGAGAGCTACAAGACCTACTCCCACGCGTGGAACCCGGGCGACCTGGTCATGTGGGACAACCGCGCGACGATGCATCGGGCCCGGCGCTTCGACCACAGTGAAGTTCGCGACGTGCGGCGGACCACGCTGGCCGGCACCCCTCCGATCGTCTGACTTCGCAGCCCATGGCCACGTCGTCCACGCGGGCCGCCATTGCTTCTTCAGGGCTGATCGGCTTACTCCTCGCGGGCTGCGCGATGACGATGTCCGCCGAGGATGAAGCGAACGCGGCCCGAGTACGGATCACGATCGACCCCGAGCTCGCTCGCGACTGCATGTTCGTCGGGATGGCGAGCGCCGACAACGACAAGGATCTGCAAAGGAAAGCCGCCTGGATCGGCGGAGACGTCGCGGTCGTCACGACGGAGTCGCAGGAGGCCAGGGCTTCGACGAGCTGGTACCGGTCTGTCTCATCCACGACCGAGGTGTATCGCTGCGAGGGTGCGCGGTGACGCGCGTCGAGGAGGTGTCGTCATGCCCGTACGTCGAGGAGAGGAATATCTAGAGAGCCTCCGGGACGGCCGACGCCTGTGGCTGATGGGCGAGCGGGTCGAGGACGTGACCACCCACCCCGCACTGGCCGGCTGCGCTCGGAGCGTGGCCGCCGTCTACGACCTGCAGCACGACGTCGCGCACTGGGAGCTGCTGACCATCCCGTCGCCCAGCACGGGCCAGCCGGTGAGCCGGGCCTATCAGCTGTCCAGCTCGGTCGATGAGCTCGCGCGCCAGCGGCGCATGTACGAATTCCTCGTACGCCGGGCCGGCGGCGTCGCGGCGCGCCTACCCCAGCATCTGGCAACGGTGGTGCTCGGCCTCTACGACATTCGCGATCTCCTGGGCAAGGAGGATCCCGCGTTTACCGAGCACGTCTCCCGCTATTTCGAGTACTGCCGCGAGAACGACCGCAGCATCGCGACCGTGTTCAGTGATCCCCTGCACCATCGCAATCACCCCGTGTCCAGACAGGAGCCCTTGCGCGTCGTGGCGCGCCCCCCCGGCGGCATCGTCGTGCGAGGGGCCAAGGGAGTCGGAACGCAGGCCCCGTATGCCAACGAGCTTTTCTGCATGGCGCCGCCACGCCCCGATCTCACGCCCGAGGAGGATGTGTACTTTGCGACGCCGGTGAACGCCGAAGGCGTCAACGTCGTCTGTCGCGAGCCGCTGGCGTCGTCGAACCCCGCGGATCATCCCGTCAGCCCCTCCTGGGACGAGATGGACTCCATCGTGGTGTTCGACGACGTCTTCGTCCCGTGGGAGCGGGTCTTCTATCTGCGGCAGTCGCCGGCCATCGATCTCGCCTTCGAGGCGCGACTCTTTCAGGGCGCCGTCGGTCTCGGTCCCTGGTACGTGCTGGTGCGCATGGCCGTCAAGGCCGAGGTGCTGCTCGGGATCTGCGCGGCGATCACCGACTCGCTGGGCAACTCGGCGCAGCCGGCCGTCCAGAATGCTCTGGCCGATGCGATGGTCTATCTCGAGACGCTGCGCGCTTGCATTCAGTCGGCCGAGGCGAATCCGGTTCGCTCGCCATCCGGCCTAGCGTTGCCCAACCCGACGACGGCGCTGGCGGCCCGGACGTTCGCCATCGAGCGCTATCCGTTCCTCTTGCAGCACATCCGGGAGCTCTGCGGCCCCGGTCTCCTGATGGCTCCGGGCCAGGCCGATCTACACAACGCGGACATCGGACCGCACCTGCGCCGCTACTTCGTCTCCCACGACGAGGGCGCACCCGAGCGCTTCCGTCTGCTCAAGCTGGCCTGGGAGTACGCCTGTGATTCATTTGGCTCGCGCCAGCTCCTCTTCGAGATGTACAACGTCGGCAGCCTCGCCACCAACAAGCAGCGGCTCGCGAGCACCTACGACACGCGTCAGTGCATCGCCCTCGCCAGGGAGCTGGCGGGCATTGCGCCGCCGGCTGGCCCGCGGCGAGCAGAGGCGGCAGAGCCGAGCGGTCGGTAATAGCTGTCCTCGATCCATTTCTTCGCCATCCTGACGGCGTAGTCATCCGCTTCTCGCGCCGTGTCGAACGTCACGGTGAGCAATGCGCGCACGTCGTGCGTGCGAAACCTTCCACCTTCGAAGATGCTCACCAGCGCTCTGGGCCACCAGCGATCGGAATCTCCTCGATAGGATCGCGCCTCGATCTGCCATCCGATGTACACAGTCACGCTCATCGTTGTACGCCGCTCCTCAACTCTTGGTCGTGACAAAGTTCGTCGCCTCGCTGCGGCCCGGCTGCAGCCAGGGTGCCAGGTACGGCTGGACCACCGCAGGGCCTGGAAATCGCGACGGCCCAGCGTGGTCGACTCGGACCCGTGAGGCGGCTCCGCACACCCCGGGCCTACTGACGAGTGCCATGTTGGATCACGTTTGACAGTCGAGCGTCTCGTCATTGACGGCGCGCTCCGTGGAGCGGCGTGGATGAACCGATCTTCAGGAATTCGCGGCGTGAAGTGACCACAGGACTTTGTTCCAGAAGCTTTTCAGGAGCACGCAGGAGCGTCAGGCGCAAGGGCGCCTCGGGCGTGATGTAGCGCGCGCCGTCCGCAGAGGCCAACGTCCGACTTTTGTAGCACGGCACCGACACTACGCTCGGCTAGCGGGCGCTATGATGCTGATCAATGCCTCGGTACGACCCGCACGTAATCGAGCCGAAGTGGCAACGCGTCTGGGAGGCACAGAAGACCTTCCGCGCCGTCGAGCGTCCTGGCGCGCCGAAGCTCTACGTGCTCGACATGTTTCCCTACCCTTCGGGTGAAGGGCTGCATGTCGGCCATCCCGAAGGCTATACGGCTACAGACATGTGGTGCCGGTACCAGCGGATGCGCGGGTTCAACGTCCTACATCCAATGGGCTACGACGCCTTCGGGCTGCCCGCCGAGCAGTACGCGATCCAGACGGGCACGCATCCCCGCGTCTCGACCGAGAGGAATGTCGCGAACATTCGCCGGCAGATCAAGCGGCTCGGCTTCAGCTACGACTGGGACCGCGAGATTGCCACCACGGATCCGGCCTACGTGAAGTGGACCCAGTGGATCTTCCTCGTCCTCCACGACACTTGGTTCGATGCAGACCACGAATGGGTCGACCCCGGGGGCCGGCGCCGGCGTGGCCGCGGCCGGTCCATCGCGGAGCTGCCGATCCCGGACGACGTGCACGCGCGAGGCGACGCCGCCATTCGGCGCTACCAGGACGCCTTCCGGCTGGCGTTCCAGGCCGAGGCCCCTGTGAACTGGTGCGAGGCGCTCGGCACGGTGCTCGCCGACGAGGAGGTCATCAAGGGCCGCTCGGAGCGCGGCGACCATCCCGTCGTCCGCATCCCGCTTCGCCAGTGGCTGCTGCGCATTACCGCCTATGCCGATCGGCTCGTCCGGCCGCAGTGAAGGAGCCGAGGTCGACTTTCGCACCGATCGCGGCGTGATCTCCGGGTACACCACCCGTCCGGACACGCTGTTCGGTGCGACGTACATGGTGCTCGCCCCCGAGCATCCGCTGGTTGACCTCTCGTCCCCCGACTGCCTCGTCGCCGAGCGGTGGCCGAACAGCACACCATCCGCCTGGCGGGGCTCGCCGCCCGCACCAAGGCCGCGCGCAGCCGTAGGTGCCTATCAAGAGCGGGTGGCGGCGATGACCGAGGAAGATCGGGTCGCCGGGCGCGAGACGACCGGTGTCTTCACCGGCGCGTACGCGGTGAACCCGGTGAACGACGAGCGCATCCCGATCTGGATCGCCGACTACGTTCTCGTCGGTTACGGTACCGGCGCCATCATGGCGGTGCCCGCCCACGACGAGCGCGACTTCCAGTTCGCGCGCGAGCTCGAGCTGCCGATGCGCGCGGTCGTGTTGCCGCCTGACGCGTGGCTCGCTGGCGCCCGGCCCGGAATCGATGTGAACGCAGCGCGCGCTGACTACGTCGCTCAACCCGACGCCTGGTCGTCTGCGTTCTGCGACGACGGCTCCGCGATCCAGTCGGCATCCCATGACCTGACGTTGAACGGATTGCCGACGCCAAAAGCAAAGCGACGCATCACGGACTGGCTCGAGGCGGCGGGCCAAGGTCGACGCGCTGTGCGATACCGGTTACGGGACTGGCTGTTCAGCCGGCAGCGGTATTGGGGCGAGCCCTTTCCGATCCTGCACGAGCTGGATGAGCATGGGCGCGCGACCGGGCTGACACGGACCGTCCCGATCGACGAGCTGCCGGTGCGACTGCCGGAGCTGGAGGACTACCGACCGTCGGGGCGGCCGGAGCCGCCGCTCGCGAAGGCCACCGCCTGGGTCGAACTCGAGCGGGATGGGCGCCGATACCGCCGCGAGACGAACACGATGCCTCAGTGGGCGGGCTCGTGCTGGTACTTCCTCCGGTTCTGCGATCCCGCGAACGACGGCCAGGCCTGGTCGCGTGAGGCCGAGCGTTACTGGATGCCCGTCGACCTGTACGTCGGCGGCGCAGAGCACGCCGTGCTGCACCTCCTGTACGCGCGCTTCTGGCATCAGGTGCTGTTCGATCGCGGCCACGTGTCGACGCCTGAGCCGTTCCAGCGACTCGTCAATCAGGGGATGATCCTGTCGATCACCTACCGCGACGCGAGCGGCCGAGTGGTCCCCTACACGAAGATCGCGTTCACTGAAGGAGCGCCACGACACGCCGAGACAGGCGAGGTTCTCGAGGGCTCCACCGAGCGGATGTCGAAGTCCCGCGGCAACGTGATTCCGGTCGACCAGCCGATTGAGCAGCATGGCGCGGACGTGACCCGTCTGTACGAGATGTTCATGGGACCGCTCGAGGACACGAAGCCCTGGAGCATGCAGGGCGTCGAGGGCGTGAGCCGCTTCCTCGCACGCGCCTGGCGTCTCATCGTCGATGAGGACGCGGAGGCGATGCGGCTCGTTCCCGCCGTGTCGGACGAGGCGCCGACGGAGGCGCAAGCGCGTGTGCTGCATCGGACGATCAAGGCTGTATCCGACGACATGGAAGCGCTTCGGTTCAACACGGCGATCGCCCGGCTGATGGAGTTCGTCAACTTCTTCACCGGTCAGTCACGACAGCCCCGCAGGTGCATGGAAGCGTTCGTGTTGATGCTCGCCCCGCTCGCACCTCACATCGCCGAGGAGATGTGGGAGGCCCTCGGCCACGCGCAGACGCTCGCCTACGAACCGTGGCCGACGCACGATCCGGCGCTCACGAGAGAGGACACCGTCGAGATCGTCGTGCAGATCGACGGCAAAATACGCAGCCGGATCACGTTGCCGGCCGACGCCCAGGCGCTAGCTATCGAGGCCGCCGCGCTTGCGGATGCCCGCGTCCAGCAGCTCCTGGCCGGCCGCACTCCGCGAAAGGTCATCGTCGTGCCTGGGAAGTTGGTAAACCTCGTGGTTTGAGGGTGCGGAGCAGGCTCGACGGCCCCGGAACGCCGCCCGGAGACTTGAACGCTCGGCTCGGCACGAAGTCTCCGGAAACCCTCAGTCTCTTTTCACGACTAGAAGCGTTTTGTCCATCTAGCTGGAACGTTCTGTCCTCAGCACCGGGCTACAACCCACCACAAGCACTTGTTTACGGCCGGTTCGTGTTACCGGCACTGTCTGCGCCGAGCCGGTTGGCTGGGGTTGCCCGCACGGGCACGTGATGCTACATGAGGGCCATGACCCACGACCGACTTGTCCTAACCAACGCGAACGTCATCGACTGTGTGGGCGAGCTGCCCATAGTTGGCGGTAGCGTCGTGATCGAGCGAGGACGGATCGGCCAAGTTCTCGATGGAACGCATTCGGCCGACACCCGGAATGCCGACGTGATCGACCTGGGTGGCGCGTATCTCTTGCCAGGGCTCTGGGATGTCCATATTCATCCCGACTATCTCGCCGAGACAGGCGCCAGCGTGGTCGATCAAACCATCGCGTTTGGTCAGCGCCTGATGGAGGCGCTGACAGAGGCGGGCGTCGTAGGCGTACGGTGCGCCGGCGCTGCGCACTTCATGGACGTTGCCTGGAAGCGCGCGTTCGATACAGGCCAGTACGTGGGCCCACGGGTGTTCGCGGCCGGCCACTTCCTCACCAGCACGGGTGGCCACTTCCTGACGTCGGGACATGCGCTCGAATGCGACGGCCCGTACGGCTTTGTCCGCGCGATCCGGGAGCAGATCAAGAACGGCGTTGACCACATAAAACTCAACCTGACGGGCGGCATCATGGGCCCGTCTTGGGACCGCCACTGGCAGTCGTTCCTGCTCGACGAGGAGCTCGAGGCTGCGTTCGCGATCTGTCGCGCTCGCGGTTTTCGTGTGATG
>WNFQ01004158.1_pt1 | contig 12477 bp, 10 predicted proteins | sample 5400171 | NCBI WGS metagenome assembly WNFQ01 (sample SAMN13153356, study PRJNA577476) | soil metagenome | isolation source: 20 cm soil under Madrone tree | place: USA:California | collected 2016-06-14
GCTTTGAACGCGCTTCGGGTCCGGTTTGCCAAGAGCGCGGACTGCGTCACGAATATCGCTTGCCGAGATGGCGCGGCGACAAGGGAACGACCGGCGCCCGGTTTGCAGAGTCCATGCGGCATCGGCGAAATTGGTCTCGGGATTGTCAGTAAAAAAATGCGCAAGATTTGCTGTGGCTTTATCGAGTGCGGCCGCCGAACGAGCCGAAAGTAATAGCACTTGCGCGGGGCGAGCAGGCCTCTTCGGCTGAACGGCCGGTGCCTCTTGCAAAATTACGTGTGCGTTTGTTCCGCCGACGCCGAAGGCGCTCACGCCTGCACGGCGCGGAATGCCATTCGAGTTCCAGTCGGAGAGCCGTGTGTTCACACGGAACGGACTATTGGCTAAATCAAAATTGGGATTCGGTTTGCGAAAATGCAGCGTCGGTGGGAGCTTCCCTGTTTTTACAACGTGAGTAGCGTGAATCAGTCCGGTGACGCCCGCAGCCACATCAAGGTGTCCCACATTGGTCTTGGCGGAACCAACCACGCAAAACTGTTTTGCGCTTGTGTGAGCGCGAAATGCCTGTGTTAGCGCCGTGAGTTCGATCGGGTCGCCTAGAGGAGTGGCTGTCCCGTGCGCTTCAACGTAGCCGATGGTGGACGGATCGACTCCAGAAGCAGCATGGGCCAAAGCAATAACCTGGGCTTGTCCCTCGACGCTGGGCGCGGCATAACCCACTTTAGCGGAGCCGTCATTGTTGACGCCGAAGCCGCGAATCACCGCGTAGATATGATCGCCGTCGGTGAGCGCATCATCCAAACGCTTTAGCAACACAACTCCGCAGCCGCTCCCGAAAACAGTTCCCTGCGCGTCGGCATCGAAAGTTCGGCAATGTCCATCGGCGGAAACCATTCCACCTTCCTGATAGAGATAGCCCCGCTTCTGCGGTAGGGAAATGGAAACAGCTCCGGCCAGCGCCATATCACTTTGGTAAGTGAGCAGACTTTGGCAGGCTTGAGTAACCGCGAGGAGCGACGTCGCGCAGCCGGCCTGCATGGTGAACGCCGGCCCGCGCAGATTTAGTTTGTAGGAAACGCGCGTGGCCAGAAAATCGAGACTATTGCCCATCATCGCCAGGTAATTGCCAACCTGGTAGTCGCCCGTGAATTGTTCAATGAATCCCGGAGTGGCGCATAACTTGGCAAGGAAATAGGTCGACATGCTCATGCCAGCGTAAACGCCGATGGCACCGGAATACGCGGCGGGATCGTAGCCGGCGTCTTCAAGCGCTTGCCAACAGGATTCGAGCATGAGGCGGTGTTGCGGATCCATTAATTCGGCTTCGCGAGGATAGATGCCGAAGAATTCTGCGTCGAACAGATCCACATCATCGAGAATGGAGCGCGAAGGAACGTAATTGGGCTGCTGCGCGAGTTGCGCAGCGTTTGCAATTTCAAGTTCCTCAACACGCAAGTGCGAGATGGCTTCGACGCCATTGAGTTGGTTCTGCCAGAACTCCGCGATGTTCTGCGCGCCGGGTAAGCGGCCGGCCATTCCGATGATTGCCACGCCGTCGAGGCGGGGTTCTTGTGATTCGGGCGCGCTCATGGCGTCATTTCTTTCACCAGACGCTTTTTAGAGAGCGCCTCGCGCTGCTTTTTCGCTTGTTCTTGCGCAGCGGTGAATGTCTGAATTTTGTGAGCTGAATCACCGAGGTGGCGGGCCAATGAGCGAACCGTGACGTATTCAAAGAGATCGGTCACCTGAATTTCGCGCTGCAAGATTTTTTGCAATTGCGAGTGGACGGCAACAATCAGCAGTGAGTCGCCGCCCAAATCAAAAAAGTTTTCGTCCAGTCCGATGCGCTGCGTGCCCAAAACTTCTTTCCACAAACCGGCGAGCTTTTCCTCGAGGTCCGTTCCCTTCCCGTGCTGCGACGGGGATTCTTTCGCTTCGCTGAAGGCCGGAAGCGCACCGCGGTCAACTTTTCCGTTTGGCGTAAGCGGAAACGCGTTCATGAATACGAAAGATGTTGGGAGCATGTACGCCGGAAGCTTTACAGCTAGAAATGCTTTCAGCTCCTCCACGGACGTCGAGCGCTCAGGATCGGAAACGTAATAGGCAGCCAAGCGCTTATTTCCGGCGGCATCGGTTTGCACTCTAAGGCATGCCTGACGAACCGCCGGATGCTGCAAAAGAACCGTCTCGATTTCGCTCAGTTCAATGCGGTGGCCGAGAATCTTTACTTGCGTGTCGCTGCGGCCGAGAAACTCAAGCGTGCCGTCGGGTTGCCAGCGCGCCAGATCGCCCGTGCGATAGAGACGCGCTCTAGGATCGCTGGAGAACGGGTCAGCCGCAAACTTTTCGGCAGTCAGCTCTGCTGAATTCAAGTAGCCACGCGCAACGCCGTCGCCGCCGGCACAGAGTTCGCCAACTTCGCCGACCGGAACCGGCTGAAGGTCCTGGTTTAGCAGATAAACGAAAGTGTTTGAAATTGGACGGCCAATCGAGACTGAGTTGGGAACTACGTCTCCGTGTCGCATCGGGTGGCAACAAGTGAACGTAGTGTTTTCCGTCGGGCCATAGCCGTTGATAAGAGTGAGATGAGTCAGGTTTTCTAAAACCCTTCGAACGTGAGTGGAAGAGAGTGAATCGCCTCCCGCAAGCAGTTGGCGCAGTGGCCGCAAATCTTCCGGCCGCTGATCAACGAAAAGATGAAAGAGACCGGCCGTGAGCCACATCGTGGTCACGTTGTGTTTGCGGATGTGAGCGCCAATTTCCTGCAGCGAAGGCGGTTGCGGCGGCATGAGCACGAGCTTTGCGCCGTGCAAAAGTGCTCCCCAGATTTCAAAAGTCGAGGCATCAAACGAAATCGGGGCCAATTGCAGAAACACTTCGTCCCCGTCAAAATGGCAATAATTCGTGTTGAATACCAGGCGGACGATGGAGCGATTCTCGACCATCACACCTTTCGGACGCCCAGTCGAGCCCGAGGTATACATCACGTAAGCAAGGCCGGAAGCTGTGGCGGAAGATTGCGGATTCTGATCGTCACCGGTGTGGCCCTCAGATGGCGATTCGTCAAGCAAAATCGTGGATAGGTTGCGATTCCCGGCGATCGCGGACGCAAAGGTTTTCTGTGTCAACATGACCGAGACTTTTGTGTCGGCGATCATGAATTCGATACGCTCCGCAGGATAAGTCGCATCGAATGGAACGTAAGCGGCACTGGCCTTCAGGATTGCGAGCATCCCAATAATCATTTCGGGCGAGCGTTCCACGCAGAGACCGACCAGCGACTCTGCGCCGACGCCCATACGAAGCAAGCAATGGGCAAGCAGATTGGCGCGTCGATTGAGCTCGCCGTAGCTGACATCTGCGCCGCGAAAGCTCAGAGCAACCCGGTCGGGAAATTCCGCGCTTACTTGTTCGAACAGAGCTGCAACGGTTTTTCCCCGGGGATAGTCGGTGCTCGCGCCCGCCCACTGATCGAGCGGAGACGTCAGCTTTTGCGTCGCAGGCAGTTCCGTCGCGATGAGACGGTCATCAGTCATCGCGGCTGGCCCGCCAGCACCGCAGCTTGTCGTTGCAGCAAAAGGATTTCCTTTACGCCAAAGAGCCGCTCGGCAATGATTCCCCGGCTCTGGCAATCTTCGATCAGGCGATTCGATTCGACGATGGGCTTGGATGTTTCGGTGTACTTCACGCTCATCACGTAGTTCAGCCAGGGTTCCTGGCCCATAGCGTAAACATACACTTCCTTACAGTGGAATTGATCGACCATGGCTTTTGCGCGTTCGAAATCGGAACCAGCCAAGCGTCGCGAATGATCTTTTTGCCGCTCGATGCGCTGTGTAAGCAACGGGCCATAAATCCAGCTCATCGGCGCACCGTTACATTCCATCCCGACAAACAAAACGTCCACGTCTCCAGTCTGTTCGTGCACATGTTTGTAGAGCTGCGGTTCGATGTTGCAGGAATCCGCAGCGAAGAGAAGACGGTTGCCGTTGGCTTCCACTCGCCACGCAGCCTTTGTCTGGACGTTCAAGTCGCCGTGCTCTCCCAGGAAAGGTAGAGCCATGATGGAACCTTTTTCGAATGGAATATCTTCCATTTCGCCAAGCTCAATCACGTTGTGGAAACCACACTGCTTCAACAACAAGCGCAGCGAAGGATCTTGAAGGGCGCCGCCTCCATTACGTGGAACCACAATATTGCGAATGCGATGGCGTAACTGCAACAGCGTTTCAAAGAGAATGTGGTCCTGGTGATTGTGCGTGATGAGAACGTAATCGATTACCTGCGGCAAATCCTCGTAGGCGTAACGGGAGATATCGCTTTCGTAGGTGTAGCTCAAGACAGGATCGAGAAGAATGCTGACTCCCGCGGTTTCGAGCAAAATACAGGCGTGCCCGAAATATCTCCAGCGTGCTCCCTGACCCTGATACTTGACATAAGGTTTCGGGGGCTCGGAAGTAAAGAAACTTCGAAAGCGTTGTGCCGCTTCGCCTTCAAGTGCAAAGGCGTCTCTTATTTCTTCGAACGATGCAGCCGTGCTCTTCATGCGAAAGAGTTGATCGTACTTTTCGCTGGCAAACGGGAAATTGAGTTGCACCGCATTTCCGTTGGTCAGTCGAGGAGTACTTAAAACGAAGGGCCTGTCATCTCCTGAAATTTCCGAGAGCACCACGCTCTGCATCGAAGGATCGTAAAAAGAGCTGCGGTAGAGCAGAGGTTCAATCAGACGGAAGGACGGTTGATTGTTAAGGTCGTACACTAACTCAACGTACCCTTGGAGCGCTTTTGGAACTTCCGCATATAAACTTTCCAGACTGAAACCCGCGGCTTTCTGGCGGAGCATTTCATCGAGTTCACTGAGGGCGCTAGAGAGTTCCAGTAACTTGCTGCGATCTCGCAAAGTGCGCTCGCGAAGTTGTTTGACGCCTTCGACGGCATCGCCGCCGACGTCCATGAATGGGCCACCGAGTAGGGCGGGATTCTTGACCGCTGCTGCGTGGGTCTCCGGCGCGGCAATATAGGAATCCATAATGCGAAGGTGGCGTTCCGTAAGATTACGTGCGGCCGTAGCTGGTGGAATCAAATGCGCCCAGGCATACCAACCGTCCACCAATGGCTCGGCCATTACATTTGTGCGTAAGAATAATTTGTCGCTCTTCATGCCGCTGCGCCAACCTGCCCCAGGTTCGACCTTAAATCTGAGCTAGCTTCAGCGAAAGCGTCGAAATCAGACTAGGTTTGAACTCGATCAGAACAGTCAAAAAGGTGCAAGTCGTGGGCCACTCCATTGGTGTCCTATGTCACTGAAAATAGGGTTCTTCTAGCGATAATCTGGACAGTTTTCGCTGGGTGACGTGGCCTACCAAGTGGCTGTGAGGAAACTTTTTTCCTACATTTCCCCAACTCCGCAGGATGTTCTTTTCGAGAATGTAACATATAGGTGATGTCAGGTGGTATTTCGACCCTATTCAGCAAGACTAATACCAACACGATCGCTCAGCCGATTGATACTAAAAGACTTGCAGCGATGGATCAAACTGCATTACACCTTACTCCTCGAGCGAAGCTCGCCATGGAACGCCCACCCGCTTTTGGGCATCAGCCAAGGAGCCTCCTGGGTTAGACTGCCCAGCAGAGCCTGCCACACGATGGAATGGATACCTACGAAGGTGAGCCCTCCGCTCGGGGAGAGAGAACTCCACGTCTGGCGCCTTTATCTTCCAAACCTAGTGCCCAAATCGCGCGAGCTGCGCACACTTCTAAGTGAGGAGGAAAAGGCTCGCGGTGACAGATATATTCGCGCTGCGGATGGTGCCAAATTTGCCAACAGCCGGGCCGCGCTGCGCTTAATTTTGGCTGGATACCTAAACGTAAAAGCCGATCGAGTGGTTATCAATGTCGGCAGATTTGGAAAACCATACGTCCCTAAGTCGATGAATAATAATGATTTAATGTTTAATCTGTCGCATTCCGGAGAGCTCTGTCTGGTAGCGGTAGGTTACCGCAGAGAGATCGGCGTGGATGTAGAGAAAATTCGCGAAGACGTGGCGGTCGAGGATCTCGCGACAAGGTATTTTGCGCCAGAAGAGATTGCTGAATTGCACGCGCTGCCCCATAGATTGCGACGATTAGGCTTTTTTCTTTGCTGGACTCGCAAGGAAGCCTATGTCAAGGCCAAGGCAGCTGGACTTCAAATACCCTTGGATCAATTTTCAGTACCGCTAACGCCTGGTCGGCCAGCGGAACTCCGGGGCACCGAAACAGGGGGATGGACAATCCGATCGCTTGATCCCGGAGAGGGCTACGTTGCAGCGCTGGTCACTGAGACTGGCGTAGATTCCGTAAGATACTGTGATCACATGGGTTAAGTCTGGAATACAGTGAATTTCTAGAGACGCGACCAAGCGTCAGAACACAGCCCAAGGTAAAATAGCTGTTCTTAGGGTAGTAGTACAGGTACAGAAAATATGTTGATAGTCTGTCTGCATAGTTGGGTAAGGCTTTTGTTTACAGCGCGTTAAGATCATCCCGGGAGACGGAAGAAAACTTCCCTATAAGTCCGGAACGGGTTTGCAACAATAGGGCACGGCTTTTCTCTCGTCACCAGAATTCGGCGCTGATCAATTGACAGAATACCAGACGTATTTCAGTAAACATCGTATTTTCAGTCGTATACGCAGAGTACCGGTTGCGCCACGATGAGAATTTGGGCAGGCGGTTCTGGCAGGTGAATTGCCCATACGATGGGAGTCCTCGGGCCAAATGGGGGTTTTGTGGCGGTAGCCCATCGCGACGATTCAGCTGTAAGGCCTTCTTGGAGAACGCATTGAACCTGGAGACTTCTTCGGCACATTCAGTTAGAGGGCTGCCCTGGTATGCGCTGCAGTGCTGGGTTCGCAAGGAATCCTTGATTGTGGCTCAGCTAGAGGCACAAGGATTCGAATGCTTGCTGCCGAAATATAAGAGCCTGCGTGAATGGTCCGACCGAAAGAAGGAAGTTGAGCAGCCGCTGTTTCCGGGCTATGTGTTTTGTCGATTCGAATATTCGCAGCGGCGCCCAGTTGTAATTACGCCGGGCGTTTTGCAGGTCGTGGGTTGTGGACGCACGCCGACGCCGGTGGAAGAGCGCGAGATCCAAGCAATCCAATTTGCGATCGCCTCGGAAGTGCCTAGCCAGCCCTGGCCGTATCTTGCAATCGGAGAACGGGTGAGGATCCATACCGGAAGGCTGAGTGGTCTGGAAGGAATTTTGGTTAACTTCAAGGGCAATCACCGGGTGGTTCTATCTGTGTCGTTGCTGCAACGTTCCGTAGCACTTGAAGTGGACCTGGCATGGGTCGCCTCTCTGGAAAAGACAAGCGAAATGCAATCTCAGCCAATCGCGACCGGGGCCAGGGTTCGAGTTACCGGATAAGAACCTGCGAGTTTGAACGAGCACCAGAGGATAGTGAAAGACAGGGCCATGAGTGTACTGAGAACGGATTTACAGGCGAAAGAGAGCATGAAGCGACTAAATACAGACGCGCACATGACGCTTGAAAAAGGCAGCGTATCCTCTGGTCGTATCGTTCTTCATGAGGATGCCTTTGTGTCCATGCTGTACCTTGAGCGTCGGCGCGCGGAACGCGCACAAAAACGGTTTGTGCTGATGCTGGTCGATGTAAAAACCGCAATCTCAGACGGACAGAAAAACCGCACGTTGGCCAAAGTGACGAACGCCCTGCTGAGCGTTACCCGGGAAACGGACATCGTGGGCTGGTATCTTGAGGATCATCTGATCGGAGTCATCGGCACCGAAGTCGGGGCTGCAAAACCAAAGACCGTACAAAGCAGAATGTTGGAGAAAGTAAGAGCAGCGTTCATTGAAGTCCTGACGCCGGAAAAGGTATCTCAGATCACGGTATCGTTCCATTTCTTCCCAGAAGAATGGGAAGAAAACGGCGCGGATCATTCCGCGAATATCACACTGTACCCGGATTTGTCACGTAAGCAGGAATCGCGCAAATTTGCGTTAGGCGTGAAGCGTGCAATGGATGTGATTGGCAGCGCGGCTGCGCTTGTACTTCTCTCGCCAGTTTTTGGCGCCGTAGCACTGGCCATTAAACTTACGTCGAAGGGTCCAGTGCTCTTCAAACAGGAGCGTTTGGGTCAGTACGGAAAAAAGTTTACGGTTCTGAAATTCCGTTCGATGCGCACCGACTGTGACGCCAAAATTCATGAAGAGTACGTCAGCCAGTTCATTGCCGGGCAAGTAAAAGGAACAGCCAATGACGGCGAAAAACCGGTGTTCAAGATCCAAGAAGATCCAAGAGTGACACCGGTGGGACACTTCTTGCGAAAGGCCAGCATCGACGAGTTTCCACAATTCTGGAATGTTCTCGTCGGCAACATGTCGCTGGTTGGGCCCCGTCCGCCAGTTGCGTACGAATACAAAGCGTATGACCTGTGGCACCGCCGCCGCGTACTGGAGATCAAGCCTGGGATCACCGGCCTGTGGCAGGTGGAAGGCCGCAGCCGCACGCGGCTTGACGAAATGGTGCGCTTGGATTTGAAATACGCGCGTGGCTGGTCTATCTGGCTGGACATCAAAATTCTTCTGCAAACACCCGGCGCAGTTTTGACGGGTGAGGGCGCTCACTAAAACTGCTCTTTTCCGCCGAATAAATACATCGAACGCCCATGGAAACAAGCTGCTAGTAGCTGTAACTGCCGATTTAAACAGCGCCCTCTTTCCCCGGGGAGGACGCGATTGAACGGCGGACGATGCTGCCGCGCGAACATTGCGGATTTGGCAACTGAATTCCGCGAGAGAACCTGGCCAGCGCGCCGTTCAAATCTCAAGGAGCCTTATGATCAGGATTGGTGTGATTGGATACGGATATTGGGGACCGAATATCGTCCGCAATTTTCACACGCACGAAGGATCGGAAGTGGTCCTGGTTTGCGACAAGAGCACCAAATGCCAGGAACGGCTCCACAAAGCGCACCCCTCGATTAAATTTACCAAGGACGCGAATGACGTCCTGAAATCGCCGGACATTGATCTGGTTGCTGTTGTGACTCCAGTGTGGACGCACTACGAGTTGGCGAAAGCGGCGCTGGAAAATGGCAAGCACATTTTCGTGGAAAAACCCTTCACGTGCAGCACACAGCAGGCTGAAGAACTGGTTGAGCTGGCAGACCGCAAGAACCTGAAAATTATGGTGGATCACACGTTCCTGTTTACCGGAGCGGTCAAGAAGATTCGCCAGATGGTGGACGACGGGGAACTGGGCGACCTCTACTACTACGATTCACTGCGGGTGAATTTGGGATTGTTTCAGCACGACGTGAACGTTATCTGGGATCTGGCGCCGCATGATCTTTCCATCATGGACCATGTGATCAAGGAAAAGGCTGAAGCGGTTGTCGCCACCGGCGAAAAGCACTTGAATGGCGTGGAAGATATCGCCTTCATTACGGTTTATTTCCCGAAGCGCATTATCGCCCACATCAATGTGAACTGGCTTTCGCCGGTGAAAGTGCGCACCACGCTGATTGGCGGCGAGAAGAAAATGCTGGTTTGGAACGATTTGGAAGCTGATGAAAAAATCAAGATCTACGACAAGGGCGTGAGCATGTCCACAAATCCCAGCAACTTGCACCAGTTGTTGGTCAGCTATCGCTCAGGTGATATGTGGGCTCCGCAAGTTGAACAGATCGAAGCTTTGCGCGCGGAAACCGGGTATTTCCTGAAGTGCATCGAAGAAAATAAAAGGCCATTCAATGACGGCGTAAACGGATTGCGAGTCGTCCGGTTACTGGAAGCGGCGGAAAAATCTGTCAGCCAACGGGGAGAGTTGGTGACCCTGTGAACGAGTTCGTTTCGATCGCTCCTACCGTAAAACTCGGCAAAGACGTAAAACTCTCCAAGTTCATCAATCTTTACGGATGCGAAATCGGCGATGAGACCAAGATTGGCGCTTTTGTCGAAATCCAGAAGAATGCCAGCGTCGGCAAACGCTGCAAAATCTCCAGCCACACCTTCGTCTGTGAAGGGGTCGAGATTCAGGACAATGTGTTCATCGGCCACGGCGTAACGTTCATCAACGATTCCTATCCGCGCGCCACAACTGCTTCCGGCGAGTTGCAGACCGAAGCCGACTGGAAAGTGGAAAGAACGATTATTGGCAAAGGCGCATCTATCGGTTCCGGCTCGACGATTCTGAGCAATGTCAGCATCGGCGAAAATGCCATCGTTGGCGCGGGCAGCGTTGTAACCAAAAATGTTCCGGCAAATGCCGTCGTCGCGGGCAATCCGGCAAAACTCTTGCGATACCTTACCGAGGAGAAGAAATAACTGAAATGACCAGCGCATCGAAGGTACCGTTTCTCGATCTCGTGACGCCGCACCAGGAGCTAAAAGCGGAACTTCTGCAGGTGGTAGAAAAGGCGCTCGGCAACGCGGGTTTCATCGGCGGCCCGATGGTGGAGAATTTCGAGAAGGATTTCGCGGCATTTGCCGGAACATTTTTGGTTACAATGCGACAACGGAGGCTATCTCTCAGGTAGGCGCCCACATCGCGTTCGTCGATATCCACGAGAAGACGTACACGATGGATCCGGAAAAGCTTCGCGAATATCTGGACAATCGCTGCGAGTTCGATAAGAGCCGCGGCAAGCTGATCGAAAAGACATCGAAACGCGTTGTTTCCGCAATCGTGCCAGTTCACCTGTACGGCCAGACGGCGGACATGGATCCGATTCTGGAACTGGCCAATAAATATAATCTGGTGGTGATCGAGGACGCCTGCCAAGCTCACGGCGCCGAATATTTCTCCAGAAAAGAGGGCGTCTGGAAAAAGGCCGGCACCATGGGACGCGCATCCGCCTTCAGTTTTTATCCCGGCAAGAACCTGGGAGCCTGCGGCGAAGCCGGCTCCGCCAACACTAATGACGAAGCCATGGCCAAGCGCATGAAGATGATCCGCGATCACGGCCAGGCAAAAAAGTATTACCACGACATGGAAGGCTACAATGGCCGCCTGGATTCCATTCAGGCTGGCTGGCTCAGCGTGAAATTGCGGCATCTAGCGAAGTGGAACGCGTCGCGGAGGCACTGGGCGCATCGCTACCACGAACTGCTCGCGGACGCTAAAGATTCCGTGATTGCTCCTCACGAGGCGGAGTGGACGAAGGGCGTCTATCACTTATACGTGGTGCGGGTGCAGGATCGTGAAGCGCTGCAGGCACATCTCGCGGAGGCGGGAATCGGAACTGGCATCCACTATCCAATTCCGCTGCATCTGCAAAAGGCGTATGAGCATTTGGGATACAAGAAGGGCGATTTCCCGGTGACGGAGCGCGTGGCGTCCGAAATCGTGTCTCTTCCGATGTTTCCGCAATTGACGCAAGGTCAGCAGGATCAGGTGGCGCATCGCGTGAAGGAATTTATTGGCGCCCAGGCTGGCGTTTCTCGCTGAAATATGCTCTGAAAACCTGTTTCGACCGTAATACCGGTATAACGGCCAATCGCCTTCACTACCGGCGTGCGGATGCAGCAACCCACAAGGTCTTTTTTCCTAGCTGTTGGTAACGTGAAGTCTTTTCCGACGATCGAATTCCAAGAAAAACATAGAGAGCAGGAGTGGCTGTGCCGCGTTTGGATCGAATGGCTACGCTTTGTTTCTTTTCTCCCCTTCATCGGGCATTGAGGGAAAAGGCCGGGATTCGTGTCCCGATTCTCATGTACCACAGTGTCTCCGACAATTTGTTCGGCAGGTCGCATCCGTATTTCCAGATCAACACCATGCCGCAAGTTTTCTTGCGGCAAATGCGATGGTTGCACCAGAACGGCTACAAGACCATCAGCATGCAAGAAATGCTCTCGACCATCGAATCTGGACAAAAACTCCCGAAGCGGATCGTAATTACATTCAATAGGGGCTATCAGGACTTCTACAAATCGGCTTTCCCAGTTTTGAAGCAATTTGGATTTGAGGCAACGGTTTATCTAACGACTGACCGCATTCACAATGAGTCGTTGCGAATGGACGGGGCTGACTACCTTACCTGGAGTCAAGTCCGCGAATTGCACTCGGAGGGGATTTCCTTCGGTTCGAATACCGCGACGCACGCAGACCTAAGGTCGCTCGCTCTTGATCAAATTGATTACGAGTTGGGTTATTCCAAGGAAAAAATCGAGCAGAATCTCGGCACAAGCGTCGATTCGTTTGCGTATCCTCTTGCGTTTCCGGAGGAGGATCGCATTTTCACGAGGTTTCTGGTGGACGTTCTTGAAAACCACGGATTCGAGCATGGCGTCTCGACGATCATCGGACGCGCTGGTGCCTGCAGTAATCGCTATTATTTGCCGCGCCTGCCAATCAATTCCTGGGATGACCCGGCGTTTCTGCGAGCGAAATTGCAGGGGGGATATGACTGGTTGCACTGGCCGCAATGGTTTCACAAATTTGTGCACCACAATGTCTCCATCAT
>WNFQ01008814.1_pt1 | contig 12477 bp, 9 predicted proteins | sample 5400171 | NCBI WGS metagenome assembly WNFQ01 (sample SAMN13153356, study PRJNA577476) | soil metagenome | isolation source: 20 cm soil under Madrone tree | place: USA:California | collected 2016-06-14
GAGGGACGGCGCACCGGCCTCATGCGTTCGAAACGCGCGCGAAGATGCGCGTTCCTCACCATGAGGGACTAACGCGGCATGCGCGGCCCGACCAGGACGTCCGTAAACTCGGAGGCCAATAATTAAAGCTTTGGAAGCACTTTTTGCGCACCATACTCCACTACCTCTGGTTTTGGAGGCGGACTGTCACATCCGTTTCGCGCCGTGACGCAGAAAAACAGGAGACTAGGGTGGCATGGGGGGACCGCAAAGAGGCGAGGATCTCGTTTGAGCGCCCTATCGATACGTTGATGATGGGCATTGACGGCACCTGGCGACGCAACTGTCAGCTTGTCGATGTATCGGCTACCGGGGCGAAACTGACTGTCTCAGGCAGTGTCGAAGGCCTCAACCTCCAGGAATTCTTCCTGCTGCTTGCACCGAGCGGCGTCGCCTACCGCCGTTGCGAGTTGGTCCGGGTAAATGGTGAAGAGATCGGCGTCCGGTTTTTGAAAAAGAGCGGAGTTCCCGGCAAGCCGGCGCAAGCGGACAGGTCTCGACCCGCAGAGGCTCCGAAATGAAAGCAGCGGCCCCGGATTTCGCTTCGCTGCAAAAAGCTTGATGCGGCTCATCCAAATGGATGAAGCGCCGCGCCGCATCGACGGTCATGCTACGCGCGAACACACCCGGCAAAGTCTCAATCGGGTCCAAAAAGCACGGCGATCAGAATAGCCGCGCAAGCCGGCGCTTTTTTAAGCAGAAGTAATGAAACTGGATGCTGTTCCGACAGCCACCACCGATTCCCGCGGCTCAATATGAGCTGGTTCACATTGGCTCGAAGGGATGCGTGGTAGTTGCAATCCGTGCAACGCGTATCCGCGAGAACAGGAATTTTAAAACCCAATCGATATAGAGCGAACAGGAAGGTGTCCCATGCAAAAGTCCTTTCCTTATTCACCGCGTCAGAACATTGATCAAGATTCTTTCTTATCGAGGAAAAGTTTCTATATCGCAGCGCTCGTTGCCGCGACCATGACCGTCATGATCGGTTTTACGCTGGCCGACATGAAATACGGCGCTTCCACGAGCAGCTCTTCTTCCTCGCCGAGCGAGTTTTCATCGGGTATGCCACTCCCATAGAGGGATGCTCATTACGCTCCTCGTGGGTGTCGGCATCACGGCATCATTCTTGTCTCTGCCGCTCTGGTGGTACGTGCTGCAGGCCTTTTAAAGCAAAGCGAGCTGGATACCATGACGGGCACTCAACGGAAGCCTCCTTCAAGATTCTATATCCTGGCGGCGATCCTGATCTCGATCGTGGTGTGGGCGACGCTGGGACCGCCGGCTCCGGATGCAAGGCCCGGATCGAAATTTCATAAAGATATCTTCCAGGCGCGCCATGCTACTAGCTATCGCTGACTCCGATCGGCTGCCAGTTTCCCTGATGTCAGCCTGATGTCATGGACTGCCCGCTTCTCGGTACAAACTTGACTTGACCCTCGCAGGGCCAAATCGGTGGGCGGCGCGGTCGCGAACAATGCCCTCGCATCGCCGTGCAGGACGAAGTCCCCAATCCAAAGCCAATGCCGGACCAACTTCGCCATCAACGCGCCCAACGAAAAGCCAAATCGTAAATTTAGAGTGTCCCGGTTCGACGCACGAATGGGGGGACACCAAATGCGCCGCGAACGCCGGGCGACGTGCGAAGACGCGGAGACAATCACTTACACATTCCATTTTCAGATATCGAGCAACGGTGGACGACAGGCTTGCAGCGTCAAAGTGCAGGCGCCAAACATTCACGACGCCACGACATTTTTTCGGCAAAACTGGCCGATGATCGAGTCGATGGCCCGAGAAGGTCTGGCCGATAGAACCGGCGACGGCCGCACAATCAGGCTGTCCGTGCCTGATAACGGGGTGGCTCTCACGCTGGCGCGGTCGATTGGAGGTGACGCTCCAACCACCTCCTAATCGTCCTCGAACTCGTCTTCCTCGTTGACCTTGTCGTTCGGCTTCTGCCGATACGGCACCGCTTTGCGGTCGCCGAGCGACCCCGTCGCGTAGGGTGCGCGCGAAGCGTAGGGATTGCGCTGCGACGCCCGCGCGGCGACCTCCTCGCCCGAGACCGCCGCCGGCTGGCAGATCGCGCGCTGGCTTGAGCGGCGCATCAGGTCGACGTGGATGTGATTGTAGTGATAGGCATTGGAGCCCGGCGCCAGCACGGTCGAGAACTGCTGGCAGGCCGCGGCCTCCACGTCGCGCAGAAAACCCTGCTCTTCCGGCAGGCCCCGCCAGCCGTCCTTCACCGAAACGTACCGCCCGTCGGCGAGCGTGAAGCCCGCGATATCCAGCGCATTGCCGAAAGCGTGCTCGGAAATATGCGCCCAGGAATTGCCGTTCATGCCGCGGCAGGAATAGGCCGAGATCTGCCTGATCTCGACCACGCGCGCGCCGAACCAGCGCTGTGCTGCGGGCTGCACGGAATCGGCGAGCCAGCGATCGAGCGCCGAGACGATCGGGCATGCCAGCGTCGCCGCCGGCTTGACCGCAACCGGCCCGAACGCCGCGACGGAATTACCCTGCGCCGGCCCGAGCCGCGGCATGCGCTCGGCCTGCGGCAGGTCGGGGACGGTAACGGGGCGCGCCGGATAAGGCGCCGAATAGCGCTCGCGCGGCGGATAGGCCGGCGTCCCCATATACTGCCCAGGATACTGCTTCTGCGCGCCGGGCTGGCTCAACCCTGGCGTGCCCTCGGGCGGCAGATCGATATCATCCTGTTGCGTGGCAACCCCGGGCGCGGTCAAGGAAATCGGGCCCCCGGACGGCGCGCCGTAAGGCTGCCGCGCGACGGCCTCGGGATAAGAAGATGACGGCGGGGGAGCCGGAGGCGGCTGCGAGATCGGCCAGCGCGGCTGATTCCCGATGTCCGCGGGCGGGCGGAGGCTGTCGTCGGCAAAACCGAAGCTGCCGCTGCTTTCGCCGAGTGCGGCGACCTTGAGCGGATACTCGGCGCCGCAGATGCCGGGGCCGGAAATCGGGTTGATCCGGACCCGATCGGCGTTCTCCTTGACGGCGCCGGACTTCAGGCAGGCGATTTCGGCCTCCGTCCGCCACGGTTCACGCTCCGCGGACTGAAAAAATCCGCGGCCGCAGCCCGCCAACGAGACAAGGACGAAGGAGCCGACGAGATACAAACGAACTCCGCGCACCATCCCCGCAGGTTCGACGAATTTATTTAAGGACTCTTCAACGCCTTGATTTCACGACTCTTTAACCATGCGGCCCCGCGGTTTGCGGCGGTGCAGACGCCGCGAGCGACAGCAGCGCTGACTTTTTCGGGCGGGAACCGATTGTTAGCTTCGGCGTTACCCGCGGGCAGCGACGTGAACCAGGGAGGTTTTCTCGTGACTTTGGTCGGCAGACTGAGCGTTGTTACCGCGTATGTCGCAATCGCCTTTGTTGGCGCGATCGTGCTCGGCTTGTTCTAGGACTCCACGCATAACCTGAATTTTACGGCGTCCGGCGGCTGGAAGATTCCAGCCGCCGGGCGTTTTCATGCGCGATCACCACGCATATCGCACCACGCCCTTGCCGGCATAGGAGCGGCTGACGTCGGAGAACTCGCCCTCGAAAATCGCGGCGGCCGACCAGCCGCTCAGCCATTTCATCTCGATGGAAGCGGTGGTGAGGGCTGAATCGCTTGCTTGCGCCGCGCCGTTGACGACGAACGACGCGCCAGGCAGCGTCTGGAAGGTGGCTGCGATATTGCGGTCGCTATTGTAGTCGTGCGCCCAGGCCAAGCGCCCGCGCAATGTCAGGATCGCGTTTGGCATCGCCCAGGAATTGTCGGTGCGCAAGCCAAGTTCGCTGCGCGATGCCGTGACGCTCTTCGATCCGTAAGCCAGCGCGAATGTATTTGCTCCCGACAGAGCCTGCTCCGCATAGGCCGGCAGATCGAAGGTGGTGAACTGCCCGGCCGCGTAAGGCGTGATCCCCATCCATGGCGTAGCGAAGCGATAGCCGCCCTCGACCCGGCCGGAGAAGGCGTTGGCATTGAACTGCGCGCGCAGGCGATCGACGCCGGCGATGGTGACGGTGCGATCGGTGGTGATGTCTTGCCAGCCGTAGGCGAGCGCACCGGAGAGATAGGCCGGGCCAACGGTGTGTCGCACGAACGCGCCGGCCTGGAACAGGTCGGAGCGGCCAGAACCCAGTCCATTCGCGATCGAGAAGTTGGTGCCGCCGCCCGCCAGTGCAAAGCCTGCCAGCGTGAATGGCGAAAACCGGTAGTCGGCGCCGACTACGCTGCCTGCGATGCGGCTGGTTGTGTTGTTCGATCCCAGCGCCGCATTGCCGTCGGTGGTCTGCGAACCGCCGAAGCCAGCGGCCCACACGCTCCAGCGCGGGTCGAACACCGGATTGCGCGGCACCGCCTTGGTGATCATGCCGTAAGCATCGCGTTCGCTGCCGCTCCGGCGCTTGCCGCCGGCGGCGGCGTAGGCCTTCGCAGCGTCGTCTTCTTCCGCAAACGGCGTCGCGCCCGTTGTCGATGCCGGAGGACTGCCGCGTCCGCTGATAAAGGGATCGAGCAGCGTGGTGATGAACTGCGTCATCGCGTTGAAGGTGGTCTGCTGCGAGCCGGTAGCGGTTTCGCCGGAGGCCTGGGTGAGACCCGCGGGGGTCAGCGACGCGAACACCAGCGGAATGGCGCCCGTCGCGTTGAACGAATTAGTCAACGCGTTTGCGACATTCCTCTGATTGCTGTTCAGGCCAGGCAGTTGCGGCAACGCAAGGTCGAGGTTGAGGTAGGCATTATTCGCGTCGTAGCTCAGGCCGGTCGCAAAAGCTGATGGCAGATTGGTGTTCAGCAACGAACCGAAGGTGCCATTGATGCCGCCTGCAGCGTTGACGATGGTATATTGCTTGGGGACATAGCTACCCGAGGCGAAAGACGCGTTGACCGTCGCGCCGCCGAGCGTCGCTTTGCCCGTTACGTTGGTGCGGTCGGCCGCCGAAGGCGAGACCTCGACCATGTAGCTCGATGCGGCCGTGAACACGAGACTGCCCTGCACCGTCAGCGTGCCGATTGAGTTGCCCGGCGACAATCTGCCGCCATTGATAATGGTGTTGCCGACGATGCCGTTGCCGCCGAGCGTGCCGCCGGCGTTCACCGTGGTCATCGAGGATGACGCGATCGAGCCATTGACACTCAGCGTGCCGGCATCGATCGTTGTCGCGCCGGTGTAGGTGTTAGTACCGGACAGCGTCAGCGTGCCGGTACCTTCCTTGACCAAGGCTGTTAGGCCGGTGCCATCCTGAATGCTCCCGATAAAGGTAGTGCTGGAGTTGTCGCTTCCCGCTCGCAGCATTGCGGCATGGGTGCCGCTGTTGGTAACTGAACCGCCCCACACCAGCGATCCGAGCGTGTGATCAACGCCTGCCAGGTCGAGCAGGGCGAAAGCGTTTATTGGAATGCGCGCAATCCAACCCTCATAATTCCCCGCTGCATCTTTGCCATTGCCTACAATGACGGTGCCATCGGCGGAAACGCCCGTGGCAACCATATCTGACCACATACTGAATTTGACGCCGTTTGCGGCAAGGATGTCATATACTGACTGCATCCCGGTATCTGCCGTCCAACGGAATGCCCTAAAGAGGCTGCTAGTTCCGACGGTCCCCGCACCAACCACAACAGAGCCGTCACTATTCACTGCCATAGCTATGCTAGAGTTATCACCCGGTAGAAAGCCTAAGCCGACCATGCCCGTTGAGGCTTTCCAACGGAATGCTTCGGTTTGGTTGCTGGGCCATTGACTATAGCCCACCACGGCAGAGCCATCGCTGCTCACAGCCCTACCGTAGCTTGTCGTGGCGCCTCCCGGCAGAAAGCCTAGGCCTTGTGCGCCTGTCGATGCGGTCCAACGAAACGCCTGAGCGTTCCCGGGAGAGTAGCCGGTACCAACCACAACCGAGCCATCGCCGTTGACACCGCTGGCGTCACTAGCAATCGCCCCTGGCGGGAAGTCCAGACCGACCATCCCTGTCGAAAGTGTCCACCGGAATCCTTGGGGATTGGTGCTAATTACTCCACTTCCAGCTACGCCGACCACGACGGCACCATCGGCATTTACGGCCGAAGCACTCGAATTAGAATTGCTAATCGAAACCATGCCGGTCGATGAAGTCCATCGGAATGGATTACTCGCGGTACCGCTATTGAGAAGGCTGCTGTTGCCTACAATGACTGATCCGTCGGCATTCACGCCAAGGGCCGTGCTTGAGTCTTTGCCGGGTAAAAACCCGATGCCTATGAGACCCGTCGAAGTATTCCAGCGGAACGCCTGCGAATCACCATTGATCGCGCCAGTTGGCCTAATGTCGCCGACCACCACCAAGCCGTCGGCGCTCACACCTGCAACTCCGAGGAAATTATATCCTGATGGAGGGCTAATCGTTTCGAAAGCTTGAGCTTGAGCTAACCGTGGCAACGGTATCATCGCAAGAGATGCTGCAACTAATGCAATCGCAGCTCTCTTTGTGCAAAAACACGCCCACGCCGTCAGATCGGCACTGAAGCTTTGAATGCGGTCAGTGGTGGTTGCATTCGGACTCACTGTATTGGTCGTATTGGTCGTCGTGATGATGCCGCCCGGATCGTTGCTCGTGACCGTGACCGGGTCGATGCCGGTGGTCGAGCAGGATTGCGCCAGCGCGCTTTGCGGCGCGCCTATGAGGCCCGCAGCTCCCGCGGTCGCTATCAATCGCCATTGATCTCGAAAACGCCCCGCCACAACTTCACGCCTCCGACGCCGTCCATGCCGGCGGCGCTGCCCAGGGGTCACGCTAGCATGCCCCTAACGGGGACATCTGACACGGGCATCCAGAAAGCGCCGTTTTCGGTTGCGCTGATGCATCTGTGCAACAGCACGGTGTGACCCGAAAGTTCGCGGCCGGGCGTTTCAGCGATGCTTGTCAACCATGATCCCGGCGCACGCGCTACGACCGCGGCTCCGGCGATATCGGCTGCGAGATCACCAGCTTCTCGGGCTTGCCGCCGATCCTGCTCCAGAAATTCCCGGAACAGAAAAACCTGCCCAGCGCGCACGCTTCGACGCGAAGGGAATCCGGCCCGCTCATGGCAATCGTCGCGTGGTAGGTATTCTCGCTGTCGCGGCTATAGATCTTGCCGCTTCATCGCAAAGCCCCTCCCAAATGTGTTCCGGGAACTAAGCTCAGGGAAAGCGTCCCCGAATGTGATTTGAATCACCCCGGCTGGCGCGCCGCGTGCCGCTACTCGGCCTTCCTCGTGATGCGCATCACAGAACCATTCTCATGAAAAAACTCTACCTTCTCGCCGCGCTGCTGATGGCCAGCACCGCCGCCCACGCCGGCAATTCGGTTGCATTCCAGATCGGCGGACACAAGATCCGCATCGAGACGCCGAAGAATTGCGACAAGCTGTCCTGCCTCCAGATATCTGCGCCGAGCCTCTCCGGCTCCGATTTGTTTAAGGGTTTCAAATCCGGTCGCGATGACGACGAGGTCGCGTCGCGCGCCGATCAGCCCGCGCAAAAAACCGCCGCCGCGCCTGTCGAGCAGGTGGCCGTGCCCCAGCCGCCGGTTGCCGCGGCCAGCGGCGCCCCATCAGCGTCAACGGAGGTTATAGCGACGCCGGCCGCGCCAAGCGCGAGCGAGAGCATAACGTCGATCGCTACGCGCACCGCGCCGGTGGAGCCGGCCGCGCCGAAAGAGCCCGCCGTTGCCGCCGCGCCGCTTCAGCCGGCGACGACGCCGCTCGGGGTATGGAACACGGAAAAAAACAAGGGAATGGTTCGCATCGAGCAGTGCGGGCAAAACCTTTGCGGGTATGCCGTGCCGAACGGCGAGAAAATTCTCGTCAACATGAAGCCGTCGGACAAAAAATGGACCGGTCGCATTCATGATCCGGACAGCGGCAAGATTTACGATTCCACCATCGCGATGAAGGGCCCGAATACCTTGCGGGTTCAAGGCTGCGTCTTCGGCGGAATCTTCTGCGGCGGGCAAACCTGGAACCGGGTCAGCTAAGGACTCGCGCCGTCAACCTTGCGGTTTGGATGCCACGCTCCTGCCAATACAGCACGTGGCGCTGATCGTCTTGCGTTCGCGTGAAACTCCGCATTCATCCGGCATTCAGCCGGCGGGCCCCTAAATCGCGCTTTCATTTCCGGGGATGGGGCCTCGTGACGAGACATCAGTTTTCATTCGCACTCTCGCTCCTTGGCTGCCTGATGCTCGCCTGTGCCCCGCGTGCTTCCGCGATGCGCTCACCCGCAGAAATTGGATCTGTGCCGGTCTCGGCGGGCGCGATGCCCGATGCTGTAAGACTTGCGCAGACGCAACCTCCGCCGGCGCCGACAACTGCGCCCTCGCCTAACCAAGCAGCAGCCGACGAGCCGATCGGGAATGTCGCGACGCTGACCGGCAGCGCGACTGTTACCCGCAACAACGCTTCCACGCCGCTCAAACCGCAGGACGACATCTTTCTGGACGACGTGCTGCAGACATCGGCAAATTCCACCTTGGGCGTCACCTTCAATGACGCCACCACCTTCAATCTCACCGCCAACGCAAAAATCACGGTCGACAATTTTGTGTACGAGGACGGCGGCAAACAGAATGCCGCGTCGTTCGACATCGCCAAGGGCACGGTGGCCTTCGTTGCCGCCGCGGTCGCCAAAACCGGCGACATGAAAATATCGACGCCGACCGCGACGCTGGGCATTCGCGGCACCACCGGCCTTGTCGAGGTGCCGGAAGGCGCGTCGGCCGCAACCGCAAACAATGTCGCGATCAAGCTCTATCCCGACCCGGACGGCAGGGTCGGGCGGATCGAGGTCAACGGCCGCGACGGCGCTCGGCTCGGTTTTCTCACCCAGGGCGCGAGTGGTTTCACGATCCGGCCAGGCGCAGGCGGGCGCTTTGCCGCATTGCCGCTAACGATTTCGCCGCAGCAGGCGCTGCGCGATCAGGGTATCGTGCGTCAGGTCCACGCCGCGCAGAGCGTCGGCCGCCGGATCGTCACGCAGCGGCGAATTCAACGCCTGCGGAATCCGGCACGCAGGCCCGGCCTTCAGCCGCAGCGGCCAGGTTCGCCGCAGCCCCCGGGACCGCCGAATGGTCTGCAGCGACCCGAATTACAAAATCGGCCCGCGCTGCAAAAGCTGCGCCCGGCCGGGCCGGCGCCAAAGCGGAAACTGCCAAGGGAAAGGCGCTAGACCCGATGCAACGGCAATCCACAAATAGCCGGGCGGAAGGCCGTTTACGACCGGGTCAGGCGGCGCGCCGCAGCCAGTCGCGCATTTTCTGCACCAGATTTCTGCGCTGGTTTCGAGCGGTTATTGCCCCATCGTTGTTCCGGGATTCGGAATCCGCTGCCGGCGCCGCAGCACCGGCTTCCGCAAATTGCATCTTCGTGCCGAACCCCGTTGGGTGCGCGGCTGTCCCAACCCCGTCGCTTCCGACAAATGGGCGCTCATCCTGTGCTGTCGAAGGCACGGCCGCCTCGAGCGCAAGCGGACCCACATTAGCGAGAAACACACGCTCACAGGCGCGAGAGAGCCGCTCGACGGCGGCGTCGAGCGGTAGCCACTCGACGGCCTTCACATCATCCATCAACTCATAGAGCTGCTCGCCGTTCGTCTCCATGCGCCAGTAGTGAACGACCTTGGACCGCCCGCCGGACTCGTAGACCAGCGTTCCCAGAAATTCGTGCACGGCAACCTCATGCCCGGTTTCCTCCACTACCTCGCGCACGGCGGCGTCGCGCGGCGTTTCGCCGTCATCGAGCTTGCCTTTGGGAAGCACCCATTCGTTGCGCTTGCGTAAGCGAACCACCGCGATCAGCGGTGTTTCTCCGCTGCGCAGCACAATGCCTCCGGCCGCCAGAACAGGCGCTCGTGTCATCTCACGTCCCATGCCTACGATTTCGATTCCCGCTTCGCCCCCACCACAGGTCACCATATAAAGCCATGCGGTGGCAAAAGCGAGGTGGCGCCTGCTCGATTGCCCAAGCGGTTAGATGAGCCTTTTCGCATCAGATGCGGCGCTACCATCCGCGACTAGCTGGTTGACGCCGAAAAACAAAATTTGACCTTGAGACCGGGCGAGTTATCAAGCATTTCGATCCGCGCGCCATGAAGACGGGCGACGGCAGCGACCAGACTTAGCCCAAGACCGTGTCCCGGCGTGTAGCGATTGAGTTCGAGGCGGTAAAAGCGCTTGAAAACGTGCTCGTATTCATCGGCGGGAATTCCGGGTCCGTCATCGGCGATCGAGACGACCGGACTACCTTCAATGATTTCGTTCGCAACGACGACTTGCCCTCCGGGGCGGCCATGTTTGATTGCATTGTCCACGAGATTGGCGATGGCGTCGAAGATCAGGTCACGATCGCCGGTCACCAGCACCTCAAGATCGCCGACAACAGTGAGACGGGTGCCGTCCTGTTCGGCCGCGGCATCGTACAACTCGACCACCTCGCTGGCGATTTCGACCAGGTTGACGGTGCGGAACGCGCCCTTTCGCGCCTGGGCCTCGATCTGCGCAATCCGCGTGATGGACGAGAATATCCGCAAGACGGCATCGAGGTCGGCGATGGTGTCGCCGATCAGCAATTGATCATCCTCGCCAATGCGCTCGCCGTGATAGGCCTTCTCCAGCCGTCCGCGCATTCGCGTTAGCGGCGTTCGCAGGTCGTGCGCGACATTGTCGCTGACTTGCTTGACCTCCCCCATCAATGTTTCGATGCGGTCCAGCATCAGGTTGAGGTTCTCCGCAACGCGATCCCATTCGTCATGGCTGCCGCGGAGCGGGATACGCTTGTCGAGACCGCTGAGCATGATCGCCCGGCTGGTCGCATTGATCTGTTCGATCCGCCCCACGGTACGGCGCGTCACCAGAATGGTCGCGACCCCGGCAACCACAAACATCAATGCAACGAATAACAGCGCGGCCATCTTGATCCGATCGGTAAAGCTGTCGAGGTCGCTGATGTCGTTGCCCACCAGCAGGCGATCGCCGCTGGGAAACGTTCCGAATATTGCTCGCAGCAGCGGCCGGTTTGTCGCATTAGGCAATGGCTCCGAGGCGCGAAACTCCGTCCATCCTCCTGCTGTCGTGACCGTCGATGGCCATGCCTTGAGGTTGCCGCCCAGAACGGCAGCGGAAGGATCGACCAGGAGATAAACGCTATCTGCAAAACTTTTATCGGCGATACGCTGTTGCATCAGGGCGATCAACCCAGCGCGCCCCGACCGCCCGTAAGCGTCTTGCAGGCTTGCATACTCGGTCATGATTGCACGATCGGATCGGCTGCGCACATACGAGGAGGTGGACAGGTAGACGTAGCTTAAGATAGCCGACGCGATCAGGCCGAAGGTTCCGATCGCGATCATCGCCAGCTTGAACGTCGATGACGTTAAGGTCTTAGCCAGGAGCACGGAGGGAGTACCCGACACCGCGAACCGTATGGATCAGCGGATAGGCCTGCTGGCCGTCGACCTTGCGGCGCACGCGTCCGACATAGACGTCGATAATATTCGTTGAGGGATCGAAATGAAGATCCCAGACGTGCCGCAACAACATTGCCCGCGATACGATGCGCCCTTCATTGCGGACCAAATACTCCAGAAGCTGGAATTCCCGCGGAAGAAGGAAAATGTCCTTGCCGCGCCGGCTGGCGGTCCTCGACACCAGGTCCATCGCCAGATCGCCGACCCGCAAGATGGTCTCCTTGACGACGGTGTCGCTGCGCCGGCCCAGCGCCTCGATGCGCGCCACCAGTTCGACAAAGGAAAACGGCTTGACCAGATAGTCATCGCCCCCGGCACGCAAGCCGCGCACCCGGTCGTCGACTTCGCCGAGCGCACTGATGATCAGGAATGGCGCGGCGATGCCGTCGTCGCGCAACTGACGCATGACCGCGATGCCATCGATGTCGGGAAGCATGCGATCGATCGTGATCACGGCGTAGTCGGTGGCGACGCCGCGGTCCAGCGCCTCGTTGCCGCTGGCGGCCAAATCCACCTGGTACCCGCTGGTGGTAAGGGACTCCACGAGCTGACCGGCGGTCTCCGGGTCATCCTCAACGACCAGAATGCGGCGGTGACCTCCCGTCATGTTCTTCGGTCTCCGAAAGATTGGCAAAAGCCGGATTCACGTTAGCAAAGGGCTGCGTGACGCAGCTCGCACAATGAGGTGATGGTCGTCACTGGCCGAACCGGTTTCCGCCCTCGGATCAGGTCCGAGGGCATGCTTCGCCGGAAAATGCCCTTGTGACGACCATCACGACGTCTGGATCTTTGCTCGGCGACTGCGCTGAGGTGATGGGGCGCGGTACAACCATCAAAGCCTCAGGTGTCGCTCCAGCAGCTCACCAGATCGATATGGGTCGCGGCGTTACATCGATCGCGCGCGCTTCAGCCAACGCTAGTAGTAATCGCCGCAGGCGTT
>WNFQ01008074.1_pt1 | contig 12476 bp, 17 predicted proteins | sample 5400171 | NCBI WGS metagenome assembly WNFQ01 (sample SAMN13153356, study PRJNA577476) | soil metagenome | isolation source: 20 cm soil under Madrone tree | place: USA:California | collected 2016-06-14
ATCTTGGCGGACGCTGAAATAGCCGGAGGAGCTCGCCGCCTCAGTGAGCGACGGAAGATCGGCCTCGGGGGCATACGCGCGTAACAGCGGAACGTCCGCCGCCGCGGGCGTCCGGTAGGCGACGAGCGGGTACTTCGAGGGTGCGATGAGCTCGAGCTCGCGCTCGATCTTCGTCTCGTCGACGTGATGGTCGGCTTCCGTCATGTGGAAGAAGTAGCCGAGCACGGTCGCAGCGGCCGACTCCCGGAGCGCACGCGCCAGCGCGCCGTCGTTGTCGGCGCTCCGGCGGCTCTCGTCGAGGAGCGTTTCCAAGCGCGGGCTCGAAAGACCGAGAGCGCCCACCGTGTCGCGCACTCGGTCCAGGAGCGCGAGGCCGGAGCTTCGGTCGGGCTCCGGGAACGCGATGTCGAACGCGATCACCTTCGCACCGTCGCGCGAGAGCGCGTCGACGAGCCGCGCGAGCTTCGCCCGCGGCCATGGCCAGCGACCTTCCGTGTCGAGGCTCTTCTCGTCGACCATCGCCAGCACGACCGCCGGCGACGGCGCGACGGCGCCGCGCGAGAGGAAGCGGAGATCGAAGGTACGGAGCTCGATCAGGTCGAGGAGCGGCAAGTGCAGGAAGAAGAGGCCGACCATCAGCAACGTCGTGGCGACGGCGAGCAACACGCGAGGATGGATGGCGAAGAGGGATCGCCGTGTCACGGGCGTCGGCGGCGGCGCGTCGGTCCCACCGTCACGGCCGCAGAGTGTTCACGACAGGGCGCGAAAGACAAGCGCTGGAAACACGGCAACATCTCGAATAATCGTCCGCGATCACAACGGATCGCCGACGAAGGAGCACGGCATGAGCGCCACACCGGCCGCAAGCGCGACGCACACGACTGATGACGAGCGCGATCTGGCGACGACTATCGCGAACTACCCGCCGCACGAGGCGGTGGCCGCGCTCGTCGGCGAAGAGGACGCGACGATCGCCAAGATGCTCGAGCGCATGAACCCGGGCACCGCGATCGCCATCCTCCGCGAATTCCCGGAGCCGCGGCGCACCGCCATCGTCGCGCAGGCCGCGCCGGAATGCGCGCGTCAGTGGAGCGTCAACCAAGCCTTCCCCGAAGACACGATCGGACGGTTGATGGCGCCGGTCTACACCGAGTTCCCGCCGGACATGACGGTGGCCGAAGCGATCCGCCGTCTGCGCAGCATCGTACGGAAGGCCCTCGTCTCGTACGCCTTCGTCGTCGACGCGGAAAAAAAGCTCATCGGGGTGCTCGTGTTCCGCGACATGATGCTCGCCGAGCCGACACAGACGCTCGCGGAGGTGATGGTTCCGCGCCCCGTTCGCCTCCATGCGGCGACGCCGATCATGGACGCGATGCGGGAGATCTTGCGCTGGCACTACCCGTCGTATCCCGTGTGCGACGACACGGAACGGCTCGTGGGCCTGATTCGCGGTGAGACGCTCTTCCAGCAGCAGGCATTCGAGTTGAGCGCCCAGCCGGGCTCGATGGTCGGCGTGCAAAAGGAGGAGCGGCTGGCGACGCCGTGGCCGAGGAGCCTCGCGTTACGCCATCCGTGGCTGCAGCTGAATCTGCTCACGGCGTTCTTGGCGGCGGGAGTCGTCGCCTTCTTCCAGGGCACGATCGATCGCATCGTCGTCCTCGCGGTGTTCCTTCCCGTGCTCGCAGGCCAATCGGGCAACACGGGGTGCCAAGCGCTCGCCGTGACGTTGCGCGGAATGACGCTCGGCGAGCTGCAGCGCGGGCGCGCGGGGTCGCTGATCGTGAAGGAAGCCTGGCTCGGGCTCTGCAACGGGGCACTCATCGGCTTTACGGCGGGCGCGGGGATGCTCTTCTATGCGACGGCTCGGCGCACGCCCGCGGCGTGGACGCTCGGCGTGGTCGTCATGATCTCGATGACGGCGGCCTGCGTCGCGAGCGGCGTCGCTGGCGTCGTGGTGCCGCTCGCGCTGCGCCGGCTCGGCACCGACCCGGTCACCGCCTCGAGCATCTTCCTCACGACCGCCACGGACTGCGCGAGCATGGGAATCTTCTTGGGTCTCGCGACGTTGCTCGTGTGACGTTGCGCGCGTCCGCCGGCGACGCGGTGGCGTGCGTCTCACGAATCGCGACCTCGCTGACGGCGCACGCCTCAAAGCATGTGCGCACCCCGCAGCCACACCACCGCGTCGCGCAGCGTCTCCTCGACGGCGCGGCACTCGACGCCGAGCTCCCGCTCCGCTTTCGACGAGTCGACGCGATTGTCACTCGCGATGGGCCGCCGCCGCGCCACGGGCCGCTGCGTTGCGTTTGCGCGCCCGTCGAGCTTAGAGAGACGCGAGAGGATTCGATGGAGACGCCGACGACACAGAACGGCGCCGACGCCGCGACCTACAGCGTCGAGCGGCTCGATCTCGCGGCCGATCGCAGCGCGCTGCGCTTCGCCGGTGAGCTGCGATTCCGCGAGTGCTTCCGGTCGTGGCAGAACGTGCGGCGGCTCGCCGCGGACGTCGCGGCGCCGACGCGGCTCGACCTCGATCTCTCCGGCATCGAGCATCTCGACGGCGCTGCGACGGCGTTGCTCCTCGAGCTGCGCGCCGATCTCGAGCGCAAGCCTGCAGCCGCCCCCGGCGCGGATCGGCGTGCTCGATCAGATCGGCCGCGAGACGGTCGCGCTGCTCGGCGAAAGCAAGGGCCTCGATTTCGTCGGCGACGTCGTCCTCGCCGCGACGCAAGGGCTGCGTCGGCCGACCCGGGTCAACTGGGCCGACGTGCCGCGGCTGATGGAACGTGCCGGCGCCGACGGGCTCCCGATCGTCCTGATGATCAATTTCCTGGTCGGCCTCGTCACCGGGTTTCAGGCGGCGATCCAGCTGCGGCAGTTCGGCGCCAACATCTTCGAGGCCGACCTCGTCGGGCTGTCGATCACGCGCGAGCTGGCGCCGCTCATGACCGCGATCATCGTCGCCGGCCGCTCCGGCGCGGCGTTCTCCGCCGAGCTCGGTACGATGCGCGTCTCGGAGGAGATCGACGCGCTGCGGACGCTCGGGTTCGATCCGTACCAGTTCCTCGTATTTCCGCGCGTGATCGCGCTGGTGCTCGTCTTGCCGCTGCTCACGATCTTCGCCGATCTGGTGGGCATCGCCGGCGGGCTGCTGGTCGCGCTCGCGAGCCTCGATCTCACGACCAGCTCGTACCTCCTCGAGGTGCAGAAGGCGGTCAACGTCTGGGACGTCTCCTCGGGCTGCATCAAGACGGCGTTCTTCGGATTGAACATCGCCTTGATCGCGTGTCAGCGCGGGCTCGCGACCCACGGCGGCGCCGAGGGCGTTGGCCGCGCGACCACGTCGGCGGTCGTCACCAGCCTCTTCGCGATCGTCGTCGTCGACGCGATCTTCACGGTGCTCTTCAATGCCGCCGGAATGTGACCAGCCGATCATCGCCGTCGAGGGGCTGACGATCGGCTACGGCGACACCGTCGTCCTCGAGAACTTGGACTTCACCGTCGCGGCGGGTGGCGTGTTCGCGATCCTCGGCGGCAGCGGCTCGGGCAAGTCGACGCTGCTCCGCCATTTGATCGGCCTCGAGGAGCCGATGCTGGGCCGCATCGCGGTACGTGGCGCGCCGCCGCGGCGCGACGCCGGGGCGCCGTCGTACGGCGTCCTCTTTCAGTCCGGCGCGCTCTTCGGGTCGATGACCCTCTTCGATAACGTCGCGCTGCCGCTGCGCCAATGGACGCGCCTCGACCGCCGCGCGATCGAGACCATCGTGCGCTCGAAGCTCCGGCTCGTCGGTCTCGAAGGTTTCGAGCATCACCTCCCCGCGGAGCTCTCGGGCGGCATGAAAAAGCGCGCCGGCATCGCGCGCGCGCTCGCCCTCGACGCGCCGCTGCTCTTTCTCGACGAGCCGTCGGCGGGTCTCGACCCGGTGAGCTCGGCGGAGCTCGACGCGCTCATTCTGACGTTGAACAAGAGCCTCGGCATGACGACGGTGATCGTCACCCACGAGCTGCCGAGCATCTTCGCGATTGCGAGCGACTGCATCCTCCTCGATCGCGGTACGCGCGGGATCATCGCCCGCGGCAATCCGCTGACGCTGCGCGAGGCGCACGACGATCCCCGCGTCCACGCGTTCTTCAACCGCACCGCGCAGGCGGCCTGACGTGGCAACGACCGCGACCAACCACTGGAAGCTCGGGCTCTTCGTCGTCGCGGGGATTCTCGCCGCCGCGGGGACGATCTTCTGGCTCGCCGCGCACCGCTTTCAGCGCGACGCGCTGCAAACGGTCTCGTACTTCGACGAGTCGGTGCAAGGCCTCGACGTCGGCTCGCCCGTCAAGTTCCGGGGCGTCACGATCGGGACCGTCACCGACATCACGATCGCGCCCGATCACCGCTACGTCCAGGTGACGTCCGACGTCTATCTGGACGCGCTCACCCGCCTCGGGCTGCACATCCCGAAGAAAAACACCGGCGAGGTCTTCATCGATCCCAATCTGCGCGTGCAGCTCGCGGCGGCGGGCATCACCGGCGTGCGCTTTCTCCAGACCGACTTCTTCGACGCCCACCGCTACCCACCGCCGCGGCTGCCGTTCGAGCCGCCGTGGAACTACGTACCGTCGGCGCCGTCCACCCTGAAGAGCATCGAGGAGGCGGCGATCGACATCCTCAACAAGTTTCCCGCAGTCGAGGAGGGTGTGACCGCCGCGGCGGCGGATCTGCGCACCACGCTGGCGTCGATCAACCGCCTTTCGGTCACGTTGAACGCCGACGACGGCTCCTTCAATCAGCTGCTCGTGCAGCTGCGCAGCGCCGCGGCGCGGGCGCAGGCCGCGCTCGACGACGCCAAGCTCGGCGCGACGACGACCTCGCTGCGCGAGACCTCGGGGTCGCTCAACCACGCGATCGGCGAGGTCAGCGACGTGCGCGACGAGCTGCGGGCGAGCCTCGTCTCACTGCGCGAGGCGCTCGAGTCCATCCGCACGCTCGCGGACTCGCTGGAGCGCGATCCGAGCACGCTGCTGCGCGGCGTGCGCGCCGATGCGCCGGCGCACCCGAAAACGCCGTGAACGCACGCGTCACCGTCCTCGTGCTCGCGCTCGCGGCGGGCTGCCTCGCGCGCAACGCCGCCGAGCCGCGCTTCTATCGGCCCGACTCCGCGCTGCTGCGCGACGCGCAGGGCGGCGACTGGCCGGCGCCGTCCGGATCGGCGCGCGTCGTTCGCATCCGCGCCGTCGGCGGCGAATCGTACCTGCGCGAGCGCGTGGTCTGGCGGGTGTCGCCGGTCGAGTACGGCTTTTACGAGCAGCGGCGATGGCACGAGCTGCCGACGTCGTACGTCGAGCGGGCGCTGGAGGCCGCGTTTCGGAAGTCCGCGCGCGTGCGCCTCTCGGACGATCTGCGCGCCCCGTCGCTGCGGATCACCGTCACGGCGTTCGACGACGTGCTGGCGCCGACGCACGTCGCGCTGGTGGAAGCGACGGCATCCTTGCGTGATCCGCACGGCCAGCTCCTGCTCGAGCGTCCGTTCAGCGCCGAGGTGCCGATCGCCGACGACAATCCCGCGACGATGGCGCGCGCGATGGGCGGCGCGCTCGACGTGGTCGCGACGCAGATCGCCGACGCGATCGCCGACGCGGCGTCGCCATCGCCCGGGGCCGCGCCGCCGACGAAACGTGCCGTGCACAAAGAGCGGCCGAGCCGCTCGGGAGGACGATGATGAGCGATGTCGACGCGCCCTGCGCGCATCTCCAGGATCCGGGCGACGCGAGTCCGACGAGCCGCGTCTGTGACGAGTGCGTCGCGCGCGGGGACAGCTGGGTGCATCTGCGGGCGTGCCTCGCGTGCGGACACGTCGGCTGCTGCGACAGCTCGAAGAACAAGCACGCGACGCGGCACTTCCACGCGACGCGCCACCCGGTGATCCGCTCGCTCGAGCCGGGCGAGGGCTGGTTGTGGTGCTACGTCGACGAGGTCGGCATCGAGTAGGAGTCGCGCACCAATCGCGCCTGCAACGGCGCCGTCACACCGGCACGCGCGCCCGAAGCGGGGCGTGTACGCTGCCCGCGGGATCAGAGCGGCGATCGCGACAGCGCGACCGGGCGGTAGCCGTTCGTCGGCGGGCGATTCGCGGCCGTCTCGAAGACCGGATCGAGGTGGCGGTGGAGGGCGTGGCGACGGCGGAGCTTGGCGACCAGGGTCGTGCGCTTCAGGCCGAGCAGCGCCGCGGCGCGCTGCTTGTTGCCCCGGGTGCGCTGCAGCGCCTGCTCGATGAGCGAAATCTCGAACTGGTCGACGGCGGTTTGGAGGTCCATCGTCTCGGTCTCGAAGGTCCCCGGCGGATGATGGCGGCCGGCGACGTAGGTGCGGACCTCGAGCGGCAGCTCGTCGATCGTCACCTCCTCGCCGTCGGCGAGCGCCGCGACGCGCTCAATCACGTTCTCCAGCTCGCGCACGTTGCCCGGCCAGTCGTACTCCCACAGGTGAACGAGCGTCTCGTCCGGGATCGAGATCCGCGTCACGCCGGGCTTGGCATTGTGGCGGTCGAGAAAGTGCTGCACGAGGAGCGCGACGTCCGAGCGCCGCTCGCGCAGCGGCGGCACGACGATCGGCACGACGTTCAATCGGTAGAAGAGGTCCTCGCGAAACGCGCCGCTCGCGACGTCGCGCTCGAGATTGCGGTTCGTCGCCGCGATCACCCGGACGTTCACCCGGACGACGTGCTCGGCGCCGACCGGCCGCACCTCGGAGTCCTGCAGGACGCGCAGGAGCTTCACCTGCATCGCGGGCGGCAGCTCGCCGATCTCGTCGAGAAAGATCGTGCCGCCCGAGGCGAGCTGAAAAACCCCGGCCCGCGCCGCGACGGCGCCGGTGAACGCGCCCCGCTCGTGGCCGAAGAGCTCCGACTCGAAGAGCCCCGGCGGGATGGCGCCGCAGTTGACGGCGATGAAAGGGCGACTCGCGCGCGGCGAGCAGGCGTGAACGCCGCGCGCGACGAGCTCCTTGCCCGTGCCGCTCTCGCCCATGACGAGGATGCTCGCGTCGGTCGGGCCGGCCTTGCGGATGAGCATCGCGATCTTGCGCGTGAGCGGATGCTCCCCGAGAATCGCCTGCGTGGTGCTCATGTCGTCCGATTCTCGACGGCGGCGTGGAGGCGCATGTGGGGCCACGGAGCAAGGCGAATACCATCACGCGGAGCGCATGCGCGTCGCGCTGCTCGCTGGTCCAAGATCGCGGATGAGCGGCACCGTCACTCCCGCGTCGCGCCATTTTTCTGGCCGGTCTGCGCAAAAGGTGCACGCCGCGAAGGGGCAGCACCTCTCGGTCCGCCTTGACGATCGGCGTCGGCGCGCGTATCGCGCCAGCGTGATGAGCGTCACGCGTGCGCCGACACGGCCGTGAGTCTGGTGTCGATTTGCGCCGTCTCCGCGCGTCATCGAGGAGAGGAGGGACGTGATGAGCGCCGTACGGGTACTGGTTGGCACGCGCAAGGGCGCGTTCGTGCTGCGCGCGGACGGCAAGCGTGAGCGCTGGGAGGTGAGCGGTCCGCACTTCGGCGGCTGGGAGATGTACCACCTCAAAGGATCGCCGGCAGATCCGAATCGGCTCTACGCCTCGCAGAGCACGAGTTGGTTCGGGCAGCTGATCCAACGCTCCGACGATGGCGGTGCCTCGTGGGAGCCTGTCGGGAACGAGTTCGCATACGACGGCCCGACCGGCACCCATCAATCGCAAGACGGCACGCCGCATCCGTGGGCGTTCGCGCGCGTGTGGCATCTCGAGCCGTCGCTCACCGATCCCGACATGGTCTACGCCGGGGTCGAGGACGCGGCGCTCTTCCGCTCGACCGACGGCGGCCGGACCTGGCGCGAGCTGCCGGCGCTCCGCCGCCACGAGTCCGCGCCCGGTTGGCAGCCCGGCGCGGGTGGGATGTGCCTGCACACGATCATCCTCGACCCGCGCGACGCGAAGCGAATGTTCGTCGCGATCTCGTCGGCGGGCGCGTTTCGCACCGACGACGGCGGCGCGTCGTGGCGACCGATCAATCGCGGGCTCCATTCCGAGCAGATTCCGAACCCGGACGCCGAGGTCGGCCACTGCGTGCATCGTCTGGCGATGCACCGCTCACAGCCGCAGGTGCTCTTCATGCAGAAGCACTGGGACGTGATGCGCAGCGACGACGCCGGCGAGTCGTGGCGCGAGGTGAGCGGCAACCTGCCGAGCGACTTCGGCTTCGCGATCGACGTCCACGCGCACGAGCCGGAGACGATCTACGTCGTCCCGATCAAGAGCGACTCGGAGCACTATCCGCCCGAGGGTAAGCTGCGCGTCTATCGCAGCCGGACCGGCGGCGAGGAGTGGGAGGCGCTCACGAACGGCTTGCCGCAGCGCGACTGCTACGTGAACGTGCTGCGGGACGCGATGGCCGTCGACGGCCTCGACCCGTGCGGCGTCTACTTCGGCACGACGGGCGGGCAGGTGTACGCGTCGGCCGATGCCGGCGACCGCTGGACCGCGATCGTCCGCGATCTCCCCGCCGTGCTGTCCGTGGAAGTGCAGACGCTGCCGTGATCCGCGTCGTCCTGCCGCCGCATCTGCGCCAGCTGGCCCGCGTCGAGCGCGAGGTGCAGCTCGAGGTCGTCGGGCCTGTCACGCAACGCGCAGTGCTCGACGCGCTCGAGGCGCGCTACCCCGTGCTGCGCGGCGCGATCCGCGACCACGTCACGCAGCAGCGCCGCCCGTTCGTGCGCTTCTTCGCCTGCGAGCAGGATCTCTCGCACCAGGCCCCCGACGCGCCGCTTCCCGAGGCGGTCGCGACCGGCGCCGAGCCGTTCATGGTCGTCGGTGCGATGGCCGGCGGGTGACGTGTGGAGCGCGCTACGGGTCGGCGGGGACGCCGTCGAAGAAATCGACGACGCCGGTCTCGAGCGAGTACTCGGCGCCGACGACGAGCAGGCCGTCCTCTTGGATCAGCTGCTCGAGGATCTGTGAGCCGTGTCGCAAGTGGTCCGCGGAGGCGCAGATGTTCAGCCGGACGCCCTCGGCGACCAGCGCATCGATGTCGCGGGGGGCGCCGGTCGTGAGCAGCCCCTCGACGGACGGCCGCACGCGATCGACGATCGATTGCAGGTTCCGCGACTGGTTTGCGGTCGGTCGGCGGAGTTCCTCGAGCGTCGCGACGATCGCGCCGCACTGCGAGTGCCCGAGGACGACGACGAGCCGCGTCCCGAAGCGCGCGGCCGCGAACTCGACGCTGCCGACCTGCGACGGCGCGACGATGTTCCCGGCGACACGGATGACGAAGAGGTCGCCGAGACCCTGGTCGAAGACGATCTCCGCCGGCACGCGCGAGTCGGAGCAGCCGAGCACGATCGCGAACGGCTCCTGGCGATTCGTCAGCGCGGCGCGGCGGCTGGCGGTCGCGAGCGCCTCGGTGCTGCGCAGGTTCGCCGCGAACCGGTGATTGCCGTCGCGCAGCCGGACGAGCGCCTCACGCGCGCTGATCATGCGCCCCCTCGCTCGCGCCGAGCCGCAGCAGGAACGTCGCGCCGAAGGTCCCCTGGGTGCTCGCGACCGGCTCGAAGCCGAGCTTCGCGAGCACGCGCCGGGAGGCGACGTTGACCGCGTCGACGCTCGCGAAGACGTCGCGGAAACCCGCCCGAGTGCGCGCATGCTCAACCGACGCTCGAGCCATCTCGGTCGCATATCCCATTGCGGTGAAGCGCTCGAACAGCGCATAGACGAGCTGCGGCTCGACGTGGCTCGACGGAAGCTCCAGGAAGCCGCAGAAACCCACGAGCTCGCGGACGCTCCGCTCGTACGCGAGGCAAAGCCCGACACCGCGACGGACGAACAACGCCTGACTCTCCTCGATCCGCTGCGCGCTCCACTCCAGGGAGACGACGGTGCCGTCGAGGAGGTAGCGCCGCACGTGTCCGTCGCGCGCGAGCCGATGGAACGAGCCGAGGTCGGCGTCCGTGACCCGTATGTACGACAGCCGCTCGGAGTGCATCGGCGCGATCGTGCCGGGCGAGAGGCTCCGGCGCAAACCGTGCGGTAATGGTCAGTTTGCTCGGATGGGACTGGGGCAAGTTGCGAGCGAGACGAGGCGCGAGGGAAGCGAGCCCTCGTCAAGCGAGGACGAGCAGCGCAGGCGTTGCGGGCGCAATCTGCAGGCGTGGATGAACAAGGCCGACGAGCACGCGAAGGCGCGATCCTTCGAGGTCGACGTGCTCGTCCACGGGCGGCTCGCCCCCAATCAGTTCGATTTCCGCCAGCAGATCCAAGCGGGCTGCGATCAGGCGAAGTATGCGGCGGCGTATCTCGGCGGCAAGCAGGCGCCGTCGCATCCGGATACGGAGCAGACGTTCGCGGACCTGCAAAAGCGGATCGAGAAGTGTCTGGGGTTCCTCGAGACGTTCCAGGCAAAGGACTTCGACGGCGCCGAGGACCGCAAGGTCGCGCCGCCGTGGCTCCAGGGGAAGTGGCTCCGCGGCGACGACTATCTGATTCACGTCGCGATCCCGAACTTCTTCTTCCACGCGACGATGGCGTACGCGATCCTGCGCCACAACGGCGTCGACCTCGGCAAGATGGATTACATCGGCTCGTTGCCGACGCAGGATTGAGGTCGATGAACGCCGCGCTCTGGGTCGTGCAGGCGCTGCTCGCGGCGCTCTTTCTCTTTGCGGGCGGCATGAAGCTCGTCATGCCGCTCGAGGCGTTGAAGGGGCCGGTGCCGTTGCCCGGCCTCTTCTTGCGGTTCATCGGGGTCTGCGAGGTGCTCGGCGGGATCGGGTTGATCCTGCCGCAGCTCACGCAGATCCGTCCTACGCTGACGCCGATCGCCGCTGCGGGGCTCGCCATCATCATGGTCGGTGCCGTCGTGATCACGGTCGCGGGCGAGGGCGTCGGGATGGCGCTCATCCCGCTCGTGACGGGGCTTCTCTGCGCGTTCGTCGTGTACGGCCGGTCGCGTCCCGCGGTGGGTCGCGCGTCGTCGCACCGCTCGGTCCTCGCAGGGGCGCGCTGAGCGTCACTGCACGCCGGGCCGGTCGCGGGCGGTGTCGATTCCGGGCACTCTCGAGCGTCGTCAGGGCAAAGGGCGGCTCGCGCGGAGCCGCCGCGAAGGAGGACGACGATGCGATTCATGATGCTGGTCAAAGCCAACAAGGACTCGGAGGCGGGCGTGCTGCCGACGAAGGAGCTCGTCAGCGCGATGGGGAAGTTCAACGCGGAGATGATCGCGGCGGGGGTCATGCTCGCCGGCGAGGGGCTGCACGCGAGCTCGAAGGGATTCCGCGTCAAGTACGACGGCGATGCCCGGACCGTGACGAACGGTCCGTTCGGCGCCACGAACGAGCTGCTCTCCGGCTTCTGGATGATCGACGTCAAGTCGAAAGAGGAGGCGCTCGACTGGGCGCGGCGTGCGCCGTTCCGCGGAGGCGAGCTCGAGGTACGGCAGGTGTTCGAGGCGTCGGAATTCCCGCCGGAGATTCTTTCGCCGGAGGACGCCGTGCGCGAGCAGGCATGGCGCGACGACCAGCAGCGCAAGGCGGCGCGGCGGTAAGCGCGCCCATACGACTACGACACCAGGAAAGGAGACGTCATGCAGATCCAACCGTACGTGTTCTTCGAGGGCCGCTGCGAGGAAGCGGTCGAGTTCTACCGTCGCGCGCTCGGCGCGCAGGTCGAGATGATCATGAAGTACAAGGACAGCCCCGAGCCGCCGCAACCCGGGATGATTCCGCCCGGCGCCGAGAACAAGGTCATGCACGCGGCGCTGCGGATCGGCGACACGATGATTCTCGCCTCCGACGGCCGCAGCAGCGGACACCCGACCTTCGAAGGCTTCTCGCTGTCGCTGACGACCGCGACCGACGCCGAGGCGGAGCGCGTGTTCAATCTGCTCGCCGACGGCGGGCAGGTGCGGGCGCCGCTCGCGACGACGTTCTTCGCGTCGCGCTTCGGCATGGTCGCCGACCGCTTCGGCGTGCCGTGGATGGTCTACGTCCCGCGGTGAGGAGTGCTGGATGAAATACATGCTGCTCATCTACGAGGACGACGCCGACCGCCTGGCGAACATGGAAGAGCGCATGCCCACCTGCGCCGCCTACGCCGAGGCGATGAAGAAGGCCGGTATCTACGTGACCGGCGATCGCCTGCGCGGCGCCGCGTCGACGACGAGCGTCCGCGTCGCGGCCGGCAAGACGCAGGTGATCGACGGGCCGTACGCCGAGGCGAAGGAGCAGCTCGGCGGCTTCCACATCATCGACGTCCCCGACCTCGACACCGCGCTCGCGTGGGCGGCGCGCTGCCCCACCGCGAGCCGCGGCGTCGTCGAGGTGCGTCCGGTGTGGCCGACGTAGGCGTCGGCACGATGGGGGAGGGACGCGCGCGCGATGTGTCCGCGAGCGGCGTCGGTGGCGCAAGCGGCACGACGATCGGAGCGGGCGCGGGCGGGGCGACCGCTCGCGACGTC
>WNFQ01006868.1_pt1 | contig 12474 bp, 10 predicted proteins | sample 5400171 | NCBI WGS metagenome assembly WNFQ01 (sample SAMN13153356, study PRJNA577476) | soil metagenome | isolation source: 20 cm soil under Madrone tree | place: USA:California | collected 2016-06-14
TAACCGGGCCCTATCAACCGTCACTGCAAGCGATCCTACCCGGACAAAACGGATTGGGAGGTATGAATCCTGGATCGACCCAGGGAATTACTCCAGGAATGGGGAGTCCGGGAACGCAGCCCAACCCGAGCACGATGCAGCACTAAGCAGCCGGTACACCGTGCTGTGACAACGAAAAAGGCCTTGTCCGCGGACGAGGCCTTTTGCATACTTGGGTGAATTCTTAGACGCTGAACGAGGAACCGCAGCCGCAGGTGCTCTTCACGTTGGGGTTTTCAAATTTGAAACCCGCACCTTCGAGGGTCTCGACATAATCCACAATGCAACCGTTCAGGTACATCACCGAGGTTGCGTCCACATAAACCTTGAGGCCGTCGAATTCGAACACTTTGTCCATCATGCCGGCGCTGTTTTCGAACTGCATGGAGTAAGAGAAGCCCGAGCACCCACCACCAACCACGCCCACGCGCAGACCGGCAGGAACGGGATTCTGTTGCGCCATAATCTCCCTTACTTTCGTCACTGCGTTCGCGGTCAGGGTAATGGGCGCGGGTTTCTTTACTTCCGGAGTGGTTGTCGTCGGGATCGTCGTAGTTGCCATTCATCTCTCCTTGACGCGTGCGAATATCACGATTATATCAGAGCCCGTTTCGAGGTTGACCAGAACAATCGGTGTGAGAAACCACCGGTAATGCCGAGTCAGCTAATACATTCAACCACTTAGATGCTCCTTCGTGGCGATCGGTCGCAACCCTGCGGGCATGAAGAAAAAGCCATGCAGGAAGTTGGAACAGGGCTATAATCCACCGCAAGAGCCCTTCCCCGAAGCGGGATGCGGGGAGCCGTAAAGCTTCGCACCCGAAAAGAGACCAAGGGATCGGCTCGAAATCGGAACCGAGGTGGCACATGTCTCCTTTGGTCTGGATGCTCACAGTGTGGGGTGTTCTCACCGGTGTTCTGGTAATCCTCCTGATCTATCGCGGTACGCTCACCATGCAAGAGGACGATCAGCTGTTCCTGGATGACACGAAGTCGCAGATGCAGCTGGACCAGGCGGAACTCATTGCCAAGGTCAACAAGATCAACCCGTTCGTGAAGATTCTGGGTGCGGCCTCGGGGATCATGTTCCTGGTTATCGCCGGAATGTTCATCTATCAGGGTCTGAACAACACCGCTTTCTGACGGATTTGACCGAAGAACCGCCTCGCTGACTTCCCGCTTCGCTCGCTACGAGTGTGCGCTGGGGTGGCGGTGTCGAGGTCGTACGCGCTCGCCGGTTGGGTTCCTGACTTCCGTGCAGTAACCCGCCTACTGCCAAGTTCCCTCCGCCTGACACATGGGCTGCGCGCTACTGCTGGCTGAGTAGCGGTCGAAGCGTGATTGAAAAAAAAGGCGATGCAACCTTCGCACCGAGTCTTCCGCCTTTGACTCATCCACCAGAAAGCTGATGTTCCGTTCGGAAGCACCCTGACAAATCATGCGCAGGTCGACGTCCGCCAACGCGCGAAACACCTGTCCGGCAATTTCCGGCTGACGACGCACTTTTTCTCCCACCAGGCACACCAACGCTTTCTCACTTTTCCAGCGCACGCTGGCCAAGCCTTTCAGTTCCTCGGCGATGGCGGGGAGAGCGTCGGCTGACGTCACCAGCAGAGAGAGGCTACCACGCGATGACGACAGAAAATCCAGGCCATAGTGATGCCGTTCGAAGACATCAAAAATCTCGCGCAAGAGTTCTGGGGCGAACCAGCGGACGGCTTCCACATCCACGACCGTGACGCCTTTTCTCGCGGTGATTGCCTTGATCGTGAATTCATCACTCGGGTGCGCCACGATCTCAGTTCCCTTCCCTTCGGGATGGCGCGAGTTCAGGACCCACACCGGCACGTTCTTGCGCATGGCGGGCGCGATGGCGGCGGGATGGAGAATCTTGGCTCCGAAGTAGGCCAGGTCGGCGGCCTCTTCGAAACTCATGGTCGGGACGCGGCGCGCGTCGGGACACAGCTTGGGGTCGGTCGTGAGAATGCCGTCGACATCAGTCCAAATCTCGATACGGGCAGCTTCGAGAGCTGCGCCCACGATCGATGCGGTGAAATCGGACCCTCCGCGGCCTAGCGTGGTGGGAATCCCGTCGCGGGTCGATCCGATGAAACCACCCAGCAGCGGCACCTTGCCTTGCGCCAGGAGTGGAACCAGAACGTCCTGCAGTTGCTGGTTCGTTTCTTCCCAGAGCGGAGTCGCGAAGGTATGCGCCGCGTCGGTGATGATCAGTGCGCGTGCATCAACCCACACGGCGTCCAGTCCGAAATGGATAAATGCAGCCTGCAGAATCCTGCTGGCAAGGCACTCGCCAAAACCCAGGAGATGATCCTGGAGGCGGAGCGTGAGTTCGCCGAAACCCGCGACATTTCTCAGGAGCTCGCGCATCTGCTGAAAGTCCGCTTCTAATTGCGGGTGCAGGCGCTCGTAATCAGCGGTCTCCGAAGAGTCGTGGACCACCTGTTCGTGCCGCTTTTGCAGAGCCTGCAGAGTTTCGATTGCTGATTGAAGCTGCCCTCGCGCCGCGGTGTTGCCCGCTTCCAGCAACTGGTCGGTGACATCCGAGAGCGCGCTCACCACCACCACCGGCCTCTGTCGCAAGCGCTGCCTGACAATCTGGGCGGCGCGTCGGATGGCGGCAACGTCCTCGACGGACGTGCCGCCAAACTTCATGACAACCGATTGGGAGGGTTCACTAGGGCGTCCTGCTTGGTCTCCGACTGCTTCGCTCATGGCAACTTTCTCCTGTGTCCGCAAACTCTCTTTGGGCAAAACAAAAACCCACCGGCCATTTGCTTCTGGCGGTGGGTCTGTTTACCTTTTGAACCTTTGAACTAGCTCAGCAGGCGACCTCCCCCAGAAGACACCATAATTCGCTTAGCCTTGTCTGTTCTGACCGGCGCTGTAATTCGCTTCATCTTCCGAGGGGTTGAGGTCATATTTCCTGCCGTTTGCTAGCTGTCCATATCGCGCGACATTTTCGTATCTCGACTGCCTCGCCCCAGTCCCTCTTCGAAGAACTGAACCAGGCGGTCAATCAGACGCTGCTGCCCGCCGATGATATGGAGTCCACTTTCGTGGCGATGCTCCTCTAAAACCTTGCTCAAACTGCGCTCCAGATCGGTCATAAATCACACTCCTCAGGGGTATGCAGCGAAAATTCGCTGCGGCCTAACGGCCTTCCAACATTTACCCAGGACTAAAAAGGTCTGCTCCGAAACCGGGCTAGGCACCCGGAGAGATCTCAAACGCCTGAGGCTACATTCTTACCCTATGCTGCCTAGCCCCCAAATTGGAAATGAGAAATTCTGATGATCCGTATCAGAAAATTGAAACGGCCGGAAACACCCGAATGGCGCCTATTTCGAGGCGGAGGCGAGTTGCCGGACGGTGGCGATGAATGTGCTGGTGGCGCGTGTGAAGGTCCGGTCGCGCCGGTAGGCGATGGCCAGTTCCCGCCACAGCTCTTTTTCCTTGGGAGCGATCAGTTTCACGCGGCCCGCCAGTACCTGGTCTCGGGCGAAGCTGGCGCTGATCAGAGAAACTCCCAAGCCGGCCGCCACGAAGCTTTTGATCATGCCCACGCTGGGTAGTTCCATGGGCACTTGCAGTTGGGACTTGTAGGGCCGCAGGAGCTTGTCCATCAGACGGCGGGTGTAGCCGGTCTTGGGTAGGAGGATGGGTTGCTTGGCGATCTCGGCAAGCGACACAGACTCATTCTTGCTCAGCGCGCTCTGCGGATTCACCATCCACATGAGTTGATCGCGGAAGATGGCGTGAGTTTTGAGGCTGGCCGATTTGACCGGTAGGGTGACAATGCCGACGTCAATCGAACCATTTTCCAGCTTTTCGAGAATTTTGTAGCTGAAGTTGCGATAGATGCTGACTTGCACTCCGGGATAGAGGCTACAGTATTTGGCGAAAACATCCGGCAAAACGTAGAGGCAGGTGGCTTCGTTCGCGCCAACAACGATGGTGCCGCGGGGATTCGTACCGTGATCGGCAACGGCCAGCAGAGACTCGTCCCGCATCTGCAGAAGGCGCTCGGCGTAAGCGAATAGAACGCGCCCGGCCGGGGTTAGGGTAACGTCTTTACCGGACCGATCGAGAAGTTTGTCGCCGTAATCCTGTTCAAGTTGGCGAATCTGGGCGCTGACTGCGGATTGCGAGCGGAACACCTTCTGCCCCGCTCGCGAGAAACTGCCGAGCTTGGCAACTTCAAGAAAAGTCGTAAGCTGATCGAAGTCCATGGATTGTGGGCGATTATACCGAAGCCCGGGAAAACTACCGAATCACTCCTTCGGTGGAATCATCTGTATGGATTCCTGAGACCCGATATCGTGCCTCCTGACCTGCGCGAGAGTGGCATTCCAGGTTTCGGTAATGGAACACGGCGGACGCAGAGGCTCCACGCGCAAGAATGGCAGAGGCGCATCGGAACTGATGAGGCTCAACGCCCGAGGGCTTCCGGTCAGGCGGAAATGCCGGCGGAGGACCATCCGCAGCCATAGTTCCTCGCGGACTTCGATCGGCCGCAGATGTACGGAATGCTGGTTGTAGCCGTGTCCGACTAGGGAATCTCGCATCATGTAGGCGACGCCACCGGTCATGCCGGCTCCCAAGTTCATTCCGGCAGGACCAAGAATAACCACGACGCCAGCTGTCATGTACTCGCAGCCATGCTGGCCCACGCCCTCGACTACGGCGAGTGCGCCGCTGTTGCGCACCGCGAATCTTTCGCCGGCCCGACCGGCAACGTAAAGTTCTCCGGAAGTCGCGCCGTATAGAACGGTGTTGCCCACCAGGACATCGCCGCGGAGAGACGCGTCATCTCCGGCCGTAATGGCGATTGATCCCCCACTGAGGCCCTTGCCGACGTAGTCGTTGGCTTCTCCCAACAGACGGAACTTCACGCCCGGGATCAGGAATGCGCCGAAGCTTTGGCCCGCGGTACCGGTGAATTCTGTGGCCACAACACCCGCGATCTCCGCACCACTACGGCGGCGCAAGATTTCTCCACTCAGGTGTGCGCCAATGGCACGATCCGAGTTGGTGATCAGGAAGCGATGGGCGCGAGTGCTCAAAGTATCGAGTTCGTCGACCGCAGCCGCGAGTTCAAGATAGAGACCGCTGTCGTGTTCCCGTGGGCAAGCGGGCTGCGCTGGGCCGACGGCCGGGGCCAGCAGGTCGGCCAGCATTTCCGCCGCTGGCTCGTTACGTGGATGCAGGTGGTCGGCGGCGCCGACGATTTCGTCGATGGAGGATGCTCCGAGTGAGGCAAGCAGCTGACGGACCTCTCCGGCCAAGGCGCGGAAATAGCTTTCGACCATTTCCGGATTTCCGGTGAAGCGAGCTCGCAGCTTTTCATCTTGCGTAGCGATGCCAACCGGGCACGTATTCAGATGGCATTGGCGCGCCATCACGCAGCCGATGGCCATCAGGGCGGCGGTTCCGAATCCAAATTCTTCCGCGCCCAGCAAGGCTCCGATTACCACATCGCGTGCGAACTTAAAGCCGCCATCGACGCGCAGGCGAACCCGCTTGCGCAGGCCGGTGCGGACCAAAGCAGAGTGCGCATCGCGAAGGCCAACTTCCCAGGGCAACCCTGTGTTCTTGATGGAAGTGATGGGAGAGGCGCCGGTGCCGCCGTCATGGCCGGCGATGGTGATCACGTCGGCTCCGGCCTTCGCAACACCGGTCGCAATGATGCCAACACCGGCGCTGGAGACAAGCTTCACGCCGATGCGTGCCTGCGGATTCACCGCGCGCAGATCGTAGATAAGCTGCGCCAGATCCTCGATGCTGTAGATGTCATGATGCGGCGGCGGCGAGATCAGCATCATGCCGGGCACGGCGTGGCGCAACCGGGCAATGTAAGGCGTGACCTTGCTGGCCGGAAGTTGGCCACCTTCGCCGGGCTTCGCGCCCTGAGCGATCTTGATTTCGAGCTCATCGGCGTGCACAAGGTAGTCTGTCGTAACACCGAAACGGCCGGAAGCCACCTGCTTTACGCGGTTGTTGGCCTCCGCTTTCTGGGTGTAGATGCTCGGGTCTTCCCCGCCCTCGCCCGTATTGCTGCGGCCGCCGAGACGGTTCATGGCGACAGCCAGAGTGCTGTGGGTCTCGGGCGAAATCGCACCCAACGACATGGCCTGCGTGCTGAACCGGCTCAGCACGGACGCTTCCGACTCGACATCGTCGAGCGGGATTGGATTTTTCGGGCCGATGGTCAGCAGATCACGAATCGCGACAGGCTCCCGTTCGTCCGCCAGTGCACTATAGGCCTTGAAATTTTCGTCCGTGGGCGACTTGATGTAGCGATGCAATCGCCGCACGATTTCGGGAGAATTGGAGTGACGCTCCCCGTTCTGACGAAAACGGTACAAACCGGTGTCGTGCAAAGTCGCATTGCTGGTGGAATACGCGGCCGCGTGGCGCACCAGGCAATCGTCGAGCAGACTGTCGAGGCTCTTACCTCCGAGGACGCAACCGGCGTTTTCGAATACCTCGGCGCACAAAGCGGGATCAAGTCCGATCACTTCGAAGAGCTGGCTGTTGCGATAGCTAGCAATTGCCGAGACGCCCATGCGAGCCATCACCTTGCGGAGACCCTTCTCCAAGGCGAGGCGATAGCGGGCAACACCATCGGGCCGCAGCGTAGCGGCCTGCTCGAGCGCCAGGTACGGCACAACTCCACTCGCGCCAGCGGCGATCAGGAGCGCGACGTGATGGGTGTCGATCACCTGGCCGGATTCGACGACCACGGAAACGTCCCAGGCTCCTGCTTCGACCAGCGATTTCCAGACGACAGCCAGTGCCAGAAGGGCTGGGAGGGCTGCACGATGTTCGTCGACGCCCCGATCACTGAGCAGAATCAACCCAGGGCGGGTCTGTCCAGCGGGAAGCGTGTCCACACGCAGGCGGTCCAAAGCTTTGCGCGCACCCTCAACGCCCTCGGCCAGGGGGAAGGTCATATCGAACCGTCGAACCGGCAGTTCTTCGGCGAGCTGATCCAGCTGCCCGGCATCGAGCAACGGCGAACTCAGGACCGCTCTTTCCCCCAGGTAGACGCGCAGCGACATGACGTGCGTCTCCCGCAATGGGTCGATGGGCGGATTGGTGACTTGCGCGAAACGCTGCTTACAGTAATCCCACAGCGGCCGAGGCAGACGGGAGAGAAATGCGGGAGGAGCGTCGTCCCCCATACTCCAGACCGCTTCCTGGCTTTCCTGCACCAGAGGCTGGAAGAGCAGCTTGAACTGATCTTCGGTCCAGCCCAAGGCGGCCATCGCACGTTGCGGCTCTGGCGTGAAATTCCGGGGAATCCGCTCGGTCGGAATAATATGCAGCGAAACAGCTGTGCCCGCCGCTTCCTGGAATTCGGGGAGATGTCCGATTTCAGTTGGCCTGGTGAATTCGCCAGACTCGGGGTTGCAGACCAGCATTTCGCCTGGCCCTAGCCGCTGACGCTCGATCACTTCCTTACCGTGCAGATCCGCGATCCCTACCTCGGACCCGACAATCAGTAAGCCATCGGAAGTCAAGGTGTAGCGCAGCGGTCGCAGCCCGTTGCGGTCAAGTTTCGCGCCGACGGTGAACCCGTCAGTGAACACCATCGCCGCGGGACCATCCCAGGGCTCCTGCAGAGGCGCGTGCGCTTCCAGGAAGCGACGGAGATCGGCCGGAATCTGGGGATTCGTTTCCCACGCGGGAGGCACCAGCGCGAGCATGGCCGAGGCTGGACGATAGCCACGCTTTAGCAACAGTTCCAGCCCGTTGTCGAAGCTGGCTGAGTCGCTGACACGCTCCTCGAGAAGGCGAACCTCGGGAGGCAGCTGCAGACACTCCGTAAGGTTCTGTTGCTTGGCGTGCAGCCAGCGCCGATTAGCGCTGATGGTGTTGATTTCGCCGTTATGGGCCACGAAGCGGAAGGGTTGCGCCAGTGCCCAACTTGGTTGGGTATTGGTCGAGTACCGCTGGTGGAATAACGCGAATGACGTCTCAAATCCCGCCTCTGCCAGATCGGAGTAAAACACGGGCAACTGGTCGGGCGTTACCAGGCCCTTGTACACGACCGTTCGGGAAGAGAGAGAGCAGAAATACGTACCGCGGGGAGCCTCGGCTTCTACCTGCTTGCGAAGCCGGAAGAGGAGCTTTTCCAGATCTTGTGATTCCTCGTTGGCACCGAAGAAACACTGCCGCATGATGGGGAGCGTATCAAGAGCGCGTGGACCGACTATCGAAGGGTCGGTTGGCACAACCCGCCAGCCCAGACATCGCAAACCGTTCCCTTCCGCCAATACCTCGATAAGGCTTGCGGCAACGTCCTCGTGCCCCGCAGGCAGGAGGACCATCCCTAGGCCGAATTCAGAGGGGAGGCTGATTCCGAGTTCCAGAGCACAGTCGCGCATGAAGCGGTCCGGAACCGCCATGAGCAACCCGGCACCGTCTCCGCTACGACCGTCCGCATCGAGCCCACCGCGGTGCGCCAGACGAAGCAATGCCGTCAGTGCACGCTCGACGACCTCGTGCGACGGGCCGCCACCCAATTGAGTGACGAACCCCACACCACAGGCGTCGTGGTCCGGAGAATAGACCGGGTTGGGCATTTAGCATTGTTAGTCGGGACTGGGCTTCAAAGTACAACGCAGAATTTCGATCAGGCTCATGCGTTTTTTCGAATAAGCCGAACGAGCGAAAATTGGCGCGTGTTACTTGTGGCCAGTGAACGCCCGGGAATGAAATTCCATGGTTTCGCCCAAGTGTGACAGGAAGTAATCCAGGCTGTGATCTCCGGGATAAAGGTGGTACTCGTGCTTGATTCCCTCCGCGGTCAACTGCCGATCCAGGGCCGCGGCTCCCTTTTCAAACCCGTAATTATCCTTCCGCCCACAGTTGAAATAGATAGCCACCGTCTGCAGGGAGAGCCGATTCTTTCTTGCTAGAACAAATGGGTTGTGGGCCTGCCAATGCGCGACGTTGATCGGATTGCCGAATACCAGGCTCAGAGCCCTCACTACTGGAGACCCCGATGTGGCCGCGGTGTTAATTGCCTTGGGGGACTCAAGGATCAGTGCAGCGCTCTGGGTGCTGACTGCGGAGAAGAGCTCCGGGTAGGCGAAGGCAAAGCGTAAGGCTCCGTAACCTCCCATGGAAATGCCGCTGATAGCGCGTCCCGCCCGGCCCGGAAGGACGCGGTACTTTTTCTCGATAGCCGGCATGAATTCGCGCAGGAAGAAGTCGCCGTAGCGTTGTTTCCCGTCGGCGGAGTTGATATAGAAACTCGCTCGGCCTTCGGGCGCAACCACTAGAAAGTCGCCAATCTTATGCTGCTGGCGCAGGTCTTCAATCAGAGTCCAGCCTCCAGTGTTGAACAACGTCTGCTCGTTGTCGCCGAGTCCGTGGAGGAAGTAAAGCACCGGATAACGTAGCGGTTGGCCCTTAGCATCCTTGCTCGCATAACTGGCGGGGAGTTGCACGCAGTAGCGAACAGCTCGCTCGAGGATACGGCTGTCGATCGAACTGCAATCGATATGACCTTGGGCGAGCGCTCGTGAACATAGAAGAAGAAAGACGGCGAAGAATCGCACGCACCGACCCATGAATGGCGAACCCTCTCTTCATAGTAACGCGAGCCGTTTGAGACAGGCGGCAACCCAAAACGCAGTCGTGCCTCACACGCGAACATAGAAGCACCATCGGCGGGATAAAATTGACCAGCGACGTTTTTCGAGGCTTGAACGTGGACCATGCAGCAATGCTGGAGGTAGCACTCGCCGAAGCCCGCAAGGGGTTGGCGGAAGGCGGCATTCCGATTGGCGCAGCCATCTTTGACGCCGACGGCCGGCTACTCGGAGCGGGCCATAACCGGCGCGTGCAGCACGGAGATCCCTCCCTGCACGGCGAGACGGATGCCTTCCGGAATGCCGGCCGACAGCGCAGTTATCGTAACCTTATTATGGTCACCACGCTGGCGCCTTGCTGGTACTGCAGCGGACTGGTTCGCCAGTTTGGCTTCGGTACTGTGATCGTAGGCGAAAGCCGCAACTTCCAGGGTGGCGTGCAATGGTTGCGCTCGCTGGGCGTGCGCATAGTCGATCTAGACTCGCAGGAATGCGTCTCGCTCCTCGCCGGCTACATTGCCGGGCATCCCGAGGTGTGGAATGAGGACATCGGGGAAGAGTGACAGAAAATGGAGTTGTCGATGAAGCTTGACAGGACTGTGTTGCAAAGTCTGCCCAAAGTTCTCTTGCATGAACATCTGGACGGGGTGCTGCGACCGCAAACGATTATCGAGTTGGCGAAGGACGCCAAGTATTCCGACCTTCCCAATCAAGACCCTCAGGCGCTAGCGCAATGGTTTCACCAGGGTGCGAATCAGGGGAGCCTGGCGAAATACCTGGAAGGCTTTGCCCATACCATTGCCGTCATGCAAGCGGCGGAGGCGCTGGAACGCGTGGCCTACGAGCAGGCAGAAGACCTCAGCAAAGACGGCGTGGTCTACTTCGAAACCCGCTTCGCCCCCCTGTTCCACACCAAGAAAGGGCTGACGCACCAACAAGTCGTCGCGGCCGTGTTGAAGGGGTTGGCCCGCGGACAGAAAGATTTTGGAGTTTCTTCCGGCCTGATTATCTGTGCGATGCGCAACATGAATGTCTCGCTGGAGATGGCGGAGTTGGCGGTCGACTTTCGCGAACGAGGCGTGGTGGGCTTCGATCTGGCGGGTGAGGAGGGCGGATATCCACCCAAGAAGCACGTGGACGCCTTTCACTACATTCAACGCCAAAACTTCAATATCACGATTCACGCCGGTGAGGGCTTTGGAAAGGAATCGATCTGGCAGGCCATCCAGTATTGCGGAGCGCACCGCATCGGCCACGGTACGCGTTTGATTGACGACATTGCGGTCGCAGATGGGAAGGCAGTGAAGTTGGGCGACTTGGCCCAGTACGTTCTCGACAAGAGAATTCCCCTGGAGATCTGTCTGCTGAGCAACGTGCACACGGGGGCCACGCCCAGCCTGGCGCAGCACCCTTTCAGGATCCTTTACCAGGAGAAATTTCGGGTAACGCTCAACACCGACAACCGGCTGATGAGCGATACGTCTATGACCCGGGAATTCGAAGCGGCGGCGGACACGTTCGGCTTGACGGTCGCCGATTTCGAGAAGATCACCATCAATGCCATGAAGAGCGCTTTCCTTCCCTATCAGCAGCGCATCGATTTCATCTACAAAGTCCTCAAACCGGGCTACGCGAAGATTCACAAGGCGGGTGCACAGTCCTGATTGATCCAACCAGCAAAGAACGAAGTAGCACGGTCCCCAACTGGTTGAATGCTGGACTGCTGCATGCGGACAGCAATCCAGAGTGTGAGACGCCTGAGGCCCTGAAAACGCCCTCCCACTCTGCTATATTTGCCACTTCCCGGAGGTGCTGTCATGTCCCGAATCGTTCGCTGCGGCCTCATTCAGGCAAGCAATGCGCTCGCGAGCGGTCACTCCTTACCGGCCATCAAAAAGGCCATGATCGCCAAGCACCTCAAGCTGATCGAGCAGGCGGCTCGCAAGAAAGTGAAAGTGCTTTGCCTGCAGGAACTGTTCTACGGACCGTATTTCTGCGCCGAACAGAATATTCGCTGGTATGAGCTTACGGAGCGCGTTCCCGAAGGGCCCACGACAAAGCTCATGCAGAAGATTGCCGCCAAGCATCGCATGGTGATCGTCGTTCCCGTCTATGAAGAACAGATGCCGGGGCTGTATTTCAACACGGCTGCGGTGATCGATGCCGACGGCCGCTACCTGGGCAAGTACCGCAAACACCACATCCCGCATGTGCATCCGGGATTCTGGGAGAAGTTTTACTTCACCCCAGGGGACTTGGGCTACTCCGTGTTCGAAACCAAGTACGCGCGCATTGGTGTCTATATCTGCTACGACCGACATTTCCCGGAGGGCGCGCGCATTCTCGGGCTGAATGGCGCAGAGATTGTGTTCAATCCGTCAGCCACGGTGGCAGGGTTGTCCGAATACCTCTGGGAACTGGAACAGCCGGCCCATGCGGTCGCAAATGGATATTTCGTAGGCGCCATCAACCGCGTCGGCAAAGAGAAGCCGTGGAACATCGGCGAGTTCTACGGGAAGAGTTACTTCTGCAATCCGCGCGGGAAGATTATTGCGCAGGCTAGTCGCGATAAAGATGAAGTCGTGGTCGCAGATCTCGACCTCGACATGATTGAGGAAGTCCGAAGAGTGTGGCAGTTCTTCCGCGATCGCCGCCCGGAAACGTACGGTCCGTTGACGGCGCAGACCGGACAGGCAGCGGCGGCGGACTAAGTCACACCATGTGCGGGTGCGATAAACCTCCAGGACCTGAATGACTACACCGCAATCGTCCCTACATTCACGAATCGAATCCAGCCCGCTCTACAACGAAG
>WNFQ01018764.1_pt1 | contig 12473 bp, 12 predicted proteins | sample 5400171 | NCBI WGS metagenome assembly WNFQ01 (sample SAMN13153356, study PRJNA577476) | soil metagenome | isolation source: 20 cm soil under Madrone tree | place: USA:California | collected 2016-06-14
ATACCCAACTTACGCATTCGATTGTTTAGTGTCGTCCGATTCAAGCCCAGCCTGGTAGCGGCACCCGCAGAACCACCAATTACCCAGCCAGTCTCACGCAAGACCTTCATGATGTGCTCGCGTTCGACTTCTTCAAGCATGGTTGGACCCTGAAGCTGATTGACCAGATCGCCATTTCCCAGACGCTTTAACTCTGCGAGTGGAACTTCCAGCACCGAGCCGCGCGAAAGAATCACGGCCCGTTCGATGAGATTCTGAAGCTCACGAATATTACCGGGCCAGCTATACGAAGTAAGGCGAGTAATCGTTTCGGTCGGAATGGTTTTGATCGGCTTCTTCATCTGTCGCGAGAACTTTTGGGCAAAGAAGTGAACCAGCAAAGGAATATCTTCAGGTCGCTCGCGTAATGCTGGCAAAGCTATGGGAAACACGTTGAGCCGATAGTAAAGGTCGCTCCGAAACTTTTTCTCGGCCACCATCTGAGCGAGGTCGGCATTGGTTGCAGCCAGCACGCGCACATCTACGCGGATCGTTTTACCGCTGCCCAATCGCTCGAACTCATGCTCCTGAAGCACACGCAGTAATTTCGGCTGCAGTTCAAGCGGAATCTCCTCAACCTCATCCAGAAAGATCGTACCGCGGTGCGCGAGTTCAAACCGGCCTTTGCGCTGCTCCACCGCTCCGGTAAAAGCGCCCCGCTCGTGACCAAACATCTCGCTCTCGAGCAGTCCAGTCGGAATCGCGGCGCAGTTCACCTTGACCAAGGTATGTTCCCGCCGGCCGCTCAAATTATGAAGCGCCCGAGCGATCAGTTCCTTCCCGGTACCGGTCTCGCCAAAAATCAACACGGTCGAGTCCGTAGGCGCCACCGTCTCAACATCCTGCAGCGACCGCTTCAGAGTCGGACTCGTGCCGATTATCTCTTCGAAATTGTATTCAGTTCGAATCTCTTCCTGGAGATAAAGTTTTTCTTCCTGTAGCTTGTTTTTCAGCGCGTCGATCTCGCGATAAGCCAGCGCGTTCTCAACCGCAATTGCGACCTGCTTTCCTACCTCGGTCAGCAACGTTGCATCGTCTTCAGCGAAGGCGTTCTCGGTAAGCCTCCCAACACCGAGCACACCGAGCACGCGGTCATGCGAGATTAGCGGAACTGCGCAGGCTGACTTAACTCCAGTACGTTTACCGAGGGCATCAGTCGAGATTTCTCCGCCACTTATGACGGGTCGACGAGTAGTGAAAGCGCGCCCCTCGGGAGTTCCCTCCAGATCAACAATCTCATCCTCAACAAACGCATCCTCGTGCTCGGGAAATTCGAGGGCCGTGATTCGCAGCTTATCTATTCGTTGATCGTGCAGCGCGAGACCGGCAACGTCATGCGGCATTACTCGCCTGAGACAACTCGAGATAGCTGAAAGAAGCTCGCGCAAATTGAGATTCGAGACAAGCGTGTTGTTGATTTCCAGAAGCATCCGCGAGCGGTCACGCTCCTGGGCCAGCTTCTGCTGATGACACTGCGCTTCGACTGCTACCGCAATCTGTCCTGCCAGGAGTCCCGTGAATTCGAGATCGAGTTCATCGTAGACGCCGGCTTCATCACTCCAGAAATTAATCACTCCCAGTCGGTGATTGGCGGTCGTCAGCGGGAAGCTGCAAATTGCCTTGATTGGATGATCTGGTATCGTCTTCGCAAACGGAAAGCGATCTTCTAACGCGATATCGTGAGCGACTACCGGTTCCTGATGTTCCCAGACCCAACCGGCAATCGAACCCTCCATCGGTACTTCTTTGGGCGCTTGCCATTTTGTCGGCGCGCACGTTTCCAGAAAGTGGCACCGCATGATGTTGCGCGAACTATCGTGAAACATCACCGCCAGGCTGCGAAACTTGAAAAGCATCTGGAGCCGACATGCGAGATCATGAAACAGCTTCGTTAAATCGCGATGTGACGCAATGGCCTTCGACAGCTCAAGCAAGGTGAGGTACTGCTCAGGCTTTAAACCTTTGGCGGCGACTTGAGCGCTGGTCGTAGTCAAACTAAACCTCTTAAAAATCAGAATTGTGTGATCGGAACTTTGGAGCTAGGACGATTTTGTCCGGGCCTGAGCTCCAACGACGCAAGTAATCAAATTCCTGGTATCGAACCGTCGCATTCTTAAATTGGCGTCGGCATTTATTGTCTTCGGTATCGAGTGAAAATGCCAGCGACCGTTAGAAGGACGCTTCAGCAACTCTCAAATTTGTATTGGCTGATGCCTTTGCCGAATAACGCCAGCCATCGCAGCGAGCTGACTATGGCGATTCTCTCCTTCACAATCGTCATTCTCATTTCCGGTTGGCCCGACCACTGAGATATCTTGGCAAGCGAAACATTGGACGATTCACTTTCTCTGTTCGTCAAAGGCTCCTCAATGAGCGTACGAATGCCGCTAAGGCTTTACCGATCTGTTCGGGGCTATCCTCCTGAATAAAGTGGATTCCCTCCACAGTCACCTCGGTCTGATTGCGCCAGGTCCGGCAAAACTCACGTTGTCGGCCCGTTAATACCGCACCCGGTTCTGCATTAACGAAAAGTTTCGGGATAGGACTGTGGGCTACCCAACGACCACAATCAGCGGCCACTCGGACTACTTCGGGCGTCTCGCCTTCGATGGGAATTTGACGTAGCCACGTCAGGATTGGACGACGATCTTCCCCTGCATTCGCAAATGGAGCGCGATATGCAGCCATCTCATCCTCGCTCAATCTGCGCAATATCGCTCCCGGCAAGACGTTTTCGACGATCAGATTCTTCTCCAGCACCAATGTCTCGCCGTCCTTACCGCGACATCCCTGGACCAGGGATCCCACATCTTCAGGAAAATCCGCCAAGGTAATGGGCTGAACAGGCGCCTCCATGTAGGCGATGCCCTGGATCCGCTCGGGGTGCTGGCACGTCCAATCGAAGCCTAAGAGGGCACCCGCATCGTGCAGCACAAACACAACGTCCTTATCGACCCCCAGCTTTTTCCAGAGCGCGAACAGAAAACTGCGCTGCTCGGCGTAGGTGTAGCGGTCGGGGCCAGAGTCGGGAAGTTTCTCGGAATCGCCCATCCCGATCATGTCGCAGGCGATCAGCCGGCCCAAGCCACGACAGGCCGGCATGACGTTGCGCCACAGATAGGATGAGGTCGGGTTTCCATGCGCGAAAACGATCGGAGCGCCTTCGCCCTCGTCGATATAGGCCATCCTCCGGCCCTTGATTTCTAAGAACTTCTTGGCAGCGAACGGTTGTGCGCTATCGGTCATTGCTTTTCTCCTTTGGAGCATTCGGAATTCAATTTGATATCACTCATTGTTCGAAGGCATGGCTTACGCTTCAGCAGGCTTAGTCGCACCGAAACTCAAATCGGCCATGGTCAAAGGTCCGCCGCTCTGCTGATGCTCATAGTGACGCTCGTACACTACCTGCGGTCCATTCCATTTCCGGAGTGCGCGCCAACTCAGAGTACACGTCCTACCGGACACCCCGACCAAGTCGACTGTCCACTCAGAATGCGTCTCGCCTGCAGTGTCTCCAGGCATCGCGATCTGTCGAATCGACACCTGCAAATCGCCGATTTCGGCCATTATGTGAAGCGGAATCAGGAAGTCGCAGAGAAGCGCGCGCACTCTTGCCTTTCCGCGAATCTTTTCTTCGTGGGTTTCGCTGCTTACCTCGATATGATCGGCGTAAAAGGCGTCGAAGATCCCAAGATGCTCTTCGAAGCTTTCGCTGATGTTGGCCTGGACGATAGCCGCGTTTAAGGCGCGTTCGCGAGTCTGGTAACTTGTCTCTAGATCGCGATCTAAGTGATCGGTGTGGACGAAGCTTTGTTCGGTGTCGCTATTCCCACCTGTAATGAGTGCAACCTTTCTTTCAATCTCCTGTTCGCACATAACTCTTAACCTCGCTTTACTCACCTGACGCGATGGCTGACGGCAACTCAAGTGCCTGGCCTAACTAACTAAGTCCGTTAGTCTGCTCTGGTTTGTTTCAATGCCGACGTTCGGCATTTGCCGACTTTCGGCGGAGGCGTCAGATCATCGGTTGCACTTGACTTCCAAGTATTATGCTCATAATATTACATGCGTAATACAAAGGAGCTAGCATGTTTGCCAGTTATATCGTCGGCGCCGCGCGCACGCCGCGCGGGAGGGGCAAGAGAGATAAAGGTGCGCTCGCTGGAATTCACCCGCAGGAACTCTTCGCGCAAACCTTAACTACCCTCCAAGATCGCGTCGGCTTTGAACCGCGTGAGGTGGACGACGTCATCGCCGGATGCGTTTCGCAGGTCGGCGAACAGGGCGCCAACGTGGCCCGCAATGCGGTGCTCGCGGCTGGCTGGCCGTACGAAATATCGGCAGTTTCGCTCAACCGTTTCTGTGCCTCGGGACTACAAGCAATTCACTTTGGCGCCATGGGTGTTAGCTCCGGCGCGATGGATTATGTCGCGTGTTCCCATGGGCTCTGACGGCGCCGATCAGGACGGCGACAATGCCCACCTCCGCGAACGCGTGTTTCAAATCCCTCAAGGCATTAGCGCCGATCTCATAGCTACACTGGAAGGTTTCAGGCGCGAGGATCTCGACGCCCTCGCATTGCGTTCGCAACAGAATGCAGCCAAGGCTATAAGGGAATGCCGATTTTCGAAATCTCTTTTTCCAGTGCGCGATCCATTTACGGGTCAAGTGGTTCTAGACCGGGATGAGTTTCCGCGGCCAGACACGACTGCTGAAGTAGACCGGGATGAGTTTCCGCGGCCAGACACGACTGCTGAAGGACTCGCAGCACTCAATCCTGCCTTCATCAATCTTGGTCAATCGGTTGCAGGGCCGAATGGTGAGACATTCGACGAACTTGCGCTTCGAGTTTATCCGGAAGCAAAGGTGATTCGGCACATGCACACGGCGGGTAATTCAAGCGGCATTAGCGATGGAGCCGCCGGAGTAGCTCTCGCCTCCGAACGCTTTGTGCAAGAACGTCGGATAAGACCGCGCGCTCGAATTCGCGCGATGGTAACGGTGGGAAGCGAGCCGGTGATCATGCTCACCGCGCCGGCTCTGGCGAGCGAAAAAGCTCTGCATCTGGCAGGCATGAAACCGCACGACATCGATTTATGGGAAATCAATGAAGCCTTCGCCAGCGTTGTGCTGCAAACGACTCGCGCGCTCAAAATCGATCCCGATCTTGTCAACGTCAATGGCGGCGCGATCGCGCTCGGCCATCCGCTGGGCGCGACCGGCGCAATGTTGCTCGGCACGGCACTAGACGAACTTGAGCGGAGCGGCAAACACACGGCGCTCATAACCATGTGCATTGGCGGCGGCCAGGGCATCGCCACGATCATCGAAAGGATGTGAGCCATGACGAACCGGAAGTCGAAGCAGAAACAGGAATCCCGCGAAGCGATTCAAGCCTCGGCTGCTGCGCTCCTCCGTGAACGAGGCATCAAGGCCAGCTCTGTGATGGACGTGATGAAAGGCGCCGGGCTCACTGTTGGTGGTTTTTACAACCACTTCGATTCGAAGGAAGACCTGTTCGTCCAGGTACTGCAAAACGCGTCCCGCGCAAACTGGAACAGCCTACTGAAATCGGCAAGAGGCGATGCGCCTCGGGCTCGCGCACTGAGTCTGACCAGACAGTACCTGTCACGCCACCATCGTGACTGTAAGGATGCCGGCTGCCTGCTGCCCGGCGCGGCAGCGGAAGTGGCCCGAGCGGGCGAGCCGTATCGCAGTGCTCTCGAGAAAGACTTGTCGAGCTTCATCAAATCATTCGCCCAAATGATTGATGCTGGAAGCGAAAGCCGCGAAAAGGCAGTCGCCCTGCTCGTCTTGATGTACGGAGGGCTCTCCTTGTCCCAGGCGGTGGCCGGCACGCGGCTCAGCGACGAGTTTTTGCAGGCGGGAAGAAAATTGAGCGAGCAGTACTTGGCGACGGGAGACGTGAACGTTAGGAGCGGAGTCAAGCGTAAAAATTCTCGAGCATTTCTAACAGGAAAGCTGAAGTAAGAAGGAATTACAAAATGAATGAGAGAGTTAAAGAAGTAACCGACAAATCTTTTGAGCACGAAGTTCTGAAATCCGAAAAGCCAGTGCTGGTTGATTTTTGGGCTGCCTGGTGCGCGCCCTGCCGGATGTTGTCGCCGACGGTTGAAGCGATCGCCGAACAATATTCGGGAAGCGTCGCGGTAGTAAAGCTGAATGTGGATGATAATCCGTCTACCGCGGCGACGTACGGAATCAAAGGCATTCCGACCTTGATCCTGTTCAACGGCGGAAAGGAAGTTGAACGCGTGGTTGGCGCTACCAGCAAAGAGTCGATTTCACGCATGATTGAGAGATACAACAGCTTGCCCGAGGAGGCAGTCACAGATTGCGTAGCGGTCTGAGCTGAACCAGCACTTTCGGCGCACAAGTCGTATCCTGAGTATCTATTCGTGGAGGTGCAGCCATCATGAGTACCACAGAGTTGTCTCTCGGACCAGACGCCATAAGGCAGATAACGACCGGTGAAGTGGCTATGCAGGTCATCGACCATAAGCAGGTGGAATCACTATTGGCGGCGGAGAGGCGAACGTTGGAAATGATCGCCTGTGGCGCCAGCCTCACTGATGTCCTGGAAGATTTATGCGACACAATTGACGATCAAGCTCCTGAGATCATTTCATCGATTCTACTGATGGACCCAAACGGCGAACAGCTTTGGCCCGCGGCGGGTCGTCGCGTTCCCGAAGGGTGGGTTCGGACCATCACTCCCTTGCCAATTGGGCCTGGCATGGGTTCGTGCGGCACGGCTGCGTTTCTGAAGAAACCAGTGATCATCTCTGACATCGCGAGTGATCCGCCGTGGTCGGACATTACAGCCCCAGACTATAGAGAGATTGCCCTGAGTTACGGACTGCGAGCGGCTTGGTCCCAGCCACTCATTTCGAAAGACAATGAACTGCTCGGCACCTTCGCAATCTATTATCGGGAACCCCGACAGCCGAGCGACAGTGATCTTAAGTTGATCGAGGGGGCAGCTAACATCGCCGTCATCGCCATCAAGGGAGAACGATCACAGACGGCGCTGAAAAATGCGTTCGAGGAGATCAAGCAATCGGAAGCACGACTGCGAAAAATCATCGATACGATTCCAACACTCGCGTGGTGCGGTCTGCCGGACGCTTCCAAGGAATTTTTCAATAAGCGGTGGCACGACTATACGGGTCTCTCTCCGGAAGAGGCCAGCGGTTGGGGGTGGAAGGTTACGATTCATCCAGATGACTTAGAAAAGTTAATGGATAGATCGTTCAAATTCATCGCCTCCGAGGAGCCGGGTGAGGTCGAGGCACGCATGCGACGCTTCGACGGAGAATATCGGTGGTTCTTGTTCCGGGCCGAACCCCTGCGCGACGAACACGGGAATGTCGTCAACTGGTATGGAACCAATACCGACATCGAAGACCGAAAGCGGGCTGAAGAAAAGCTCCGGCAAGACGAAATGGAGCTGCGACAAATCACCGATGCCATCACGCAAACCGTCATGGTCCTGGCGCCGGATGGGACTGGTCTCTACGCCAATCAGTCGATGCTCGATTTCAGTGGCCTCACGATGCGCGAGGTAATGGCAGCGGACTTTCGGACACGGTTTTTTCATCCGGAAGATGTGGAGAGGCTCCGCGACGAACGCCGGCAAGCCGACCGGCACCGACATCGAAGATCGAAAGCAAGCTGAAGAGCAGATCCGAAGTGAAAACCTGGCGTTGCGCGAAGAAATCGACCACGCCTCGATGTTCGAAGAAATCGTCGGTTCGTCTGAGGCGTTACACACTGTGCTGCGGCAAGTCGCTAGAGTGGCGCCGATGGACTCGACAGTTCTGATCCTGGGTGAGACCGGAGTAGGTAAAGAATTGATTGCTCGCGCAATTCATAAGAGGTCGAATCGTGCGACGCGGGCATTTATCCGAGTGAATTGCGCGGCGATCCCTCCTTCTTTGATCGCCTCCGAACTCTTCGGACACGAGAAGGGCGCCTTCACCGGCGCGACGCAGCGGCGGCTGGGTCGCTTCGAATCCGCCAACGGCGGGACAATCTTTCTAGACGAGATCGGCGACCTTCCGGCCGAGACTCAAATCGCTCTATTGCGGGTCCTCCAGGAGCGAGAAGTTGAACGCGTCGGCAGCAGCCAGCCAATCTCAGTGGACGTGCGGGTGGTGGCCGCGACAAATATTGACCTGATGGCCGCCGTAGCTACAGGGACATTTCGTGAGGACCTCTTTTACAGGCTGAATGTATTTCCGATCCAGATACCTTCGCTGCGCGAACGCGTGGACGATATTCCTTTGCTGGTCGAATACCTCATCGAGCGCTATGCGAAAAAAACGGGAAAGAAGATCAAGACCATAACAAAGAAGTCCCTTGATCTGTTTCAAGCCTACGATTGGCCGGGTAACATCCGCGAACTGCAGAATGTCGTTGAGAGAGCGGTCATCCTGTCCGATGGTGAAACGTTTTCCGTCGATGAGAAATGGCTGAAGCACGAATCATCTCAAGAATCGCGTCGCGGGAGCATACCGGACGGTGCGTTGAGCCGGGATCGCAAGCGGGAAAGGGCCTTCATCGAAACTGCGCTCGCGGATAGCGAGGGCCGCGTCTCGGGTCCGTCCGGGGCCGCGAACAGGCTGGGAATTCCGCGACAAACGCTCGAGTCGAAGATTCGTAGCCTGGGCATCGACAAGCACCGGTTCCGGCTCGCGTAACTTCCGTCTCTTAGAAAGCCAGCTCTTTAGGTCGACCCTGTAGGCGGTTGGCGGTCAAGGCGATTCATCCTCTCATTTCAGTTCATAAGAAGTACCGACCCTCACATTTTTCCCGCGACGCGACTGCCTGCTCCCTGGCATTCAACCCCGCCCAAAATCAGCAGATGCCGAACTTCGGCAATGAGATCAGACCAGCCTCGCGTAATGGATCCAATAAGTTAGGTCAGGCACCTGAGTTGCCCTGCTAGGCGCGCGGGAGCGAGGATGACATTAAGAATCCAGAAAAGTTGCGATGATCATAACACTACTGTCCGGCTCTGTGGGCGACTGGTGGCCTCACAATGTCAGGCATTATCCGAGCAGATAGAAAGCAGCACCGGAATGGTCGCGATAGACCTGGAGGAGGTGACACTTGTCGATCTGGACGTCGTGCAGTTCCTGGCGAGATGTGAAGCGAGGGGCATCGAGCTGCTGAATTGCTCACCTTACATACGCGAGTGGATCTCCAGGGAAAATGACAGAGCCGGCAAATTGTAACCATAGGCACCCGCAGCGTGCTCGGCGCACACGTCTCGGCCTATGAGTCGGCCAGCGGAACGCTGCAAGACATCACGGGGAAGCTCATCGCAGCAGGAGTGCCGGCAGGCGAAGCGATGGCGCGCGCGCAGGCGCTCATCCATGCCACGGTGCAAAACCAATCAGCGCTGCTCGCCTCATTTGACGTGTTCTGGCTCCTGTGCTTGCTGGCGCTTGCGGCAGCTCCGTTGGTGCTGCTCATCAAGAACATCCGACGCGGCGGGGCGGCGGCCGCGGGCCATTAACAACTATTCCGTGCTTACGGCAAACTTGGACCATCCCCTCCAATAAAAAGGGAATCACGGTGACAGCGGTACAGCTACCGCTGACTTCGCTTGAACATGATAACGCCGTTACTTGTAGCGCCCTGGCGGCGCAAACAAGTCCCACAGTGCTTGTTGGCCACTCCTACTGCGGTGTCGTTATATCGAGAGCCGCGTGAAGCCCACTTCTATAAGCTGCCGAAAGTCGGCACATGCTGAACTTCAGCAGTGAAACAGACCAGCCAGGGTAATGGATTCAGTTAGTTAGGACTGGCACTTGAGTTGCGCTTACTCATGCCGCTGCGATGATTCATTCGAACAGCGGTCCTTCGATGGCTGGAGATCGCTTTGGAGGGATTTGAACAAGGCATTTACAGAAGGTGACTTCAACAACACGAAAGGAAAATTAAAAATGAAAACGAAATCCGAGAACGTGACCATGAACAATCCCGACGAGAAGAGACAGGGATTGAAGGTGCGCACGGTTGTCACCGGCCATGACGCCAAGGGTCGGTCTGTTTTTGTGCAAGACGAGAAAGTCGATGGGACGCCCATTCCTGGACTGGGAGAGCTCGCCTTTCTCTGGAATGCCGATGGGCCGGCAACCTACCCGAGCGCGGGGAACAATCCGGCGGCTCCCGGTATATTCCCACCCGTAGGCGGCATCCGCTACATCATAGGGACATACTTGCCCGGTGTGATTGCGCCAGAACCCACTCCCGAGATGCACCTCGAGGATGGCGACGAACCCGGTGGAGCAAACGACGGCTTTCACACGACCGACACGACGGATTTCGGGGTCCTTCTCTCCGGCAACATGGCACTCGAGCTTGACGATGGCGCGGAGGTGTTGCTGTCTCCCGGCGATGTCCTAATTGAGAACGGAACTCGCCACCGTTGGCGCGTGGTTGGGGACGTGCCGGCCACCCTGGCGTCTTTCATCATCGGAGCCCGCCGCCGTTAACGAGTTGACGACAATGGTTAGACTCGCTGCTACGGCTGTTGTGCCCGCGCTGTCAACACTCGTGCTACAGAACGCAAGTAATCAGAAGACTAAGGAGAAAAGAAATGAAAATCACCCAAACTCATCCAGCTGCTTTGATCGCAATTCGCACCACTGATTCAGTGCCCCAGAGGGCCAAGTCAGCGATCCGGGGCCTGATACAGCGTCTCGGATTAGCGTTTCTAGCATTTACGCTCGTCCTCGGTACAAGCGGCTGTACGAGTGTCAGCGCGGCTCAAGACGAAAGATCCGTTCGTGCGCTCGGCGATACCTTTGCTAACGCTTTCGTTCAGAAGAACGCTGAGCTCCGAGCATCCCTATTCGCCGAAGACGGAACCTTCGTGACGCCGCAGGGTGACTTTCTGCAAGGGCGGGTCGCAATGGTGAAGGACTTCGGTCCCGAGGCGCAGCAAGCCGTCAACGGCAGTACGCAAGCAGCGTTCTCCAACTACCGGATCCGCTTCATCAAACCCGATGTTGCGGTCGTTGACGCGCTGCTTACCGTACGCAATGTCAACGGTCCAGATGGGACGATCATTCCCGTGATTCCGATCGACTTTTTCTACGTGGCCGTCCGCCACTCCGATAAATGGCTAATCCAGGATGGGCGCGCGCATTTCGCGGCCGCGCCGCCTTCGGGCATGACCAAGTCCTCGATGTCATCGCAGCTTTAAGAAACAGAGGGCTGTTTATGCAACAGTGTGCGACGAGCACCTGCATGGCCCTTAGAAACGTAACCGACACGAACATGTTTAATCCAAAGGAGTGACGACAATGGGTAAGCTAACGGGCAAGAATATCCTTATCACCGGCGGCAACAGTGGGATCGGGCTGGCGGCAGCACAGGAATTCGACAGAGAGGGCGCGCGTGTCGCCATCTGCGGCTTGAATGAGTCGTCGCTTCAGGCGGCGAAGGAGACGCTTGGCGCCGGAAGTCTCGCCGTTCGCGCGGACGTCAGCAAACTCGCCGACCTCGACACGATGTTCGCCACGATCAAGCGGCAGTTCGAGCACCTGGATGGCGTCCTCGTAAATGCAGGCTACAGCGTGTTCCTGCCGTTCGAAGAGGTGACAGAGCAAAACTTCGACAAGGTGATAAGCATCGATTTCAAGGGGGTTTACTTCACGATTCAAAAGGCCTTGCCGCTACTCAGACAAGGCTCGTCTGTAATCATTACTTCGTCTGTTGGCGCGCGCAAGGGGTGGCCGACCACCTCGATCGTCTCGAGCTGCAAGGCCGCGGTCGTCCATCTCGCTCGAATCCTCAGCGCCGAACTCGTGGGCCGTGGGATTCGCGTGAATACCCTAAGCCCAGGCCCGACGGATACTGCGATGTTCGGTCGTTTCGCAGGCGATGAGCAGGGCAATGCGGTTAAGGAAGTCCTCGGAGCCAACAATCCTAGCAAGCGGATCGCCGATCCGTTGGAAATCGCGAAGCTGGCAGTCTACCTCGCGTCGGACGACTCTGCGTACGTCGTCGGATCAGACTTCCTCATCGACGGCGGGGTCACGGCCATTTCGGCCGTGGGCGCCTGAGCCTCGTTGCAGAGAGCGAAGCCGGAGGAGTTCTTTTTAGGATAGGAGAGCAATGAATCTATACACACCGAAGCAGCTCGCGGACAGTATGCGTGTGGTCCGCAAGAACACGATATTAATCGCCGAGGACATCCCCGAAGCGCAATACGATTATCGCCCGGCGCCGGATAGCCGTTCCGTGCGCGAAACCCTTCTTCACATGGCTTCGATGACGTTGTTCGATTTTCACATTCACGAGGAGCAAAAGCTCACCTCTATGGAAGGGTTTGATCTCCGGGGGTTCTTCGCCGGACTTCGGACCAACGAAAAAGGCTCGCTTCCTAAAGCCGAGAT
>WNFQ01010592.1_pt1 | contig 12471 bp, 8 predicted proteins | sample 5400171 | NCBI WGS metagenome assembly WNFQ01 (sample SAMN13153356, study PRJNA577476) | soil metagenome | isolation source: 20 cm soil under Madrone tree | place: USA:California | collected 2016-06-14
AAAGTTGCATCCCTGAGGTCATTCGCGGGACTCGCCTCCAACGTCTCCGCCGTCAGGAACGCGATCAGCCGTGCCGGCCTGAACGTTGTAGGGTCAAAGGGTATTAATCTCAGCCGGTTGCCGGCAACGGGGATTACACAGAACTTCTCTTTCACCGGTTTCAGCTCACTTCGGAAGATCTCGTAAAAGGAAGGACTTCATGTCTCGTCTATCGAGCTTTCACAATTTGATCGATACCAGTCGGGCGTATCAGAGTTACACCGGTGGAGGGGCCTGGCAGGGTCCGCCGTCTTATGTGACTCTGCGGCAGCGCAGCCTCACTTATCAGTTTTTCCCGCATTTTCATCCATACATTGGCGGGCATCGTGCTGCTCTCCCGGGGATTCCGCCTGCGCAGCTTTCGTTGATTCAGCGCCTGAACGACGGAGGACTCGATGAATTGCAGCACGCCGACACGCTCTACATGCCGCAGCCGAGTTCCCCTACCATCCCGACGCCGCTCACTATACAGCCAGATAGCACCCGGGTCACACTGAACGCATCGATCACTGCATCGCGCCCGGACGGATCGTCGGCGGTGGCTCTCGCGGCCGGAACTCCGATCATCTTGCCGGACAGTACTGCAGTGACTGTGCCGAATGGCACCGTCATCGCTACAACGTCGGGTGGAACGCAGACGCTGACGGCGGACCTACCGATTACTCTGCCTGGGCAAATCCCGGCTATGTCGTCACACGGGATTCAGATCAGTGCGACTCAGATCATTCCTGACAATACCGTCGTGAATCTTCCGTCTGGCGCCTCATCTGCCGTACTGGCAAATGACGGAACATGGGTGAACCTGCCGAACAATACGAGCGTCTCGATCCGGAACGGGCTGCCTAAGCCGCTCTTTTATGAGGGTATTTTCGACAGTTCACATTACAACCCGAGCTCCTACGTAACGTCTCCGTACCCGGTGAAGAATATTGATTTCACTTACAACGGGGCCTATTCGATTTATAACTGGGAGATCTTCTTCCACGCGCCGTTGCTGATCGCGATTCACCTCAGCCAGAACCAGCAATTCCAGGACGCACAGAACTGGTTTCATTACATTTTCAATCCGACCGACAACAGTGCTGGGCCAACGCCGCAGCGATTCTGGCAGGTGCAGCCATTTCAGTACACCGACGTAGAACTGATCGAACAGATCCTGGTGAACCTGTCAACCGGACAAAACCCTTCGCTGCAGAACGAGACGATTCAGAGCATCAGCAACTGGATGCAGAATCCGTTCCAACCTTGGGCCGTTGCACAATACCGTCCCGCGGCGTACATGCTGAAGACGGTGATGGCCTACCTCGACAACCTCATTGCCTGGGGAGACTCGTTGTTCGCGCAGTATACGATCGAAACGATCAATGAGGCCGCGCAGTTGTACATCATGGCGGCGAACATCCTCGGTGATAAGCCGCAGGCCGTACCTCAGCAGGGTTCGGTGACCACTCTGACTTACAACCAGCTGCGCGGAAAGCTGGATGCCTTCGGAAACGAAATGGTCAACATGGAAGTGGATTTGCCGTTCGATATCGTACAGACGGGGGGATCCGGCGCAGGTGCCAATGGAACGCAGATTCTGCCGAGCATCGGTCAGACGCTCTATTTCTGCATTCCGCAGAATGACCAACTTCTGGGCTATTGGGACACGGTTGCCGATCGCTTGTTCAAAATCCACAACAGCCTCAATCTCCAAGGCGTGTTTCAACAACTGCCGCTTTATGATCCGCCGATCGATCCTGCTCTGCTGGTACGGGCGGCTGCATCCGGGCTGGACGTTAGCTCGATCATTAGCGGGCTGAATCAGCCGCTGCCGCTGGTACGATTCCAATTACTCGTCTCCAAAGCGGCGGAAATTTCCCAGGGAGTTATTTCGCTGGGAGCCGCATTGCTGGCGGCAATGGAAAAAGGAGACAACGAATCGCTCTCGCTTCTCAATTCTTGGCCTGGCGCAGATGGTGAAGTACTCACAGTGGCAGGACGCCCAGAAGGCCACCCAGGCGCTGTCATTAAGCCTCGCTTCGGCGGTCAACAAGTACACCTATTACCAGACTTTGCTTGGAAGAACTCCTTCGCAAATCACCGTACCGGACTTAAGCGATCTTGATCTTCCCGGGCTGGAGAACTTCAATTTCACTCAGTCGGATAAAAGCAGCGAGCCGACGATGTCGATGGATCAATTCAATCCCGATATTTCCACCGACTCCACCTCAGTTAGTGATGGCGAGTTGAAGACACTGAGCAACAACGAGGTCGAAGAATTGAGCAACCTCAGTACCGCTCACACGTGGCAGGAAGTCGCCCATGCCATTAACGGAGTTGGAGCGGTTCTCGCATTGATCCCACAGTTCAAGGGGCATGTGCAGCCCATGGGATGTGGCGCGACGATAGACTTCGGCGGCCACCACATCGCCTTGAGTACCGAATCATTGGCCATGGGTGCAAACGCGGTTGCGGAGCAATACACGTTCGATGCGGGCAACAATGCAAAGATCGGTTCCTATTCCCGCCGTGAACAGGAGTGGCTGTTCCAGCTGAGATCAACCAGATTCTTAAGCAGACCCGGGGAGCTCAGATTAAGGAGGCGATTGCCAAGAAGGAGTATGACAATCACCTGGTGCAGATGCAGCATGCGCAGCAGATCGTCCACTTTCTCGAAGGCAGCCAGGTTGATGGCGGCTACCAGATTAAGGAAACCACGATCGGCTTCTACGCGTGGATGAAGCGCGAAATCAAGGCCCTCTACGGCAAAGCTTTCCAGTTGGCTTTCGAGGTTTCCAAGAAGGCGGAACGCGCGCTGCAAAACGAACTGGGGGATTCCTCTCTAACCTACATCCAATTCAGTTACCTTGACGGGACTGAGGGACTGATGGCCGGAGAGAAGCTCCTGTTCGACGTCAAGAACATGGAGATGGCCTACCATGATCTTAATCAGCGCGAATATGAACTCACCAAGCACGTGAGCCTGCTGCAGGTTGCACCGCTGGCACTGGTCCAATTGCGCGCGACTGGAAGCTGCAGTTTCACTCTGCCCGAGGAAGCCTTTGACCTAGATGGCCCGGGGCACTACTTCCGCCGCATCAGGTCAGTGGCCTTGACGATCCCTTGTGTGGCAGGGCCATACACGAGCGTGAACTGCAGGCTCACACTGCAGAAGAGTACCATCCGTACCAAGACTGGGCTTTACAACAAAAAGTATGCGCGCCAAGGATCTGACGATGCGCGCTTCGACGATTATTACGGCACCGTCCAATCCATCGTGACCAGTTCCGCACAATCCGACAGCGGTTTGTTCGAAACGAACCTGAAGGATGAGCGATATATGCCGTTTGAGAACCTCGGAGTTGCGGGAAGTCAGTGGCAATTGACCTTGCCCGCTGATGTTCCACAATTCGATTTCGACACCATTGCAGACGTCGTTCTGCATGTTCGCTACACCGCACGGGAAGGCGGAGACACGCAGAAAAGTGCCGCTGTGGCGAATCTCCAAAGTCTGATTGCCAAGTCACAGACCGTCGGATCGATTCGCTTGTTCTCCATCCGTCATGAGTTCCCGACGCAGTGGGCGAAATTCCAGAGTACCGCTCCAGCTCCGAGCGCCGAGCTGCAATTGACGCTCGTACCTGAGTTGTACCCATTCTGGTCTCAGGCCGTTGTTGCCGGGAAGGTTCCCAACCCGGTAAAACTCACCGGAGTGGAGTTCTTCGCGGAGATGCTGCCAGGAGGGAGTTCCGCGCCCGTCAACATCAATGACAAGCCGGACCTGACGGGTAACGGGGATACGCTAGCCAAAAATCCCGGCATGGGCAATCTGTTCATGGGAGCTCTAACGAAAATTGCGTTGCCGGCTGCTGTAAGCAATTCCGCGAATCCTTTAACTCTCTATTTTGACAACAACTCGATGAAGGATTTGTGGATGACTCTGACGTGGGGTACTTAGGCGCGGGGACTCGACACTAACTACGCCGATTTCTCGTTTCTGTTCACCCTTCACCGTGGCGAGCCTCGGAATAGTCATCTCCGGCAGGAATATCTCGCAGTCCTGGAGACCAACCACCACACACCGTACTTCTTGAATCTGCATTACGGCACCACGCGGGGGTTCCGCAGATCGACCCGAAGGCCCACGAACTTCTAATCCATGGAATGGTGGAACGCCCGCTCGTCTTCGGCTTGAAAGATCTCAAACGGTTTCCAAGCGTTTCACAGATACGCTTCATCGAATGCGCCGGTAATTCCGGAGGCGACCAGGCGGGGGCGCCGGGCACCGACCCGCAACGCAGTCACGGACTTCTCAGCTGCAGCGAATGGACAGGTGTCCCGCTTAAGCTTCTGCTTGCGGAAGCCGGCGTGAAACCCCGAGCAACATGGCTGGTCGCGGAAGGCGCCGACGCATCTCGCCTCGACCGAAGCATTCCCGTTGAGAAAGCGCTCGACGACATCCTCGTCGCCTACGGACAAAATGGCGAAGCGCTGCGCCCCGAGCAAGGCTATCCGTTGCGCCTCATCGTTCCCAGGTGGGAATGCAACGTCAATATCAAGTGGCTAGGAAGAATTCAACTCGTGGATCAGTCCTATACGACGCGCGACGAAGCTGCGTCCTATACGGATATCATGCCCGATGGAAAAGCCCGCGCGTTTACTTTCGTCATGGAAGCAAAATCCGTCATCACGCGCCCCGCAGGGGGGCAGCATCTTGACGGTCCCGGATTTTACGAAGTGACAGGACTGGCATGGTCCGGACGGGGAGCGATTACGCGGGTCGAAGTCTCAACCGACGAGGGCAGGACGTGGAGGGACGCATCGCTCAATGTGACAGTTCTGCCGAAAGCAGTGGCCCGATTCTCCTTCCCTTGGCGATGGGACGGGAGTGAAACCGCCCTGCAATCCAGATGTACTGACGACACCGGATACGTTCAGCCGACGCGAGCCGAATTGATCGCGGTCCGCGGATTGCGCCCCGGGCCGGACGGATTCAACCACTACAACGGAATCAAGGCTTGGTTCGTGCATCGCGACGGGACGGTGAGCCATGAATAGAAAATGGATCGCTCTGCCGCTCGTGTGCGTCGCCGCGCTCTGCTTGAGCGCCGCGCAATCGCCGCAGCTTCATCTCGGCCGGGCGGCGACCACGGAAGAGATCCGTCGCCGTGATATTTCCGTTGCGCCGGATGGGACCGGATTGCCCGCGAGGCATGGGAGCGTTGCGGAAGGACGTTACATCTATAAGGCGCTTTGCGCGAGCTGTCATGGTGACCACGGGCAAGGGGTTGGAGACTATCCGCCACTTGCCGGAGGAGTGGGCGCGCTCGGAAGCAAAGATCCGCTCTTGACGGTCGGAAGCTACTGGCCCTACGCGACGACTGTGTAGGACTATACGCGCCGGGCTATGCCGTACCAGCGGCCAGGAACGCTGACTCCGAACGAGACCTACTCTGTAACGGCGTTCATCCTTTATATGAACGCAATCGTGGATGAGAAGGCGGAGTTGAACGAGAAAACATTGCCGAAGGTCAAGATGCCCAATCGTAATGGTTTCGTTCACGACGCCCGTCCAGATGTGCCGTGAGTCAATTTTTCTCGCCGTTCATATGACGCCTACATGACACTGGCAGAGCCTTCGGGTAAAAACCGAAGGGTCTGCCAGTCGGGCGCGAATTCATGTTCACTCCTGAACTCCGAATGAACGGATTCCTTGACCGTTGGTCAAGTCGTTGGACAAGCTGTTAGACAAGTTGGACAAGTTCCACGTGTTGCAGAACACCATGCAATCGCAATGTAAGTCCATAAGAGAACGAAGAATAGAGTTGTCAGGGCGATTGGATTTGATCCGTCGACCTCCTGGCCCGAGACCAGGCGGTCAGCGGCTATAAGTCTGTCTGTAAATTATTGGTTCTAAGAGAAATGGTCGGGGCGATTGGATTTGAACCAACGGCCTCCTGGTCCCGAACCAGGCGCGCTAGCCAGGCTGCGCTACGCCCCGACCGATATGCTCGGACGTGAAGTTTCTGGCGTGATTTCTTGGGTCAACCAGGACCCGACACCACGCCTCGCTCTATCCGCCCGACCCCAGCGGAGAGTTCCCGCCGCTACTCAATCATCCACGCCGTCACTCGACCGAGAAACATACCGCCGCCGGAAGGTTGATGCCCTCCGGCGGCGGTTGAAGACGATAGCTTGGCGGCCTAGAACGAATACCGCGCGCCGATCTGCATCACTCGGGGCTGGCCCTGGATCTGAGTGAAGTTTGACCAGTTGTCCGGGGGGTTCAGCCCGCGCAAGGCAGGATCACGAGCTACACCGAAACCGGTCCGGCTCCCGTCAATCAAGCCAAAACTCTGATGGTTGGCGACGTTGAACACATCCCAGCGCAACTGTAGCTGATGCTTCTCGCTCCACGGCATGTTGAAGGTCTTCGCCAGCCCAAGATCCACGTTCGCGTATCCCGGGAGGCGAATGTAATTCCGTGGGCCGGTTTCACCGGGGTAAGCGTTGCGGAAATTCTGGTAAATCGCCTTGATATCACAACCGCTGCCGCCGAAGAGTTTTGGTGCACCAGTACCCACGGGGGCTGGGGTTCCAATACGGGTCGGGCAAGTGCTGATCGGGACTAGGGGAGTTACATTGGCTTGGACATTCCAGTTGGTTGCCCAGCGGGCGTCGTCGGATGGCGAGCCTACCGGCAGTCCGGTGTTCCAGCGGAAGATGCCTGCGAGTTGCCATCCTCCAAAGACCGCCTGCAGGGCGGGACTATCGGTGTTCATCAACACTCTGCCCTTGCCAAACGGCATCTGCCACACGGCAGAGGCATTGATGAGGTGCCGGATGTCGAAGTCGGAGTTGCCGTAGTTGCTTCGCTGGCGAATCGGATTTTCAATAAACGGCCCACTATTATTTTGACTGCCGAAGCCAAAGTCCGATTGCAATCCGGAAGAGTCATCTAACGAGTGGGAATAGCTGTAATTGACGTCCATGGTCAAACTGCTGAGGCGCTGTCGCAGCGAAACTGTCAGAGCGTGGTAGTTGGAATTCCCAATCGTGCTCCAAGCAGACAGCGCACCGTATTGTGGCTGCATGAACCGCGTGGGGAGGCCGCCGCGGAATAGCACACTGTCTATATACGCTTGCGTGTCCGTCCAATCATTGCCCGAAAAAAACGCAAAGGGGTTCGGGGGCGTCCGGCTTTGCATCCCGTAGAATAGTTGCGTCGGTGTCCAGGTTGGATCAAAGCAAGGCGTAACAGAATCAGTCTGACAATCGTGCTGCACAGTCTTGTCAGCATTCATGACGATTGCTAGGTTCGCCGGGAAAAGATTGTCGAAGAACGGAATAGACGCAATTTGGCCGGTGTCCACTCCCTTCTGGCGCTGCTTTTCCAGGATCGTTCCAGCCGTGTACCAGTCCATCCCGCTCTTCGGATCACGAACGTCGTTGAAGGCCATGGCGTCCCGGCGAGCCAGCAGACTGCGCGCCATCCGCCCGATGTAGGATACAGATAGCGTAGTGCCCGCGCGCATTTGACGCTCGTAGGTCAGGTTCCAAACGTACTCGGTGGGGGCATGCAGATTCGAATCCACACCCGTCTCGATGCGCTCGCCCTCGTCGAGGGGCTGCGACAGCGGGAATTTCAGACTGGCTGGCGGAACAACCTTCGGGAGTGAATGGATGTCCTGATTGAAGCCCGTGAACAAAGGCGCTAGATTCCCAGCGACCGTATCATACGTATTCGCTGGGGTCGTATAGTTCGAGGTGAACCCGAGGGTGTTATTCAAATCCCAGTCCACAGCCAGAGCCTGGCCGTAGTAGTCATTGGTTATAGCGAAGCCGCCACGAAGGACGGACTTGCCGCTATCGCCAAATAAGGAGTGCAGGAGCCCCTGGGAGTAGTTGGGAGACCAGGCCACTGCGATGCGCGGCTGGAAGTTGTTCTTGTCCCAGTTGTACATCGACTTCCCGCCATTGACAGGGCCGGAACGATTGATGACGACCGGGGCGGTGAAGTTATTGCCTTGCGCCGCTGCGGCGAGGCGCTCCTGAAAATATGTGCCAAGAGGCACGTCGGGTTGCACTTCAAACCCCTTCGTCTCGTACACGGGACGCTCCAGGCCGTAACGAAGTCCCAATGTGAGAATGAGGTGGGGACGAACCTTCCAGGCGTCCTGGATATACTCCTCGTAGGCTTGCGTGGCAAAGTCCCGGGTGGTGGGAGACCCGAAGCTTAACAGGCTATCAGCATTGCTAAAGGTGAAGTTGGCGGTATATTGGGAGAGCCGCCCGATAATGGCCGTGGCCGCGTTTTGCACCTCGGCGATGGAGTTCAGCGATTGGTCGCAGGGTGGGGGATTAATAGTCACCCCATTCTTATCCTTGCATGGCCTTGAGGCGCCCGGCAGTCCGTTCGCGTCCAGGTAACTTTGGAAATCGTTCGAAACGTGGTCGCCAGCCCCGAAATAAAACGAGGGGTTGGTGACCGCGTTATCAAAGGCATTCGCGAAGTCTATGCGGCTGTTGTTAATCTTCCGGATGTTCGCTCCAAACTGGACGGTGTGCCTTCCATGGATCCACGAAACGTCATCCGTGATGTTGTGGACGGGCGTCACGCGGGTGAGCGTATGGGTTTGGCTATTGAGTTGGAAGACGAAGCGAAAACTTATATCGTTCCCGTTGCTGTCCCCGCCGTCCGTGAATGCCTGGCGTGTTAAGCCGTACCGTAAGTTGTTCACCCAATTGTTTCCGATGGCCCAAGTGTGGCCGACAGCCAATCCCCGCGGATGGCTCCACACCACCGGGGAAGGCGTATCGGGGAGGTACTGCGCAGTAGTCTGATGATCATCGATGTAGTTCAGCCGGACGAAAAGGCCTTGCCTGCTATTCAAGCTATAGTCAAACCGCGCGACGCTCGAGTTTAGTCTTACGGGCGTAGGAGCATTGAAGCGGAAGCCACTCGTATTCAACTGATCCCCTACTGTCGTATCGTTCGCTGGATACTTCGCAGCGGCGGCAGCCAGTGCAGCCAGCGCGGCCGGGTTGATGCCAGCTGCTTGATATGCTTGTTGATTCTGAGCCAGGTTTAACGAGGCTTGCGGGGTAGCGTTACAGGCGGCATCTGTGCAGTATGTATAGTTTATAATTCCCTGTCCCAAAGTAGCCAAAGGAACAATTCTGGTCTTACCTGTCGATGTGGCGTCTCGACGGCCTTCATAACTATAGAAAAAGAACATCTTGTTCTTTAGGATCGGGCCGCCGAGCGCCCCGCCAAATGTGTTTCGAACCAACGGCGTACGGGGGGTCCCCGAGGCGTTGCTGAACCAGTCGTTCGCCTCGAAGAGCGTACCGCGGTAAAATTCAAATGCCGCCCCATGCCAATTGTTCGAGCCTGATTTGGTTATCAGATTGACTTGTGCACCAGCTGAACGGCCCTGGTTCGCGTTTCCGTTCGCCGTAGTGACGCGGAACTCTTCGACTGCCTCCGAGTTGAGACGCAGAACCGGACCCGACGTGATACTGCCTCCAAACTGGCCGATGACCTGAGTGTTGTTATTTGCGGCTATCGAGGCATTGCCGGTTTGCGCGTTGTTGATATCCACGCCGTCGAGCGTAACGTTCGACTGATCGGCCCGCGACCCGGTGACGTAGCCTTCCTGCGTGGTACCGGGCTGCAGACTGAGCAAATCCGACAGATTGCGCCCTTCCAGCGGAAGCTGACTAATTTGAGTTGAATCGAAAACGTTGCCGAGCGAGGCATCCTGGGTGTTAATGACGACGTCGTGGGCGCTGATGCTCACCTCAACTACTTCGCTCATCGCTCCTAAGCTCAATCGCACGTTGGTCTCGGTTTGCTTGCCGATTAAGGCTCGCACATTGTCCACGACCGTCTTGCTGAATCCCTTGGCCTCGACTTCGAGGCGGTAGACGCCCGGCGTAATCAAGTCAAAAATGTAAGCGCCCGTGTTCGATGACTCCACACTGCGCGCGGCGTTGGTCGCTACGTTTGTGAGCGTGACCTTTGCTCCAGGCACTGCTTTACCCTGCTGGTCTGTGACGGTTCCACCTATGGCGGAGGTCCCGGTCTGCGCCACCGCTACGCTAAACGCGAATAGGAACACAACACCCGTAATCAAAAGATTGCGCTTCATTGAAGACCATTCCATAAATTACCCCTTTCGCGCAACATGATTGAAGATCGAACTAAACTTAGAAGGAAGGCGCCGGAAAACTGATGAGCGATGCCGACTCACCGCCAACTCAAGACCTGAGCGAGATATAAGTTATCCCCCGGCAACCTTACCCACCACTCGCCTGCAGCTATCGTTGAGGTAGCTTTTAGAACAGGTTCCCCGGTAGGTCAAGTTGTTTCGATTTCGTTTCGATTTAATCCAGCCCTTTTTCAGATGCTTCGTACCGCAAGGACCAGTACTCGCCAGCTTCCGTCGCCCCCGCCCCAAGATTTCAAACCTCACCGAGGCGACATTCGTATCGGGTTAAGAAAGGGACATCCTTAGCGGATGGATCGTATCTGCGGCACACCAAATACACTTTATCTAGCCTAAATGCAACAGCTTGGCTTCGGTAATGGCAGGAATCGCCCGGATCGGTCCCAGGATCGAAGCGGACACCTTGCCGTCTACGCGAACAAGGGAGACAGCGTCGGCTCCGCTCTGGGCTTCGCGGCGGCCAAGAGCGAACGTAGCGATATTGACTCCCAGCTTCCCTAGAGTGCTTCCGATCTGGCCAATGACACCGGGTTCGTCGCGGTTCCTCAAATACAGGATGGTGCCTTCCAGTTGCGCCTCTAGCGGAATTCCTTCGATCTGGAGTACCCGTGGCGAGCCATCATGCAGTACTGTGCCTTCAGCGGTAAAGCCTGCTGCTGATCCGTTTTTTTCCGGCAGTGCGGAGACTTCCAAAGTGTTTGGGAAGCCATGTTCGCGCCGGCGAGTCTCTTCTTCCACGGTCAAGCCTCTTGCCGCGGCCACTGCGGGTGCATTGACGACGTTCACCTTTTCGTCCAGCACGGCGTTCAGCACGCCCGCCAGCACCGCGCTGCGAAGCAGATGCGTGCCCACCTCGGCCACTTCGCCCGCATACCGTATACGAATCCGTGCCGGCCTAGACGCCGCCGCTTGCGAAACCAGCGAGCCGAGCCGCTCCGCCAATTCTAGGTACGGGCGCACGCGCCGGTACTGGTCCGCCGAAAGCGCCGGCAGGTTCACGGCATTGCGAATGATTCCCTCGGACAGGTAATCCTTGATCTGCAACGCCACCTGCGTGCCCAGTTCTTCCTGCGCCTCGGCCGTGGAACCCGCGACATGGGGCGTGGTGATCACGTTCGGAAGCCCAATCAGCGGGCAATTTTTCGGCGGCTCTTCTGCGAACACGTCGAGGGCGGCTCCGGCAACGTGTCCGCTCTTGATTGCCGCCGCCAGGTCAGCTTCGTTGATGAGCTCCCCGCGGGCGGCATTGACGATGCGAACGCCCTTCTTCATTTTCGCAATGGACCCGGCGTTGATCATCTCCCGCGTCTGCGCACTTACCGCCGTGTGGAGCGAGATAAAGTCGCATTCGGCCAGAAGTTGATCGAGCGGCACCAGTTCCACGGACAGTTCTCGCGCTGCCGCTTCGCTGATGAATGGATCAAAGGCAACAACGCGCATATCGAAGGCTTCCGCCCGGGATGCCACTTCGCTGCCGATGCGGCCGAGACCGATGAGACCCAGCGTTTTGCCGCGCACCTCGGCGCCCGACGACGATTTTTCCCAGCGGCCCTCGCGCATACCCGCATCAAATTTTGGAAGCTGCCGGACAAGCGCCAACAACAACGCGAAGGTATGTTCGGCAACGCTGACGGAACTCCCGCCTGGCGTGCTCATCACCAGCACGCCGCGCTTGGTGGCCCCTTCCAGATCAATATTGTCCACGCCCACGCCCGCGCGGCCTACCGCGCGCAATTTTTTCGCCTGGTCCAGCAATTCCGCAGTGACTTTTGTCGCGCTGCGCACGATCAAGGCATCCGCATCGGCGATCTCTTTGCTCAGCGTATCGTTCGTCGTCAGGACAACGTTCCAGCCTGGCTGCTCGTTCAGCAGTTGCACGCCCCTTTCGCTGATCTTGTCCGCTACGATGACTTTCATGAGCTCCGTCGTCTCCTCCAGCGAGTTTGTCCCGCACAGTGTAAGAGATCAAAAGTAGCGAGCCGTTCGCGCTCTGTCAAATAAGTACGGCGGCACGCTGTGGCCGCCGCATCGCGTCATTCTTGCCTGTCCCCTTTCCTGGTCTGCTATATTCAAGGAAGTGAGGAGCTGAAGATGAGTTTTGCCGAAAAAATTCAGAAGGACCTGGTCGACGCTATGCGCGCGAAAGACGAACTGCGCCTCAGCGTCCTGCGGGGAATCAAGGCGGCCATCAAGCACAAAGAAGTCGAAAAGATTCGCG
>WNFQ01006122.1_pt1 | contig 12470 bp, 10 predicted proteins | sample 5400171 | NCBI WGS metagenome assembly WNFQ01 (sample SAMN13153356, study PRJNA577476) | soil metagenome | isolation source: 20 cm soil under Madrone tree | place: USA:California | collected 2016-06-14
CCGCCTTACACTGGGGCAAACGCACGGACCGTTCCGCACGCTCACCGTCAGTGTTAGAGCATTACGCCACTTTAACTTGGGTGGCTTTTGATCTTGCTACCGGTGTCGTCGGGAGGTGTACTTTCAGCACGCCGTCGCGGAATTCTGCCGTGACTTTCGTGCTATCGGCATCTTCAGGCAGCGTGAAGCTGCGTCGAAAAGTGCCATAGCATCGCTCGATGCGATGGAATTTCTTTTTGAGATCTTCCTTCTCGGTTTTGCGTTCTCCGGAAACGCTAAGAACGCCGTCTTCGACTGTGACCTTGACGTCATCCTTCTTCATTTCAGGCAGGTCAGCTTTAAGGAGATACCCGTGATCATCCTCGCTGATATCAACCTCCGGTGACCAATCTGCGACCGCCAGGCTGGGGATCTCGCCACTGCCCATTCTATTCGGAAAGCCGCCCAGGAAGAAAGGATTGAAGCGATTTTGTGTCGCTTGTTCCATCTCTCTTAGCGGATTCCATGTTATTACTTTATTCAATGTATTCATTTATTTTACCTTTCTGGATTGAGTTAAAGCCATCTTGGTGCATCGCGCTCACCGCTTATTGTCAGAGTCGACCCTAATCTTACGTACGTTGAGGAACAGACCGTCCTCGGGCTCTTCTGGGAGTCGGTTTTGATGGCGTTGCCGGTTCGGCTTTTTGCCGAGCTCGCGCTGAAGCGCAGTACGCGCTGTCCAAGACGGACGCGCGCGGGGCGCAATGTCAAATGTTTAGACGCCGCTCCAACAAACGCAGTGACCGAGGTTGAAACTCCAGCAATTGTCCGCACGCAGGTCGGAACCTCCCCGGCTTTTTCCATTCGCATCATTCATCTACGATGAGTGGAGCGTGCCGGGAAGCCGTGAATTAGCTGGGCAATCAAAAGCCAAGGTCGCAGCGCGTTATTTCGCTGTCCGCTGCTTTTTCTTGGCAAGCGCAAGGCGCTCCGTCTTCTTCCGGCGTTTTGCGCGTTTCTTGGCGTTGTCTCTGCCTTTGCTGTGTCCCATAGGTTTTAAGACTCACCTACTCGCGCCATCTCGTCACGTCGTAGTTTCAACGAAGACTGAAAGCAAATTCGCAGCGGATTCTGCGTCTGTGTTAGCGGTGCTTCGCAGCCGAAGTTTCCGGACGCCCCATCGGACGAAACCGAGGCCGACGTCTGCGTTGCTGCTGCGGTCGATGCGATACTGGCGCGGGCGCGTCCTGAACTTTGGTCGCTTGCTGATCCCGCGCTTCCGCCAGCGACCTGGCCGCTTGGCCGCCTCCTGGCGCGCGTCCCGCGTCGCGTGTGTTCATGATCTCGAATGTCCGAAAGAGCCCCGCCAGATCGATCACGTCGTTCGCGGCTGATCTCAAGATGTGTCCGAGGTTTGCGGCGACCGACGCGACTTCCACCCGGATGCCGTGCCGGCGCAGCTTGGTAGCGAGATAAGCGAAATCGGCGTCGCCAGTCACGAGAATCACAACATCGGGGCGCATCTCGATGGAAAGCTCGAGCGCGTCGATCGCCATCATCACGTCCACGTTCGCCTTGTAATGACCTTCCTCGGCGGGCGCGCCATCTTTGGTCACGACCATGAATCCGTTCGAGCGCAGCCAATGGACGAACTTGTTTTTCTTGTCCCGCTCCTCCTGCCACGTCGGGATGGTGGGCGGCAATCCGGCATACACCACCATCTCGATCAGATCACGTCCGGTGTTTGGGCCGGCGAGAAAATCCCGGAGCTTTAACCAATCGAGCCCGCGTCCCGCAGTCCGCACAGAACTGCCGACGTTCGATTCATCTACCAGCACCAACACTCGGGAACGAGCGTGAACATCTGAATCTTTCTTTCGCACTTGGATACGAATCAACTACATCTCCGCAGTTCTAGCGAGCACTACTTCTGCAAGTCAGATGTGATTTGACTCATTCCGCTCCCGCTCATTTGAAACTCATTCGCTTCCCAGCTCACTCGCCGCTACCCATCGCGGCTTTGCCTTCTATGTCGCTTTCCCCAAAAGCTCCATTCGACCAGTCGGTTTGTCATCTATGTCGCACGTATCTCTGCGGTTCCGGTCGCTGAATAGAGCCATGAGAACGACCGAATCAACGGAATTGTCGAAAAATCGAGGTTCCGCCTTTGCAAAAAAAGAGCCGCGCGATGGAACACATCACGCGGCTCCCAAAACAGCTCCGATAACTTACGCTATGCCAAGTGTGGCAAGCGTTGGCTCATCGATTACTGATGTTACCGCCAATCCGTTGTCGGCTTGGAAGGCTGCGATAGCCTCTCGGGTCATTGGCCCAAGTACTCCATCAATCGCCCCATCGTAATAACCGTCCCGCTGCAGCTGTGACTGCACATCGACGATTACCCGGTCAGGGGCCAATCCGTTGTAGCCGTAGATTGGGCCGTCGTATGCATAATAAGCGGACGGGGCGTAACCCCATGCCGGGAACCAGTAGCCCGCATTCCAGTAATACCAGCCACTGTTTACAAAGACGATCCGATCGTAATGGCTCCTCCACCAACCGCGATCGTGCCACTGTCTGTGGTAATTGCGGAATGCCGCATACTGTCGCCCGCTAAACGCGGCGCTATGGAAGTTATTGTTAATCGCAACATTTCTCCCACGATAATAGGCGAAGTTTCTGCCGCCATTGCCCGCTAAGTTGTTGCGAGCACGAAACGCGGCAGCATTGCGATCGCGATTGACTTCGACGTTCCTCGCCCGATTAATTGCAACGTTTCTCTCGCGATTGGTCGCCAAGTCTTTGCGTGCACGCAACTCGGCCGCATTACGATTACGGTTGACCTCGACGTTCCTTGCCCGATTAACTGCGACGTTTCGCTCGCGATTGACCGTCGCATTGCTCCGCGCGCGAAACTCTCGATTACTCGACACGTTTCGCTGGCGAGACGCGCGCATCCGGGCCTCTTGCTGGACCACCCTGTTTGGATGAGTGCGTGCCGTCATGTAGGTCCGCTGCCTGGATGGCGCGGTTGCAGTAAGACGGTGTGCGCCAGTCATCGCGCCGGTGTTCGCAGGTCTTGCCGCCCGAACATTCGCGGTTCGATGCGCCTGCGCTCTATCAGGTCTTGTGTTGTGAGTTGGTTGACCCCACGCCGTGAGCGTCAGCGCGAGGCTTCCGAGACATATTGAACATAGTGTTCGTTTCATAGTTTTTTTCCCTTAATTTTCCGTTGAGACCTTTAGACAAGGTCTGCGTTTCAATTATTCAACCCCGTTAAGTATTCTCCGGTTGCGCCTTGGAAATCGGCTTGTCCCTCTCGTCAAACAAAAACGGGACACCGTGATCTAACTGCGCAACGAAGAAGCCGTTACCGATCACGCCCTGCGCTGCGGCGCGTACCGCACCCGCCACAACCACCCTCAAGGACTCACCTGCTCAACCTCTGTTTTGATTTCTGAGAATCCCGCTTGTTTCAATTGCTGATTCAACCCGGGAAGATCCGATTCGAGTAATTTATGCCACGCGTCCATCATAGGTCCGACTTTTGTATCGAGATCCGCGACAGCGGCCTTGACTGCGGCTGTCGGTGCAGCATCTGCGCCTTGGATATCGTTGAACAGTCGCGTCGTCGATTCCAAAACGAAAAGCGATGGTGGAGCTCCTGACCGCGGATGCGGCGGCCCGAACTTCATGAGTGTTTGAGCAAAGGCCTCCAGTTTTTGCGTGACGTCAGATCGCTCCGCCGCCTTTGCTCTGAGTTTCGTTAATTGCTCCGCGATGTCGTCGAACTTTTTGCCCATCGGGGCGAGCTTGAGCCGAAGCTGATACAACTGCCACGAGAGATCGAACTGTTCCTGAAGGGCGGCGGCCGACGCTTTGACGCGTGGATCCATTGCGACGGTCAAGGGTTGGCTGAAAGTTTTTCCGTTAACCGTCAACATAACCGTGTAATCACCCGGCGCGGCCCATGGTGATGTCGCCGCCGGTGCCGTATTGCGATACGTCGCGGACATCGGAAAGGCCGGTTCCACATCCGGAACCGGTGTGTAATGCATATCCCATAGAAACCGATGCATGCCTGCTTTTGTGGAAACCGATTGCAGCGGTCGAATCCAGTAGCTCGGAATCTTGAGCCGCTTTGGGTTCGCCCGAACCGGCGCATCCGCGCTCGAATATTGTCTTACCGACTGGCCGCTGCGATCTTTGACTTCGATGGTTACCGGACCACTCGCATCTTTCGAAAGGAAATAATCGATCATCGCTCCGTCTGGCGGATTTTCTCCAGCCGGTTCGTCCGGCGGCAGCGGCGTGTCGGTGTTCAGGTTCGCGCGAACGCGCAACGCAGTCTGCGGTTTAAACAGCAGATTCTCGCGCTGGCTCCTGTTGAGTTGCCGCAGCGGCGTGATGTTGTCGAGGATCCAGAACCCGCGACCATGCGTCGCCACGATCAGATCGTCGTTCTTGATAATAAGATCGCGGACGGAAGTCGCTGGCAGATTCAATCGCAACGACTCCCAGTTCGCGCCGTCGTCAAAGGATACGTAAGCGCCTTGTTCGGTTCCGGAGAACAGCAGGCCTTTGCGTTCCGGATCTTCGCGAACTGCGTTGACGATTTGGCCGGCCGGAATTCCGTTCGCAATCTCCGTCCACGTTTTGCCGCTATCGTCCGTCGCAAAAATGTGCGGCCGCAAATCGTCGATCCGCATGGTATTGACCGCCGCGTAAGCGGTGTTCGAGTCGAAATGTCCGGCTTCGATCAGCGAAATTTTCTGCCACGCCGAAATGCCTGCCGGCGTCGCGTTGGTCCAGGTTTTTCCAGCATCGGTCGTGAGATGAATCAAACCGTCGTCGGTGCCGCACCAGATTCGGTTCGCGTCGAGCGGTGACGGCGCAACGGTGTAAATCACGCCGCGCCTATGAGCCTGCTTTGTTGCATCTTCTTTGTATTTTCCAATGCTCGCAGGCAGCTCGTAATTGGGTCGCGACAAATCCGGGCTAATCTTTTCCCAGTGGTCGCCACGATCGCGTGTTTGCCATAGCGTGTTTCCGGCGAAGAAGAGCAAATGCGGATCGAACGGCGAAAAGACAACCGGCTCGGTCCGCAACATCCGGAAGTCTTCTGTTTGCACCGGCACCGGAAGTATATTTTGCGCCTGACCGGTGCGTCGATCGAATCGAGTCAGCTTACCGCCAATGATAATGTCTGGATCTAGTGGATCGGCAACGACGTAACCATATTCCTCTGCCGCGACCGGCTTCCAATCGCGGAACGTGATCTCGCCTTCATCGCCCCGGCTTTTGATTCCGACCGAACCGCTTTCCTGTTGTCCGCTGTAAAGCCGGTACGGAAATCCGTTGTCGGCGCTAACGTGATACAACTGCGCAGTCGACTGGTTATACCACGAGCTCCAACTTTTGCCGCCGTTCACAGTCACGATCGCGCCCTGATCCGAACCAAGCAGAATGATGTCGGAGTTGTTCGGATTGATCCAAACGTTTTGATAATCGTCTCCGCCCGGCGCGCCGCGCCAACCGTCCCAGGTTTTGCCGCCGTCCGTCGATTTCCAACAAACCACGCTGGCCGAGTACACGATCTGCGGATTTTTTGGATCAAACCGCACCACCGGCAGATCGCCACCGCCGATTCCAAGTCCCGGCCGCGGATCGTCGGTTGTTCCGCGCCACGTTTCGCCGGCGTCGTCGGAGCGATACAGTTTGGCGATCGTTTTTGTCCGGACCGCGGCGAACAATGTTTTCGGAGCGCTCGGCGCAATCGCGATGTTCGCCTGCACGATGTTGCCCGGCAGTCCTCTGCGTAATTGTCGCCATGTCTTGCCGCCATCGGTGGATTTAAAAACGCCGCCGCCGTCTCCGTTGAACACTCCATTTTCCCATGGGCCTTCGCGCGATTCCCACAGCGCCGCGTAAACAACCTGCGGATTGCTCGGATCGATCTGCACATCGCTCGCGCCGACGTTCTCATCGCGATAAAGAACTTTTTCGAACGTTTTCCCGCCGTCGAGCGATCGATAAACGCCGCGTTCTTCGTCAGGCCCGTACGGGTGACCGGCTACCGCCACGAAAACGCGGTCCGGATTTTTAGGATCGACGACCAACTGCGCGATCTGCTGTCCGTCGCGCAATCCTAAATGCGTCCACGTCTTGCCGGCGTCGGTCGATTTATAAATGCCATCACCGACCGAAAGATCAGGCCGATGCAATCCTTCGCCGCTACCGACATAAATAACGTTGGGATTTGAGGGAGCGACCGCAATCGCACCGATGGAGGCTGTAGGCTGATCGTCAAAGATTGGCTGCCATGCGCGTCCATAATCGATCGATTTGAAAACGCCGCCATTCACCGGCGCCATGTAGAAGACGTTCGGCTGTGATGGCACACCGCAGATCGCGCGCGTCCGACCGCCGCGGTAAGGTCCAATGTTTCGCCAGCGCAGAATCGAATCGAACTCGCCCGCGCGCGATTCAGCGATTGTAAAAACTAAGAGCGAGACGATGACGATGGGATTGCGAATCGAACTCATGGCATGAACCGGCCACTCTCTTCTGTGTCCCGAAATTCGCAACGTGCGTTCTCCTCTCCTCCTCACCCGAGGAAAGGGTGAGGGCGAGAAGTCGCACAAATCCGCAATCCGCGCTTGTGTTCCAACTGCTGAATTCAGAGTTGAGCGTTCGGCGTTGGGCGTTCGACGTTTGCTTCCTTCTGATTCCGGCTCAACATCTCAGCCTTTCAATCTTCTATCATGCTATCCGCGATAATCTTCGATCTCGACGGCGTGCTCGCCGATTCCGAGCCATGGTGGAGTAAGATCGACGCAGAATTACTCGCTGAGTACGGCGTGACGTATCGCGGTGAATACCACCAGAACGTCGTCGGAGTGAGTTACCGGCTCGCGGTCGAGTTTTACAAGAAAGCCTTTGGGCTCTCTGTGGCCACTGACGAAATGATGAGGCGCCGCGGTGAGATCGCGACCGAGTTCTTTGCCAATCGCGTCGGCTTGTTTCCTAACGTCAAAGAAGTGTTGGAAGAACTGCGGCAGATGAAATTGCATCTCGCCGTCGCCACAAGCTCGGTTAGTGCGTCCGCGCGACCCTTTTTAGATCGACATCAACTAACCGGATTTTTCAAGGTCATTGTTACCGGCGAAGAAGTTGAACGCGGCAAACCCGCTCCCGACATTTACCTGTGCGCCGCGCAGAAGCTTGGAATCCTCGCTGACACATGTCTTGTGGTTGAGGACGCGCTTCCCGGTGTCGCCGCGGCCAGGGCGGCGAGCATGCGCGTCGCCGCGATCCCCGACCGGCGCTTTGTCGATCCTGACGAATACGAGAAGAAAGCCGATTACGTTCTCAGTAGTTTGAAAGAATTACCGGCGCTGGCCCGAAAACTTGTGGTCGCCGAATAACCACCACCACGTCGACTCCTAATTTCCTCAAGTTCCGCCGCAAACGGCGTAGCCTTGAGCGCGCAAGTCGTCGGCCAAGTCTTTTTCCATTTGAACAGCATATTCGTACGGCATCGGGTTCAGATGTTCGAACAGATCGGGCAACAATCGAACACCATATTTCCTGACCAGCCGGGCCGATTTGTACCCGTTCTTATGATTTTCAAATCGATGATCGACCGGCAATCCGGTCATTCCAACGTACACCGCCGGTTTAGATGGATCCCGCGCGGGATTGCGCCGCAAGATCGACAAATCCTTCAGTGCAGCTTTCGAGAGTAGAACGACATAAACGTTATGATGGAATTCGGGTTCGGATAAACGCACCCGTGTCTGCTTACGACGACGCACCGGGACCGTGTAACTCGGAGAACAATCACCAGCAACTGATAACCTAGGGCGTGCCGCAGCGCGCACTCGCGCTCAGTCTCTCAACAATCAACTCTCGACTATGCACATCGTAAGTTTGCGGCTTTCTTTGGACGTGCCGGAAACCAGGATTTTGCCGCCGAGTCAAAGCATTCGCGGCGTCCTGGCGCCCGTCGTAACCCCGTTCAAGGCCGATCTTTCGCCTGACTGCGAACGATTCATCAGGCACTGCCAATGGTTACTTTCCCAGAACTGCGGGCTGGCCGTGTTCGGAACCAATAGTGAGGCGAACTCGATGTCAGCCGCAGAGCGGATGAAATTGCTCGATACCCTCGTCGCGGCCGGCATCGATCGCTCGCGCATGATCCCGGGCACCGGTTGCTGCTCGCTCACCGAGACAGTGGAGCTCACTGCGCATGCGGTAAAGCACGGTTGCGCCGGTGTGCTGATGCTGCCGCCTTTTTACTATAAAGCGGTCAGCGAAGAAGGTCTCTACCGTTACTTCAGCGAAGTGGTGCAACGCGTCGGCGACACGCGTCTCAAAATTTACCTCTACCATATTCCGCCCGTGGCGATCGTCGGTATCACACCAAAATTGGTCGAGCGCCTCCTGAAAGCTTATCCAAACACAATCGCCGGGATGAAAGACAGCTCAGGCGATTGGAACAACACCAAAACTTTTCTCGACGCGTTTGCAGAAACCGCCCGTCCAGCTCGGACTGGGTTCGACTTATTTGTGGGCAGCGAGTCGTTCCTGCTCGCCAACATGCGCAATGGGGGTGTGGGCACGATTTCCGCGACGGCCAACGTGAATCCGGCGGCGATTCACGAGCTGTATGCTTGTGCTGTAGCGTCCGCTGTCTCAGCGGATCTGGATCTGGAAGAGCAACAATTAAAATTAGACGTCGTGCGTGATGTATTCAGTAGCAGCAGGTTTCCAATTAAAATTAGACGTCGTGCGTGATGTATTCAGTAGCAGCAGGTTTCCATCCATGATCGCGGCGTTGAAGCAGGCTATCGCCATCTACCGGAACGATCCGAAGTGGGCCAGCGTGCGGCCGCCGCTGGTCGAGCTCGCGACAGAGCAGACAGAATCGCTTGCCGCGGAATTGAAAGCGATCGGGTTCGCGATGCCGGGCATCGGTGCGACTTCAAAAGTAAGAAGGGCGGCTAAGGCGCTGGAACGCTAAGGAAGACAGGCGCGTAAGTCACCGGAAGTTGTCGGTAGCTAACTCTTATTTGACTCGCCGATTCGACGACGGATCCACGAAGGATTTCTGCAACAGTCGAGGATTGCGCGAACCCTGACGACATCAGCTTCCACGCGGTAATAAATTGCGAACGGAAGGCGCTTACTCAGGCTGCGGTGGTATCCAAGAACTTTGACGTGAACCCCAGCGTTCCTAGCCAATAGATCGACATCCGCCAGAAGCGAATCGCGGAAGTAACTCCCCAAGTCGGGTGCTTGACTCTCGTAAAAGCGATATCCTGCAATTAAGTCTTCCCGCGCCTCCGGAAGGATTTCGATCCTCACGAAGTTCGACGACGAATGTCCGCTTTAGCTGTTTCCCAGTCGATGAATTTCGATTTCCCTGATTCGATAACGCGTTCGCGGTCGCGCAGCGCTTTTTCGTGCCACGCTGGCGACTTTAGCGCTTCAGGTTTCGACGATAAGCTTTGCCAAAGCGCTTCCATCGTTTGGAGCTTCTCTTCAACGCTCAGCTTTGGAATGGCTGTTCGGATTTCCTCAACCGTGCTCACGCTGAAAGTGTAATCGACAGAGAAGCAAACGTCCAACGTTCAACGCCCAACGTGCAACTACTTTGTCTATGCGGGCAGGCCTTTCCGCGCGATCAGTTCCATCTGCTCGCAGAAAAAGCCCAGCTCATTGAGCGTAGTGTAAACGTTGGGGGTGATGCGAATACCCTGGAATTCTTCGTGCATGATCGGAACGGTGAAGATGTGGTGTTTGTCGAATAGATATTTCGTCACCGCTTCCGGATTGGTGCCATCGATGTGCACGTTGGCGATGGCGCATGATTGATTTGGATCGAATGAAGTGTTGAACCGAATTTTGGGCACGTCTTTCAGTCGATTCATCCAATAACGCGACAGATAACGTAACCGCGCTTCCTTGCGTTTGCCTCCTATCCCATTGTGAAAGAGAAGCGCTTCACCAATGGCGAGCTTCGGCGCGGCCGAGTGGGTGCCGATCTCTTCGAATTTGCGGATGTCCGATGCCTGCTTGGATTCCGCGGCCATGAGCGGCCAGAGTTTATCGATTTTATCGCGCTTGACGTAAAGCATGCCGGTGCCCTTCGGCGCATAGAGCCATTTGTGCAGACTGGTGCCGAAGTAATCGCAACCGAGATCGCTCTGTTTGAAATAGAACTGGGCGAAGGAATGCGCGCCGTCTACGATGGTCTCAATGCCGTGGGCGCGCGCCATGTCGCAGACCGCTTTCACCGGAGTGATCTGGCCGGTGATATTGATCTGGTGCGAGATCAGAACGAGTCGGGTGCGGTCGGTGATTCCTTTTTCAAACGCGGCGGCGATCTCGCTGAGATTCTTTGGCGGAATCGGAATCTGAATCAGCTTGAGCTTGAGATTTTCCCGTTTTTCGCGCTGACGCAATGTGGTGAGCATGCGCGGGTAGTCCTGGGTCGTGGTGAGAATTTCGTCGCCGGCTTTGAAGTCCATGCCCATGAGCAAAATCTCGAGCGACTCAGAAGCGTTGCGTGTGATCGCGATCTGTTCGCGATCGCAGCCGAATAGCTCGGCCAGGCCAGTGCGAATCGTTTCCGATTGCGGTTCGAGGATTTGCCACATCGTGTAAGCGGTGGCGTCTTCCTGTTCCCAGATGTAACGAACGAGCGCCTCGGTCACGATCCGCGGGCTGGGCGAGACGCCGCCGTTGTTCAGGTTGATAATGCCGCGTGTGACACTGAACGAGTTTTGGATAGTGGCCCAGTAGTCTTCATCCGTGGCCGCTACTTCAGGCGTGAGATGCGCGACAGTCTTCGACGCGGCTTCGACGTTTCTTAATAACGAGCCGATCGTTGCCGAAGAAAGCGCCGCCAGGCCGAGACTTTTGCCCGCGATGGAAATGAAGTCCCGACGGGTGCGCTTGCGAGTGGCAGAATTCGGGCTCGTCATGAGATGGGCAGCATTAAGAAAAGAATGGAGCTGACGGGATCAGCGACATAGAAGGTAAAGTGACGAGGGTAGGAGCGAGTGAGCCGGGAGGCGAGCGAGTTTCAATGAAGCGAGTGGGACGAGCGACATGGACGGCAAAGCCGCGAGGGTAGCGGAGACCGAGGCGGGGGCCGAGGGAATCAAAATCGCGTCGCGTGCGCACGTGTGCCAGCACTAATCAAAGCGGTTCCGGTGCCGGCGTGCAATCATTGTCTTCGAGAGCCGGGATTGGCATTGGGCTTAACATTAAGCAAGCGCGCTGTAGCGCGGCTGCCTGCTCGCGAACGGAGCCGACGGGAGTCGAGCGACATAGATGGGCAAACCGACAGGTCGAAATGAGCGGGAGCGAATGAGTCAAAACTTTCGGAGTGTCAGCCGCAAAAACTGTAGCGGCAGGCGTGTCGCCTGCGATTCTGGTGGGAAAGCGGCAGCCTTCGATCATCGAATTTCTAATGATAAGCCGCCCCGCTGTAGCGTGCGCTGTCTCAGCGCAGGATGAAATGAATTTTGGATCTACTCCGCTAACGACTCCGATAAATCGCGAGCAGGCAGGCGGACTCTACAGCTCTTTTCCTGGCTTCCGGATTGGAGTGAGCGTTTCTATTGCAGAAAAATCTGCATGTTCTGAAAGTCAAAGGTCACTGCATAGGGCTTGAAGAAATCGTGGCCGACCATGCCCGCAAGGTGAAAGCCAAACATGTTTTCCCAAGGAAACGGTCCATCGTAGAGACCCGGGACGTTCTCTTCCTTTATGTCTCCGAAGGAAACGTGATGCACGGTGTACGGCACGATCTTCAATTTCCCGCCTCCGCCGGCTCCTTCCGAAGCTTTGTTTTCCTCCAGCTTGATCCCGGCTTCCTTGATAACCGACTCGGCCAGTTTAACTCCCGCGCCCATCAGTCCTGTGTCAACGAAGAGGAGCGTGGGCGGAAGTGTCTCGACGCGACCCCACCCCACCATGAAATGGTCGCTCGCCATCCAGATAGGAACCGCGACTTTCTTGCCTGGTGATTTTTTAAACTGTTCCAGGCTTTCAACATTCTTTCGGCGCAGCACAAGCTCGCCGCGCGGATAATCCATCGTCGTTAGGAAATGATAAAACAGAGTAGTCCCGATGATTCCGTCGATTTGTTTCACGCCGAATCCTTTCGAGAGTTGGCGTAATGGAAGCATCGCAACGGGCAGATTTTTGATCGTCCAGTCGCCGACGGTGAGTGACTCAATCCGCCCTTGCTGGACCTCGGCGTGCTGCCCGCCGGAAAAGGTCCCTTGTACCGCGCCGAACTGCGGGACGCCAAGCTCCTTGGCGAACTCCGTGTCGAGCGCGACCTCCGAACCACCGGTATCGATGAAGAAGGTGACTTCGTCGCCGCCGTTGACGCGCACACTGACCACCGGCAGCGGCTCGGTTTTTACGAACTTCAGACGCGTACTCGTGCCGTTGCCATGCAATTCATA
>WNFQ01002886.1_pt1 | contig 12466 bp, 7 predicted proteins | sample 5400171 | NCBI WGS metagenome assembly WNFQ01 (sample SAMN13153356, study PRJNA577476) | soil metagenome | isolation source: 20 cm soil under Madrone tree | place: USA:California | collected 2016-06-14
AACACCTCGCGGGCGTCGAGCCGGCCGACGGCGGCGCCGGTGCGCGGGTGGATCAGGTCGTAGCTCGCCCCCTCCTCCACCGCCCGCATGAACGCGTCGGTCGCCGCCACCGAGATGTTGAAGTTCGTCACCTGGGTGAGGTCGTCCTTGCAGGCGATGAACTCCAGGATGTCGGGGTGGTCGACCCGCAGGATGCCCATGTTGGCGCCGCGCCGCGTCCCGCCCTGCTTCACCACGTCGGTCGACGCGTCGTACAGCTTCATGAACGACACGGGACCGGAGGCCACGCCCATGGTGGAGCGCACGACGTCGTTTTTGGGCCGCAGCCGCGAGAAGGAGAACCCGGTTCCGCCACCCGATTGGTGTACCAAGGCCATCGCCCGCAGCGTGTCGTAGATCCCGCTCTGGCCGTTCGAGAGCGCGTCCTCCACCGGGAGCACGAAGCAAGCGGAGAGCTGGCCCAGCGGCCGCCCGGCGTTCATGAGCGTGGGCGAATTCGGCATCCAGACCCGGGTGGCCATGAGCTCGAAGAACGTCTCCGCAAGGCCTTCCACGGCTCTGTCGGAGGCCCCGTAGTGTCGATCCGGCTCGGCGATGGTGCGCGCGACCCGCCAGAACAGGTCCTCGGGTCGTTCGACCGGCTTGCCCTGGTCGTTCTTGACCAGGTAGCGGCGCTCGAGCACGGTGATGGCGTTGGGGCTCAAACCGAGTGTGCCGGTGCGGCTGGAAGCAGTCATGCGGGCTCGTCCCTCGCGGAGGTGAGCTTGCTCACCAAACGTGTGGTATGTATGAAATTTACTGCGCGCGGATCAAAAAGGCGCGGAGGGTCAAGGTAGACCGTTAAGCCGGCCCGAGCAACACCTCGCGAGAGCGCCACCCCCACGGCACATCCAACAATTCACATCACAAAGTTGTTCCAGCGATCGGGAACGTCCCCGCGCGGTGGCGCTGTGCCTCGGCCACGTAGTGCTCCCAAGTATCCCGGATGCGCGCTCGCAGGGCCTCGTCCACCGGTCGGGTGACGCGTGCCGGCACCCCCACCACGAGCGAGCCCGGGGGCACCCGGGCGCCTTCGGGCACGACCGCCCCGGCGGCGACCACGCTGCCCGTCCCGATGTGGACGCCGTTCAAGAGCACGCTGCCCATGCCGATGAGGCAGTCGTCCTCGATGGTGCACCCGTGCAAAATGGCGCGGTGCCCCACCCCGACTCGCGCGCCGACGCGCGCGGGGAGGTCCGCATCGACGTGCACGATCGTGCCGTCCTGGAGATTGCTGTTTTCGCCGATCACGATGGCGGCCATGTCCCCGCGAAGCACGGCGCCGTACCATACGCTCGCATGCGCGCCCAGGGTGACGTCCCCCAGCACGATCGCGCCGGGAGCGATGAACGCCGTGGGATGGATGTTGATGGTTACTGCCTCACCGGTTGGAAATTCCATTGGACCCACGCGTCCACCGGCTCACCGTTCTTCTGAGCGGGGTTCCAGCGCAGGGTCTTCGCCATGTCCAGCGCCTGGTTGTTGAACGTGTCGAGGTTGGAGGGTCCGAACACGCGCGCCTCGAGCGTCGCACCGTCCTTGGACACATGGATCAGCAGGATGGCCTGGCGCGGGAAGATGGTCGCATCCGAGGACACGGGGATCCGTGTCAACGACAGCGGCACCGGGCGCGTGTCGAAGCAGAGATTGTCCTGGTTGTAGGCGGGTCCATACTGCTCGCACGGTCCGGCGTTCGACCCTCCTTCACCCGATCCGAGCTGTAGCTCGACCCGCACCGTGGACGGCGCACCGGGCGTGATGACCACCTGGCGGTCGTACGGCTCGAACCCGGTCGCCCGCACGGCGAGGCGGTACGTGCCGGGAGGCAAGTCACCCTGCGCGCCTCGAAACGGCATCCCGTTGAGCGTGACGCGCGCGCCCTGGGGCAGTCCCTGGAGCGTCAGGTGCCCAAGCGTCCCGGGAGGGACCATGCGGGTGCGGGCGGTGTCGGCGTGAGGTACCGCGGCCGTGGTCTGGGCCGTGTCGAGCGCGGTCGGGACCCCGGTGTCGGACAGCAGGCGCTGGGCAAGGGTGTCGCGAGGTGCGGCCGATGCGGAGTCCCCCGAAGCGGCTCGGGCGAAGAACAGCAGGCCTTTCTTGTACGCGTACAGAGCGGGGGCGCCCAGGCCAATGGCCAGGACGACCACCCAGAGCGCGATCCCGGCGGCGACCGAGCGTCGGTGGTGGTCGCCCGCCCCGGGCTCGCCGGAGACGCGCGGCAGCGGGGTGGTGAGCGCGGACGCCATCCGGACTCCCGCCAGGGAAGGAATGGCTTTGGTGGCAGCGGTCGCGAGCCCGACGGCCGCCAAGCCGCCCCCCGCCTCGAGCACCTGCACGAGATCATCGGCGCCCTGAAACCGCTCATCGGGAGCCTTCGCCATCATCTTCCGGATGATCTCGAACACGGTGCGTTGGTCGTAGGTCTCGAGCGGCGGGGTGGGGATTTCCTCCATGATATGCTTGTAGCCGATCGAGAACGAGTCCTCCCCGTCGAACGGCACGCGGCCGGTGAGGCTCTGATAGCCGACGACACCGAGGGAATAGATGTCGGAGCGACCGTCGAGCGCCTGGGCGCGCGCCTGCTCCGGGCTCATGTAGTGCGGCGTGCCGATGGACATCCCGGTGCCCGTCAGCTTGCCGCCCGACGCCGCCTTCGCGATCCCGAAATCCGTGACCACGGCCAGCCCGTGCTCGTCGAACATGATGTTGTCGGGCTTGATGTCGCGGTGCACGATGCCGCTCTTATGCGCGTATGCGAGGGCGCGCGCCACCTGGACCAGAATCTGACGAATTTCGGCTGGGGGTAGCGTGCCGCGCGCGGCGAGCACCGACGAGAGCGGCTTGCCGCGCAGGAACTTCATCACGAAATAGATCACCCGGCCGGATTTGCCGACGCGATAGATCGGGATGATGCTGGGGTGCTCGAGCTTGGCGGACGTACGAGCTTCGCGCTGGAACCGCTCGACGAACTCTTTGTCGAACGCGAGCGAGAACGGCAGGACCTTGATCGCCACGTCGCGCTCCAGCTGCTTCTCGCGTGCCTTGAAGACGATGGCCATCCCGCCGCGGCCCAGCTCTTCGAGGATCTCGTACTCGTCCTTCAGCTGCTCCCGCACCAGATCGAGCTCCGTGGCATCGACCTGCTGGTCGCGTACGGCGGCCACCGGAGTCGTATGCGCCAGATCCAATCCGCAGGAGCGGCAGAACTTGCTGGCGTCGTCGTTCTGGGTGCCGCAGCGGGAACAGTACATCAATTCTCCGAAGGGTCGCGGAAACTTAGGGATTCGTCGGACGACGTGTCAACTCGCGACACCGCCCCGCGTGCTCAGAAGTCGGAGGCGAGAGCCGCGTACACCTGTGTGCGCCGCGGGATACCCGAGGGCGGATCGGCGAGCGGCTGCGCGACCCCGAGTCGCACCGACAGGGGGAAGTCGTAGCTCGCCGTCAGCACGCCGGCCAGCTCGAGTCCGGCGGAGCGCAGCCGGGTGAGGCGCGGCGACGTGCCGGGCGCCCAGGCGTCACCGGCGTCGGCGAACAGGTTGAGCCAGAGCTTGTCGACGCCGAGGGGAAGGTGGCCGAGCGCGCGGCCCACGAGCGCGAGCGGCATCCGATACTCCAGGCTGCCCGCGACCGCGCGCTGGCCGCGCAGCTCCCCCGACGCGTACCCGCGGATGGGAAAGGCGCGCGTCGCGTTGAGCGTCGGCGCGAAGAAGAAGTTCACGCCCTGCGGTGACACGCCACCAACCCGGAACAGGGTGCCGAGTGGCCCCGTGGTGGTGCCTGCCAGGAGCCGCAGCGCCAGCACATGGTGGGCGAAGCCACCCAGGCCCGGGACGCGTGCGTACAGGGCCAGCCGGGAGCGCACCTCGTTCGACCAGCGGGTGGTGCCCTGCTCGTCCCGCCGCCGATAGGTCGCGGACCAGGTGAACCCGTTCTCCGGTGAGATCGAAAGGGCCCCGACCACCAGCCGTGACAGCGTGAGCGTCACCGACCCGCCGACGAGATTCTGGGTCTCGCACCCCACGCAAATGGCGGCCAGCGAGGTGTCGGGGATCGTGGCGAAGCGGGTGCGCTCGAACTCCAGCGCGGCCCGCACGCTTGCCAGCCTGCGCCAACGGCGCGTCACGAACGACGCGCCAAGCGCGGCAAAGTGGTCGAGCTCCGAGACAGTGACATTCGGTGCGCTTGGCGGCGATCCAAGATCCGCCCAGGACGCCCAGGCCGACAGGTCCAGCGTCGGGTTGCCCAGCACCGACGACACCAGCGCGAAGTCGCCCGCGGCGCGGAACGGGTGCGGCGAAATGTACAGGTCCGCGGCGTAAGCGAACCGGCCCAGGGCGTCCGTCCCCGCCGTAAGCGCGCCGCCAAACCGTCCCGTGGGTCCGGCGTTGTCGAACAGCGGGATCCAGAAATGCGGACGCAGCGACGGCCACATGGTGTAGCCGGTCTCGGTGAGCGGCACGGCGGGTGCGGAGTCGAACCGCAGCGGCCCGGGGAAGGTGACCGGCGCAGCTCCCTCGACCACCGGCGCCCGGCGCAGTTCCCAGCCGCGCGCCCTGAGGGCGGCATACAGCAGGGTACCGTCTGGGAGTGGCGCTGGTGCCCGGGCGCCGAGCGGCTCGTTGGTGAGCGGTTGCGCACCACCCGACTCGCGCCAACGATACACCTGCGGAATTCCGGTCGGGTCGGCGACGAACCAGATCTCACCGCCGGACGTCCACACCACGTCGGCAATGCTCCCGCCGGTCTCGACGAGCACCGCGGCCGCTGCGGGAGAGTCCGCCGGCCAGCGCACCAGCGCCCAGCGGCCGTCCACGCTCCGGCTCCCGGCCGCTCGGCGCCCGTCCGGCGATGGCACCACGTCCTGCCACACGGCGCCCGGCGGCAGATCCGGGGCGGGAACGGTCGGGCGAGCCGAGGCGGGGCCGAGCGCGATGGCGGCCAATCGGCCCCCGCCCGCGGCGGGGGCGACCAGCCGGGCGCCGCGCGTCGCGCGCCGCCACGCCCGGCCCGGGACCCAGCGGTACAGGTCGCTCCTGATCCGCCAGCGGCTGGTGAAATCGAGCTGCGTGACCACCAGGGTGTCCCCCTGCCAGTCGTAATCCACGCCTCCGTTGACGCGGCGCGCCGCAAGCGAGCGCCCAGTCGTGGCATCGACCACGCGCACCACGCTCGTCCCCTTACCGTCGTCCCGCACGTACGCCGCCCGCCGTCCGTCCGGCGATATGCGCGGCACCGGCTCGGTTCGCAGCAGGCTGTCGAGCACATGTGCCGCGGGCGGCGGCCCGCTCGTCCCGGGCGGGTCGGGTGCGGTCCCACGCAGCCATTCGCTCCCGAGTGTGCGTCCCGGCGCCACCCGCGCGACCTGGCGCCCCACCCGGAACGGAATCAGCTGCCCGGACGTCGCCTCGGCGAACCGCGGCACCACGGAGTCTCCCGCGCTGCCGGCGAGGTAATGAAGGAAGCGGCTGCCATACGCGTACGGGACGAGGCCGTCCGCCCAGCGCGTGAAGAGGGTCGCGTTCCACGGGGACCGCGCCGTCCCCGCCGCGTGGTCCGCGCCCAGCACCTGGGTATGGAAGCTCCCCCGTACCCGCCCTGCATTCGTGAACTTCGACTCGTAGTACGTCGCGAGCCCTTCGATCACCCAGCTCGGCTGATACTCGTTCGGGAACAGCCCGGGGGCCCGTCCGAAGACGCGCTGCAGCCCGCCCCACAGCCCGCGCGAGCGGTCGAGGTGAAACACGTGTGCCAGCTCGTGCGTGGTCACGAGGCGCAGCCAGTTGTCGAAGAACAGGAGTCCGTGGTCGCCGGCGGGCGGCGCGGCGAAGATGGTGATCCGGTTCGTGGGAAAGACAGTGGTGAAGCCGTTTGCGGCGTCGATGTCGTCGGCCAACGTGATGTCCACGACGCCGCGCGGCGGGTGCAGCTCCGTGGCGAGCAACCCGTAGGACCGCTCCGCTTCGCGCGCCTGCGTGAGCGCCGCGTCGCGGTAGGCAGGCCGGAAGTGGATGCGGAAGTGGGGCGTGTGCAACGTGCGCCAGCTGCCAGACGGATCGACTTGGGCCTCCGCGCGGCCGGCGACCAGGATAAGAAACAGAATGCGGAACGCGGAGCGCGGAACGCGGAACATAAATGGAAGGTCGAGGCAGGACGCCGACCTCCGGCTGCTGCTTCGCGTTCCGACCTCCGCGTTCCGCGTTGTCAAGGATCCCTTGCCCGATCCCGCAGAAACGCCTCGATACCGGCGACAATCCCTCGCGCATACCGCCACTGTCCGTCCTCGCTGGCGAGCACCGCCTCCTGCTCGGGCAGCATGATGAACAGCCCCTCGGTGAGCGCCGCAGGCATCCAGGTGGGCCGCACGAGCGCATAATCACCGCGGCCGATCCCCAGGTCGCGCACGCGAAACTCCGCCACGAGGGCGCGGTCCAGCTCACGGGCCAGACGGGTGCTCCGCGGCTGGAAGTAGTACACGCTCGTTCCCGAGTTGGTGAACGGGTTCACACCGTCCGGCAAGGCGTTGGCGTGAATGGACACGAGGACGTCGGCGTCGCGCAGCTCCGCGAAATGCGTCCGGGGATACAGCTCGATCGGCGTCGAGTCGGTGCGGGTGAGGAACACGACCGCGCCGGCGCGCTCGAGCAGCGTCTTTGCCTTGAAGGCCACGGCCAGGGTCGCCACCGGCTCCCACAATCCCGTCGGCCCCGTGGCGCCGAGGGGCGGGTGACCGGGGTCGAGCACGACGGTTCGGCCGCGGAGCGGGTGCTCGCGATCGATCGCGGGGGGACGCCGCACCTCGAGCAGCAGGTCGCGACCGTCGAAGCGAGCGCGGTACCCCCACACGCGCCGCGCCAGCTCGAGCGTGATCGTCACCTCGTCCGCCGCCGGTTGCGCATAGCTCATCCGCGTGACCAGCGGGTCGCTGCCAGTCGCCTCCCCGCCCTCGCCGTACTGCATCCAGTTGATGTCGGATGCGCCGCCGTACAGGCGCAGGGTGAGGCTGCGCTCGCGCTCCGTGACCTGGTAGGGGAGGCGTGCGGGCAGCGGCACTCGCAGCGTCACCGACTTCGGTCCGGACGCGAGCCGAACCGAGCTCACGACGCCACCCGGCGGCGGCGTACCCGGCGGCAGCCGCACGACGTCGGTCTCGTTCACCCACGCAACCGTGGCGCGCGAGAGCCGGAGCCGCACTTGATCGTTCCAGCGCCCCGACTCGACCGCGACCGTCCCGGTCGGGAAAAACCAATTGTAGGTTCCGTGAGGGACAGCGCGCCCCGGGGTGATGCTATCGGTCGTACCGGTGCGAGCGGTGTCGTCGTCCAGGACGACGACGGTCGGGAAGGTCATGTCCACGACATTCACGCCGAGGGGCCAGCGCGCCGTCGCCGTGTCGGCACCCACGGTCACCACGAGCGTGGCGCACGCCGTCCGCCCGTCCGCACACAGCGCCGCCGCCGGCAACCAGCCCACGTAGCGTCCCGCCGTCGGCACGCGTCGACGCGGCGCGGTATCGATCACGAAGGCGCGGACGCCCCCAGGGAGCTCGGGCGCCAGCGTATCGGGGACGAGCGGAACGCTCGAGCCCCACGGCAGCAGCAGGCGCACCGACGCGCCGGGTGTGACCCGCACGCTCAGGGGAATCCCCTCCCCCACCGGCAGTGCAACAGTCCCCGCAGGCGTGAAGCTGGTCGTATCGATCCACACGGGGCGTCCGGACGGCGGCCGGAACTGCGGCGCGATGCGGGCGGTGTACACGAAGCGGCTGGAGTCGGGCCCTCCTCCAGTTGCCGCAATCAGGAAGCGGGCGACGGTGTCCTCAGGCAGCGGCAGCCAGGCGATCCAGGCGCCGTTCGGGAGCACGGGCACCGACTGCTCGTTGATCCCCAGGTGCACCGGTCCGCCGCTCCCCCCTCGCACCGAGCCAAACAGGAACGCCGAGTCGTAGGCCTGGATGATATCGGTGACGGCGGGATAGACCACCGTGATGTGCAACGAGTCGCGCCCCGGCGCGGCGGGCGACGGCAGCGCGCCTCCGGCGACGGGCACGGTACCGGTGCGCGCGACGGCGCATCCGGTCAGGACGCTCACGAGCACCACGCAGACCGATCGCACAGGACGCGCAAGGTAGCATCGGCGCTTTCAGCCCGTCAATTTGCCGAATTGATTGGCAGGCCATAACTTCTGCGCCGAGTGGAGCACTTCCTCCAGTGACCGCCTGCCCTTATTGCGGCCGGGCGAACGACCCGGGTGCACAGTTCTGCATGGACTGCGGCAAGCCCATGGGCAAATCCACAGGACGCACGGCCGCTGCGGCATCCGCGGGCGGGGGGGGCGAGGGTGGAGCGGTGACGGCGGCGGGTGCCGCGCCGGCCACGCGCGTCGTGGCCCGCTCCGCGCGAGCCCGCGACCAGGGCGAGCCGATCTCCTGCCCGTTTTGCGGCGGGCGAGCCAGTGGGCTACAGCCGTTCTGCCCACATTGCGGCCGTCGACTCACGGCCCCTGGCTCCGGGCCCAACTGCCCGCGCTGCGCTTCGCCCGTGGAACCGGGGATCAAGTTCTGCGCGACCTGCGGTGCGCCGCTGGCCGACCTGGCGGCCGCGCGTCGGGGCCTCTCGGGACCCTCGCGCGCGGGCGCGGCGATCGCGCTCGTCCTCCTCGACGATCTGGGCAACCCGGTGCAGCGCTTCGAGCGCAACGCGCCCGACACGACCATCGGCCGTCAGGACGGCGACATCCGCTTCCCCGAAGACGTGTTCCTGTCGCCGTTGCACGCGAAGCTGTCGTGGGAGCAGGACACCCTCGTCGTGCGCGATCTGGGCAGCTGCAACGGCACGTGGGTGTTCCTCGAGGAGGCGCATCGCCTGCTCGATGGCGACCTGCTGCTGATCGGCTCCCAGGTGATCCGGTTCCGGCGGCTGGGGTACCCGGGGCCGCACCCGCCCGACGCCGACGCCACCAAGCGGATGGGCAGCGTGAGCCCGAGCGCCGACATCGCGAGCCTCACCCAGCTGCGCTCCGACGGTAGCGTCCGCGACGTGATCCAGCTCTCCCCCGGCCGCGATGTCGTCATCGGCCGCGAGCAAGGCGACTGGGTGTTCCCGTACGATCCGTCGATGAGCGCGCGCCATGCCCTGGTGCGCTCCGAGGATGCGGACTTCGTGGTGGTGGACGCCAACAGCCGCAACGGCATTGCGCTCGCGGCCCGCGGCGACATGACCCTGCGCGACCAGTCGCGCATCCTGGTAGGCGACAAGCTGCTGCGGATCGAGATTCCCACGTGAAGATCTGCCCAGTATGTGCGACCGAGTATCGCGACGATGTCCGGTTCTGCCCGAACGACGGGCAGACCCTGCGCTCGTCGGGGCCGACGCAGGATCTCGTAGGCCAGGTGCTGGCCGACCGCTACCACATAATGAAAAAGCTGGGTGAGGGAGGCATGGGGCAGGTGTACCTCGCCGAGCACGTGAAGATGGGGCGCCGCAGCGCCATCAAAGTGATGAACCCCTCCATGGTGCACGACCCCGAAGCGGTGGCCCGCTTCAATCGCGAGGCAGCAAACGCCAGCCGCATCTCGGACTCCCACGTGTGTGCCATCTACGACTTCGGCGAGACTCCCGACGGGCTCATCTACCTGGCCATGGAGTTCATCGAGGGTGAGCCGCTCACGGAGCTGATCACGCGCGAGGGAGCGCTGCCCGTTGCCCGGGCCGCGGACATCGGCATCCAGGTGGCGGCCGCACTCCAGGCAGCACATGACCTCGGCATCGTACACCGCGACCTGAAGCCCGACAACATCATGCTGACGCGCAGCCGCGACGGGGCGGACGCGGTGAAGGTGGTCGATTTCGGCCTTGCCAAGGCCGTTGGCGGGGAGGGGGGCGGCCAGAAGGTGACGAGGACCGGGTTGGTGATCGGCACGCCCGAGTTCATGAGCCCTGAGCAAATCTCAGGCGACAAGTTGGATGGCCGGAGCGACGTTTATTCCCTGGGCCTGGTGCTCTTCAACATGCTTACGGGGACACTGCCCTTTCCCGCCGATTCCGTGCAGGAAGCGATGATCAAGCGCCTCACCGACGAGCCGGCGGAGTTGATCGAAGTGCGGCCCGATCTGCATTTTCCCCCAGGGCTCCAGCAGACACTCGACACCGCGCTGGCACGGACCCCAGTGGACCGCTATCAATCCGCCGCCAAGCTTGCGCACGACCTCGCTTCGGTAACCGGGCTCGCCAGGGCGGACGCGGGCGCAGCCCTACCCTCCACCCTGACCGACGCCGACGACAGGACGGAGCGGATAGAGCCCGTGCGCGCCAGGACGCGCTCGCGTGTGCCGATCGTCGTCGGCGTGATCGTCCTCCTGGGAGCGGCGGGCGCGGTGGTCACGATCGGTCGCACGGTCAAGCAGACCGGCAGCGGTCCGGCCGCCGACACGGCGCGACCGATGGCGTCCCGTCCATCACCGGTGGACACCGCCACCCGTACGCCTGTGGTGCCGCCGCGACGCGCCCCGGCGTCGCGCTCGCGGGTGCCTGTCACCGCGCCGCGCATCGCTGTGGCCCGGGCGAAGGACCTGCTGGACGATCTGTTGCTAAAGCTGTCGCCCCTGAATCAGGCGATGGTACGAGACTCCGCGAAGCATATCTTCGACGTCCCCAACGTCGCCCCTGAGGTCAAAGCGTACGCGGCGTACGTCGTCGGCCTCGCCACCTCCCAGCCCCCGCAGAATGACCGCGCGGCGGGCTGCGAGTGGATACGGAAAGCCATGAATCTCGATAGCTCGGAACCGCGGTATCGCGACCTGTTCGCTCAGTGTCAGCGCTGACCATGTTCGGACGCTCTTCTGCCAAGCCGATCAAGGTCGAGGTCGTCGCGAAGACCGACCTCGGCAAGACGCGCGACCACAACGAAGACCGTTTCCTGGTCGCGGATCTTTCGCGCCGGGAGGCATCGCTCCACCCCGCGGTGCGCGCCCACGAGATCGGCGAGCGGGGCTCGCTGTTCGTCGTCGCCGACGGGATGGGCGGCGCCGCCGCGGGCGAGCTCGCCAGCGAGATGGCGACCGACACGATCTACCAGCAGCTGGTTCGGGGCTGGGGGACCGAGCGTGAGGTGACGGCGCAGCGGTTCGCGTACCGCTTGAAGGAAGCGGTGGAGGTGGCGAACGAGCAGATCCACGCGTACGCCGCGACGCACCCCGAAGTCCGCGGGATGGGCACGACCACCACCGCCGTGGGAGTGTTGGCCGACCACTTCTTCCTGACCCAGGTCGGTGACAGCCGCGCCTACCTCGTCCGGAACGGGGAGGCGGTGCAGCTCACCCGGGACCAGTCGCTGATGCAGCGCCTGGTCGAGGCGGGCGAGCTGACGGAGGAAGAAGCCGCGCGGAGCGAGCGCCGCAACATCATCCTCCAGGCTCTGGGGCCCGACGCGCGCGTCAAGGTCGATCTCACCCATCAGGAGGTCCGCAAGGGCGACATCCTGGTGCTGTGCTCCGACGGCCTGTCGGGCCAGGTGAAGAAGGAGGAGATGGCCGCCGCCGTGACTCGCGAGCGGGACCTCCAGGCCGCGTGCGACAAGCTGATCGCGCTCGCCAACGAGCGGGGTGGGCCCGACAACATCACCGTCGTGCTGGCACGGTTCGACGGTGAGGGGCTGCGCCCGCCGGAGCCCAACGCAGAGATAGGCTATCAGGTGTATCCACTCATCGACACCGAGACCAGCACGGAGCCGGTCCCGGTCTATCGGGGGAGCCCCGCCCCTGAGCCCGCGGCCCGGAATCGCCGGCGCATGATCCTCCTGCTGGTCATCGCTGCGGCCGCCGCCGTAGCGCTCTATCTGGTCAGCCGGAGCCCGTGACCGCCCAGTTCACGTTTCTCTCGGGCGCGCGCGTCGGGCAGGTCGAGACCTTCCGCAAGGCGTACATCGGCCTCGGCCGGCACCCGCTCTCCGACGTCCGCTTCGATGTCGATCGCGACCTCGACGTGTCCTCGCGCCACGCCGGGATCGTGCGCCACGGCGAGACCTTCGTGGTGCGGGACCTGGGCAGCACGAACGGCACGTTCGTCAACGGCGCCCGGATCTCGGGCGATGTCGTGCTGGCGGACGGTGACGTGATCGGTCTGGGGCAGAACGGGCCCGCGGTGGAGTTCCACACCCTGCCGGGCGAGCCGATCGCCGACACCGTGCCGGACTCGACGCGGGCGTCCGCGGAGCGGCTGTCGTCCCCGCGCGAGCAGTACGCAGCGGTGGCCGCGCCTCGTTCCCGGCGCTCGAGCACCGCTCTGCGGATTGCGGCGGAGGTGGCGCGCCTGAACCGCAGGACCAAGGTGCTGATCGGGCTGCTCGTCGTCGTGCTCGGCGGGTTCGGGTTGCTGCAGTGGCAAAGCGCGCGCGACGCGCGCGACCTCGCCCGGCTGCAGGCGCGGGC